>Ga0194115_10006032_pt1 | contig 12392 bp, 17 predicted proteins | sample TA2MahsurfametaG_3_FD_148656 | JGI IMG/M metagenome (GOLD analysis project Ga0194115, IMG submission 148656) | Freshwater microbial communities from Lake Tanganyika, Tanzania - TA2015002 Mahale S4 surface | ecosystem: Environmental > Aquatic > Freshwater > Lake | place: Tanzania: Lake... | reverse complement strand
ATTAATTCAAGGATATTAGCTGTTAGACGTGGTGGAGTAATTCCTCATTTAGAAAGAGTATTGGAATCAGGAGATATTAAGGTAGAAATCCCTTCTCAGTGTCCTCAATGTGGAAATACAACAAGGCTAGAAGGTGATTTCTTGTATTGTAATAGTAATGGTGAATGTTCATTAGCACATAAGATTATGCATTTTGTAAATACAATGGAGATTGAAGGTTTAGGATTAACATGGATTGAAAAGTTTATTGATGAAGATTTATTAACTTCAATTCCTGATTTATTTCGGTTGGATAGAAATGATTTATTAAAATTAGATAATGTCAGTAATTTAAGAACTGATATGTGGTTATCACAAATTAATAAATGTAAGAAGGTTTCATTATCAAAGTTTATAGAATCATTAGGTATTAATCAATTAGGTCGTAAAGCCAGTGAAGTGTTAGCAGATAATTTTAAAACATTAGACAAAGTAATGAATTTATCAATTAAGGAGATTGATGATATTGATGGATTTGGTGAAACAACAGCTGTTGCAATAATTGAAGGTTTAAAGAATAGTGAAGTATTGATTAATGAATTATTAAAGCACATTGAAATTATAGCTTCGGATAAGAAGAAAGTTGTTGAAGGTAAATTAAAGGGAATTAGTTTCTTATTTACAGGAACATTATCTACAATGAAAAGAGTTGATGCTGAAAACCTTGTGGCTGATTTAGGTGGTGTTATGGGTAGTGGGGTATCAAAGAATTTAAATTATTTGGTGTTAGGAAATGAAGGTAAACCAGGAAGTAAATTAGAGAAAGCAAAAGGTTTAGGAGTTAAAATATTAACTGAGGCTGAATTTATGGAGATGATTCAGGTTTAATCTTTTTATATTGATAATATAAATTCATTAAAACGTTATTTCAATTTATTAGAGAACATCCGATATATTATCAGGAAAAAATAATAAAAAAATATAATATAATTTGTATACAAAATGAATACAATCACCCTCCTTGAAAAGGACATTTTCTTATGAATAAAGTAAATTATTCAGATCTTCGTGGCACCATTTATTCTATCAATGATTCTCATCCAATGTATAATGAGATATTGACTGGTTGGAAAAATAATATGTCCAATCCCAATAGCAAATTAATCATGGAAAGAATCCAATGGTCTGAAAGAAATGGTAGAATTCCTTTATTGATTTTAGGTGTAAAAGGTACCAGAATTCGATATGCAGCACATGGAGGTTCTGAAGAAATTAAATATATTGAAGTAAATGATTTCTTAAACCAGGAAGGTATCTCATTGACCAGTTGTAAAAGTAATGATGACGTATCTGAATGGAGGAAGAATACTGACATTACGCCTATGACAGTTGAGGATGAAGAAAAAATTGAAAAGATTGTAGGTGGTCGACCAAGAAAAGTAAAAGAAGAAATTGATCCAGATGCTTTAAGAAAGCCTGAGGTTAAAAAGGAAAAGAAAAAGAGGATATCACAAAAACAAATTGGTGATGGTGAATTGGTAACTGAAGGAGATGAAATGTGGATTGAAGCTCCTTGGCAAACATGTACAAAGAAATAATTTAAAACACTAACCCTCATTTAAAGGACATTATTATGTTTGGATGGAAAACAAAAGAAAACGAAATCGAATCAACAATTTTTACTCCTGTCATCAATAAGGATATTTTAGATATGCAACAAAACGTACAAACACTTACTCAGGAAAATGAAAAAAGAAAAGCTGCAAATGAGAAGTTAAATCAAATATTAAATAGTCATCATACTTCTATTGCCTCATTACAACAAACCTTAAATAAGGCAATTAATGATATTGCAAATTTAACAGCAACCTATAATTCCTTAAGGAATGACGCTGATAATAAGATTCAAAATATCAATCAACAATTGTTAGATATTCAACAATCAGTAGAAAGATTAGAATTCAATCAAAACATTTCGGAAATTGAAGAGGTACTAACAGGGAAAGAGAAGAGAGAGAAAAGAAGAATTCAAGGCGGTGATTATTATGTTGATGCAATTAGAGAAGTGTTTCATACATCACCTGAGTTTAATTACATTTTAGGTCAATGGAAAAAGATACTAAATGCAAATGAAAGCCTTACCAGAATTCATCATGAAAGATATGAATGGTCAGCAAAGAATGGAATCTTATTTGTTATATTACATTCAAGGAATGCTGGCAATTTATCTGTTATTGGTATACCTTCAATGTTAATGAAAGAAAACAAAATATCAATTTCAGCAAATATGTATGATGATTTTGTAAATACAAGAATTCTACCTGAATCTTATTGTAAGGATCCATTTAGCAGAAGCGGTGATGTATTAAGATCATTAAAAGATGAGGAAATTCGAATTAAGCTTATTGAAGAAAACAATCAACTTTCAGGGAAAAGAAATGTTAAATAAAACACAAATCATTAAAGACTTAAATAAGCATTATGAAAACAAAAAAGCAGTTATTGAATTAATTGACATTAGATCTGAAGAAAGAAAGCAATGTAGTAGTTTTAATAAATTTAAAAACATGTTGTCAGCTTCGAAATTGATTAATGAATTTAAACTGAAGGAGAACATTCATATCTTGGATTATGTAAATAGTGAAAACAAAAGCATTTTAGCTTTTATATCTTTAAATTAAAAAAATTTGTAAATATTATAAATTTGTTTTATAATACTATAAATTCTTTTATAATATCTTGAACTTAAACAAAGGTCAAATAATGAAAAATTGTCTATTAATTATTGAAAACAAACCAACTTTCCTTAAAGCAGCTATAAATCATTTTTGGTATAAAGACAAAGCTAATTTTGATGTTTTGGTTGTTTATGAACCTGCATGTGGCACGACATATGAAAGTTTGGCTGAGGTTATCGATAATAGTAATAACCCTAATTTTGATAAATCAAATATCTTTAATGTTAATGAATTATGGGAAGAGCTTAAGCCTGTTCTAAGAAATCGTGGTCTTACATCTGTTGGTGAAAAGTTTGGTGATATTTATCGTATGAAAACATATTTTGTAGGCCCTTTATATTTTAAGCTTTTAAAGGAATATGATAATGTGTTTATGTGTGATGATGACGTCATGTATACAGGTCCTATTGAAGACTTCATGAAGGATGGTTGGGTATTTAAGAATTATGGATTTGGTGCAATTGCTACGGAACTAAATGAATTAAATCCAACAACAGGTAAAAAAGAAAAAGTAAAATATCTTAAATCAAAAGAATATGATAAGAAATATTTTGAAAACATTAAACAAAAAATGTTAGCTGATAAGGTTAATTTGGGTTTAGGAGATTGGGTTATTTCTGTGCTTCATAATAGAGTATTTAAGGATCATTTAAATATTGATCGTAATGAATATAACTCAATGTTAGTATCAGCTGGTAACTTAACATATTCAAATGAAAACTTTGATGGTTACGTGGACCTCGTCATCAATTTATACAATCAGGAAGAGTTATGTGAATTATATGAAATTTCAATGAGTCAATGCTCTATTGCTGGTAGTAAGAGAAGTGAAAGAAATAATTATCGTAAAGTACATTGTGCATTCTGGATGTTGAATGAAACCTTTATTCAATCATTTGCCCATTATCTAATTAGTAAAAATACAAAGATGATTTGTAATGATACAAGAATGAATATTATTTGGCCAAATGATTTAAATAAAGGTAGAAAAGATACCAGTAAAAAGCATGTACCAGTACTTCCAAATGCTGAAAAGTTGCTACAATTCTATACACAACATTATGCATGTGGTCCCCATAAGCAAATTTATTGTGATACATTAGAACAAATGTTTACTGATTTTGGTTATAAGGGTGAAAAATCAGATAAGTTCTATTTTAAAGGAATTAAAACAACCAGGAAATCAGGTGATGATAATAAATTTGGTAGATATCTAAAGGCTCTTAATGATAGAGGTCAAGAAACAAACAATGTAAAACCTTTTGTATAGGATATAATTTATTATATAAATTATCGAATATCATCAAGAAAAAATAATAATTTTTTATATTAAAATTTTATTACAAATTAAAATACTTTCTCATTCCTTTTTAGGAGATATATATGTCAAACGACAATTTGCAAATTGAATCCACTCAATCCACAAATGACCAATCTTCTTTGCAATCATTTATTGCTGAAACTTCTAATCGTATTAAGGAATTAGGTTTGGAAGAAAACAAATTCTTTAGAATGATCCGTAAATCATTAAGAGGTGATGTTTCAATTTCTATTCATGATGAAATCAAAGAATATTTGCAAGATGCTAATACCGTTGTTTTTGCCATGAATAATGATCATGATTTATATAATGATTCCCTTCAAGGTTGGAAGAGATTTCCAAGTAGCAATGGTTCAAAGCTTCTAAAAAGAATCAATTGGACTGATGTTACTGGCATTTTACCTATCAAGGTGCTTGGTGTTTCAAGAGAAGGTTCCATTAGATATGCCGCACATGGTGGTAGCCGCGACATTAGATATATGACATTTACTGATTTAAAGTTATGTTTACCTTTAAATTATGATAATAATAAGGTTGATGTATGGAGAGAATCAATTACTCCTTTAGATAAAAATATCAAAAACAAAAGAGGTACCGTACAACAACTAACACAGGAAGTTGAAAAAGAAAAGAGTCCATTATCCAATTTGGTATTTGTTAATGATGATGTTAAAAATAGAGTAATGAATAGAAATACAACATCAATTACTTTAGATTCATTATCAGATGAATTAAATGATATCAATAATTATAACAATTCAGAGGATGAAAATGACGAAAGAAACTAAATCCATTATCAAGGATCTAATTGATATATCCTTAAAAAAACCAGATGAACCGATTGTCAGTAATAGAAATACAAAATCAGAAACTCGTATTGCTCTTGATGATATTATTTCTGTTGTTACTGAGGATGCAGAACAAGAAAAAAGAATTTATTTATCTAAAAGAAATGATCTCATTCAAAAAGAATTAAATCATAAAAAGTCTTTAGAAGATATTGAATTAAATAAAATACAATCTCAGTTATTGGAGCTAGAATCAAAGAATTTAAATTCTACTAATCAAATTGTAGAAAAAGAAACATTTGATTTATTAAGTGTTCCTCCAATGGTTATTAAATTAAATAAATATACAAATTTTCAAGGAGTTGTAATTGCATCTTTATTTATTATTAGTTGTTTTCTTCCTATTTTATTCAGTGAAAAGCAACAGGTAAAAGTAACAAAAATAATTTTACCTCGACAAATTAAAAAAGAAGAAATGATTATAAAAGAAAATCCAATTGAAATAAATTATTTAGGAGATTTAAATGATTTAATATATTCAGATAATTTGATTGAAAAATCTATTGTAAATATTAAAAAGGATAATAAAATAAAAATAAAAAAAGTGGTTGTTAAAAAGAAAAATTTTAATGTAGATTTAAATGCACATTAGCTTTTATACTTAAATAACCACAAGAAAAAATAATAAAAAATTATTATATAATTTATATACCAGAAAAATATATGAATGAAATTCAAAAACAAACAATTTCTGAAATCAAAGAATTCATTAAAATGAAATCATTTGAAAAATCAAATAACAAAGATGTTATTATTAAGCTGTCCGTTCTTTTACTCAAATGTTTGGAGAAAACAAAAGATGAAAAATTTTAAAAATTTTATCACTACTTCTGATCTTGCAAATACAGTTATGACAATTGTATGTTACTTACCTACAATTTCTATTGTTATTTTTTTAATTGCCTTCCTCATTTCACTAATTTAATTTCTTAAGGAGAAATCAACATGTATAAGAAAAATACAACATCATTTAATTACGAGCCTGTACGTTTTTCAAAACCAACAAAGAAAGATAATAAGCAAAATCTTTCTAAAGATGAAGTTAAAAATATCCTTAAACAAAAAATTGAAAAGCGTGTTGATGATTATGAATCAAATTACTTTAATTCTCCTTCTCTTCTAAAGAAAAGAATTGAAAAAGTAAAAGGTAATTTATTAAGAGTAAATACTAAAATCAATTTTATTCTTAACACAAATAATCCAAATGATTATTTTGTTGATTCAACTGCAAGGATTCGAAAGACAATGTTAGAGGTTGAATTATTTAGATTAGAATCACGTCTAAACTTTTTAAATTGCAATCCTGATATTGTACAATTATATAATGGAGGTTCAATCATAAATGGATAAGGATTCCTTTAAAAATGCTGCATCTAAATTTCCTAGTGGTGTTGTAGTTGCAATTGTAAACCATGATGAAACATGGCATGGTATGACAATAAGCTCTTTTACAACAATATCCATGGATCCATTATTGGTAATGATATCAGTTTCTAAAAAAGCAAAGATGCACGATATCTTGCTTAATCCTAAAAATAGTAAATTCAGTATTTCTATTTTAACTGAAAATCAAAAAGAATTATCAAATCAATTTGCAGGTAAGAAATCAGAAGAGATTGAAAAGAATATTGAAAAATATATTAACAATTCTGAAGATGGGTATACCGTATTGAAAGGATCAATGTCTTATTTTCTATGTGATTTAGATGAAGCATATAATAAAGGAGATCATACCTTATTCTTTGGTAAGGTAAATAAATCTTGGTCATCAAATGATAATAGAAAACCATTGGTATATTATTCACGTTCCTATCCACACTTAATCATTAACGAGGATTAAAAATGTTTACTGAAGTTATTGCAATTGTTGCCGCTTCCTTGGTTTTAGGTGTTTCTGCTTTTCATTTTCTTTTTAAAAGAATAAAAAATGTAGAAGTAAAGGTTGAAGATTTAAATAAAGAAAAACTTCTTAAAGAATTTTTAGATGATTTAAACTTAGAAATAAAATTGTTTTTAGATTCATATCATTTTGCAATTTGTTCCGATTCTTTCTTTATGGATAATCCTAATATTGTAAATGCTGTTAGCCAAGTATATGGTAAAAGAATTTTAAGAATATCTGAAAATGAAAGCTATAATAATAAAATATCATTATTCATTTTAGGAATGTTAGATAAATTAACATATAAACATAAAATATCAGGTTGTAATAGAGAATTAGCAATTAAAAAAGGTCGTAGAGATATATTTGTTGAATTTGAACATGGATTATTTTCTATCAATATTGAAATTAAAAGAAATGATCCTCATATTAAATACAATCAAAAAAATAAAGTTATATGTGGAAGATCTCATGCAGGTGATAGATTAAGAATGTTGGTTGATGCAAATGAATTAAGTAACAATTATGTTAATGAATCATATGACGGAACTGAATCTATTAATTTGTTTTTATTCTTTGAAGGATTAAGTTTAAATCATGACCTCATGTTAAGAGATAAGAGTGGATTTACCAGTAATAGTACATATACAAAAGGTAATTATTTATTGAGTAATTTTCATTCTACAGAATTGGATACTAATTTAAATAAGATTTTAAGATCAAATGAAAAAGAAAATTTTCATATTGTTTTCTTAAATGAATTATCAAATAAGAAGCAAGTTATTAAATGTCAGAATGTTTGTAATTATGTTAAGAAATTAACATTAAATGAACAGAATATAATGTCACCTTCTGATTTGATATTTCCTTGCGATGTTGATTATAGAATGATTTTAATTGGAAGATATGTTTAAGGATTTAAATCCTGTTTATTCCAGATTAATTCAAGAAAAAATAATATAAATTTATAATATAATTTAAATACCTGAAAAATAATTTTTATACCTACACAAAGGAAAAACTAATGTCTGACATTAACTCAATATATTCAAATCAAGAAGAAGCTTCTAATAATATTGTTTCAAAATTTTTAAATGAAAAACATCAGCAATGTTTATTAATTGCGGAGCCTCAATCTGGAAAAACCGGTTGTTTAATTGATGTCACATATCAATTTCTTAAGAAACATAATAATGTATGTTATACAAATATATATATTCCTTCGGCAACTGAGTTACGAGACCAAACTAAGGAAAGATTTGGAGGTAAATATATAAGAGAAACAACTTCTTCAAAAGTTAATTTAGGAGGAGATAGAGTAAAAATTTATTATCCTGCAAATTTGCATCATGAAAAATCACAAAAAGAATTTTCAAACTCAATTAATGATTGTAGAAAAAACATTGAATTTGATGAATATGGTTGTTTATTGCATATTCATGATGAAGCTCATAGAGATGTATCAAAAAAAGGAGTTTTTAATAAAACTTTTAAAGTAAATAATATTCCATATTTAAGAACTGATTCGGATCTAACTGATAATTATAATTTATATGAATATACTTTATTATGTACTGCAACTCCCAGCCCTCAAATCGAATATGCAAAGAATTTTTATAGATTAAATAAGGAATTACCATTTGGTATTGTTTATTTAAAAGCAGGAGATGGTTATTTAAGCTTAAAACATTTAAAAAATCAAAATAGAATTAAACAAAGCTTTAAAATTTATGATAAGGAAATTAATAATTTTAAAAAATTCGAAAAAGAAGTATTGTTTAATTTTTTAAATGAAGATCCTGGATATGGAATTTTAAGATTACCTTCAATGTTCGAATATAATTTAATTAAAAATGATCTTAAAAAATATTATCCAAATATAGATGTCAATATTTATAATTGTGAAAACAATAATATTGATGAATTAGATAAAACAATTCAAAAAGAAACCAACAGATATCATATTTGTGTCATTATCGATAGTTATTTGCAAGGAAAAACATTTGAAAGTTTAAAAAATATTAGATTTTGGTTTGACACTTATGATAAATCAGGAAATAATGATGCATTTGTAGCTCAATCTGTAGGTAGAAATTGTGGATATAATGGTAAAAATACAAAATATCCTATATTTACAGACATCAAAACAATCGACAATTTAATTAAATTTTATGATTTAATTAAAAATATAGATCATAATGAAAAAAATATTTTAGATATACCTCCAATTACTGGGAGTTATATTAAAATTAATGTAAAAGAAACAAACAACTCAAAAACAAATTGGATAATAGTTTGTCATGATTCTTTAGAGGAAAGAAACAATTGCATTAATCTCAAAAATAAATTAGGATATGATCCTTCAGAATTGTCTGATGGTTTAACTTTATCAAAAAATGCAAATGATCCTATTATTAAGAATATTTTAAATAAAAGCTTTAAGCATTTAGGAGGTTCAAGGACAATCAAAAGGTTTAAAGAACAAGGTAAAACTTCTCCTATTTATCAAAAGCATGTTAATACTATTTTCTTTGATAGTCCAAATATCAACAATAAAGAAGATATTGAATATTGGAATAAATATGTAATAAATAACGAAAATGAAGAATTTGAAATTAATTTAAGCAATTATCAAAATAAATATATTACCTTTTTCGAAGATACAAGTTTAGATGATGATAATGATGAAATTATTAGAGTTACCAAAAAAGATAAATCAAGTCTTTATAGTAATAAACTAAATGAATCTAAAGAAAAAGAATCAATTGTTGCAATAAAACAAAATGAAATCCAAATTGAAAAGGAAATAAATGAAGAAATAAATGAATTTGATGATTTTAAAAATGAAATAGAAAATCATGTGTTGAAATATTTTTTTCAAGGAAATGAGTTTAAATTGGAAGATAAATATTATGTCAATATTTATTTACTTTTTATAAAACATGTTTTTTCAAATTTAACTCATAACGAAAAAAATGTAATTATTAATGAACTAAAAAGAAATAAAATGATTTCATATGAAAGGGATTTTTTTGTAAGAAAAAATAATGAATTAATACATGATGTTTATATTAGAAGTTTAGAAGATGATGAAAAAATTCTTTTCATTAATACAAATAATTGTACAGGAAGAAAAGATAAAAATCTTAAAGAACTAATTAAAATAATTTCTTCAAAAATCAATATACAAATTTCAAATGTATATAGAAATAATAAAAAAATTGATTAAGGATTAAAAATGAGCAAAATAACACCTGAACAAAAAGAATTCTTTTCAGAAAGAAGAAAGTTGCAAGAAAAGAGAGTATTACATAATGATCCATTTAAAAATTATATTGTTGAAAAACATATTAAAGGATCTTTATATAGATTAATTGGCCCTGACAATATTGGTCATGTATTTGCTTCACATGATTTAAAAACAGATGTATGGAAGTTATGGATTTAAATCCCGTTTATTCCAGATTAATTCAAGAAAAAATAATATAAATTTATATTATAATTTATTTACCAATTAAACCAGATGCAAAGGAGTATCTTGAAAACAGATATTAATAACATTGACTATGAGTTAAAAATAGGTCAGGAAGTTTGGACGTATGTTTTTTCATCATTCAGACATACGACAAATGAAAATGAGCCTAAAGGCTTTGGAAAAATCACAAAGATTTTCGAAACTGATATGGGTACTGCCTTCTATTTCCTTGATGAAGTAAATGGTGGTGAACGTATGGCATTTAAATCAAAAATCATTATGAAACCTACACCAGGTATGATTAATGCTTTATCAAATGCTCGATTGGAATTAAATGGCAACAAAGACAAAAAGAAAAAATAACAATAGAAAGGATTTTTAAAATGCAAAAAACACTACAAGAACTTTTAGAAAAAAATAAAAAAGGTGAAGGCACCTTAGTAGGTGTAGATGGAAACGTATATTCAGTTATTGGTTTTACAATTAGCTGTTTAAGAAAATCAGATTGGTCTTTTCAGGACGTTGCATCTTTTAGAGAATTAGCTATGAGTCAACCATCATATGGAAATGTTATTTCATTATGCTCAAGTGTATTAGAAAAAAAAAGTAATAAAAGAAAAATTATTAAATAAAGACTTGTAATCTCACCAAATTTTAATATAATACAAATACCAAAAACAAATCAAACCTAAAAAAAGGAAATGATCATGGATCGCTTTTTAAACCTCCAAGAAAAAAACAAAAAACTCTATGATATTTGTACACGATTTGAAAAAATGTTTGATAGAAAACAATTAAAAGTTAGTGTTCTCAAACCATCCTCAAGTTGTAGTAATTTAAGGATAAACATTATCAATGACAGAAATGGCATTTCTTTGAGTATTCCTTATGATTTGGAATTTACTAAAAAAGGTGTAGTCTTTAATACACCTGAAAATCAAATCTTTCTATCCACCTTAAAAGGTGAGTACTCAGGAAACAAAATTAATTTTTATCCGCAACTGTTTCAAAAAATTAAGATTGCAGATAACACAGATGTAGATCAAGTGTTTGAAGAAATCTTAGTAGGATTTAAATCACAATCACTTTCATTAAGTGAAAAAGTCAAAAAAAGTTTAATATAATACAAATACCAAAAACAAAACAAATATAAACAAAGGAAAAAAAGAATGAGAAACAACATTCAAAGAATTATCGATCGTCAAAACCATGGTTATAACATTGAATCACATATGATTTCAAATGGTGGATTTACAACTTTGGCCAATGCAAGAAAGGTTTATAATTTATCAACAACTGGTAGATGCAAGGAAACATCAACAGCTGCAAAGAGATGGTTAAATCAAATCGCTATTCCTGTTGGTTATGTTAATGTTGATAATTCAAATCGTAAGACCATGCTTTATATGCATAGAGATTTAAATGATAAATTTGGTAATGTTAATAATCTATTCTCCATGTTATCAGGATTAAATAGAATGTTTAATTATAACCTTATCAATAATAATACTATTGAGAATCGTCGCTTCTTCAACAAAAAGAGATAATATATGTTTAAATACTTATTAAGTTCCAGAAAGATTAGAGGATCTGAAGATTATTACTTTTCAAGAGTAGTTATGGCAGGTCATCTTAGAGATAATGTATCTAATAAGGAAGAAGTAGTAGCTGATCATTTAAATAAAAACTATCAACTTAGTAATGAAGATTATAGGTTGGAAGAAAAAAATAAAAATGAATTTATTATTATTCCAAGATCTAAAAAGTGTCGACAACATGTTGATGATTTATATATTACATTATCAGTAACACATTAAGGAATATATGGAAACAACGATTAATATATCCAGTGATTTTAATATACCTAAAAAGCTTGAGCCTGAGTCACATCAGGCTTGGTCTGCGTTAATTGAATTCCTACATTCAGAGGATCCTGATTTAATTAGAACTCATAAAAACGAAAAGATCTTTTCAAGAGATTTTAAGGATTTAAAGGAAGACTTCTTTTTTCAGGATGCTTATTTCTTTATTCATCATAATCATTATGACAATAGATTAAAGAAATGGTTTTCATATGAAGGTGAAGACTATAAAAGAATGTATAATTTTTTAAAGAATAAAGGTTATTTTGTTGAAAGACATAACACAA
>Ga0194115_10006031_pt1 | contig 12398 bp, 15 predicted proteins | sample TA2MahsurfametaG_3_FD_148656 | JGI IMG/M metagenome (GOLD analysis project Ga0194115, IMG submission 148656) | Freshwater microbial communities from Lake Tanganyika, Tanzania - TA2015002 Mahale S4 surface | ecosystem: Environmental > Aquatic > Freshwater > Lake | place: Tanzania: Lake... | reverse complement strand
TGTCGCCAAGGGCTAACACAAATCGGCGAGCATTGTCGGGGTCTGCTGCCTTTATAATCGTTTCAACAACTTTTGCCGGAGCAATCAACTGAACGCCAGTTGCACCTTCGCGCTCAAGATTTGCAACCCATCCTTCTTTGAAAGGTTCGGCGATGCGAGTCTGATAAAGATTCAACGCTTCCTTATAAAGCTCTCTCGCTTTAGGCGGAACGCCACTTTGAATTGACTCATTTAACGCATTACGCAACGTATAAAGGTTTTGTAGCGCCTTCGCCGACTCCGCGTCAATTTTGCCTAACAACTTGGCAACGTCCATGTTGATGGCTTTGACGATGTTATCGGCGCCTTCAAGCGTTACTCGCGGCGGAATCGGCGAAGGCGGCGGCGTTAAGCGCTCGCCACTCGGGCCTAAAATAAATCCCGTGTCCTCCGGCATCTTAAATTTGTACTGCTGAAGTATTTCTGAAGTTTTCGGCGCAAGCCCCGGATTAAGGCGCGTCAACGGGTCTGCTTCAATTTGTCGCGCTGCAAGCACCAACGGCTCAATGCTAAAAGCCTCTGGTGCAGCATTGAAAGCTGCTTCATACGCAGGACGCACAACTTCGCGCCGAACCTTGTTAATTTCTTGCTCTCGAGCAGTTGTAATGCGTCGGCCAAGCGCAGGTTGATCTGCGCCGGGAATACCACCCGGAATCGCGGTACGTTGCCCTTCTAATCGTCCGGCTTCATTCGCCAGTTGCCGATTGATGTCCGCCAATTCATTTTCAAGGCGAGTATTGATTGCGGCATCACGGGCGCGATACATGTCAGCAACGTTTGGTTTGGCGTATCGAGTTGTCGCCAACAACGCTGCAAACTGCGAATTATTCGTGCGTATTGCGACCTGTTCTGGCGTCATGCCAGATTCAAGCATGTCAATTGCGGCTTGCACGCGCATCGGATCGTCATTGAACGAAGTCAAAATGGCTCGTGCTTGAACCCGCTTCAGCCCCTGCGATGACAAAGGCTCCGTTAGCGAATAGACAGGGCGAAGCGCGGCTTTTGTTCCTGCCGCCGCCAAACTTGGCACCATGCTTCCGCCAAGCCCTGCCAACATCTGCGCTGTCTCACTGCCGCCGATGTTTTCTACACCAGCAGTTGTGGCACCACCTGCCAAGGACGCCAAGAACTGCACGTTGGGATCAGCGGCCATGGCAGACAACACATTGCGAGTTGCGCCAGGCTCTACAAGCGGCTGCTGCGACGGCCCGCGTCCCGCCAAGATTTGTACGTAGCGAGTAAGCGCGTTTGTTGGTTCGCGCAATTCGATTCGTTGCGCTAATTCAGACGTTAAATCAGCGGCAGGGCGCACGCCCTCTGCAAGCGTTTGAGCCACTCGAGGCGCAGCGCCACCGGGCGCGGCAAACTCTCCGACCGTGCGCAGTGCGCGAGTCGTTCCAGTGGTTGGTTCCCCTGCTATTTCTTCGCCGTATAACTCTCGAATGGCTTGAGATGGCGTCTTCATGCCCGCAAGGCTTGATACCACGTCACCAACCATCAACCCCGTTGTTGCAGCAGCAGCGCCATACGGGCCGCCTGCCAAAAATCCAGCGCCTCCTGCCGTTGCGTAAGGTGCCAATACAGGATTGACGACTTCACGAGCAAACCTAGTGAACGGTTCGGTTACCTTTTCTACATAGGTCGGCTCTGGCTTTGGGTCTTCTACCCATTTGTTGCCGACCAAATACGCCATTCTTCCGGAGTCATCTGACGCCGTAGACGTATAAGGCTTCCATTCCCCATCAACAAAAACCGCAGACTCGCCGGTTTCGGGGTTAGTGGCTGTAACTAATTTTTCCGGCATGGTTTATTACCTAGCGGTTAATTCGCATTCCCGGCGGTGGCGGCGGCATTTCAGTTTGTCCGCTTGTAAATTTCTTTAATGCTGGGCTTTCAAAAATAGATTTGCTGCCTGGGCCACCAAACCACGCATTTTCTGCGCCATTGAATGTCCCGTTTTTATCACGCCATTCTCGGTAAAATTTTTCTTGCGCAATGTCTTGCTTGGTAATTTCTTTTTCCAACGCAATAAGAAACTTATTGACATCAGTGGCCTTATCAAAGCCAGCGACGGTTTGTTCAGCGCGTGCCGCGTCTTGATCGGTCTGCGGGCCTTTTTGTTCTGCAAGTCTTTGCAATACTTGAGTTTTAATTACGCTTTGGAAAAGTTGTGCGTTTTCAACATTCGCTTTAGCTTCTTCAGTGCTAAGACCAAACCCAACCAAAACTTGTTGCGCTTGTTTCTTGGTTTCCGCGCCAAACCCCGTTTGCAAACCTTCTTCAAGAGTTTTTGCGGCAAGTTCAAGTTTGGGCAAAAATCGTCTTGCACGATCCGCTCGTTCTCTAATTGCTTCGTAACTCCCTACAAGGAATTCTCCATACTTGCCGCCTTCTGCTTTTTCTTGAGGGCCAATCGTTGTGCGCGGCGCTCCGGCAGAGGCCAAACCCATTTTCTGCGCATAAACGCCCGGAGACAGTTCTTGCGTATACGGCAGTAACGCTTCGGCTGTTGGTTTACGGCGCTTGATTACCTCATCCGCAAGCATGGATGCGTCTGCCATCCATTCTAGTTGCCCCTCTTTGTCTTGCGGAATTCCAGCAATAACGTCTTCTTCAGGGCCCATCGCTTGCATCAAGTGGCCGATGTACGGGTCTTTATATACAGCACTTACCCACCTTGGCAGCAGGGCTGGGTTGTTTACCGGAAGTTGCTGTCTCCAAAATTGAAATCTTTCAGATTGCGCTTTTGTAGTCGCTTGCAATCCTTTTCCCGTAGCTTCTTCTGCTTCGCCCGCACTTTTTAAAGTGCCAAACAATTGCGCTTGTGCGGCAGGAATTTTGTCAGGAAACCCTTGTTGCGCCAAACTTTCACCGAAAATGCGCGGGTCAATCATGCCGTTGCGAACTGACGCTGTGCTTGCTTGTTTAACTGCTGCCGCTAAGGCATTAGCAATGCGTTGCTGCTCAATTTTTTCCGCACGCTGCGCGCCTTGTTCGATGGCTCCATAAACGTCTACATAAGAGCGCGACATTGGGTTTTGATCTGCCATGTGAGTTACCTACTTTAACGGACGCCGGGAGGCAGCCGAATTGGGCTTGCTGATCCGCCGTAGAGGCCGGTTTTGCGCGAAGGAATCGTAACGGGCTGAAGTTGATTCATGCGCATTCCTCGGTACTGACTATACCCGGAAAGCACATCGCCCAAAATGGTTTGGTTAAGATCACCGAGTTCAGCGGCACGGTTTGCTTGCGCAGTGCCAATTGCCCCGAGAGATTGGCCTGCGCCCGTAGCGTATGCACGGCCACCTGCCGCGGTTTGCGCGGCTGCATTAAGTCCGCCTTCAGTTAGTCCGAAGAGGGCATTGCGCACCGCTTCACGCTGTCCCATTTCTCGAAGGTAAGCATTTTGCAAACCTTGCAGCGTTTCAGCGCGGACACCGCGAACCGTGCGGCCTGAAAGCAAACCGCCACGAGCCGCTGCCGAACGCTCTAGCGCACGGATTGATTCATCAAGGCCAGCACCATAGAGCGGGTCCGCAAGCAACTGCTCCTTAGTCGGCCCGGTGGTGTAAGCGCCGCCTACTCCATACAACGCCGCAAGACGATTAACAGCCTCGTCACCTGCCGTCTGATAGGGGCGGAAGCGACCGACGCTTTCCTCATACATCCGCTTTTGCAATTCTATTTGCGCATTTGCGGCCTTACGAATGGCTTGCTCTTGCTTGTCTGCGGCGCGCTTTCTAAGCACAGCGCCAGCAACAGTGCCGATAACTTGTACGGGATTAGCCATGATTAGGAAACTCCGCTCGATATTCGTCGTAACTTTCGCCGTATAGTGCCATCACGGCGGGGGCTTTTGCCATAGCAGAATCATAGCCTTGGCACAATAGGACTACGAGTAGCAGCACGTCGTAATAGGCCGCTCGCCACATATAAGACTTGGCGTCAGCAAAACCTAGTCGCTCTGCTCTGGAGGCGGCTTCCCATTTGAGGACTGCCGTAGCCAAAGCAGGCTGCAACTGAGCTGCATTTGCAAGATAAAACGGATTAGCCGGGAACGTCACAAAAATGCTCCAAATCGCCTTCTGGGCGACTTCTGGGGCAATCTCGTCCCGGTCTACAACGTCATCGAGGGTCTGGGTGATACGCCATAAGTCAAGCAGCCACGCAATAGCATCGGGCGGCAACTCCCATGCCTCAAAATGCTCAAGCAGACTTTCTTCCTGCGGCGTCACGAAATCTCTCGGCCTGAGCAACGGATGTTGATAGCCGATGCAGTACCGGCAGTCGTTGAAATAAATCCACCTTGGTCTAATACATGACCCACGAGTTCTGGGAACGTATAGGTTTCCGATGGCAATAAAGTTTTGTTTTTAACAATTAAGTCAGCATTTCCTGCTGTAGTAGAAACCGTTACTAAATTTACAGAAATTGTAGCCGCTGAAGCACTGTAATTAGTTGCGGTAAATTTATCGATGATCGCTTTTACATTTGTTGCAACGTATTGCGGTGTTCCGCTCGCTTCCGCTGTTTTAGCTGGAATTAAAACTTTAACTGCAACTGCCATAAATCACCATTAAGAAAAATAAAAACAAATTTCGCCGCGAGCGCCATCTGCGCCAACTTGCGCCGGAGGCCATGCCTTTACACCGCCGCCGCCACCTGGAGGCAGCCCGGCATTGAATATACCACCGATGCCACCGCCAAAGGCTTGACCGCCCGCGTTACCACCAACACTGCCAAATGCAACTTGACCGTTTTCATTAATGTCGCCATTAGCACTAGTGGTGCCGCCCGCGCCATTTCCGCTAACCGACCCGCCCTGACCGCCATTCGCTGAATATGTTGTTGCGCCGATAGTAACTGTGCTATTTCCGCCGTTAGTACCGGCAGCGCCACTAGCCCCTCCTACGCCTCCAGCTCCTACTGAGTAGGTTGCAGTCGTTACGCCGCCAGTTACTGAAAGAGTTTTGCTTATAAATCCGCCACCGCCGCCGCCATTTGCATAAGTTGTGGCATCTGTCGAGCCGCCACCGCCACCGCCCCACACTCGAATTTCCAAAGACGTAGCGCCTGCGGGGGCAGTGACTGTTGCGCTGCCGGTCGTAAAACAGGTTGTGACGCTCCCGCCACCTCCGGCAAATAACCATAAGAAAAAATTTGCGCCTGACATTAGGTCAGACCAGGTCCGTTAATAATCCAATTAGTAGCGCCAGCTTTTAACAACACTGCCATACCGTTTTGCGCAAGGGTTCTAGTGCCAGTGCTAGTACTATTTGCTAAAGTCAGCGTGTCGGTCGTAATTGCAATAGAAAGGGACGTTGAGTTTGCATTTACAATTCCCATGATTGTTCCAATCGGGAATGCCACAGCACTATTTGCTGGAATCGTCAGCGTAATGCTGGTTCCATTCATGTAAATGTGCTTTCCAGCATCGCAAAGCACTAACTGATAATTAGCCGTTTTACTTACTTGTGGTGCATCTCGATACCCGGCAACGTGGTTTGTATTAACAGCACAGTTATCGGGGATAAGAACTGTGCCCGTAAACGTCGGGTTGTTGATGGGCGCAAATTTGGCGTCTGATTCAGCTTTTGTATAAGCGTCAGTAATTCCAAACCCCGCTATCGTGGTTGGCTTATCAATGATGTCATTCCAGCTCACCGGGCCGCCTGCACTGCCGTCGTTAATGCCAGGAATGTCGTCATACGTGCCAATCAACACACCGGTAGACGTGCGCAAAACAAATTTGTATGCAAACCCATCATCTAACCAAATATCAGATGGCGTGCGCCCAGCCGAATTCAGCACGATAGGGTTGGTATTTGGGGTGCTGCCGCTGTCATCCGTATAGGTTGCGCGAGGCGTCGTGGTGCCTGCGTCATACGAATAAACAAGCCCGCCAGAGAGCGGATCGCCATTGTTGTCAAAAAACTGCGCACCCGCGCCTGCGAATGCCGAAAGATTAACAGTCATAGGTTCACCTGGTTCACAGTTAAAATTACTGACGGAACAGCCGGGGCAAATGCCGTAGCCGCTTCCGTCAGAATAATGACGCTCGTGCTGTCAACAGCGTACATCAACTCAAAATAGTCGCCGTTCGACATTTCAACATAAAAGTTGACAGTTGTAACAAGTTCTGCGTTGTTGCCCTGAATCTGCACTCGAGACGCAGAATCAGCAATGTTTGTCCCGTTCTTTCTGCCCCAAAACCAAATGTTGCCCGTTCCGCCTGAGGTTTTGTCGATCTGGGCACTAGAAATAAAGTTGTAAATGCCGGGGCGGTTGCAGAGGATTCTTGAGGTCGGGCTGCCAATACGGATGCCGCGAGCAAACGCGGTCGTGTTAAAGGTCACCGCATAGGCCGTATTGATCGCCGCAGGGGTATGCGTTGTGGTGTCATACACCATCGCATAGTCTGCAAAGACCTGCTGGTCTGGCGGCGGCTCAATCTTTAATGCGTCAATCTCTGACTGCAGCACCGCGAGCTGCGAGTTAACTTCCCCATCTGACCCGCTTTGTAAACTAAGTCCCTGTATGTCCGATTCTGCAACTGCCAACTCATCGGCAGTGCCCGCAATCGGATCAGGCTCAAGATTAAAGTCGTCGATGTTAAATTCCGATGTCCCGTTTCCGGTAATAACAAACAAATTGTTAAAAAACCGAAACCATTCACGCGACACAAGGCCTGTGCGCAGATCAAGCAGCGGCACGCGTGGGGCGGGAATGCGAGTGATGTTACTAGGCATTGGTGCCAGATACCGTCAACTCTGCGCCCATAATGGCGATCTTTACCGGATCGGTGCCGCTTAGTTCGTACACGCGGTCACGCAATTTGAGCGTCATGCCCAGACGGCGATAAAACACTCGGAAGAAATATTGGCCGATCTTGCCGATAGTCGCTTGATGATAGTTTGACCACGTGTGGCCGCCATCATCCGACCAGCGAAGCATAATCTCAGGGTCATTGCCTTGGCCGAGGTTTAACCCGACGCCTGACTCCATATCAATTTGAAGCAAGTGATGCGTAGTACGCTTAAAATTGTTCTCACCCGTATCGAGCGCACGCCATGATCGCAGCCACTTTTGCGTCTGGTTGTTATCGGTATACGTGTCTAAATCAAACGTATACAACTGGCCTGTCTCATAGTCGCCCACAGTCGGCGTATCTAAAAAGTTAGCGTGGCAATTGGACCAGTGCCGCGTAAACGACCCGTTAGAAAACCCTGCTCGCTCATGCCATGAGTCGGTCGTTGAGTCATAGACCCAAGTAGCCTGCGCAGACGGGAAAATCAATACATAGAAAAAATGACCGTCTTGCTGATACGTATAGGCCAACGCATCGGTCGGGTCGCTGTACTGCTGTATTTCATACTCAATCGCGTGAGTTGAAATACGCGTACCCTGATAGCCTTGCGCCCGATACACAACGCAAGAACCACGGGCGTCGGCGCCTAGCCAGAATACGCTGTTGTCCAGCTTTGCAACTGAATATGGCGCAATACAGCCGATTTCGTTAAATGCGCCCTGAATCCGGTCAAACGGGAAGTCAATGTTGCCTGAGTTGTACCAGACCTCAACTGAGTTCTCTCCGAACAGCCAGACCTCTCGATGGTCGACAATAATCGACACAATGTCATCGGGAGCGCCTTCAGCTGACGCGAAGTCAAGCGGGTCAATCGACAGGCCATCCAGCAATCCTGTAATCCAAAACCGCTGGCTATTTGGCTCGTTAAATACGAAGTAGCCGTCGATGTAGCCAACCGTGATCGCGCCTGGAAAGTCGATGTCCGTAATCTGCGCAAAGGCCAGCGTGTTGAAGTTGTAGATAAACCCATCTGGGTTACACGCAATAAACAACTGGTTTCCGTTATCGGCCATCGAAACCGGGCCAGTGCCAGTCACATCGCCGATTTTTGTAACAGCAAGCGCATCAGTAACTTTGTAAAACTCTGAGCCGCTAACGACATACAGAATGCCGTTATGCGGATACAGCCCACGGATCGGGCCGCTACCCACTACGACAAGTTGTTTTAAGCCGGGGCAACGCTGCAAGTACGCCGGTTCCTTACCACCTTCGGGTATGACTTCCGGGTACAGATTGATCATGCGATTGGCCGCAGCATTGACGCTGCGGATCAAATACGCAGAGCCTAGAATCGGCGTCTTCACGGTTAATAGTTACCCGCAAAGATGTTAAAGCGTTGACGCGTGCCGACGATGCTGTACGGGATCGACATGACATCGCCCGGATTGTTGATGCGCTTCAAGTCTCGCTTGCTGTACATCGCAATACGGCGCACCTGCGGGGACGGCTCAACGCCAAACTCCGGTGCGATTTCGCACGCCAAGTTGTAACGGAATGCACGCAAATAACCTGGCGGGAACGCAAGGTTCGTCGCAAGGTTAGCCGGAGTTGACAGTTCCTGCACAGAAACGAGGTGGAACTCCAGCACCTTTGTCGGCACCGGGTACACGTACATTTCTACGTTCGGGAACGTGTTGTTGACCCACATGACCTGCGGGTAAGTGCTGGTCACGGTCTTTACAGCAATACCGTTGTACTGCTGCTGGTTGATCAGCTTAATACCATAGGAGATACCCGACGCCGGATCACGGAAATACGTCGAGTCGAGAATCTGAATCGGGCGGTTTCCAACGAAATCGCCAGAGGGGCCAAGCGTCCGCTCGATGGTGGACGGGGGCCAGTTAAATACTTGGTCTTCAGTGCAGAATACGGCCAGTCGCTCAGTATTCCACGAGTCAATCATCTGATTGAGCGCGGTCAGCGAATCTTGCGATACCGCTGCTGATGGAGTTTCGCCTTCTGCAAGGACGCCCAACAGCCGCAAAGCGCCGTTGATCTGGTCAGCAGCAGTAGCCATGTCTTAACTCCGCTTCGTGCGTCTTGTTTTTAGAGCATTTGCGGATGCCGACGGCGCAGGCTCTTCTTCCTGCACCGCCGGTTCCGCTGGATCAAATTCCTCCCAGCCGTCCTCGTAGTCGTTCTCCAATTCCATTTCTGAAATGGCAACCTTTGTTCCGTGAACCGGATGTCGGAGGTAATAAAACATAATATTGTCTAATCCTGTTAAAGTGCCCCCGACGAGTTTCCCCGCCGGGGGCATTGCTATTACGATACCCGATAGCAGGTCCAGGCCGCATCGCCGGTCTTGCGAGCGCGGTAGTGAGCCGACGTACCGTCAGCAATCACTGCCGAACCCACGACCGTCCAACCCGTGCCCGAAATCGTCACGTCGTTCGCCGCGTTGTCACCAAGGTTAACAACGAAGAAATCGAACGCAGAGTCGACCTTAGCCGAGCTGACAAGAGCGTCAACCAGCGAAGCAGCGGCAAGCGAGTACGTACCCGCGTCCGTGCCACCCGAATCGACCGTCACGATGCCAGCGGCAAGATCAGCCGCCGCAAACGTGCCAGTCGCTCCGGCGTAAGCCGTCGGGGCGCTCTGCGTCCCAAGAACGGCCTCGCCGATATTGCCATCACCAACCTGGTATCCACCAGCGCCATTAGGAATTGCCATTTTAAGTTACTCCTGTGATTTAAGAATTAGCCCCAGAGGCGGCAGGCCATCTGCGGACGGATCACCGAGTAGCCATACAGCACGTCGATACGGCACGGCAGACGGTCGTTGTTGATGTCGTACTGACGGACAACGCGCATGGAGATGCCGTTGTGAACCTGACGCGAGGCCATGTCCACACCCTGCGGGAGCAGGAGGTCAGCCGTGGCAAACGTAATCGCATCCTTGTGGTAAATAAGGTTCTGCGGGTACTGGCCCTGAGCCGATCCGAGCATCGTAATCGCCGCGCCCGACTGCGGAAACGAGTCCACAGTGGCAAGCGCATTGGACGCCGTGTAAAGAGCCGGGCTGATCTTCAGCGTTCCGGTGGACGAAGCCGTGAGGTCTTCGGTCACAACAAACTGCTGGAGGCTGCCGGTCGATTCGCGGGTCTGCGGGTTGACCGCGTAGACGTTCGCAATCGTGAACACGTCGCCGACCTTCCAAGTCTTGGACGAGCCGGTGAACGCGATGCTGATCGAAGAAGCACCCTGCGTGGACACCGTGGAGCCAACCGTAATGGTCGTTCCCCAGTTACCGTTCGTGTGCTGCTTGATCGACTGCGACATATTGATCTCCTCGTAACCGAGGACGCCCATGCCCATCAGGCCATTCTTGAACTGGCGGGAAATGGTGTCGGTCGGGTTGAAAAGACCCTTCATGCCTTCGACGAGGCCAGCGTTGGCAGCCGGGTTAACGGTTGCATAGCGCGGCGACATCACAGCAGCGGCTTCGTTCAGCTTCTGCTGCGCCTGCAACAGAACCAACGAAGTGCCCGGAGTCGTGCCCGGAGTACCCACAGACTGATAGACATTTTTAAAGCTGTTAGCAACGTCAGCGTCGATGCTGGAGGCCAACTGGCTGATACGCGGCTTCAGCACGCGTTCAGCAAAGTCGTCCAACTGCATCGTGAGTTCGGCACTCGTGAAGTTGACGCCGATGTGCTTCTGGGAAGCGACGGCGAGCGTGGTAAACTGCTCGTTGTCGTCCTGAACCTGAAGCGCAGCGCCGTCGGTCACAAGAGCGCGATCCGGCAGACGGATGCGGAGGGTCGAACCGATCTTGGCACCTTCAACAGCGAAGCTGTCGTCGTACTGACGGTTCACATTGCGAGTGATCACCAGGTTGTTCTCGAGGATTTCGAGAGCTTTACGGGTGATCATGTCAATTGTAAGCAACGAATTGGACATTTTATACCTTTAGAAGAAGTTAGCGATTACGCGCTTCCCACTGCTTAATCTGTCTCAGTCGTTCGGCTTCGATCCATTCTGACGTACTCATCGACTTCACCGATCTTGGGTCAGTCGTATCGTACTGAGCGGAACCGACGCCTTTGGCCGTAACAGGCTTAATCGGCGGGGGCGCACTGGTTGTCTTTCTAACCGGCGGATTTTCAGCCAATTTGGCTTCAATCTTGCCGATCTCTTTCGCTTGCGAAAAAGGATTCATGCGGGAGATGCGATCCGCTTCCTTCGGGTTGCCCCCAAGGTAATAAGCGATGTCCGGCCCAATATCTGACGCATGGATGGTTTCTGCCATGACTGAGGTAATCGCCAGCGTAGGGTTGTAAGCGACTTGTTCAAAGTCGACGTACTTCTCGCGTGCGGCTTCCTCTTTGTCTTGGTAAGCCTCCAATGTTTCAAAGCGTTGCTTTTCGGCTTCCCGTCGAGCAAGCAATTCAACAGCTTTGCGTTCGGCAAGCGCCTCAGCATAAGCCTCAGGGTCTTCTTCGGGCCTTGGCAGACTAGCCGGTGCGGCGGGGTTTAGTTCCGCTGCCTTGGCTGCCTGTTCGCGTTCCCACTTGCGCCTTTCCCTCGCAAGTCTTTTGCCTACCATTGCATCCAAGTCTTCCTGTGAGAAAGTCTTGTGGGCGGCAGGCCTTTCCTCCGGCGATTCTGTTGCTTGCGCAACGACTTCGGGTGCAGGAGCCGCCGTAGCTTCCTGTTCCGGCGCGGGCGTAGTAACCGCTACTTCAGTATTTTCAGTCATGTTGATTCCCGTGGAATCCCTGGTCTACCGGGCCAGTACGGTAAAAAGTTTATTGTGCAGTCGTCGGAACTTCAACCGTCGATGCAGCAAGGCTGTCTTTGAGTAGCTTTAGGAAGGCGTCACGGCCTACCTGTAACTGGTCATAACTAAACCGGGCTGAATCCAGCTTACGGTTTAAGTCCAGCAAGTGACTCAAGATAACCTTCTGCTCGTCGCTAAATGTCTCCGGGTCGTACTCCACACCATCAATCGAGACTTTTGGCTTATTCGTGTCTTTCGCCATGTTTGCTCTCCAATGTATCCGCTAAAAAAGGGTAGCGGATTAACCCTGCGCCCACGGTAGGGGCGGCGTAACGATAGGCGGGTTGATCTGGTTCTCAATCCCTTGCGCGACAGCAGCTTCGGCGCTGTCTTTGTCTACGCCGTTATTCCAGCACCACGACAGCACCAGTTCTTCGGTCAGATCGGCGTAAGGAACAAATTGTTCGCCTTGCACGACCGGGAACGAGCAGGTGCTGTAAACGCTGCTGCTATACGTACCGTCCGTGCCGTTGCACGACCAGTGAGCCGTAACGACGTAATCTGCGCCTTCGGGGGCTTGCGGGATGCAATTAAGTGCTGAAATCACCCATGCGTAAGTAATCATTTTAACTCCGTGATGGCGACGGCTTCGGATAGGGTGAGTGACACGTTCAGTTCAACGTCGGACATGGTTGCTCCTTAACCGCAATACAGAACTGTGGGAACGCAGTAAGACCCGTCGTCGTATTCGTGCGTCTTGACTGTGCTG
>Ga0194115_10006028_pt1 | contig 12403 bp, 6 predicted proteins | sample TA2MahsurfametaG_3_FD_148656 | JGI IMG/M metagenome (GOLD analysis project Ga0194115, IMG submission 148656) | Freshwater microbial communities from Lake Tanganyika, Tanzania - TA2015002 Mahale S4 surface | ecosystem: Environmental > Aquatic > Freshwater > Lake | place: Tanzania: Lake Tanganyika... | reverse complement strand
AGCATCTCCCACCGAACTGACAACACGGCGGTTGATGAAGAGGGGGGACCAAACAGCGGACCACTCTTCCGTTCGATTCCCATTGATAATCAAACCCTTTTCCCTCTCTCTCTCTCTCTCTCTCTCCAACAATGAGCGGAGGTCGTTACATAGCCGATGATGGTATCTCCCCGCCATACCATCATCAGACTCGATCAGCCCCATTGAGTGATGGATTCAGTAGTACAGTCTCTCTAGTCGCAAGTTCGATCTTTACTGAGGAAACTGTGAAATCCGTCACGACTGCTGTAGGGACACAGACAGCACTCAAGGCTCAAGCGGAAGAAGGAAGTTATTCCCTCCGAATGATGGCATTGTTAGGTGGGATCCTATTGATCGCCACCGGTTCCTTGGAATTTGCCTCGAACATTATGCTTCTTCAAATTCCTGGTGCCCTGATCGAACTGTACACACTCTTCGTCGGACTCGCCATTTTTATTATGGAAAATAAGGGTACCTTCCTTTCAAATAGATATCAGGGAAGTCTCTTCAAATATGCTCTGTTCCTAAAGTTCCTATGGGGTCGTGGAGCATTGTATTTCGTCGTCGGGACGATTCAACTGTATCATTTTGATTTACTTAATTTCGTGGCAGGGATTTACATGTGCTTTGTGGGCATCCTTATGATCCGGGCCGGTCAACGTACTGCCTACAAATTGAAGAATACGCGACGAAGTCTCTATTCACCGACAGAACTCCAAGCGAAGTTTGCTCGAAGTTGGTGAGGGCCGGTTGAACTTGGAACAGTTCCGTCGGCTCACGACCTATCTTGGGTTAGATATGACACGCCGGGAGACCGAAGCCGCCTTTAGTCACATCAATACGACAGGTGAAAGACTGTCCTATGAAGACTTTTATGCCTGGTGGAATCAAACGGATATGGAAGAGAATATCGACGAACGGGGATTCGCGTCTGTATAGCAGACAGGAAGATGGAAAACGCGATTTCTATCCTGCGGTTTCCTAGAGGAATAAACATGTATTGGGTTCCTAAAGGATATCCAACGTAGTAGTATCAAAACAAAGCTAAACATGTACACGGTCTGAAAGGGTTGAGGGAATCTTCCAGGAAGCCGTTACCGCGTATCGTACCGCTTGTTACAATAACCTTTTGGTTGTGGGATCGCGTATGCCTATCGACGACTATCTTCCGGTTTACCCCCACGTCGGAACCAGCCAGTACTGTAGTAGAGGAAGCCCTTTTCTATATGATATCAAGGGTCGGGTGCTGCAGACCCCCATAGCGAGACCTATCTTTTCATTGACCATGCGTATGACAGCAGGGATGTGATTAGGTACGATATGTTCGTATCCGTCCTCCACGGTGTATCATATGTATGAAATGCAGCCGTCACCTGTAACAGGTTATGGGAACCGAAACCCAGACCGCCAAATTTGTCGTCCGAACCCCAACGAGATTGATGGCTACCTTTGAACTTTCAACGAGATTACACGTCAATATAACGTCCCTATGACGTCTGGGGGGGTCGTTGTCCAATCAACTTTCTCTTTGTGCTCTGTTGCCGAGTGAATCTTCGGAGATTTCATGTTCTCCTTGTACTCTAATCCCTCCCCTTCGTCAACCCAACTTCTTCCTCATTCGCTTCTCCATGCTCCACCAGGCTTACCGTACCCCGTGCCTCACACACGCGTGGTTGTTGCTGCTGCGATACTCCCATCTTTCTCACTGTTTATCTTTCTCACTCACCTTACACAATTCAATAACTTCGTCTTCCTTTCACCTTGTAGTCGAATCCAGGCCATCCCATGCTAACCCAGGCGTAGATCGCAGCATCTGCAAAACCCACAACTTAACCGACAAACCAATAAGGAGGCCACCATGATTGGAGTGAGGACAACAAACTCAACTAAAATTGAAGATCCGATTCTTGGGAAAACGATGAATCTTCAAAGGCGACAAACCACGGACAACGGCGAGACAGATTCGAGAGGAGTCACTTTGATGCGACATCCAAGTACGGTGGTGGAGGCAGGAGCAGACGGAGGACGATATCAAAGCAATACTTTGCAATCTAGTAGTGGACTAGCGGCAAGCCTTCAGAAGTCCTCACCCGCTGACTCCGCGACGACTCAGATGTTAACCGAATCGTCGACGCTCTCACTTCAGGAAATGTTTGACGAGGATGACTTCCTCAACCATGACTCCGATCCTGCGGATAATGTCCATAATGAACATTTATATCACTCGAACTTAATGGGAATGGGAAGTACGGTGGATCCATGGGTGAATGGTGGACATAGCTCGATGGATAAGGATGATCAGCCATCCTTTATGGCACCTCTATCTCTGTATTCCGGGACAAAATATGCCGTGCCAACCGTGATGCCTGATTCCAGCTACCCATCCTCACTGGCTTCGTCTGGGATGAACACTTCCGCGTCTCAAGCCACTGGGATTAACTCAAACACCGACCTCCAATCTTGCTCTGCCAGCAGCAACACAACAAGTAGTGTTTCTCGGAGCAATCGCCCTATATTATACAGCGCTATTGGATCTCTGGAGAACTTCAACGCGTCATCATTTGTGGATTTAAGTAGACGAGTGGGACCTCGCCGAGACTTCAGCACGTTAGGGACTTTGGATGTTCCCCCTTCATCACGGCTTACTGCGACGACGACAGGGGAAAGCACGACCGCGGATAGCGTCTCTGGCACACAGGTGACCAGGAGTAGTCACGGTTTGTCGTCGCAGGATCCCCATGTCAAGTCATCCGTGCGATCTACCGCTTCATCCAAAGCAACTCCGACTGCCTCGAATCGAAAACTGAACGATGAAATTACGAAGGAAGATGCTTCCAACCTACCCAGCACGGACGAGACCGACAAAACTAAAACTTCTAACCCATCAAGCCTGAAGAAATCGAAGGGCAAAGTTGTGGGCGAGAATGGCAAGTCGAAAAAAGTTACAATGAAGAAGGAAGCACCACCAAAGAAGCCAATCGAAATGTTCCGACCCTCTTGCGATGCATATACTCCGCGGATTGCCAAGAAGACAATTGAATACCGCAAGGCAGAGATGCGGACGCCAGTCCAAAAAATGGCATCTCCGATGGGAACACTTTCGCGACCAAACTTTCGGGATGCATTACGGCGGGTGGCAATGATCATCCACAAACACATCGTTAAGATCGAAGGACGATTCGAAAGAGACGAGAGAGACGGAGATGATCACGGGCTCTTTAAGAAGTCTATGCGTGATCTGTTTTCAGAAGACAACTACTGTACCCCAACCTATAGATGTACAATGGTTCGTATCCCCATGGCACGCCCCGGTATGGTGTACGGTCTCCGTAAGATCAAGAACAAACAAACCATTCCATCAGAAGAAGAAATCTACGAATTCGCTCACCAGCTTTTCAAGGCAGTTCAATTGTCGTCTGAGTGTTCCATTGTCTGTCTGATCTATGTGGAGAGATTAATGGAGGCTGCCAAAGTCCCCCTTCTTGCCAACACGTGGCGACCAATTTTCATGTGTGGCCTATTACTGGCCTCAAAAGTGTGGCAAGATTTGAGTTCCTGGAATATTGAATTTGCTGGTGTCTATCCACAATATTCTCTGGAGGCTGTCAATCGTCTTGAGCTTAACTTTTTGCGAAATGTCAAGTGGGATCTATACATATCCACAAGTCTGTATGCCAAGTATTACTTCGCCCTTCGATCCCTCGTGGAAAAGTCCGACTTTCGGCAAAGATATAATCGAATGGTCGGTGGAGTAGACAACGTAGCCCAGTCAGAAGCAATGAAGATCTCGAAACGGACAGAACAGTTCAAGGAAGAAACAATTTCACAGCTAAGCCGCAGCATGTAGAGCATACTCACGACGAATTACATCACTTCACACAACTAGAGTACAAATAATATTACTGCACAACTGGAGTATTATTTCTTTCATTGTGCATCTAGATGGTCGATGGCTTGTTTTCAGCTTTGTAAAGATGCTCTACTATTATCTCCCGGATAGTTTTATTCTAGATGGATGGTTCATCTTCAACGCTAAATAGGTCACTTGCCACTCGGGCGTTGTCCGCCTGTCGTTGTTCGATGAATTTATGTGGCAAACGGTCGAAAACGAGAATCGACCTTTCTGGTTTAGTGATAGATGGATTCGGAATGTCCTTCACTACCACTGTTTCCTTGACGGGTCGTTCCTTGACTGGTGGCGTCGGTACAATAGGGGCCTGTTCCTCTACCGATACCCCCTCGGTTGGAAACTCCTCTACTGGTACCTCTTCGATCGGTACCTCCTCAACTGGCACCTCCTCAACTAGATTCGACTCCGCTGGTACCTCCTCAACTACGTTCGTCTCTACTGGGATCTCCTCCGTTACTCTCTGCACCTTCTCAGCTGAATTCACAGGATTGGGCTCCGCCTCCAGTAGATTCACCTCAATCGGCGCCTTCTCAACGAAAGGACTTTGCTGAGGTTGTTCCTCTTCTCCCATTGATGGTGCCGATCCACGTTGTCTTTTCGTCGACATCTTTTCCTGAAGTTTGAAGATAATCCGCTCCTTGGTTCGTAGTCGAGCTTCCAAACGTGCAATCTCAGCAAGGAGTCCTTCCATGTTGGATTCAAGGGGTTCAAATGCAGTGTACACCGTTACTCCAGCGGATGCCGACTGTAATTCACTCTGAAGCGTAAGGACCTTACTTTCAAGAGATGCCTCGGTCCGTTTCAGGGCCTGAATTTCCTGTTTGTGTTTCTTCTCCTTGTTTCGGAGTGACGTCGTAAGTTCATCGACTTGAGTTTGAAGATTTGAGGTCAACTCATTTTGGGCATTAAGGTCCGTTTCTAAAATCTGTATCTTCTTCTGCATGAATGTCCGGGGTACGTCAATGTCATCTCGGTCGTCCCCATCAAATGATGCAACCATTGAAGGCGATCCCGTTCGACGACGACTATTCTCCAAGGACGTATGCCTTGCCTTGTACATGTTACACTCTTGTTGTAGTTGATCTGCTTTTTCAGTAAAGCCCTGTTTAGCAGAAATGTATAATTTTTCAATTTCCTCCAAATCTCCAACGAGTTTTTCATTCTCTGAATGGGGACCACCATTTCGGGTACTCTTCCCCTGATCGGACGATGAACAATGATCTTCATACCAAGCAAACTTGAAATCATGGAATTCAAGGAGGACTTCTAATTCTGAGACTCTTCGAGTCGCACGAGTAAGATCTTCTGTCAATCTTTGAATGGCAGTATCACGGGTCGCAATCTCTGCCTCCATCACTAGTTCCAATCCCTGTGTCGAAAGGAGTTCTCGATTCCATGCATCTACCGTTTCTTCAAGTTTCGTGGCAGAATCAAAGAGGAATCCTGACGAGTGTTCGACATCCCATTCATTCCGAAGTCGTACGAGTTCTGCCTCAAGTTCCTTAATCCTTTCCTCCTTCGTAAATAGGAGACAAGAGAGTGCTAAAGCATCCGTTGAGGGTACTCTCTCCAGACAGTGTTCATCGTACATGTCTTCACGGAAGGAGGTAGAAACATATCCATTATCCTTCTCGCCTTTTACGATAGTTGCAGAATGTAGATCTTCTTCATTACGATCTTCTCGCCATGTCTGAGGATCTTCCATGTTGTCATGCGGAACAGGATCATCTTCCTTCACAACGACGACTGCCTTTTCTTGAGAAACTACATTTTCACCAATGATATCGAAAATACCTTCAATTGCCGTAGTTCCAGTAGGAATGTAGAAACATTCTCTCATCTTGGGGGGGAATTTCACAGACTTTTAAGTTTCAAGAACGACAAAAGAGTGGAACGGTTCGAGAACGGAAGGAAAGGTTTCGTGGGAACGACTTGACGGCGAGATTTCTTCGAGATCTTGCGATGATGACAAAGAGGTCCGGGCTTCGTCCAACGCTCGGAGTACCGTGAACAGCGAAACTCGGCCGGCGTACGCGACCGTTGAAAAGAGTCAGGTATCTCCTCGGTCTGTCCTGGCTCCGTCCAACAACAGAAGGGATGACAGCCATCGAGAAAAAAACGTGGTCGCGGAGATTCGCACGCAAGAAGACGAGAAAAGACGGTTTGGGGTGGGTCACGTTTTCTGTGACGATTGCTCCCATCATTCTTCCTTTTCCGGTCATAAAACTTTGTGTGACTTGGTCTCTTATTTCCGGAAAGAAAGGTTATACGATGTCATTGTTGGAACCCCCCTCGGAGATTCTATCTCTTCTTCGTGAGACTCTTCCCGATATTGTCACATCGCAATCGGATGATACAAGTGGTTCGGAAGAGATTCTTTCCTACGTTGCCTTTTTGGCAGCTGGTCTTTGTCAAGTTCAAGACTTTACCCCCGTCACTTGGACGAGTGCATTGAAACCATATCTGGAAGGTCTACCCAATTATGGTGGTAATGATGATACCGACATTGTTGATAAATTCCGTGAGGCAGCCGAGAAGGCGATCATGGGTGAAGATGACAATGACAGTTATGGTGATGAAGCCGATGATGGCTTTGAAGAAGTATGCAACATCCGATTCAAGTAAGTTTATGGAAGGATCCTAGACCACAGGAAGACGCTGGGGGAAAATATATGTTCTGATGTTTATCGTCCTTTTTTGTGTATAGTCTCGCCTATGGTGGGAAGATTCTCTTACGTGAGAGTAAGCTTCGATTGCTTCGTGGACGCCGATATGCATTGGTCGGACAGAACGGTGTAGGAAAGACGACCTTGATGAATGCTATCAATAATGGAAAGCTAGAAGGATGGCCACAACACCTAGTCACGGCCTACGTTGACTCTGGATCTAATGTTGACCCTGCCTTTGAAGCCTTGAATGTTATGAATCATCTGTTGAATGATACGAAACGAAGTAGGGAGGAATGTATCGCGAAAATGAAAGAGTTAGATTTCACGGATGAAATGATGAATGGTACAATTGGTGCACTTTCTGGTGGTTGGCAGATGAAACTCCGTCTCATCCGTGCTATTTTGATTGATCCGGATATCTATTTGCTCGATGAACCGACGAATCACTTGGCCGAGGGTGCCGTCCATTGGTTGACAGATTTTCTAAATGGATTGGATCATCAAACTGTACTCACTGTGTCTCACGACACGACGTTTTTGGAAAATATATGTACCGATATCATCCACTATGAACAACGCAACGTATGGGGACCCTACCGTCGTTTGGTCCACTACAAGGGTCGGATGTCTGACTTTGTGAAAGTCCAACCTCAAGCGAAACATTACTTTGAGCTTGCGACGTCGGAAGATTCTATCAAGTTTATCTTCCCCGATCCTGGTCGTCTTGAGGGAGTCAAGACGTCGACACAGAAGTTTTTGGAAATGGAAGGTGTTGATTTCCGTTATCCCGGTCGTGAGAAGAATCAATTGAACAGTGTCAATCTGAAAATGTCTCTTTCTTCCCGTGTCGTCGTCTTGGGTGCTAACGGTGCGGGAAAAACGACCCTCCTGAAGATGATTGTTGGAGAGACAGTCCCAAGTAACCTTGCCGATTGTACCTATTACATCCACCCGAACCTTCGTATCGCCTACGTCGCTCAACATGCCTTTCATCATGTCGAACAACACATGGATGAAAGTCCTGTGTCATACATCCAGTGGCGTTTCAAGGATGGATTTGACAAGGAAAAACTTGAATCCGAGGCCTATCGTATCTCCCCCGAAGAACGAAAGGCGATTGATGATTTCGGATTGGAAGATATCTGGAGTCGACGTCTACGTGCTGGTCAACTGGAGTATGAAGTGAAGAAAAGGAATGTACCCGAAAAGGATAACCGGTACTACACTCGTGACGAACTTCTTGGGATGGGTTTTGAACATTTGATCAAACAAACAGATGAAAAGATTGCAGCCAAAGAGGCTGGTCTTGATCTTCGGCCTGTGACGACATCTGAAATTCAGAAACATCTGAATGATTTTGGATTAGCACAAGAATTTGGAACCTACGGAAAGGTCCGTGGTCTATCTGGTGGTCAAAAGGTCAAACTCGTGTTGGCTGCAGCCTTTTGGACAGTCCCCCATTTGATTGTATTGGATGAACCGACGAACTTTTTAGATCGTGAGGCTTTAGGTGCATTATCAGCAGCATTAAATAATTGGGGGGGTGCTGTATTGATGATTTCCCATAATAAGGAATTTTATTCCTCGGTATGTAAGGAAGAATGGCATGTTGCAGATGGTATCGTCGACGTCAAGGGATCCTCTAGTGAACGTGAAATGAAGGCTGTCGCCAGGAAGAAGAAATTTGAAAAGGAATTAGAAAGTGATGAAGTCCTTGAAAAGGCTGGTGGGAATGTAAATTCCTTGGGTGATAAATACAAGGATGCGACGACAAATTTTTGGGGTGCCACTGTCAGTAAGAAAGAATTCCGTCAATATGAAAAGGCAAAGAAAAAGGGAGATGTCCCCGCTATGCGAAAGATTTTACAAATCCCCACGGGAAAAGTCATGCCCGGATATGAAGAACTCGGTGATGGCAAATAGGGTACGATATGAAAGAACCCTCCCATAGGGTGATGGACGTAGTATGATAACCGTATAGTGAACCAAATGATGGAACTAGTATATGTTCATGTAGGTAGCCAGCAACCCTACTACTGTATGCATTCTAGTGAAGGATGGGTCCACACAGCCCATTCCCCCCCTCCACTTGTCATTCATTTTCTGTTATCTTCATTCATGCCATAGATTCGTTGGTGCTTGATATCCATCAGTTGACTGCTGTGGCATACCGGAAGTCGTAGGGGTTGGTCCGAAGGGTCCTCCTCGTCCTCCACCGGGATGATGATGATCAATTTCAAGGGATGCCGAAGGTGAAACAAAGAGTCGATCTGGTTGATGATCATGACGACGATAGGGTGATGAATTCGATTGTGGATCATCATCATCATCACCCTCCATGGTTTCGTTCAATAATAATCGGTGTCCTAATCGACTGCCTCCCATATAATTGTTTCCATAGGCTCGTTGTTGTTGTTGTTTGATTACCGTCATGTAGGTGAGTGCACCAAAGACGAAAAGAGTAAAGACGATGGATGTTGATGTCATCGCCTTGAGTTCTGCCTTGTAATGGGATCCTACCTTGGTCACAGGATCCCAAACGGGGATACTTTCGACTAAGGTAAAACTCACCGCTCCCCGAACACCCGATAACATGAGGATTAATTGAGTTTGTCGATCAAGATAGACTCGTGTCAGGCCACCCATACCCGTGATTGGAACATCGTCGTCCTCATTGTCAACATTGTTGTGGTTCATCCTGCCGTTGTGGCCATTTGGATAGGTGACTCGACTTCGAATCGTCCCAAGACATTTCGATATCTGATTCTCTAAATCAAAAAAGACTGCTGTATTGATCAAGAAGGAGACACCGATGACCATGAGGGCACGACTGGAAACACAACTCAATATCGCAGTCAAATTCAAACTGAGATTCCAAACATTATCCGAAAATAGGAATAGTCCCAAATACGCAAAGATGGCAGTCTCCATCAAATTCGCAATGACATGAGCGACGAATCCCACATGATGTTTCGATTCGGATAGAATATGTCCGCCGCCACTGCAAAAGGCCTTGGATAATGCAATTTGAATCTGTGTGCACCGATCGATGGAGGGTGGTAATCCTCCTCCGACACCATCATCGACAGTGTAATTCTCTCCGTTAGGAAGGATGGTTGCTTCGATTGCCATATATTCCATCCCCGTCCGTTGTTGTTGCTGGTCCGATTCAGAGCTACCACCGACGACGAAATAATCCATAAAGAATCCCATTACCATAATGGAAATGATCCCGGACCAACCGACTGCCTCGGCGATGTAATACGGCACAAGAGCCCAACAAAAGAAGACTGCGACTTCTGTTACTGCCGTTTGTTGTCCACGAAGGACATAAAAGTATAGGGTACAACAGAAGCCTACCGTCAAACCGATACCAATCGAACCAAATAGGACGGCAGCAAAATGATTCGCCATTTCATGATAGGCTGCCTCATCAAGATCGACTTCCGTAGCATTCTCTCCATTTCCACCTCCACCGCCTCCCAAACGAGATTTCAAGGTATCGAATAGGACGATGGCCACTCCATCATTTAGAAGGGATTCACCAAAGACAAGTGTATACAAGGTATCCGTTTGACTGACACCTGCACTGGAAAGGATACTAAGGGTTGCGACTGGATCAATGGAGGCCATAAGAGATCCAAAGACGAGCGAATCCAGAAGGGGCAATTCACCACCACTGCCACCGTTACTATCACCACCTCCTCCTCCCCAATGACGGGAGACTTGATGAGTAATCCATCCGATCGCCACCGCGGAAAAGGCAGTCCCGATACTGGCAAAGGAAAGGATTGGAAATAGATCTCTTCGGAAGGCTTTCTTATCAATCGATAGGGCAGCCTGGAAGATAATGGGCGGTAAGAGGATTTGTAAGAACAAATCATTATCAAAACTCAGTTTCTTCCCCACAAAGGAGGAATCGAATAACCGAAGGATTCCTCCGACGACAGTCCCCACAATGATAAAGACACATGCTTCGGGTAACCAACCAATATTAGCATGTTTGACCATTGCCTTAAGCATCGCACAGACCAAAAGGACAATCATAATGGCCAATAATCGGACCGAGTGATAATCACCCATGACACCCTCACTAGTTTCACAATTTCGGGTATAGAATCGTTGAATGGAATCACAACATTCCCAATTTTCCAAAAAGTCATCAATCAGCATATCATCACCATCCTTCGATGAGTCATTCTTTCCCAATGTCATCTCCTTATTTTTGTTCTTGTTACTGCCACTGAAGGAAGAGGATGATGATGATGACCATGATGATGCTGTCCCACCAAAGACACCTCCACCTTCATCTTGATCTGCACAATCAGCTGCCTTATAGGCCTCTTTGAACCCCTTACATTCATCTCTTATGTCCGTAGTTCCATTTAAGAAGTTGAAAAGATACTTTTTGCAGATTGCTGAATGGGTCGGAGTATCGTCCGTGATGACATCCAATGTACCAATGTCTTGATTCAATGGAGTAGATGTGGTTGTTGTTGTGGAATCCATCGTGGATTCTTCGGTAAGAGTCCGGAATGACGAGAAAGAAGAAGAAGAACTCGTAGAAGGAACAACATCATGACCAAGATTGAAAGATGTACTCGTACTGGTAGATGAAAGTAACGATTTTGGGTATTGCTGATGATATTCTCCTGCCATCATCATGACAATCGACAAGAGGACGACCATAGTCGATAGGGACAAGAGAGAAATGAGGAGAGATCCCTTGTCTTCCTCTTCTTGTTGTTGTTGCTTCTTCTGTTGCAACCATTCTTTTCGTCGTCCTTGTGATGGTCGTAGTGGTGACATTCTGAGAGAGGAGGAGGGACGGGTTAAGGAAGAAGAAGAAGAAGAAGAAAGAGGATGATGATACCTTTCGATATGTGGGGTCGTGGTGATTGTGGTGGGTGTTTCGTCAGAAGTTTATGTGAAAGGAAAAAGGACCTCGAATAGATTTCTATGTTTTGGAAAAAAAAAAGGATCGTCACTTGTCGAACCTTGACACTTCTACTTTTGCCTCCGAACAGATTTCCTCTCTCTATATATACGTGGACCGCTGTGAATCTCGGGGTGCAAACACACACGCTCAACACACTCCTCTCTCAAAAGGCAGTCTCGCAGACACGATCCAAGAAAACTCCCACCGAAAATCACAACAGAGAAAGGAGGGTCACTATATCGGTAGAAGACATACAACCCCAGAGACAGAGTTTGGATGTATTCAAAGGGAGAGAAAAAGAGATGCACACCCGATGAGGATGGTAGGGATTCGAAAGAAAAAATCTCTCTCAAGGGTTGAGGTGAAACGAGAGGGTAGGTTGACCAAAACGAACATGAAAGAAAACACATGAGACAAAGTTTCTACAACGCGACATGGGACATGGAAGGAGGAGAGAGAGAAATTCATTTCATTTTCGGGTTCCAAAAAAGAGACGCGAATAAGGGGGAGGCATGTTGCTGAAGTACCATCCTAAGAGTTTAAAGGAAGGGTCATCTGAAAATTCCCCCAGTCCATCTCTATTTAAACACGACTCAACGTTTGAAAGGGCAGCCTCTGTCTGACCGGCGTCTCGATGGACTAATAAATCATGCTGCCATTTCGTCATGACTTTGGATGTTTTGACGCGTGGGGAGCCTTGGAAGGGAGGGAGAACACATCAAGGAGCGTTCCCATCCAATCAAAAGATTCCCTTTCATACCGGTACTCGAATTTTACTGCGGCATCTCGCCCCCCTCGGTCACTGTCTAGAGAGTAGCTACGGTAGCAAGGGAGAGAGAGAGCACCGCTACACAACGGACGAAG
>Ga0194115_10006026_pt1 | contig 12406 bp, 6 predicted proteins | sample TA2MahsurfametaG_3_FD_148656 | JGI IMG/M metagenome (GOLD analysis project Ga0194115, IMG submission 148656) | Freshwater microbial communities from Lake Tanganyika, Tanzania - TA2015002 Mahale S4 surface | ecosystem: Environmental > Aquatic > Freshwater > Lake | place: Tanzania: Lake Tanganyika... | reverse complement strand
AGTTGTTCCTTCAACTAACCTAACAGAACTACCAACTGATGAAGTTTCTTTAGTCCAATATCTATGAGAACCTACAAACTTATTATTATTAGTTGTACTATCAATACCTACAAAAAAATCAAATGAATCTGTTGTAAAGGCTGGTTCACCTGCTTTTAAACCTGGCAGATTTGATAAAGCACCTCTTTTAACCTGTAATACTGGTGCTGGCATGGCGATCTATGTTGTTTTTACTATTTAGTATTTCTAGAAACTTCCTGCATCCAAATCAATTTTATCATCTAGGTCTGTATCCAATCTATCTATGAAAGTAGTTGCATATCCAACCAATCCAGGTTGTATAGTTTCAGTTCCAGCAGCATAATTTAACACTTCATCAGGATTGACCATTTTATATTTTTGTGCAGTTGCATCATAAACTAACACATACTTATCATTTGTTGATGTTGGGTCAAAGTCTATTAAATCTTGAAGTCTAATTGCAGACACGTTTGTAAGTACCTCTATTGAAGATTGAGTATTTAATTCTACTTCGATAGTCATTAGGATGCAGTCCCTTTTACTATGATAGTTCCTTCAACAACTTTAGTTGTAGTTCCTGATGCTGTAATAATCAAATCATATACATATCTACCTACAGGAATGGTTGAAGTAATTGTACTTGCCATTCCTATATTTATTATTCCAAAGTTTGGAGAAGGAGATACTGTAGTAAATGCATAATATGTTGAAGCACTATAGTGCTTTCTCATTTTTGCAGACAAAGTATATCCAGTTAAATTAATGGGAGCACCATCTTGCTTAACTTTAATTGATGTAGAGAAGGTTACTCCTTTATCTATTGTTAGATTAACTGCTGGAACAGCCATTAATTTATTCCTTTATTATTATTTATTTTTTAAGTCATCAACTTCTTTTTGAAGCGTTTTGACTGCATCAATCAGAAGTGCAATTAATGGAATATAAGCAACTGATTTAATTCCATTAACCTCTTTCACCAATTCTGGAAGAATTGTTTCAAGTTCTTGTGCAATTACACCATAACTTTGCAATCCACCATCAATCCAATTAAACTTGACAGGATTAATTTGATTTAAAATTTCAATTGAATTAGTTAATGATTCTACATTTGTTTTTGTAATTTGGTCAGAGGTTGAATTAAAATCAACAGCAGTAATTTGACCAGTAGAAGGTCTAAAGAATAATTTAGTAGATGATACGGTAACACCAGATAAAGCTCCTGATGTTGATTGAGTCATTATGGGGTAGAAGTTTGCTGCAGTGGTTGTATTATTAGTAATAGAACCAGCACTTCCTGTTGCACCTTGTGCTCCTGTTGCACCTTGTGCTCCTGTTGCACCTTGAGCCCCATTAGATCCATTAGTTCCTGCAGAACCTTGAGCACCTTGAGCACCTTGAGGTCCTCTAGGTCCTGGAACAGTGCTATCAGATCCTGCAGCACCTTGTGTTCCTTGTGCTCCTTGTGCTCCTTGAGGACCTCTTGCTCCTTGAGGTCCTTGCCCTTGAGGTCCTTGGAATCCTTGAGGACCTCTTGCACCTTGAGCACCTTGTGCTCCTGTTGCTCCTTGAGCACCTTGTGCTCCTGTAGGACCTCCTGCTCCTTGAGCACCTTGTGCTCCTTGAGGTCCTACAACAGTGCTAGCTGCACCTGAAGCACCTTGTGCTCCTTGTGCTCCTTGAGGTCCTCTTGTACCTTGGGCACCTTGTGCTCCTTGAGGTCCTACAACAGTGCTAGCTGCACCTGAAGCACCTTGTGCTCCTTGTGCTCCTTGAGCACCTGAAGCACCTTGAGCACCTGAAGCACCTTGAGCACCTTGAGGTCCTTGAGGTCCTTGAGGTCCTCTAGGACCTCTAACTTCTCCAACATTAGTCCAAGATGTTGTTGCAATACCTACAGTGGCAACCCAAAGATTACCAAGATTAGTATCAATAACTCCATTACCGTTTACTGCTGGATACCAAATATTAACATCTTCATTTAATTGATAAGTTTCAATACCAACAGTTAATGATTTAGATCCTACAATAGTAACTGATGTTCCTGCTGAACCTTGAGCACCTTGTGCTCCTTGAGGTCCAATAGAACCTTGAAATCCTTGAGATCCTTGAGGTCCAGAAATTCCAGAACCTCCTTGAGCACCTTGTGCCCCTTGAGCACCTTGTGCTCCTTGAGGACCTTGTGCTCCTTGAGGACCTTGAGGTCCAGAAATTCCAGAACCTCCTTGTGCTCCTGTATTCCCTTGAGCACCTTGTGCCCCTTGAGGTCCTCTTACACCTTGAGCACCTTGAGCACCTGTAAATCCTGTGGCACCTTGAGCACCTTGAGGTCCTCTTACACCTTGAGCCCCTGTGGAACCTTGTGCTCCTTGAGGTCCTTGTGCTCCTTGAGCACCTTGTACTCCTTGTGCTCCTTGAGCACCTTGAGCACCTTGAGGTCCTCCACCTTGAGCACCTTGGGCACCTTGTGCTCCTTGAGGTCCTACTTCTCCTTGAGCACCTTGTGCCCCTTGAGCACCTTGTGCCCCTTGAGGACCTTGTGCTCCTTGAGGTCCTCTTGAACCTTGAGGACCAATAGAACCTTGAGGACCAATAGAACCTTGAGGACCAATAGAACCTTGAGGACCTTGAGGACCTTGAGCACCTTGAGCTCCTTGAGGTCCTTGAGGTCCTCTTGAACCTTGAGCACCTTGTGCTCCTTGTGCTCCTTGAGGTCCTATATCACCTTGAGCTCCTTGAGGTCCTTGAGGTCCCATTCCTTGAGGACCTTGAAATCCTTGAGGTCCTCTTTGTCCAGAAGCAATAGACCAAGTAACTCCAAGACCTGGACCAAGAGACCTTAAAAAGTAATCTTGAGTTTCTGCACCAACACTACCATAACTATCAGCAAGATCACCACCAATTCTTACAGTAGAAACTCCAATATCCAATCCATATTTAGGATTTGTGCTACCTATCCCCAACCTTTGCGTGCTAGGAATAAAAACTAAACTATTAGGAGCAATATCAAAAGATGTTGTGACTCCACCTAATCTTGATGTAGTAAATCCAATAAATCTTGGAGTAGAATCACTAGGTTCAAGAACATTATTTGCAGCAAAAACTGTAATAGTGGCAATTCCTAATCCATCAGTTACAACGCCAGTTACAGAAACACCTGGACCTACAAAATTTAATTGAGTAATAGATCCTAAGCCTGCAGCACCACCAATTATATTTCCTTCATCTCTAACTGTGATACCAAGTTCTAACTGACCTGGAGGAACAGGGCGCCAAAATCTTTGAGAATATCCTGGAATGCCTACTACAAAATATTGAGAACCAATTGGTAATTCTTGTGTCTCTGGATTACCCAAATTAGGCTCAGCCTGATTTAACCCCAGAAATTGATACCTATCTGAAGTTAATCTTGATAATGGAGTATTTGTAACTCTTCTACTTAGGTATCTTGCCATAATTGGGTTCCACTATCCCCCTTGATAAGTATATTTATTATTGATTAAGTGTCTCTAAAATGGAGACAGTGTATTTCATATGATTTGGACTAGTTGAAGAAATTCCAGATATTTTTAATCTGTCAGTTTTAGTGGCAGTTTTTTCTAAAACTAATTTTCCATCTAAAAGAACAAGAGCATCATTTGGAGGAACTTGAACATTATATATTAATTCTGTAGTTGTTGTAGAGATACTACCATTAGATGCTCTAAGATCTCTTTCATGATAAAAACTTACAGTTCCAATTCCTGTCCCAGTATTAGCAACCTGTGCATAAAGAACCACAGTTGTATATCCAGTTCTAGTAGTGTAAATACCAGAATTTGAAGCTGGAATTACTCCTGTAAATGTTTTGTATTGATTTAATGGTAATTGAGCCATGATTGATTGTTATTGAAGGGCAAGAATTAAAGGTGTGACCTCTGCTTGTAAGCTCTTACTAAATGCTTGACCACTGATTGTTCCAGTGGTTTGATTAATGGTAATTCCTTCACTAATTCTAAAATCACCACTTTGATCAGTGCTAGTAAATGGAACTTTACCTCCATTTGTAGCAACTATTTGATTTTCATCAATAGGAACTGCTCCTTTTGATGGAACAGCATTAGTTATAGTAGTTCCTGTTCCTATATATTCAAAAGTAATAGAACTTGCAATAATCTTACTGGATTGGAAGAAATAAACAGTTGTTCCAACACTTACTGGATAAGTGATGAACTCATCAAAAGTGACTGTTGTAGTTCCACCAGCAGAAACTTGTGTTGCAGCAGTTGGATTAAAGAATAACTTTTCCATTACAGCAGTTGCTGTTGCAGTTGTTCCAATTCCAGGTCCAGTTGCTGGAGGAGGGGCTATAGTTACAACAGGGGGCGTTTCTGAATATCCAGTACCAGAAACAAGTAAGCTTATGTTTCCTATAGTACCATCAGAATTAATATCTGTTTCAAAAATTGATGCTTCTGCTGGAATAAACAAATTTGAATCAGAAGGAAGTTGAATTGTAACTTCTACAGGAATGTCTAAATTATAACCAAATCCAGGGTTATCAATTTCAATTCTATTGATGAAGTAATATTGAGTTCCTATGAATGCAATTTGTCCATCATAAGGTCTTTGACCTGAAGGAAGAATTAATTCTGGTGTTGCTGTTGTTCCAATACCAACAATACTTGTTATAATACCTGCTCTATCATTGATTAGAGGTAAAACTAAAGAAGAATAAGTTTTGGAAAAATCTTTTATTTGTGCAATAGATCCAACTCCACTTTGATAACTTATAGGCAGAGTTAAGTTTTGTGCTACTGAATTAGATATTTCAGCAATTTTACCAATAATTAATACTTCAGCTTCTTGCACATAACCAGTTGAAAATCCTGATGGGGGAGGAGATGTCTCGTTTAAATACGTCAAAGATCCATCAGAAGAATCCCTATATGCTAATCCAGCATTGATTGCATTAGCATTTCCAAGAGTAAGAATGTCAGAACAAATGGATTCAATTATAATTTGACCATCTCTAATGCACTTTGCTCTACCAACAGGAGATCCACCATAGTCAAAATCTGGTCCATAATAATCAGTTAAAAATCCTACAGATTCAGTGGCAATGAATTCTTTATTTAACCTTAATAAATCTACAGTGTCCTTAAATTCTTGAGATGCACCAACGCCAACGTTAATAACTAAACTATCCACATTATCTTCAGTAGGCTCAACTGTGACAGTTCCAGTATATTGAAGTGGTGTTGAACCATTAGAAACAAGTCCAAAATTACCAAAAGAAGAGTTTGAGTTATTGAGATCGCAAACACCACCAGTATCACAGAAAACTGCAATATCACAGCAAATAGTAAAGAGTGAAACTAACTGAGCATATCCAAAGTTTGTAATAGAAACACCAATACCACCTTGATTATATTGAGTGTAGGCATCCAGAACCATAGATTTAAATCCACCAGCTCTGCTGCCATCAATTCTCATTCCAACACTATTAGGAACAAAGTTTGTACAGTTCTGAACATAAGGTGATTGCCAATCTTCTTCTGTTCCATCTGCATATCCATTTCCCTGTGTTGGGAATGATACCATGGCTTTTCCAGGATTACTTGTGCCAACAAAGGATTGTTGAGAAATATAGCAACCTCTTCTTACATGATATAAATCAGTTAAACCAGATGTAGCGACAAGAACTCTTCTTAAATCTTCTCCAACAATAGCAACTCTTTCTGGAACTTGAATAGGACCATCTTCTGTGTAAAGACCTGCAAATACTCTGATTGTATCTCCAGGTTGTGCTACTGAACAAGCTTTCTTGATGGTCAAAAATGCATCTCCAGGAGTCTTACCATAATTTTGATTACTTCCAAGTTTATTGACAAACCATTCATTTCCAATTCTTGCTCCAGGAGGATTCCAAACTGCTTTTCCATTTCCATCAGATGCTAAAACTGAATAAGCATATCCTACATTATTGTTAGCATCTAAAACTTCTCCCCTAATTCTAATATCACCAGCAACATCTAAAGTGCTTGTTGGAATAGTTGTTCCAATTCCAACAAGAGGTTTAATAGTTTTTACACTTCCACTTGATGTGGTTGTAGTGCTAATTGCAAAGTTTCTTACTTTTACAATAGTTCCACCAATACCAACATCAAGTAATGCTGTTGTAGTTATTCCCGTTACAAAAAGATTTGAGATCGTAGATATTCCTACTGTTTCATTTTCAATAACTGCAAGATCAATTGTAGATATTCCTACTCTTTCTTCAGAAATAGAAGCAATACCTATAGTAGCAATTCCAGTAAAGGATTGAGAAATTGTAGCTAACCCAATGTAAGCTTGAGTAATAGAGGCAATACCTATGGTAGATATTCCTACAACCTCATTCTCAATAGTAGCAAAAGTAATTCTAGAAGTTTCTACTCTTTCTTCAGAAATAGAAGCAATACCTATAGTAGCAATTCCAGTATAGGATTGATTAATTGTAGCTAATCCAGTTACTCTCAAATCACCTATAATATCAATATCATATAAAGGTGATATTGTATTAACTCCTAAGTTTCCAAATTCTGTTATAACTAAGTTTTTTTGATTACCTCTTGAAACAAAATGAAAATCTGTTGTTGGATTTAATGTTCCTATACCAACAGATCCTACTCCACTAACTACAACCACTTCTGTGGATGCTGATCCAACCACTTGAAATCTTTGAGTTGGATAAGCAACATTAACGCCAAATGATCCTAAACCAGTTACAACAACTGGATTAGTGTTTTCTGAATTGACTTGAAGTAATTGAACTGGAAGTGTTGTTCCTATGCCAACATTATTAGAAAATATACCTTTTCCTCTTACATCTAATCTTTCTAATGGACTTGTTGTACCAACTCCAACCCTATTATCTACAAGAACATTTGTCTCTGCTCTTATTGTTCCAGCAACATCTAATGGGTATTGTGCCTCTGTTTTTCCAATAGAGACTTCTCCACTAGCAACATCTGCATAAAGAGTATCTGTCCCTACACTTAATCCAGTTTTGACTTTAAAAAAGGTATCTTGTGAAGACATTGGGTTCCACTATCCCCCTGTTTATAAGATTATTTATGAAACTCTCATAATGAATGCAAGTGCATAGTATGGAGGTCTATTTTCGTGATGATGATTTCCACCAACTGTTTCTGGAGAAAAATTATCTCCAGAACTCAGTCCATCCATAACTGTCGCTCCGCCACTCTGAACACCCTCATTGACTTGGGAGAATCTGTGAGTGTGTGCAGGCATTTCTGCAATTGTTAGTTTAACGGAAGTTGATCCACCCCTATTACCAGGAGTATAATTAGCATTTAATACTCCAGTAGTACTAAATCCTGGACCTGAAGTTGGTGTCGAACCATCTCCATCACCACTGTGAGCACCAACAATAAAACGATTTCTTAAATCTGGTGTTCCATTAGTTCCATTACACAATCTCCAATTACTTAATGCTGGATTTGTAGAAAGTTCTGCAATTGTTCCAGACCACATAATAATTCCACCAACAGGAATAACTCCATTTCCATAGAAAGTAGTTGAACTTGTAACACCAACAACCTGCAATCTTGTCCATGGGTTTGTTGTTCCTATACCAGTTTTACCACTTGAATTAATTATAAATGGAGTTGAGTCGTTACTATTATCATCAACTCTAAAAGCAGCAGCATTTCCTATTTCAACTATTCTTAATTTTGCTCCTGGAATTGTGGTTCCAATCCCGACTTTACCAGTGCCAGTAATAACAAAAGGATTTTTATCATTTTCTTTGTCGTCAACCCTTATAGCAGGACCACTTCCTCTTTGAGTAATTTTCAATGCAGGAGAAGAACTGGATACATTGATGGTAGAAATTCCTATTACATGCAAATCTCCCAATTTTGAAGATGCTGTTGAAGCATCTATGCTAGTATTAACAGTTAATCTATTGACTGTTAAATTGTCAAAGAAATTAGTTTCTTCATCTGGAGGGATAACAATGTCCAACTCATCACCAGTTGTTGCATCATACTTCTTACGTCCAATAAAGAATTCACCATTACTATTCATTCCAGTATAAACTACCAATCCACCTTGAGTTGATAATGCCTGTGAAATTAAAACTTCATCATTAGAAAGAACTCTATCTTGATTGGTAGGCATACTAGTGGAGTAATTTCCTGGACCAAATCCAGTATATTCAAAAGTATGTCCAGATGCTCTTAAGATTGAGTTTCTTCTCAATTCTACTGGTTGGACAAGAATTCTTCTAAATGCAGAGTTGGTTGAATGACTATCTGCTTTTGTTCCAAGAACACCTCTTGTACAAGTAACTGTTGTTCCTGAAATTGCCTCAACCAGCACAATTTCATCGTCAATTTGAAGGAAATCCCCCTTATTTAAACCTAAAGAGCTATTTGTTGCTTCATTTGCAAGTCTGGCTGTAAATGTAGTTTCAGTAGAAGATAATCCACCTGTATTAACTATTCTTCCTTTAAATCCATCTGGAATTGCAACATGTCTTGCACCTACATTTTCATTAACAGAATTAGTATCTTTTGCTTGAGAATTCAATCCAGCACTATAAACTGTTTCTGGAGTTCCTGTAACATCGCCAGAAACTTTAAATACTGTGGTTGAAGTTACACTAACAACCGTGAATTCAGTAGTCAATCCTTCAAATAAAACTTTATTCCCAACTAAAAATGGATGTGCTGTTGTGGTTGTAACTTGAGATGTATTAGATGCTGAATTATATGCACCAACTGCACTTACAGCATATGCTGGAATATTTGGAATTACAACTGCTATAGATGAAGACTCTGTTCTACCTGAAGAATTTATATATGAAATTGTATTGGCAGTTGCACCAGTAATTTTAAATACACCATTATTTTTTGGATATACAGATCCAAGAACCTGAACACATCCAAGATTTTCTGGCATTACTGATGAAACAGTTAAGACAACTGAATTAGTGCTTCCAGGAATACCTCTAACTGAAACTGTGTTATTTTGAGCATATCCAGAACCTGGATGTGCTACAACTGCTGATGTTACTTTACCCCCAGAAACAGTGATGATTGCTGTTGCTCCACTACCTGATCCTGAAGATGTGCAAAGAGGAATATCAAAATAAGTTCCATTTACAAATTCACTTCCAGCAGTTTCTACTTTAAGTTGTTTAATTCCATTGATATTATGATTAAGTGTAGTTTTTACAGTGCATGTACTTCCAGATTTAGAAATAGATGAAACATCTAATCCTCCACCAAGATCATTCAAATACTGAACAATGGTTTCTTTAGTAGTACTTAATCTAGGATCATTTACATCAACTTTTCCTATGGTTTTTCTTGAAGCTACAGATATTGTTGATTCTATATTAGATGTTGCATTATCTACATCTAATTGAGGATAAAGATTATCTAAATTCTGGGATAATTTAAATTTTTCAATATTAAATGGAGATACTGTAGGTGTATTTTTAAATGCGTTCAGATATAAATGATAGATCCCATCTCTTTCTGATTCAGAATACTTTTGAATAGTTTTAATTTTATAAACTTGGAAATCGTTGTTTAATTGTTCGCAAGTAAAGTAAGGAAGATCATCTCTATTTGCATTATCAATAGTGTAAGGTGGTGTCCTATAAGTGGTAGAAGAACAATTTCTTACATTCAACCAAGTTGCAGTTGCTGATGCTGATGTTGTTGATATTCCTCCAGGAGTTCTATTGAGTGTAAATTTAAATTGTAAATTATCTACAACTTCAGAAACTTCAAATCTTCCATTAAACCCAGTTCCAGTTCCTAATCCAACTGGTGATGGTTCATTTGCACTCTTAAGATCGTAAATATTAACTTTATTGCCTACTTGCAATCCATGAGGTTTGCTAGTAACAATATAAGCAGTTGTTGTTACGCCAGATGTTGAAGTCCAAGCATCTACAATAATATTAGTATTTCTTACATATAATATAGAACTGGTGATTCCCAAACTTACCGTATTTGGTTGTGAAAAAATACCATTTAATGCAGAAGATGATTTTTGAATAATAAATCCTGGTGATGGATCAGAAGCATTTGAAGATTCTTTTGGAATCACCATTCTCACTCTATAAACTTTATCATCATTTGTTCTTAAATCAATCTTTCTCTTAATGAAGAAGTTTGGATTCTCTTCTCCAATTAAACTATTGACAAATGCACTATTAGAATTAATTTTCAAATACCAATTACTGTTTCCAGAATCAAATTGAAAAGGACTTCCTGGATCTCCTGGCGCACAATCAGATACTCTAAAAACTAATTTTAAATTATCTTCTAAAGAAATTCCAATATCATTTTTAATATCAAGGTCATTTTTACTAGAAAGACTTTCTCTTAATTTTATAGTTGTTGAAGTTAAAGAGTTTGGAGAAACATAATAAACTCTATTACTTTCCAATCCATCTGGAAGAACTGCATTATTTGCAATTACTCTTACTGCTCGTCCAGTAGATATTCCTGATAATGTTCCTTCTACCGTAATAGTATCGCTGGCAATACTATCAATATTATAAGTTTCCTCATAATTTGGACTAATTGTAGCGATTCCAGAATATGTTGGATAACTAATAAAATCACCATTTCTTGCTCCAATAGTATATCCTCTTACTTTCTGATTTGGGGGAGTAAATTGATCTGTATAGTTATTTAAATATACTCTAGTTGGATTATTGACAGTAGTAGTTAATCCAGTATTAATTACATAACAATTAATATCACTTTCAAATTCACTAATATCTTTTGGTGGTATAATATGTGTTACAAATGCATGATTATCTTTTGCCAGGTGATAATCCTTAAATCCTGTTGAATGTAATGCAATAGCACCAAAATTACTGTTAGAATTTGTAATACTTTGGTCTCCACCAGATGCTGCCACAAATTGTTTTGCATATCCAATAGCAAAAATAGAAACGCATTGGATAAAGGAATCATTAGATGCCTTAATATGAAAACTTTCCCAAGTTGGTCTATGAATTGCATTAGAATTTTGATGTAAAACAGTTGTAGTTCCTAAATCATTTTGAGTTTGGTATGTCCCTGTTGTATCATTATATTTTACAAATGCTCTATCATCACGTTGCAGCGAAATACCAGTAAACTGAGCAGTAACAATACTCTTAAATCCTGTTGCTTTTGATCCATCTGCATGAAGACCATTCATCCCATAAACAGATTTTAAACTGCAGTTAAATACATATGGAGAAGAACTAGAGACTGTATCTGATTGTATTTTTACAGTTGCTCCATCAACACTTGGTGCTGCAGCACTTGGTGCAGCAGAAAGTAAATATGTAAATTTAAATGGGCTAACGATTTGAGATACTACAAAATTACCATTAAATTGCTGTTGAACTGCAATGCTGTTACTAGAAGCAACACCTGAAATTTCAATTGGAGTAAATGGAGATAATTTATGAGAATCTGTAGTAGTAACAGTAATTGTTGTGGTTGCTGTAGACCCATCACCAGATATTACATCAGAAATGGTTAAGGGTCCTTGCCCAAGATCTCCAACAATTTTATTTTCTTCTGGGTTCTTTTGTAAGTCAGTTAAAGTGTTTGGAATTGCACGACCAGAAAAGTTTCCATATCCATAACTAACTTTAAGATAATAATTGTCAAGATCAGTTAATATAGAATTTTCTACAATATTTTTACCATCTGCATATTCAAATACAGTTAGTTTGTGGTGAGAATATGTAGGATTAACTGTTGCATTTGTATAAGTATTATAAACTCCCCCAGTAGGATTACCATCAAAAATAGAAAATCCAAAAATATAAGATGCACCAGTCAATCTAAAAATAGCAGATCTTGCAATATTGTCGTTGGCAGGATCTGGGACAAATTTTGGTCTTATCTTTGTTTTTCTTAAATCAGATGCTACAATTGATACACCTTTTGGAATAATTATACCACCTTCAACACTGTTATAGATGTAAAGAGTGTTTAATGGACTTTCTAAGTCCATGTTTGATGCAACACTTAACTCAGTAATTGATACAACACTATTATTAACATCTCTAAAGTTTGATCCATCCCAATAATATCCAGGTCTATTATCAATATGGTGAGTTCCTGGAGAAATTAAGATTGTCGTCTGGTCAAATAAGTCGTTATTTTGGCCAGCAACATAAGAAAATCTTGCTGCCTCAAGCAGAGCTCTTTGAATTGTCTTAAATGGTCTAGTTCTTGAATTACCCTTATTTTCAATAGAATCTGTTGAATCTATTTCATTTGGATCAACATAAAGAGTATTACCATTAATATTTTTAAGAAAATTTTCTAATCTCGCTAAAGGCATCTCAGATTATCCTTTTTAGTTTTTCTTC
>Ga0194115_10006025_pt1 | contig 12407 bp, 2 predicted proteins | sample TA2MahsurfametaG_3_FD_148656 | JGI IMG/M metagenome (GOLD analysis project Ga0194115, IMG submission 148656) | Freshwater microbial communities from Lake Tanganyika, Tanzania - TA2015002 Mahale S4 surface | ecosystem: Environmental > Aquatic > Freshwater > Lake | place: Tanzania: Lake Tanganyika... | reverse complement strand
ACATATCAAATTAATTAATATCTTGTAATTAATTCACGAATATTTAAAAATATCAGAATTAAATGTAAAATTATTGAAATAGTTGTCTTATTGAAAAGGATTGTATTATATCAGAAAAATTAATCAGAGATTATTTTATTCTCATAAATACAACCTGTCCTATATTTACTCCTCTCTTTATTCGCTGCCTTCTTACCTTTTGCATGTCTACTCTTATTTGAAGTTAAAACCAAACAGTGTTTGCTAAAGCTTTGAATAATTGTGGCTTCTACTCATCGAACTAACGTTGTAAAGAATATCTGCGTCTTATTTGTCCTCCATAGGAATAGCTTTCTAAAGATCCCTGTCGTCGAAAAACTATTATTCTTCTCCTTGCCTTTGTCCCACTGATTATTATTTTTCAAAAGCCTGTTTGTAGCTATATTTCGCAGAATTTTCATTCTTTTTCTATATTTCAGCTGCCATTTTTCTGGTCAAGATGAAAGGTATTCTGGCAGGATAAATCTACTATTTCTTTCTACTATTTCTTTCTTTCTTATCTGAGACAGAAAGGTATCGATAGTTGTGTATTATGGTGAAGGGCTCGGGCTAATTTATAATCTTATTAAGCTGACTCATCTGACTAATTAATTTATTTATGATGCAAATATTATAATATTGAGCAAAAAGAGGTTTTTATTAGAAGCTTCAGTTTGTCATTTTTATTATATCGCTAATAAATTTATCTTGAGATGCAATAAACCATCAATTTTTTAAATATATTAGACAGCAAAATCAAAAGAAGGAGTTAATCAGCCCCAAAAGTCATTTCTTTGAAGGACAAGACTGTCAATCGAAGATTGATAAGATTCCCTTATGCAAAAGCTATTGATTTTTCGTAAAATCAGTTCGAAAAATACCCACAGTGGCTTACAGAAAAAGAGGGATTCAGTTAATTTATGTACAATAATTACGAAAAGAAACTGATGACAATTCCTAAGATTTGTTAAAAAAAATAGAGGGCTTCCGATTAAAAATATTTCGTATCGTTGTATTTACAAGAAATAGATATTTTTAAAGATTTGCCATCGATTGTCTTAGACATAATACTTTCGAACATTACTAGCTGCTACTATAGACCAGGGGATATAATCCATGACTAATTAAAGTTGCCTGAATTTATGGGGGTTATTTTTGTTGGATCAGTCCAGTTTAAACAGAACAAAACTACTGTAATTAAACAAAAGAATGATGTAATACTGAATGATTCTTTCCACAAAAAGAGACATGAAACAATCGTGTGCAAGTAAGAAACCATCCTTCTGAAGTTGAATAATTCTGTCTACGAATAAATAATCACCAAACTGAGAAAATAGATTTAACTAAAGTAACGGGACGAAATATCAGATATGTTGAAAAGCGCATTTTTTGCAGAAGTAAATCTAAAAGACAAAAGGGCTCGGCAGTTCTATAACTAGTGCGAACTTAAGTTTCACTTTAAAGGCCAGGTAGTAGAAGAGGCTGGAAAAGACGTCAAAAACTTGTCAATTATTTACCAAGGACAGGTCGAAAAGTAAAATCATATTTATATTCGCTAACATAATAAATGGCCAATGCCCTACAAGAAATGGGAAGTCAGAGCTGTCTACAATGCATATGAAAAGTCTAATAAAATGAAGCAGTTCGACTTTTTCGGAGACGAAGAAATAGTGAGTAATACAAAGTTCAAATCAAGATACATTTCAACTAGCTGTTCTATTCTATTTACCCTTTCAGTCTAAAAGTTCAAAACTTTATTATCGAGCTAGGATGTTAAGCGTATTAAAAAATATAGATCAGACCATATGGATATCAATTACCCATAATTTTAAAAAAACATCAGGTAGAAAATTAAATCATAAGCTTACAAAAAGAAGATCATATAAAAAGCTATCAATACAACCTTTTCTCATAAGACTGTTTTCACCCCAAAACGAATGAGTCTCATTAATTAGTTTGAATAGTCAATGATGAGAAATACTTTCAAACATTCTAAAAAAAGCAAAGGTTTTTTTTCCTGATTTTACATATTAGTAATTTTTAGAAATAATTTTTACAATATCATGATCATTTAAATCTTTTTTCCCAAGGCAAAGATTCCTACTGCTGTTAGGCCAACCGCAGATGCAATACCTACGAATATATTCCTCACTTTGTTCGATTATTTTTTGAGTTTCTCAAGAAATTAAATTGAGTAAGCTTATTAAATCTTATCGAACAACTTTACCAAATATGTGATCATTCTCTAATTGAGTACTTCAATTGATTTATATAAAGATTTAATTATTTAAATTACATGTTAAAAATGACACCAATCATCTTTTTGTTGTTGATTGCCTCGGTAACATCAGTGGATTTAAATTCAGTACAGTCAAGGGCAAGGAAATAGCTTTTGTTTGGTATAATCTTAATTATGATGAATATACAATGTTTTAGACGTATCTCCATGGCATCCATGATGGATACTTTTTGGAGCTCGGAGGCTTCAACCCTGTTTTCTAAAGCAATACTGTCGGACTGGCCAACTGGAAAGGAATTATTGTCGAAGCCAACTAGATGAGGTCACTCAAAATTCGTGACTATGAACTGAGCGGGGTCCAAGCTTTAAATTTTGCAATGATGAACGAAAGTGGAAAAATGGTGACCTTTTATGAAATCACGAATTGGGATGTTGCTTCGTCGATAAGCAAGAGTGCTGTGGCTGGACATCCTACTCAATAGTTTCCAGTCATGACAATAAACTTGGCCGACCTATGCCATAAATATTATAAAAGAAAGCCACAGTTCATGAGCATTGACGTGGAAGGCGTCGGCTAAAGTGTCCTCAGGTCCAATGACTGGAAAGATCCAAAATGTATTCCTGACTTGATATACGCTGAATATTCATTTATGAATGTTAACGCAGGGTAAACTCTTCTCAAGTAATTCCTGGCTTAAAACAATTATAATTATTTCAAAATTCCTGCAAACAATTATAATTATTTGTTTATTCATGACAGCAAAGTTGCCTAATACGAAAAGATGTAAAAACAAAATCAATAACATATAAAAAAGATAGATCAAAAGAATATAGGTTGGGAGAAATTTACACCACTTTTGGCTCAGATATTTGGTAAAAAGGCTTAGAATAAATATGACATTAAGACTGAGCCCTATTACATTCACATAAGGCAGAAGAACATCATTGATATCGTCGAAATCAACAACCATGCGAATTCTCTCAGCCTTGTGGGTAGCAACCGACCGATTCTGATCATGAACTATGATCAAAAAATCTCAAAAATAAATCTTCCTTCTCAAAAATATTCAATCTAAGATGTAAAGATGGTAGGTTAATTCGATATATATCTGAAGAAGATTAAAACTACAATGAATGACAAGGAGCTTCTAGTATATGTCTTGGATCATGAAAAATATTATCAACTAGACCTTGTATTTGTTTAAGAAAAAACTTATGGTTAAGATCTTGATGATTTTACAAAATCCGTTCAGGACTAAAGAAAAAAATTATTTAAATAGATCAAAAATATGAATCAGCAAGTATACGAATAATCGAACGATTTCTTTTCAAATTCAAATCCCAGAATAAGCACTCTGTTTAATGTAATTTTTCAAATAATATAGTCTCAGCAATTAATTTCTGCCTTAACATTCCTTTTGATGCTTTTGACTTTTGGACTGACCCTCAAAATCTGTATGAAGACCAATAATTTAAGAAGCCACTAAATATTATCATCTTAAGGATCAAATTCAGTGATAGATGCTGGTAGAAACTATTGATCTAGATAAATCAAATATTTCATGAATTATGTATTTCGATATTTGTATCTATATACCTATATCTTTTCAATGGAAATAGAATATTCGCAAGATCAAAAAATATTAACCTATCGATCAATAATTTCAATTTTAACTTAAAGATAAAAGATTTAGCTTTAAAGATCAACATGAAAACTAAGAAAATCAAAAAATTTATTATCTTTATCAGTTTTTAGGGATTCAATGACATTTTTTGTTGTTATATAATTTATGAATAATAGCTACGAATCATTGATAATTCTATATTTTTTATAAATTTTAGATAACGGTTAATCGTTATTTAATTATTAAGATTTATTATTGATTAAAAACCTTAATGAAAAACAGATACCGCTCCTTGTAAAAAAATATTAACTTTAAGAACAAAATTATGCAATTTACAATCATTTATTCATTTTTTAATCGAATTATTTCCAACATTCCAACCTCTTTTTATTTTTAACTTTAGACTAACTTTATAATTGTTATTTAAGATGGAGTGTATCTTCATTAAATCCAGTTCCACGATTGAACAGATAATTTACTTAGCCTGCAATAAAGTTTACTCGTCCACAAGATACTTCCATTGAAGGCATAAACAAAACATTATCACCCGATGCTCTGAAGAATTATGACGTTTATTCATCAATCATAAAATTGATTAAAGGATCAATTTGATACATCAACTAAGTCCTCAAAGATTTCAAATGATGAAACTTCATTGCGGTCTGTCGATATAGTCTTTGGTCTTTTTATAGTTGAGTGTATTATTGATTCCAACCTATGTGTAACATCTTATTAGGTATGTAATAATAATTTTCTGAGTACAAAACTCCAGATTTTCTTGTCTGGTACTGCTAGTTGAAAAGTTGAAAAGCATTTCTTCCTATCAATTAATCGTCTGCATCAAGTATTATGGATATTGAATCAACTGGACACTGAAACACCATAGCGTAATAATGGTTGACGATTTGAGCAACATTTTTTTTATTTTTTATAAGAGTGTAGTATTTTTTGTCGATGGAGTGAAATTCTAGATATTTTTTGTAGGTCTAAACACTTCCGTCAGTTGAAACATCATCCATTATAATCGCTTTGTAATTGGTATAATTCATTGCAAACAAACTGTTCAAATTGTGTTCGATTCGATAATTACGATTATTATTGTACCCAGTAATTAAAACGCAAAAGAAAAGCTCAGATTTTATCTTTGATAAACCGAATTTCTTATCCAGCCTTAGCCACTCCAGCTTGTTCTATTAGATACCTCGTTTTTCCACTTATTAATCCAGTGGAAGATTAAATTATGTCAATCGAAAGTGTGGAAATTCTGATTTTTTCAAGTTTATTTATTTTTTTCTTTACTCTGCAAAAATTTTTCTTTTCCTTCTCGTTTGATAATCGCTATAGAGAACATCTTCAATTCTAGTTTAAGCATAAATTTACTTTTGGCCTTTCGAGTTTCTTTGAGTCGGATTCAAAGGCATAGCACAATACTTGTTTGAAGAGTAACTGATATCAATTACATTCATGTGAGGATTCTACAGATGAGAAATATTGAATCTATAATTATTTTTCTTCAGGATCTCTTAGTTTTTTTTGATGAATTTTTATTCTTTATAAGGATCCGTCAAGTTTTTCTCTTTTTCTTCTATTGAGTCTTTGATTTAAGTAAGTTTCGTCTGCATGTACTGCAAATCCGAATTTAGATTTACTAATACCGACATCACTTTTACTACTTCTACATTTTCAATTTATTTTACCTTCAGAAAGATCTCTGTCTAATCTTTATATTTAGTTAATTTTCGTAAAAATGAATACTATGAGTATCCCGAGGATAATCATAATCAGGATAATTTTCAAATATTTCCTATAGCCAGGAAGAGATTGGACACTACCTATATAAATTTATTTTAAATCAAGATCTGATTGGACTTATCTCGGCGATTTATCATTTATGTTTGTGAATTCCTTCATATCCATCAAATTAATATTTATTAATAAGACAAAGGATATAAAATATTGTTACTTACAATTAAACTTAAAAAAATAGATTATTTTGTTATCCAAATATACAAATAGATTTTCTTTTTTTTATTCAGAATTTTATCTAAAGGAAATTAGTTCTAATGATTTTTGGAGAATCAAAAAAGAAAAAAAAGGACATACCGAGAATTGAACTCGGATTATTGGATTCAAAGTCCAATGTGCTAACCATTACACCATACGTCCGCTATAAGCTTTCATTACTTATAAACTTTATCTAGTGAATGAAATCCCATATTATCATTGAAATCAATCTGCCATTTATTTATCTTTTTTCCTTTCTGGATAAAATGTCACCTACACAGGAAAATGGTAAAATATATTCAAGTCTCTCAACTTTAAAGTCAATATTCTTCTTTCTATCACTGTTTGACTCGTAATTGATGAAGGATTACCAGCGATTATAGATAAAAGAAAGAGTCCTTTTCCGTTGGGCTGGATGATTTTTGGCTTCACTTAAACGCAGTTATTTTCTGGCTCTAAAGAAAGCAATTCTGCATGCAGAACAAAAGCCATTTACTTATCATACTTGAAAGTGATTTTTATTTATCTTTTAGATTTGCTGGCAATTATTCCTATTTTTATCAGCCGTAAATTTTATTAATTCACTAATTCTTTAAGGCAGGTTATTTTTGGGATGCTTATAAATTGTCTTAAATTAACAGTTAAAGATCCAATATAATTTTATGCGCGCACAACCAGTCGGGCTTCAATATTTTTGTCTAGGAAAACTGGTGTCTTGACTCCGACTATGAAATTGTAGATGCCTTTGAGGGTGGCTTTGAATTTATAATCATCGAAGTATTAAGAGCTGTTCTATTTCCTGACTCCAAATATGTAATCGGGCAAATCATTGAGCTCATCATCATCAATTTATATTTTCATGGATATGATTAGGTGAAACTGCTGATTTTATTTGACCGTCAACCCTATTTTTCTTTAAAAGACACTGTTGGGCAGACAGTTTCCGTAGTCAATTTAAGTGACAGTGAATTGCAAAACATCATGAATGCTTTTTATAAGCTTGGCTGGTTGGTAATTGGCTGCTGAGTAGGGCTCGATGCGATTGATGATTTATTGTAAGGGTTAATTCATTCGTTATTATGAATAAGACTATATAAAATAAGATCATATGAGATATAAATTGAACATTCTAAAATACTATTATTAAAATAGTTCATATTTGTAAATAGGTGCACTTCACAATCATCAATAGACATTCACTTGTATTATTCTTAATTATTGGCATCATGAATCAATAAACCATCAGAGATCTCGAGTATAAAAGCAAACTTTCTTACAACAAGTCTATCGAGCTAAAAGGCAAAGAAGCTCTAGACAACAAAAACGATATCAAAATACAATTTTTTTAAGAATATATCAAAAAATAAATAGAATAAATTACTTATAACGAGCCTGCTCAAAACATTCAATCAGATTTTTATGGAGGGATTTAACTTTTTGATGATTCATACAAAATAAAGAAACATCATAAAGAAGTAATTTCATTTGTTCATTAAATCCAAAGACCTTTGATTAATTAGAAAAAATCCCTTCAAATACCCAGAGTTGATTTCAAAGATATACTCGATTTTAAAGAATTAGATAGGAATCACAAGTAGATCAAGAAAAATAGATATAAATCTATAATATAAAGTTACAAACGGCCCACAATAGTTGTGCCTAATGAAAACCATATCGATGGGGGTATCTATTTGTCAAACTTTTAACAATTTGCAGTTCATGGATAATACATATAGAATGTGTCAACTTCATCTATTCAAAATCAACAAAAAAACTAATTTAGTTATGTACTAAAGGGTGGATCAATTTTGTTCTAAATTTCATCCATTAAGTAAACCATAAATAACAAGAATGAAGCCCTAGCCAAATCATCTAATAGAAAGACTTAGAACGAGAAGATGAAGCTAGAGCGAGCAACTAAATAGGGAAAACATAATATGATTGATTGGTCAGTTGTAGTTGGAATAGTGATTCAGGGCCGAGAATAGTAGTATCAATATTTCAGAGATCTTATTAAAAGTAACATTTGCCTATCAAAAATCAAATTAATATTGATAAGCACTGACGAACACATGTAAAAATAAATTGAAGGCTTGAGTATAAAACACTTAAAGTTAGATAAAAGTCTTAGATATAAAGATTCTTCAGTTCAAAAATAGTTTTGGACTTTAATATAGAACTATCTTTTTGATTTTTAGTGATTTTATATTATTTTGATTACATTTTTATCAATTTATGTACAAGTACAAGCCATACCCTCGCGGCAATCAGAGGGTGGTGCCGATGCCAAACGACAACAGGCGTTTGAATCCTTTGGAAGTGTCTCTGGAATCTTTGCCAAACTAGACGAATCAACAATACAACGTGAATTATAATATATCGGAATAAAAGATCAAACATATTGATAAGCTTTCTAAAGAGCTCTACCAGCCTGCCAGATACGATCTTGCAGTCCTTTACAAGAATAACAGGTCCTATTTGAAAAAGGTTAATAACAACTGTTTTGTAATTATATATTAAAATAGATTTAATTAGACTTGTTTGCCGACACTAATTAGCTCAAACCTTTCGGACTAGGCCTCTATTTCTTCATATAATTTATTAGAAGGTTGGTCTGGCTTTTTCTGATTATGAGTATCGTACAGGCTTACAGCATCATGATCAACTGGAAAGGAACCGGCCTCAACAATTACAGCCAGTCATTTTCCACTTATCTCATCCAGACCACCATAGGTATTTTTTTCATTATTAAGGAAATTATAGCGGTAATATTTATCTTGACTTTGATTATTTAGTAGCAGTTTTGTCATCAGCAGTTAACTTTGCAGTCATATTTATTTTCTATATCACTTGGAAAATTCACTACAAAAAACTTATCAGAGAACAATACTAATAAAACATATTGGTCCAGCCTCAAAATTTTTGCATATAAGTCGAAGGAATCGAATAAGACATGATAAATTAAAGACAGTTGGCTTAATATTTTTCAAACTTCGGACCTGTCTATGAGGTAAGCATCGTAAAGAGACACAAAAACAAACTATGTTACTTTGAGTAGCTCGACGAGATATAACAAAATATCAAAGAAGAAGAATTGTAGATTCTTTTGGGAAGTGGAGATAAAAATAGAATAAACTAGCTTCAAAAATAAAAAGACATACTTTACAGGACTATAAAAGACTTAAGGATCAACCCTAAGGCAGTGTCTGCATATGTTCATTTTCAATTTTAGGAGACCAAAAGGAAAATAATTTCGTTTTATGAGGATCATTGTTTGGAGGCAACTTGTTGTCAATCTTGCCTCAGAAATACTTGCTGTTGCTGCATTAGATAGCCTAACCAAAGACTGAAATTTCAGAATCAAAAACTTTTACTGAAATAGCAAGTTGTACCAAACCCTTAGGATATAAACTGGGAAGGTCACTAAGTGAGTTTTTGTAGCAAAATATGTCGAACAATCGTTTCATGCTTTATCATCTTATTGTTTCTTGCAATCAGCTGCACGATTATCGGTCTTTGCAGTCTCTACGTGATATCTTATTCCAGTAACTGCGACTCGATCAACGTGGACTCCTACACAACTGCTACGGCCCTAGCCACCAACAGCTAAACGATTATTCGGTGCTATTGTAATGCCAATTTCATAAAGTCTTTATCAAATTAATAGATCAAATCAGCCTGTAGCCCTTACCTTACGAACATCTATCTCGAACAGTTCATACAGTATGTGGTGATTATAACCTCTTCAATCATCAATATACTTTTTGGAGTCATCGTCAGTAAATTAGTAAACTTCATGAGGCCTTAGTCAAAATCCACAGCTCTATCTACCAAAACTGTAGTATATACTGTCTTCATAATTATCAATACTATCATCATTCCGATCCTTATCTACGGTGATATATACGGATTCAAGATCAGCAACTATGTCTCCCTGTTGACTATCATATCTGCAGACGTAAAAAATCTCTTTTTGATTGATAATCTGAATTTCTACCCCAATTTCAACAACATCTGGTATCGTAACGTCTCTCCTATTTTCACAAACTTCTTAATCATCAACACCATAACTTTATGGGTTTCGTATTTCATCAGCAAATGCTGGTACGACACAACTGGTCTCAAATCATAAGAAGGAAAAATTTTGCAAAAGCATCTCAACCAAAAGATCACTTCTTTCCAGGTATAAATTTACAAAGAGGCCTCTTATATTTACTTGACAGTCATTATGATATGCTTGTTCTACACTGGCGTTCCCATTCTTATCCCCGTAGGTTTCTTAAATCTCCTCAGCAGATACATCACTATTAGATCCTTACTCCAGAGCCACTCAACTAGAATTGAAGGCTTGACCTAGCGCTTTTTGTCTTTCTCAGTGACTTTCTTTGCGATTATACTGATTGTCTGTCCTTTGGTAGGAGAATGGATGCTTGTAGCCAACAGACAGATTTTCCCAGTTCTGCTTCCCCATGGCAATCCATTCTCCCTATCAAACTTTATGGGTCTTTTCAAATAACTGGATATACAGTTGTATTTACCCTTCTACATAGGAATCTCAATCGTGGTGCTATTTTAATCAATGATAAGCAACACTATAATTCCTTTCTGCTATTGTTTCTGCAAGAATTCATGCTGTTCTGAAAAGGAGCCGATATATCACAACAAACCTTTTAGCGAATACGCCAAATCATTAAATATGTTGTGTTCATACAATATAAGAAACAATGATGATATGAGAAACGCAGTTCTCAATCTTGAAAAATATTTAGTCAACAAAGGAAAAATATGATTTTTATTCTCTATTCGTTTTTCTTAATCATTATACATCTATCAATATTTTTACTGAATTTTTAAATTTTGAATAGTATAAATAACAAAACTATAATCATGATTAACTTAGTTACGAATATTAGTCTTAATCAGGCCTAAACCAGTCTAGCCTTCCGTTCAAGATGCATTCCGGCAGAAAACAGCGAAGATAATTGAAACAGTTTGTAAGGGTAAAGATTTTGTCGGGAGGAGTATCAACTTGCATCATTTAGGCAAGTCTTTTGGCGAAATGGTTGCAGTTGAACTGGAGCAAATCGTATCGATTTCCTGAGTTAAAGAATTTCTCACTAAGATACAAAGATACATACGTCTGAACTAAAGCTATAAAGGCTCGATGACATCCGATAGTATTTGGTTATAAGTATACTAAGTGTAGCCCAATAGCTTTTGCTCAGAAAATTCATAAATGACGTTCCTAGGGTACGTGTAGATAACTCCAGTTTAATCAGTCGTTCCCAACTGGAACATATATTAGAGACCACTTCGTTTCAAGATAATTACTAAAACTAAATGCCTGTGTGGTAGAGTCCCAGTCCGCAACACCCAAATACTCGATTGAAGCACTTGGAGAAATTATAAATATTTGCATAGACTGGAACCTTTATCTTATCATTGGATTCGTTGAGCGAGGATAGAATTTCAATAGGCTGAGAACTATTGAGGGAATCTCGATTCATTTTGTAAATATTATAATTTGATTTAAACTTAAGATAAACGAGATCAAATATTAAATATGTTTAATGGATATGAGAAGTAAAGTAATATATAAAATCAGCTTTTATTAAGATTTTCCTTGACGTGGATGCTGTTTGACTTGTCTTTGCACATTTAACTAGCGCGTTTCGCTTGCATTTAGTTGATTGAAGGCTCTGCCAGCATCATAATATTCAATCGCTCGATAAATCTTTATATATGGCGGCAGAATACTTTTCCTTCCTAGCGCTTGCAGTTTCTATGCAGCCACATGATCTTCATGAAGTGATTGCAGAAAGATGAAAACTATATCTTGTCCTTGTAGTCGTATATTTTGTATTTATTGTTCTTCAAGGCTGTCGACGGCTGCTTAACGAACGAACTAATCTGATGATATACTTCGGGGTGGTTTTTATTCAAACCCTACATTATCGAGTAAACATGCTCTATTTGTTGTAGTTATGAGGGAGTCGGCTTCAAAGAATGTTTGGCTTCATTATCATTTTAGTATTCTAGAGCTATCTATTTGGTCTTAAAGAGTCCCACAATATCAGCCACAAAGATTGAATTTTCATTCTATGCCTTTTGTGAATTTAGATTTTCTAAAGAATTTGATGATGGAAAGGTAATTGAGCAGTCATTTTTATTCTGATTTTTACTTCGATCATTTTTTGAATGTCTTTCTGGTTTGAAGTACATCGACTTATGTCCTTTTTGCGCCTATTTTTTTATCTTACTCATCTAGAAATTCTTCAAATCGTCTAAGATGTGATTTTGAAGGCCATTCAACGATGTCTTGATTTTAGGTAGAGAACATTCTTTTTATAGACTCCTTTTGATATATTCAGAAGCCTTCATATATTATTCAATCCGTTATAAAAGTCTACTTTTTTTAGTTGTCTCAGACGAATCTTTGAGTATCTCCATGTTTAATAGTATCTCCAAAGTTTGGTTAAATTAAGTGAGTTTTCTTTCATTTTAGGTATGATTTTTCAGCT
>Ga0194115_10006021_pt1 | contig 12420 bp, 11 predicted proteins | sample TA2MahsurfametaG_3_FD_148656 | JGI IMG/M metagenome (GOLD analysis project Ga0194115, IMG submission 148656) | Freshwater microbial communities from Lake Tanganyika, Tanzania - TA2015002 Mahale S4 surface | ecosystem: Environmental > Aquatic > Freshwater > Lake | place: Tanzania: Lake... | reverse complement strand
GTTTGTGCTCAGAAGGACGAAAAAGCAGGTAATGAAGGAGTTGCCGCCAAAAATTGAAAAAGTACACTTCTGTGAAATGAGTGCTGAGCAGGCCGATTTGTACGAGTCTGTTAAGAACCAATACCGCAATGAAATCTTGAATCATGTTACCGAATTGGGCATCTCCAAATCGCGGTTGAAGATATTTAACGGATTGATGCATTTGCGTCAAATCGCCCTGAATCCCACATTGAAGGACGTAAACTACGAAGGGGGTAGTGGCAAGGATGATGAAATCATGCGCATGTTGCTGAGGGCGGTTGCAAACGGACATAAAGTCTTGTTTTTCTCTCAGTTTGTTGGATACCTGAAAGTTTTCGAAGACATGTTTGAACAGCAAGGAGTAGAGTATTGCTACTTGGATGGTTCTATGGATGAGAAGGAAAGACAGCAGCAGATTGATTTATTTCAAAACGACGATAAAAAAAGAGTTTTCCTATTGAGTTTGCGGGCTGGAAATAGTGGTTTGAATTTAACCGCCGCCGATTATGTGTTCTTGGCAGATCCTTGGTGGAATCCGTTTACCATGAAGCAAGCGGAAGATAGGGCGCATCGCATTGGCCAAGACAAGCCTGTATTCTCCTACAAGTTCATCACAAAGGATACCATTGAGGAGAAGATTTTGGCCTTGCAAGCGAAAAAAGCCGCGTTGGCAGAAAGTGTCATACCCGATGAAGATTCCATTTTGGCAAGTCTGAATTTGGAAGAATTGGAAGACCTGTTAAACTAATTGCCAACCTATGGATTTGTTGGGTAATCCCATATGGAAAAATGCGTCAAATGCCTGGCAGAATCAATTGGATTTTTATTTTACTGGGGCCGACTATCATCGGATTGAAGCGGTTATTCAGCGCGACGAAGCCGAGGGTTACAGGGTTTACCCCTCCCATGAATGTAGATTTCGTGCTTTGGAATTAACGCCTTTATCGGAAGTGCGATGTGTAATTCTGGGTCAAGATCCCTATCACAAACAAGGACAGGCCAATGGGTTGGCATTCAGCGTAAACAAAGGGAGTAAAATGCCCCCATCTTTGAGAAACCTACTCATTGAGCTTCGAAACGATTATTCCCAAAAAACTTCCTTGGCAGAGGATAATCATGGTGATTTGTCGGTTTGGGCAAAACAAGGCGTGCTGCTCTTGAATACTTTGCTCTCTGTACGAGAAACAGAGCCATTATCGCACCAAAACACGGGATGGGAAAGCCTATCGAGGGCGGTAATTGAGGCCATTAATACACATAAAGAAGGGGTGGTTTTTGTGCTTTGGGGAAGTGCAGCTCGCGCCTACAAACCATGTGTAAATACCCAGAAACACCTCGTGATTGAGGGTGCACATCCAAGTCCATTGTCGGCCTATCGCGGCTTTTTCGGATCAAAACCTTTTTCTAAGGTCAACGAATATTTGCAAAAGCGAGGGGAAGACGGCATTGTTTGGTAGTCGAGTCCAATAAAACAAACAAATGAAAACTGTGCAAAACTGCTTAGCAAGCGAGGCCAGGCGGTTTTATACCTTTGAATTGTGGAAAATCCAATAAGCATATCCCAAGCAAACATTCATCAAGGAAGCATAGTAATTTTGCAAGCGGTGAATCTCCAAGTATCGGAAGGAGAGTTTGTGTATCTCATCGGAAGAACGGGTTCTGGCAAGTCTTCATTGCTGAAAACCTTGTACGGAGAACTTCCACTGTTAGAGGGAGAGGCCAAAATTGCCGGATATTCGTTGGTTGGATTAGCCAAAAAGGACGTGCCGTATTTGCGACGGAAATTGGGTATCGTGTTTCAAGACTTTCAGTTACTTACCGATAGGAATGTGTTGGAAAATTTGATGTTTGTTTTGCGTGCAACCGGCTGGACAAATAAACACGAGATGATGGAACGTTGCAAAGCCGTGCTAGAAAAGGTGGGATTGCAGACCAAGGATTACAAAATTCCAGCAGAACTAAGTGGGGGTGAGCAGCAACGATTGGTTATTGCACGGGCATTATTGAATGAGCCCAAAGTTTTATTGGCCGATGAACCTACTGGAAATTTGGACCCAGAAGTCAGCGATGAGATCATGTCGTTGTTGAAATCCATTGCCAAAGAAGGAACCGCAATCTTGATGGCTACGCACGATTACCGCCTGATTCAAAAGTTTGGTGGCAGCATTTATAAATTGGAGAACCGTACCTTGCGTTCAATTGAACCGTATGAGTTCAATCAATCACTTTCTTAATCGATACAGGGTAATTTCTCTCTTGGGTGATGCGATAAGGATTGTTTTAAATGTGTCCCATCGTTGCTCGCTAATCCATTTTTTTGTCGATGAATTTGTGGTGGCTGATGCACGGTTAAGTATCCTACCATTTGTAAAAACATCGTCAGTCATTATTTGAACCTGCGAATCCTTGGATAGTGTTTCGATTTCTTGAATGTCTTTTTCCGATGAACCCATGTTGAAATTGACATTTTTCGCGGGCGACATGTCATTTTTCCGGGCGATATATTCCCATGCATTTTCAATGGCCTTTGCTTGGTTCGATATAAAAACGATTTTTTGGGAGTTGTTGTGGGGTATTGAATTGTTTAGAGTGGTAGCAATGTGTTCTACGTCGGAATTGGCGCCAAGAAACATCGGTATCAAAACAAAAACACTGTGGTAAATCCAGGTGCCAAAATGGGCACCCATCAGGGGATTCGTGGTTTTATCGTCTTCAGAAAATAATCCCCCTTTCGCCATCAAAAGGGTAGCGATCGGTAGTAGCATCACCATGAACTCTGCATTTCCCACACTGTAGAAAGCAAATCCTAACTGAAGAAAGAAAACCCAAGACAGAGTTCCCCTGAAAATTGGATGGGCTGCCGGTTGCTTTTTACGTTTTGAAAAATATCGCCCAAAAAAGACTGCAGATGAGATGATTAACAGCAACAAACCGCATAAACCGATGATTGAAGGCAAAGGCCATGCAACGAGGATGATCGCAATAAAACCATGGATTTGGAAAATGGTTCGGACGAGGTTAACGCAGGTAAAGACTACGTTCATGAGACCTAACTTCGTCTCTACTAGCCCTTGATTGACATCGTGAAACAAGAAGTCGATGATGTTTTCATTGAACGCATTAGCGGCTATGACATAGGTGGCAATGATGATTCCGCCAGACAGCGCAGGGGCCTTCCAGTTTCCATGTTTTATTGCCGATAAGGCGAAGGCAAGAAACCAGAAAATGTAACTTTGATGAAACAAAACGGATAATGCCAGCAATATCCAGCCCAATGAAGCACGACTTGGTTGTTTGTTTTCAATGAGAAAACTCCCAGATACAGCCAAAAACAAGGGAGCGATATAGGTCTCATTATCCAAGGCAAATCGTAAGATTCCGAACGACCCTAAAAGAAACCAAATCAGCCATTGCGCGTTTGATGGGGTTGTGTTTAATTTCAAAAGCCAAGAGCGTAAAACCTCCAAAGTAATCACACACAAAGCGAAGTTTAGGAAAGTAAAACCAGCAATGGGGTTTATGTGTAGGAACTTTATCAAAGGCAACCACAGGGCACACCAAGGCATGTACAACAAGTGATGTGGAGACAAAAGCGAACTTATGTTTCCCTGATATTCAAATGTATCGGCCGCGTAACCCCATCCATCTCCTGAGTGGGTGATAGGAAAAACCACAATCATTGCCAAAAAAGTGGCAATAAATGCAAAGTATAATCTTCGGTTTGCATTTATTGAAATTCGCATGGCAACAAATATAGGGTGTGCTATCTTTGCTGCGTGCAGTCACCCCTCGATAATCCCATATTTGAACTCATCGGAAAAACCGCCGATGATATGAAACTCAGAGCTTGGGTGGTAGGCGGTTTTGTGAGAGATTCTATTTTAAAACGTGAGAATAAGGACATAGACATCGTTGTGGTAGGTAACGGGGTTGATTTTGCTCAAGCCGTGGCAAAACAATTCAATAACGATTGCAGTTTGAGCGTATTCAAGAATTTTGGAACAGCACAAATCAAGTTTGATGATTGGATCATCGAATTTATTGGTGCGAGAAAGGAGAGTTATCGCCGTGATTCTAGAAAGCCAGTGGTTGAGAATGGAACACTGGAAGATGATCAAAATAGAAGAGACTTTACCATAAATTCCATGTATTTATCGTTGAATTGCGATAATTATTGCGAGTTATATGATCCGTTCAATGGTGTTCAGGATTTACAAAATGGTGTAATCAGAACTTGCAACAATCCAGATATAACGTTTGACGACGATCCACTGAGAATGATGCGGGCAATCCGATTTGCTTCGAGATTAGATTTTCGCATCGAGTTAAAGACGTTTGAAGCCATTAAAAGGAATGTCAACCGCATTGAAATCGTTTCACAAGAAAGGATTACTGATGAGTTAAATGGTATGATCATGGGCTCAAAACCAAGTCGTGCCTTTGAAATGATGTCGAAAACAGGGCTGTTGGATTTGATTTTTCCAGAGATGATGGCTTTGCATGGTGTTGAAACACGCAATGGCAAGTCTCACAAAGACAATTTTTATCACACACTTCAAGTGTTGGATAATATTTGTGAGTTCACAAACAATTTGTGGTTGAGATGGGCAGCAATTCTTCATGATATTGCCAAGCCGGCAACAAAGCGGTTCGACCCAAAAGTAGGTTGGACGTTCCACGGACATGAAGACCGTGGATCGCGTATGGTAAAAGGAATCTTCAAAAGAATGCGTTTGCCTTTGGATGAAAAAATGCGTTATGTGAGCAAATTGGTGTTGTTGCACTTACGTCCCATTGTGTTATCGAAGGAAACCGTTACCGACAGTGCAGTGCGTAGGCTAATTGTTGATGCTGGGGAACATGTTTCTGATTTGGTGACCCTATGCAGAGCTGATATTACCAGTAAAAACGAGGCCAAAGTGGAGAAACACCTCCGAAACTTGGTTCTGGTTCAGGAAAAAATCAATGAGGTACTGGCCAAAGATGAACTCAGAAATTGGCAGCCAGTTCTGACAGGGAATCACATCAAAACACATTTTGAAATTAAGGATCCTCAGGACATAGGCCGGATCAAGGATGCCATACGAGAATTGATTTTAGATGGGCATGTTCCTAACGAATTTGAACCAGCACTTGCTAAGGCTGAGGAAATTGCCAAAGCGTATGGCGTGACCGTCCGACAAACCCCTTAAAACAAACATCAATACCTCAGAATTATTTCCGAAATTCGCACTTCATTTATGTTACAAATTGCCAACATTAGAAAAAACGCCGAAGAATTGGCTGCGCGCATAGCCATCAGAGGTTTAGAAGGAAAGTCATTGATCGCTCAAGTGCTCGAAATGGATGAAAAAAATCGGGCCAAAAGGACTGAAATGGAAACATTGCAATCCAAAGGGAATCAATTGACATCGCAAATTGGCGAAATGTACAAATCTGGACAGAGAGAGGCGGGTGATGCATTAAAAGCTGAATCGGCAGAAATAAAAGAACAATTGAAGTCACTGGAAATGGAAGTTGAGGCTGCAGACCAGTCTTTGGTACAATTGTTATTAACCATTCCCAACACGCCATCTACGGAAGTACCAATGGGGAAAACCCCGGAAGACAATTTGGGGCAACAAGCCAGATTTATCGGCCCAGTCTCTGCCGCACTGGGAGTTGGCTGCGAAATATGACATCATCGACTTTGAGTTGGGTGTGAAATTGACCGGTGCAGGATTTCCAGTTTATAAAGGCAAAGGGTCCATTTTTCAGCGTGCTTTAATACAATTTTTCTTAAATGAAGCGGGCAAAGCCGGATACATGGAAGTACAGCCCCCTTTGTTGGTGAATGCAGACAGTGGATATGGAACAGGTCAATTGCCAGATAAAGAGGGACAAATGTATCACTGTGGGGTTGACGACCTTTATTTGATACCAACAGCCGAGGTTCCCATCACTAATTTATACCGCGATGTGATTTTGAACGAATCCCAACTCCCAATAAAGAATGCAGGTTACACACCTTGTTTCCGTCGAGAAGCGGGGAGTTATGGCGCACATGTCCGTGGGCTAAATCGATTGCATCAATTTGACAAAGTAGAAATTGTTCAAATCGTAAAACCTGAAACCTCCTATGGCGTTTTGGAAGATATGTCCAAATACGTTCAAGGGTTATTGCAGAAATTGGGCTTACACTACCGAGTTTTGTTGCTATGTGGTGGAGATATGGGATTTACCAGCGCCAAAACCTATGACATGGAGGTTTGGTCTGCAGCGCAAGAAAAATGGCTTGAGTGTAGTTCTGTAAGCAATTTTGAGACCTTTCAAACAAACCGTTTGAAGTGTAGATTCAGAAACAGTGAAGGAAAAACTGAACTAGCACATAGTTTGAATGGTTCGGCCTTGGCATTGCCTCGCATTGTTGCGGCTTTACTTGAAGATAACCAAACGCCTGAAGGAATTAAAGTTCCCGATGTATTGGTACCATACACAGGTTTTGATTGGATTAATTAGTATGCCAGCGCATTTGAATTTGCCACCATTTGATTGGGACGCTACGGTTTCATTGGGTTCATTGTTGAATGACGTTATGGTAATTCAACAATTTCCAACGGAATTGGCCAAAGTCATTTCTATCATTAAAGAAGAACAATGGTCGATGAGTTATCGAGAAGGGGGCTGGAGTTTACGTCAAATCGTACATCATATGGCCGATTCCCATCTCAATGCGTACGTCCGAACTAAACATATTTTAACTCAAGACCAGGACGTAATTCAACCCTACGATGAAAATGCTTGGTCCGAAACCCCAGATGCACAATTTCATCATGAGGCTAGCTATCTCATCTTGCTGGGTTTGCACCAAAAATGGTCTTTGTTATTATTAGAGGCACTTAAAGATCCGGCAACGCATTTAGCCAAAACAATGGTGCATCCTGAAACGGGCAGGGTAATCAGTTTGAGCGATTTGATTCGCCATTACGCTTGGCATGGTGAACATCACCTAGCGCAGATGAAGTTTGCCATCTCGGAGCCGTGATTTCACGGTTATTTTTGCTTGTAGGCATTGAATACCTTCCAGATTTGATAGGGGACTTTGATAAAATCACCCCAGCCAATTTTTGATCCTTTCACGTCTTTCCAAACACGCATAGGCACCTCCAAAACCATCTTTTCTGCAGGTTTTCCGAAGTGAAGTTGCAGGCGAAGTAGCATTTCAACATCAAACAACCAAGAAGTTTTGAACGGTTTATTAAAGCAAATGGGTACAATCGACGGATTCATTAATTTAGCACCACACTGTGTATCATGGACTTTCCAACCCAAACCCTGACTGATGAGCGTAGCAAACAATCTACCTGAATAATGTCTAAACAGTGTTCTTTCGATATTCGCACCAAGTCGAGCAACCCGAGACCCTATAAGCATTGCCGGCTTTTCTGGAGAATTGGCAGAAAACTGATAAAACCACTGAATTTCGGATAAGGGAGTAGCCAAGTCCGCATCCCAGAATCCTAAGTAGTCGGCAGACAATTGATCGAAACCAATGACTTCAAGGCCGTCAGTTTTTGTTTCAATCTGATCGTTTGAAATGGCATTGTGCGCCATTTGAAGTCCTGTCAAAACGGCGTGTGATTTTCCTTTATTCTGATTGTACGATATAATGTGAACCCGCGATTTGTCGATGGGGTTTAATGCATTTCTGTAATCCTCTAGCACCGACAGTGTATTGTCTTTGCTGCCATCGTTCACAAAAATATATTGAAGTCCCAAATCTGCTTGAAGCGCAGATGTAAACGCTGTCGATTGAATTCGCGTTGCCTCGTTGTAACAGGGAATAATCAAGCAAGTCTTGATCTGTGTCATTGCAGTGGCCAAATTACCACTGATTTTGCTGACAACCTATCAATCTGAGTGTTTATAGGGGTAGAATTGTTGATTTTTCTAAAAAAGCCGACATAGTAAGGTAAATTTGTATCCTTATGCGGGTCTATCAAAACATCTTGGAAACCATTGGAAATACCCCCATGGTCAAATTGAACTCAATTACCAAGGATTTGCCATGCACGGTGTATGCAAAAGTAGAAACTACCAATCCTGGAAATTCCATAAAGGATCGGATGGCATTAAAAATGATTGAAGATGCCGAAATCAGTGGTGCATTGAAGCCCGGGGGCGTAATTATTGAAGGAACCAGTGGTAATACGGGTATGGGATTGGCCATTGCGGCCGTAATCAAGGGATATCGCTGTATTTTCACTACAACCGATAAACAAAGTAAGGAAAAGGTAGACGCCCTCAAAGCGTTTGGTGCCGAAGTGATTGTTTGTCCAACCGATGTTGACCCTGAAGATCCAAGAAGCTATTACAGCGTGAGTTCCCGTTTGGCCAAGGAAATACCGAATGCTTGGAAACCCAATCAATATGACAATTTGAGTAATTCAAAGGCGCATTACGAACAGACAGGACCGGAAATTTGGGATCAAACAGAAGGTAAAATCACCCATTTAGTGGTGGGTGTTGGCACCGGTGGAACCATCTGTGGCACGGGGAAATATTTGAAAGAACAGAACCCAAACATTGAAATATTGGGCATCGACACTTATGGGTCAGTATTCAAGAAATACAAGGAAACGGGAATTTTTGACAAAAACGAAATATATCCCTACATCACCGAGGGTATTGGGGAAGATTTCTTGCCCGCAAACGTGGATTTTAGCATCATAGATCATTTTGAAAAAGTCACTGACAAAGATGCTGCGGTGATGACGCGTAGAATTCCCCGTGAAGAGGGCATTTTTGTTGGGAATAGCGCCGGTTCTGCAATCGCGGGATTATTGCAAATGAAGAGTCGCTTCAAACCCACCGATGTGGTTGTCGTTATTTTTCATGATCATGGTACGCGATATCTGGGCAAAATGTACAATGAAGATTGGATGCGTGATAGAGGTTTTATTTCACCAAAGCCATTGACTACCGCATTGGATTTGATTGCCGGCCATGCACAATTGCCCTTATTGAGTGTTAAACCCAGTGATACCTGTGAACATGTGATTGGGTTAATGCAAAAATATAGTGTGTCTCAATTGCCTGTGAAAGACAGTAACAATGAATTTGTTGGCGCCATTGAAGATACCCAATTGTATGCAGAATTGTTGCGAAACCGAGAGCTGATGCTAAAGCCTGTAACTGAAATCATGGGCAAGGCCTACCCAATTGTGTCGCACATGGCAACCATTGAAGAAGTGTCGGCCCAAATTAATGTCCAAAATGCCGCGGTATTGGTGATGGATATGGGTGGAAATTGGCACATTATTACCAAACAAGACGTTATTCGAGCCATTTCAAAGGGTAGTTAATTGAAATTATTGTGCCATCCATTGTAATTAAAACCACAGAGCAAATCGAAGGGATACGAAAAAGTGCCCACTTAGCCGCTGAAACCCTAAAATACTTGGAGCAATTTGTAGTTCCTGGCATAAAAACCATCGACATCGATAAAAAATGCGAGGAATTCGTGCGCGACCATGGTGCAATTCCAGCAACGAAAGGATATCGAGGATTCAAACACTCATGTTGTATCTCACCCAATGATGTTATCTGTCATGGAGTCCCCAACGACACCATAATCGAACACGGCGATATTGTAAACATCGATGTAACAACCATTCTCAATGGGTATTATGGCGACACTTGCAAAATGTATTATGCTGGAGAAGTCAGCGATTATGCAAAGCGGTTGGTAGAAACCACCAAAGAATGTCTACACGTGGGAATGCAGCAGTGTTTTCCTGGCAATCGATTGAATAATATTGGATATCACATCGCCCAATATGCCGAAAAAAATGGGTATTCAGTGGTCTATGAATTTTGCGGTCATGGGGTGGGATTGAAGTTTCATGAAGCTCCCGATGTTGCCCATATCGCGGATGCCAATACTGGCCCTGTGCTGAAACCCGGAATGATTTTCACCATTGAGCCCATGATCAATGCTGGTAAAGCCCGAGCAAAAGTGGATAGAAATGATGGTTGGACTGCCCGAACCATCGATGGTAAACTCAGTGCCCAGTTTGAACATACAATTTTGATCACCGATACCGGATACGAAGCACTCACTGATGTGTATCACGAATTTTAATCATGAAATTACACGTTGTTCATAGCGGGAATTTTAAGTTGGATGGGGGAGCCATGTTTGGGGTTGTGCCAAAAGTTCTGTGGCAAAAATGGGTGCCGGCCGATGAAAACAATTTGTGCAATTGGGCAATGCGTTGCTTGTTGGTTGAAGTAGGTGATCGCAAAATACTCATCGATACGGGCATCGGTGATAAACAATCCGAGAAGTTCTTTGGTCACTACTATTTGAACGGTGACTATTCCTTGGATAAGTCTATTGCTCTATTGGGATTTGATTTATCGGATATTACCGATGTTTTACTAACCCATTTGCATTTCGATCATTGTGGTGGGGCAGTTGTTATAAATGAGCACGGTGAGTTTGTACCCAAGTTCCCGAATGCTGTATATCATGTTACTGAAGCGCAGTGGAATCATGCAAATCATCCGAACGACAGGGAACGACCATCGTTTTTGACAGAGAATTTCATGGCTTTGAAAGAACACAATGTTTTGAATTTTGTCCAAGAAGGTGATTGGTTGGCTGATTGTATTGAAATCAAAGTATTCAACGGACATACGTTCGGTATGATTGCGCCATTGATTCATGGTCCCAATTACAAGTTGATGTACATGGCCGACCTGATTCCGGCAGCAGCGCATGTGCCCGTAAACTATGTGATTGGATATGATATTCAACCACTGCTTACCATGGACGAGAAAAAGCGCATTCTCCCCGAATTGCATGATCAAAACGCATGGTTGTTTTTCGAACATGATGCAGAACATACTTTGGCACAATTGTCGATCAATGAAAAAGGACAATATCACGCGGTAAATCGCACAAATGAATGGGCTTTCAATAAGAGCTAAGGCCTGTAATTAGAAGATAAACGCATCCACGATATCTTCTTTTTGTAAGCTCACTTCTCCAGGTGCTGCATTTTTGGGTTTGGATACAAATTTTCTGAGCACGACAATCACAGGGACAACATTTTGGGTTTTGGCCTTAGAGTTTTTTGCAGCCAGCACCGCCGCGAAATCTATGACCGCTTGGGGATAATTGGCCCCTTTCTTTCGGATGATTACATGTGATCCACCAACATCCTTTGCATGTAGCCACAAATCGTTTTTTTGACTCAAACGCAACAACTGATCGTTTGATTTGTTGTTTTTACCCACCCATATTTGATACCCCTGAAATTCATGAAGTTGATATGGTAGGGTATCTGCCTGTGTCTGAACCTTTGATAGCGTCTTTTGATAGGATTTCAGCCCTTTGAAGTCCTCAGCTTTTGAAACCCCTTCAAACTTTTGTTCCGCTACTGCAAGGTTTTTCTCCGTGGTGATTATCCGCTCCAACAGTTTCTTCTGTTCGATGACTTCGTTTTTCGCTTTTCTGTAATACTTTTTGGCATTATCCGATGCACTAAGTTCTGGATTGAGCTTAATCCAAATCCGTTGATCCGTGTAATAGTCTGTTATTAGGGCTTTTGTGAGTCCTGGCTTTAATGCATGGGCATGAGCGAGGATTAAATCGCCGATTTCTTTATAGCTCCTGCGTTGCTCTATTTCTGTTAATCGTCTTTTTGATTCATTGAGTATTTTGCGCAAATGTTTGACCTTACGATCTATATTTTCTTTGAGCTGCGCTTTGTTCTCTTGAAAATAATAGTCCCTCAAAAAGTTGAGTTGAGCACTGACCAAACTACCCAAATCTTCCGGTTTTTTTGTCAAACCCCAATTTTTCCATTCCTCTCCCGTATGGGTTAAACTGCTCGACTCACGCCAATTCCTTTCTTCAGTTGAAAGGCTAGGATACTGAAAATCCCAATCTGATTTTAACGATAAACGGAATATTGACAATGTTTCTGAAGTTTCTTTCTGACGTAATAAAACGTTTCCAAACTTCCCAAACCCCTTTATCCAAAGTTCGTTATCATTCGAAAGTGAAAGACATATCCAACGATCCTGTGGGTCTGAAGCAATGCTTGTAATGGTGAATAGTTCAATTTCCTTGAATTGAATGATCCCTTTTTTACTGCCGTTTCGTTCAAACTCTTTTTCACTGGGCAACAAAATCAAATGTCCGTCAATGAATTTACATTCAACCGTGAATGGATTGGTTTGATTATCGATGAATTGCAGGAATAGGGTGTCTTTATCAAAGCTTATAGCACCTTTAAAAAACCCGCCTACCAGATTATTGCGGAATTTCTCAGCCCACATACCGTATACCCAATTCACGCTAAACATGCTGCGAATTTCGTGAATTATGGGGACTTCGGACGAATTAGC
>Ga0194115_10006018_pt1 | contig 12421 bp, 3 predicted proteins | sample TA2MahsurfametaG_3_FD_148656 | JGI IMG/M metagenome (GOLD analysis project Ga0194115, IMG submission 148656) | Freshwater microbial communities from Lake Tanganyika, Tanzania - TA2015002 Mahale S4 surface | ecosystem: Environmental > Aquatic > Freshwater > Lake | place: Tanzania: Lake Tanganyika... | reverse complement strand
CAAGCGAAGAAGAAAGCCGAAGCTGATCCAGCCGAAGACGTTTCTGACCTTGTGAAGAAATGGGCTAAAAAATAAGGAAAGAAAGTGCCTAAGTCCTACAGTCCTGAATACATTGAAGCCATAAACGAAGTCGGCATGTACGACAATCTTGGGATTGTCATGGCCCGTGTTTGCATAAAAGCCAACATACCGATCAAGTTGGTTGCCAAGTTTTTTGGTGTATCACGCATGACAGTTCATACATGGTTTCGTGGAGGCCCAATACGTTCAGGACGAGTGCCACTAATCAACGCTTTCCTTAGCATCATTGAGGAGGACACTGCCAAGGGCGTTTTGCCCTTGGCAGACTTTAGTTCGGCACGTCGGTACATGCGCAATCTTATAGAAGAAAAAGAGTCCGCGTAAGCGGTTGTTAAATCAGGCACGGTGTCGTGCCCTTATTGTCTCTAAAAACATGTACAAAACATTTCTTGAGACAGTCTTGCCGACGCAAGGGACATACGTAGTAAACGGCATCAAGAACAAAACGAATGTTCGTCAGAAGTACGGAGAAACATTACAAGAAGCCTTTAGGCTCATAGAAGAATTCAAAAAAGAACCGCCGACGAATATTTACTTTGCTCTTGCGTCGTTTGATGGCTTCTCTCGCAAGGCTGAAGACAGTCTGTATATAAAGAGTTTTTTCCTAGACCTCGACGTAGGCAAGGAAAAGAATAGTTTCGATACAAAGGACGAAGCGTTTGCTGGACTTGCCAAGTTCTTGATCGATACGGGTATGCCTGAGCCAACCATCATTGACTCCGGTAATGGTCTGCACGTGTACTGGATTCTGAATGAGGAGATTGAGACCTCAAAGTGGAAGCCGTATGCCAAGAAGTTTAAGCAACTTTGTGTCCAGCACGGATTGGTGATCGACCCTAATGTGCCAGCCGACGCCGCTAGGATTTTACGTGTCCCGTACACACTCAACTACAACGTTGAGAGTGGGCAAGAACCACTTGAGGTGGCATTTGTTAACGACATAAAAACCTTTGACTTAGAAGAACTCATCTCATTTTTTGGTGAAGTAGAAGACGAAGCGTTTGACTTCTCCAAAGTCACCAAAGGAATGGATGACGAAACCCGCAAGATGCTGGGACTGGATAACTATGAATTCTCATTTGAAAAAATCGCAATCGAATCCCTTGAAGGACGAGGGTGTGACCAAATTAAGTGGATCCTTGAAAACTCCACTAGTTGTCCGGAGCCAATGTGGAAGGCTGGACTATCTGTCGCCATTAGGTGTATTGATGGCGATACAGCAATCCATAGAATGTCTGAAGACCACCCCGAGTACAACGCTAACGAAACCGAAAAGAAAGCCCGAGACTGTCTACAAGCAAACTGGGCTTACTCCTGTAACCGATTTGAGGACGAGAACCCCGGAGGGTGTAGCGGGTGTCCTTGGCGCGGCAAGATTCCAAGCCCAACCCACATCGGAAAACAACTACGAATCGCGAAGCCGGGGTCTGACGATGCATCAGTTTCAGGACTATCAGGAGACGCAGAGGGAGGGGATAACGGGGCTACCCAAAATCAAGAAAACGGGGCTATATCGTCTAAATTCCCGAAGGAATACCTAAGTTTTCCTGACTACCTGTACCCGTTCATCAGACCAGCAGGGGGTGGGGTCTACTATCAACCTGCTCCAGAGCACAAGAAAGACGGCACCGCCATACAGAAAGCACCCGTTCAGATACTAGCGCACGACTTTGTACCGATTAAGCGTCTGTACAGCCAACAAGATGGCGAAGCCTTACACATGCGGTTGTTCTTGCCAATGGACAAGATGCGGGAATTCATCCTTCCAATGAGCGCTATCTACTCGCCGGAGCGATTTAAAGACTTTATTTCTAAGAGCGGCGTGCTTGTCATGCCTAAGAATCTTGACATTTTTAGGGACTATCTTGTGAAATGGGGCCAATACTTACTTAACATCCAAAAAGCCGAAGACATGAGGATGCAGATGGGGTGGACACACGACCCCGAGTTCGGCTCCTTTGTAGTCGGCAATAAGGAAATCACACCCAGCGGTTCGTTTGACTGCCCAGTCTCGCCACTGACCAAGAACATCTCAGTGCATTTGCATGAATCAGGTGACTTTGATGAGTGGAAAAAAACCGCCAACGCCCTCAACGAACCGGGGTTTGAGTTGCACGCCCTAGGACTTTTGATGGGCTTTGGCTCTCCATTGCTTAGATTTACCCCTGCTACAGGTCTAGTTATCAGTTATTGCGGCAAAAGCGGTGCTGGTAAAACAGGCGTTATGCATGCTGGTTTGAGCGTGTTTGGCAATCCGGAGAAGCAGAAGATTGTTACTGAGAAAGGTGCAACCCAAGAAGGTCTCTTCCAACGTGCCTCGACGCTAGGCAGTCTGATGTTAGGCATTGACGAAGTATCAAACATGAAGCCTGAGCGTCTGTCTGAGTTGATCTACAAGGCACCAATGAACAACATTGGCAAGATCCGGTTGCAGAGTTCCTACAACGTGGAGCGTAAGTCGGTAGAGGGTTCGTCAATCCTGACCCTGTTGACTACCAATCAGTCCTCAACCGATAAAATGTTTGTAAACAAAGACGACCCAAGCGGTGAACTGCGCCGTTTGTTGGAAATCGACATCTTCAAACATTACGGAAAGATGGAGGAAACGCTTGGTATGAGAATTTTTGAACCGTACAACACCCACTACGGCATGGCTGGACCTCGGTTTATTGAGGCGTGCTACCAAATTGGCATCCCCGAAGTTGCAAGGAACACGACTAAGTGGCACGACAGGATCTTGCATGAATTTGTGAACGACAGTAACTACACCTACTGGAACGGGGGGTTGTCAGCAATGTTTTCAGCAGGTGAGATCGCCATAAAGCACGGCATCATCAACCTCGACATAGAGCGGATATATCAGGTAATCCTTAATCAACTCCACAGCCTACATCGGGAACGTCTCAGCATCTCTGTTAGCTATGAGGACATTGTGTCTGAGTATGTCATACACAATCTTAATGCGATGCTGGCATTTAACGGCTCTAAGATAAGCACTGAGCCTAGGCTAGGCAAACTGTCGATCCGGTGTGAGGTAGACCAAGGCAAGATTTGGATAGTCAAGAAGGATCTGAAAGAATACTTGCGGGAACGGCAAATAAACGTCGCTCATTTTGAGTCAGAGTTGATGCGTAAAAAGATCATGTTGAATAAGCAAGAACGCAAGCGCATGGGTGCCGGATGGAAAGATGCCATGGGTTCTTTCAATGTCAACTGCTACGAGTTTCAGTTTGACCTATCCGACGTTATAGCCGACATTAATGGACAACCCGGACAAGATAGTTGAGTTTAAGGAACCCGAGTGGGTCTTCCCTTATCAGGGCATGGAGATAGGGGACAGTTTTTTTATGCCGACGCTACGCCCGTCTTATGGACATTACATCATCGACGTAACATCCAAGAAAGTAGGAGTTAGGGTCAAGACCTACACCATTATTTACGATGGGGTTCTTGGAGTCAGGGCGTGGCGGATTGCCTAGTCGTAGGTAAAATCTTTAAAGCCTTCATCATAGCCAGCCAAAGCATTGGTAAAGGCTGACTTAATTTGATTTTGTTGCTTGATAATTAGACGTAACTCACGTTGTTTTTCAGCCGGAGTTTTTTGTCTGTCTCTCCGAATATTGTTAGCATCTGCTCTTAGGTCTTTCAGGTCTTGATTGACATACTCATTGTAAAAATCAACTATGTCTTTATCCATCGGGTTTTCGTTGAGATACTGAATTTCAGCATCAGTGCCTTCAACTGACTTATAGTCCTTCTCCATCTGTCTAATTCGTTTTTCAGCCTCCGCAAACATCCGTGAGTCATAGTTTGACGGCGACTTGAGGTAAGCATCTAGCAAGAAAGTATCCGTGCGTGGGTCAAAATCTTTTCGACCAGTCATCACATTACCAAGCGCCCATGTAGTGGCTGTCACGCGGCTAACACCATCAAGGTAGCTGTTGGCAAAGAAGTACAGGCTGTTTGGCGAGGCATCTGCACCAAAAGTCTCATACATGTATTCCGCTGCGTCTTTAAAGAACAGAGGGATATTGTCTCCTCCAGTGTAAGCATCTGCGTACCTAGACTGCCTATTGTTGTAAATTTCACGCCCAAGTCCGTCCATGTTCATGGTGAACTCAAACAAGGGGCGCAGAGCACTTGGCGTAATACTGTCAACTGCCCATGCGGCAGGGTTCTCAAACTTGTTAATTTTAGAGATAGGCAGGGGCACAAACGATTCAAACGTGGCGTCCATAATGTTGTTAGTCATACTCAAAAAGCTTTGACCACCAAAAGCCGTAAACGCAATCTGTGCTCCAGCCGACGCTAAGGCCCCGTTACCAAAGCCCCAAGGAATCTGTATCACTAAGTCTTGCCCACCAATTTCAATGCCGGTATTAAACCGAGCATTGCGCACCCATCGAGCAGGGTCATCTGTTAGGACTTTGTTACGTTCTTCCTCGTCTTCACCAGCCATCGCGTAGGCTGCAACAAAGACAAACGCCCCCATACCCATAATCGCAAGACCTGATGTTCTAGCGTTTTTACGTTGTTTGTTATATGAAACTAAGAACTGAAGCGCCTGTTCTTCCGTAGCGCCACCAAACTTCTTATTTTGCATGACTGATCTAACAACATCTGCATCAGACCGGAAGTCAAAAGCGGGCGCCAAGGACTGAATCGCTCTTACAGCACCTGTAGCGGCAGGTCTAAAGAACATAAAGAACGCACCTGCTGTCCTGCCCCACTCACCAACCTGTTCAAAGTTAGCCAAGTTTTTAGCAAACGCAGCCGCTTCTATTTCAGCGCTTGCTGGGTCCATGTTTTGGGCAATAAACTCCGCTTTCATTGTTCGGAAAGCCGCCATGCGAGTTGTCATCTCAAACATGTCTAGCCAAGCGTCAAAGAACTTATCGACCTTTGCTTTGGTGCGAAGGACTGGGTTTCTTCCAGCACCTTCAACTGCTTCTAATAAATTATCGCGATAACTTAGAGCTTGAACATAAGCAACTCGACCGCCTATTTCAAAGTAACGGGCTAATTCGCCATAAAATTGTGGGTCTTGTTTAGACAGGCGATCCATTGTCGCAATGTCACCACGGGCAAAAGCCAAAGAAAACTTAGCGGTCTTATGCATTCCACCACTAGCAATAATTGATGCCATCTGCGCTAGGACTCTACCACCAGCAACCATGCCGTATTCAGCAGCAACAATTCCAGCGTAGGTAAGCAGGTTACGAGTAAAGTCAATTGGTGCAAATGCCGGATTGTAGCGGGTGTGCATTTGCCCAAAAAAGCTTGTGACTTTGTTGGCTAACTCAAATATTGGGTGGGTGTCTTCAAACGGGCGCCTGACGCCCTCACGCATTTCTTTGTCTTTAATTTCAATAATGTCGATTGCGCCATCTGGTCTGTAATGAAAGACGGTGTTTTGGGTCGGTATATTTAATTCTTCTAGATATTTTTTGCCCGCTTCATACCGGTCTTTAAAGGGAATTGTTTTAATAACTTCCGCAATGTTTTTAAAATTAGGGTTCTCAGACAGGTTTTTTAAAGCCAAAGTCACATCTTTACGCCCAAGACGTAGAGCAGCACGGGCACCTTCGTTTAAGGTGTTAAGCATGGGATTGTCCGACTCAGACAGACGCCCTTCAAACGCATGCGCTTTATCTTGATACTCACCGCCTAATCCTTTGTAAGGATCGTTTAACCGATCATCTGGTGATATTTCTGGTTTACCTTTAAACGAAAAATAATTTTTAAAGTTATAAAACTTAACAAAATTGTCAACAGGCGTTGAGTAATAGTTGGCGTCGCGGTTTGCGTTAACGGTGTTTTCTTTGATTTTTTCTAAAGTTTCAAAGTAAGCATCAACCAACGCTTTCTTGTTGGGGTCTTTCATGTCCTTGTCGTACTGTTGACGGTACAAGGCTTCTTCTTGTGCTGTGTGCGCAAGGGTGTTGTACTTGTCGTGTGACTCGTCTTTAAACGGTGAGTTTTGATCTTTATTGTCAGCAACCAACTTCTCAAGTTGATTACGTAAGTCTGTTGCCTGTGCCTTAGATAAAGGAGTCGTTTCAGCCAACTTATCAAATATTACCTTACGTTTTTGATTTGCTTCTTCTGAAACTAGCGGTACGCTGCGAAGATACTTAATGTGCCTACGCTCAGGACCATGCAGACCAATAGCATAAACATGTAAACGAGCAAGCATTCTTTCTACTGGTATGCCATATGATTTAACCATGTTGGCAAGCAAGTCGTTTGCTTTTTCGTAGTCGCTAAAGAAAAACTTTTGGAACAAGTCTTTTGCACGCCCCGACGCCAAGGACAACTGGGTGTATATGTTGTTTAATTTCTTTGGCCCAGCTTCAACAGAGACAAGTTGCCCCGTACCAGCCAAGTAATCTTGAAAACGCTCTATCCAAATACGCTCGTTCTGTAATTTCTTGACAAGATTTGTCATTCCTTCATTTGTAAACGTCTTGTCAATCGCTTGTCTGTACTGATTCAGTCCGGGTTTTTTAGCCTCTAATGTTTCAGCTAATTTGGTTTCTAGTTTAGATGGGGTTTGTATCCCCGGTGCTGGAAGCGCAGTGGCAGGGAGAGGCGCCATCTCAATCGGACGGTCAGGCGCAGCCATTATTTCTCGGAATATTTCAGCCACTTCAAGGGCAAAGTTACCCGTCGGATCGAAGGCCGAACGATTAATCCCTACGTCTATTTGCACGTCAGCCTCTAGCTGCGCAATCATGTCGCTGACCTCGTCTTCAGTCAGAGGCCTTTTTAATTTCTGTTCTAGCTGTTTTTGTTTTTGAGCAGCCATCTCCCCCAAATTTTCGTCCAAATATTCTTCAGTAAGCGCTGCTCGTCTTTCTGCTTCTTGTCTAGTAAGAGGGGATCTAATGAAGTCAATCACCCGCATGATTACGCCAGTCAAAGCGCTCCACAAAGTTTGTGCTTCTGGAGTTGTATATTTAGCTAAAGCCTTGGCTTTGTGTTTACCAAGTTCAGTCTGAAACCGTGAGTCAGTCATCGCATAAGCAATAAACTCATATACGTTTTCTAATGCGCTCTGATATTGAGACAGTTTTATGCGTTTCTTCGCCTGATCGTAAATCTTGTACAGTTGTTCAGCAGCCTCTATTTGATCCATAGTCAAGTCGCCACGATCCCCAGTGCTAAGGAATTTTTCGTAGGCGTTGAGAACTTTAACTGTAGCAGCGTGCACCAACTCGTGGAGCAACGTAGATGACTTAAGAGTTGTGCCTCTACGAATCGTAACTATATCTGTTTTAGGGTCGTACTCAGCAAGACGGTCAGCCGGTAAGGCACCGCCAAAAATAATTCTTGTTCTTAGGTTGAGACGCGAAAGCGACAGGGCTAACTTTTTAAGAGCCTGATCTTTAGGATCTACTTCTATGGGTTTGCCATCAGGTTCTCGCTCAGGAGCCATCGTATCCGCTAATGTTTTTAACACTGCGTTCATGTTGACTTCTGTGACTTCAGTAGGAAAGGCTCCAGCTTCCAATGGCTCATTCATAGTCAAGATAGCCATGACACTAGGAGATACATCTTCACCTTTGCCAACAGGTTGTTGCTCAAGAGAACGTTTAGTTTCTGCTTCTCTTACAGCACGTTGTCTTGAAGCTTCTTCACCTGCTGCTAAGTCAGCGCGCTCTTTTGCTTGAATTTCAGAAAGTGGTTTGCGTGGAGGCGCTCGATAATTTAAGTCATATATGTCGCCATACTGCTCGGTAAATTCTTTTTGCTTGCGTTTTTGTTCTTGTTTTAAATCTTCAAAGAACTTGGCTGATTCACCTTCACCTTTTTCAAGTTCAACAAAAGCTTGTTTGTACTCGACTAACTGTCTAAAAGAACTTTCAGGAGAAAAGCCAACAAACAAAGCACGTAAAAAGACCTGTCTCATGTCAGGCGGCAAAGACTTAAAGCTGCTGGGTAGTTTGCTCTTTTTAGTCGCTCCTTTGTTGTAGTTATCTGCCAAAGGCTTGTAGAGTTCGTCAATTGCCTTTAACGCCTCACTTTGTTGTTTAGGCGAAAGTTTTTTAGCGTTTCCGTCCTTGTCTACAAGGACCATCCGCTTGGTTTCTTTGTCGATGGCAAAAGAAGGCGCTGCTTCGTCTGTTTCTTGTGGCCCATAAGTGCCGTCTTCTTTTAAGACAAAACGCTCAGTCGGACCAGTCGGTACAACGTCACCTTCTTCAGTTAACTTCGGCCTAGTGCTGGGCACTACTTTTGGTAGAGCAAAGAATCTTTGATCGCCCGTCTTAGCAAATAGCCGTTCTTGCCTTCTACTAAAGTCATCTTCAAGTTTGTTTATTTGCCCAGACAGTTCCGCTTCACGTTGGAAAGTTGTTGGGTCAAGTTCTAGTGCACCACCTTTTATTGCATCTAGCGCAGACTCTGGAGTGGTGTAGCGACTAATCTCACCTTGTTTTCTAGCCGCTTTAAAAAGTTCTTCGTTGCTTTTTCTAAGAGCACGCAAGTCATCACGTAGGCTCGTGATGTTGTTGCTGAGTTCAACTAGATCAAGTGCTTCAGGGTCAGACGAATACCGCTCTTGCACCAAACGCTTAACTTGTTCATCTCTATCAGCAGCTATTTCTTCTGGTGTAAGACCGACAGTTTCAACAGTTGGCTTTGTTTCTTCCGTAGTTTCAGTGACTGCGGGCGCACCTGTTTTTGTTTCCGTAGGCGTTTCCGTAACCGTCTCTGTAACTGTAGGCGTTGCAGTTTCCGTAACCGTCTCTGTAGGCGCAGTGGTTTCTGTGGTTGTTTCTGTAACTGTTTCCGTGGGCGCAGTTTGTGTTGCAGGTGCAACTGTAGGCGCCACGCCCAAAGCAGCCGTCAATAGATTTAATAAATCTTTAGTTTTTTTACTGCCTTTTATGGGAATACCAAGACTGCGAACAGTTTTTAGTAGCTTGCGATTTATTTCTATCTTGCTAAGAGGAAAAACTTCATCACCTTGTTCTTCTACAAGATTATTGTTTTGGTAATCAGTTAAAAACTGCTGGGCAGCTTGGACTTTAGCCGGTTCAACTTTACTAATATCAAAGCCTTCTGGCAGTCCAGCAGCAACGGCAGGAGGCAGAGTTGCTTGTGTTTGTGTTTGTGCAGTCGCGCTTTCAGTGGGGACATCTTCGGTTTCAGTAACAGGAGCGGCGGGCGCAAGAGCGGCAGCTTGAGCAGCCAACTCTTCATCAAGCCCTTCTTGAGGGCCAAGTAGTGGCTCTTCTTGCTGTTCTTCTAATTTCTTTTGTCTTGCAACGGCTTTTTCGTTTAGGCCTTTTGCCACACCTGAGACTGATCCAAGCACGCCACCACCTGCGGCACCTGCAAAGAACGACTCTAAGTAACGCTCAACATTCTCAGGATCAAAAAACTCTTTGTTGCTTCCGTAAGTTTTTTCTGCGGCAACCTTGATGCTTTCTTGTGCTGATTCAGTTAAACCCTCTTGAAGAGCAGCTTTGCTTCCTTCTGCTAGAACCGCTCTCCACACAGCGGGGTTAGCACCAGAATCTTGAAGCATCTTGGCAACAATTTGGCTTTTACCAAAGACACCCAAGTTACCTAATATTTGATTTGGCAAGAAACTGTCAAGGTATGCCGACAAACCACCAAACAATAGAGCACCAGCCGGAGCAATCTCGCCAGTCTCTTCTATGATGCTTTCAAAAATCTCAGGGGCGTTTTGAGCGTATGACCCAAAATAAACACCAACCTTGGCCCCACGAATGCCTTTTTCTTGAATTACTTTGCCGCTTTTCTCCAAAAACTTTTTAGATGCTTGAGCAGCAGCGTTTTTACTTACGTCATCGGCAAGGTCCATAATTTCGTCACGCATAGCACCAGACTCAAGCGCTTCTCGGGTGACGCGTTCACCGGCACGTGTACCGGCTCTTTCGGCTACTCCAACTACGGCTTTCTCTGCGGCGGTCTGAGCAGCTTTTTTACCTACTTGGTATCCAATACCACCACTAATTAAAGACGGGACAATGTCGGGCACGAGTTCACCCGTGCGCTCAAACACATAGCCTATCCCGCTGCGGATGTCTTCTACGTCTTTGTAGGATTTAAACTGCGTTGGATAACGCTCTTCTAATTTTGCCCGTGACTCTTCGGCTTCTTTTAGTTGCCGCTCAACAAACGGCTTAGCCATTTCTTCGGGTAAGACAGCACTTGCCGCAAGTGCGGGCAAAGTGTCCCCAGCCAAGACGCCAAGTTCACCAATGCTGCGCCTAACACCACCAGTAAAGGTCTTAAATAATCCGGGAGGAGGCTTAGTTAACTCAGCAACAATCTCATGGTCGGAGTAGCCAACTTCTCGGGCAGCAGCAACATTAAATTTACCTTCGGTGCCTAAATAGTCAGCAATTTCTGACATAGAGTAACCAGCATTTAATGCTGCATCTATGTTGAATTTAGCCATTTTTAACTCCGAATAACTTGACTAAGTGGTGGTCTTTCTCCCGGAGCAGTGACCGTTGTGCTCGGTCCACGACCAAAACCACTCTTTTCTTTCCAAGCTTCGTAAGTCAATTTACCAGTCCGTCCCTCCATGCTATCTAAGTAGGCTTTTCTAAGCGCGTTCTCTCTTTCAGCCGCACCCAGTTGTGACCTAAGATCCAGTTGGGCAGCAGTATTCCGTTCGGTAGCAGCAATTTTCTCGCGTTCGACCTCAAGTTTTTCTTTAGCCAGCCGGTACTCACCCAGTGTTTTCCGAGTTTCTTTCTTGTCTTTCTTGGCTTGGTTAATGTAACGAATGTACTCGTCAGCACCAGACTCAACGGCTTCACCAATATTCTGCATGGCATATTGAGACTTACCAGCCATCGCTTTGGCACCAGCTTTCATAAGAGCAAACCCAATTGCTTGTTGTCTGTCAGCTTCACCCGTTTCAGCATCAAACATGTTGGCACGTAAATACTTCTCGTATTCGTCTTCAGCCTTCTCAATCTTCTTGGCTGTCTTGTCTGAAACTTCGACTTTAGGTGCAGTTTTTTTAGGCGTTGGTTTTTTAGATTCAGCTTCTTTTTTCTTAGGTACAAGTTGGGCGCGTTTCTCAGCACTAAACTTTTTAGCCGTTTCTGACTGTAAGAACGAGGCTGGTATTTGACCTGTGGCTGTATACTCTGCTTGTTGATCAGGTGTCATAAGCGAATAAAGCTGTCCTTTAGCAACTCCACGTAAGCGCTCTGGATCAGTGTCAATCATTTGGGCTAGTCCGATACCTGACGGCTCACCCATAGGAGTCATGCCAAACATCGACTCGCCACCGTCTTGGAACGCCACAATCCCACCACCTTCGTAGCCCATGTTGTTTGAATAGCCTAGGCCATATGGCATGCCGGGGTCCATAGACATCCCACCACCTGCAAGTGCCACGATCCCACCGGAAGCCAAGGCTGCTTTCTCAGACATGTAGTAGTCCTCATCAACAGGGATAGACGGCAGACCAGCTACCTGCATCGCTTCTTGTTCAATTCTTTGCATGACAGGTATGTTAGGTGCAGCCCCTTGAGCCGCACGAGCCATTTCACCCTCAATGCGCTTTATCTCAGCAAGTTTTTTATCCAGTGCAGCATTTAAGATGATAGGCGACACATCAGGAACGCCAAACTGTGCTTTAGTTCTTTGAGTATCTTGAAGTTGATTAGCGTTTAGCTTAGACACATCGACTATGTCTCGGATGACATCCCCACCGCCCTGATAACTTTTTACGGCACCAAGACCACCGACCTCGCCACCTTCTCTGAACAACTTCGGAGCACCGCCAGCCAGATACGCACCACCAAGGGTGGACGCCAAGCCAAGAAGTTGTGAGCCAGTAGAGGGAGGAGCCTGATAGAGCGCTGTGCCACCTGTACCCGCCAAGTTGCCCGATCCACGCAGAATATCTGACATGAAGCCAAGCTGGCTGTAGGGGTAGCGTTGCTGTGCTAAAAAATCTTGGTAGGCAAGGTCGAGAGCCGCTTGTCTATCTCGTTGAGCAATCCCACCAAACTGCTCTTGAGCCTGAAGCCGAGCCAATTCTGTTTGTTGCTGCCCAATCCCTAGTTGACCAAGAGTCGCACCAGTCTGAGCCGCTTGACCAGACGCACCGATGCCAGCCTGAAGACCTTGAAGTCCTAGATTTGATCCAAACTGTTGGGCTTGTTGAGCCGCTTCAAATGCTCTTTGTGATCCTGTTGCTTGAATCTGGGCTAGTTGTTGACCAAGGTTACGCTCACGCTCAGTCATCGCCAATGCTTGACGGGCACCACCATAAGTGCCTTGACGCGCTGCAGCAAGATTCTGACCTAATTGGCCTTGTTGTGCTGCTCGGATCGCTTCT
>Ga0194115_10006012_pt1 | contig 12427 bp, 12 predicted proteins | sample TA2MahsurfametaG_3_FD_148656 | JGI IMG/M metagenome (GOLD analysis project Ga0194115, IMG submission 148656) | Freshwater microbial communities from Lake Tanganyika, Tanzania - TA2015002 Mahale S4 surface | ecosystem: Environmental > Aquatic > Freshwater > Lake | place: Tanzania: Lake... | reverse complement strand
ATATCTCTCCACCAGTTGAATTAATTACTATTTTTATTGGATCTGCTGTTTGTTTTTTAATATCCTCTTCATTTATTTCATATATATTATGAATAATATCGTTTACTATCTCAGTTTCTATATCACCAAGAGTCATGATTCGGCTTAATGGATCTAATTTAGAGCGACGTTGACGAGGCATAAACATTAATTTCTTATAAATATAAGACCTCTTTTAACTTTTTAAAAATTGATCTTGGTAGTAAGATGTGTTTAGATCAATCATGTGTTTTTCAAGTCGGTCTAATCCTGATATGTCTAATTTAAATATATCTAATTCAAATGTACCTAGTCCTCCTGATTCAGATATAATTTGGGGCAATTGCTGTAATAAATTAAAATTATTTTGGTTTAATTGTGTTGCATCAAATTTAACTAGAATTTGGTTTATTTTAGGTTCATTAATTCCTTTTATACGCTTAGTTAAATCAAATTTAGTATTAGGTTGTTCACTGCTAATATAATCTTGAAATAGACAATCTACATAGATAGTTGAAGCTAATAATTCAAATGTAGATATATTTTGTGGTGGGCAGTTATGAATAATATATCCAATATCATATTTTGCTTTGAAATCTCTACTCCCCCATTTCCTAATGAAATTGCGATTTGATTGCATTTCAATTTGCTGAGTACGCTGTTGGTATTCTTCTGAAAAGCGTGAAGTTTTGCTTACAAAGTGATAACAGATAGCATCTAGTGAAGTAATACAGTTTAATCCTAATAATTTCCATCTTAATATTAAATCATCATCTTCACAAAACATAGGATTATATAAATTATCTAAACCTCCTATTTCTAAGTACTTATCTTTAGGCATACACATAAAGAAAACAATACCTGGTTCTATTTTGTCTTTATATTCAGTTTGTTTTTCAGTAGCAAATTTATATAATTCTTTTAAATTAAATGTTTCTAAATCAATACCTAGATCTTTAATTATTTTACCTGGGCGTTCATGATCAGCAAATATAGGTGGTTCAATTGTGGTGTATGATACTATTATATCTAGGTTTATATATTTTTCTATATTTTCAATAAACCCAGGAGTTAATACAATATCATTATGAGTAAAAGCTACATAATCCTTCGTAGCTAACGATGCTGCTTTATTAAAATTATCTGAGAAATTACCAGCTTCAGTTGTATGAAATGTTTTAGTATAAGGATCATCCTTTAAAGTATCTAACCACTCATGAGTGCCATCAGTACTGTTATAACTACTAAAACATATTTCTACTTCAGGATATATTTTCCTAGTTGTTTTGTAGAAATGTTTATTATAGTCTAAATTATTCTTGAGCGCTACTAGTAATGATATGTTGCTCATGTAGTTGTTTTACTCGTTGTTCTATAAATGTATTGAAATTTTTATTAAATTCATCTCTTTGTTCAGAAACATCTTTTCTAACTAATAGGTCTTTATAATAATTAGAAAAACCATGTATATTTTCAGTTCGTAATGGACCAACTGAATATTCAAATATTATTTGGCCATCTAAACGATATTGTTGGAAATCTATTTCAAACTGTTTAAGATATGATGTTATGATAAGTCCGTAAGCATCCCATCCTCCATATCCTTTCCATTCATTAGGAATAGGAATCAATTCTTCATATAATGCTTTATTATAAACATCAAACCACCCAGCCCATTTATGTTGATTAATAGGTACTAATAATACTTCTTCATTTGAAGTATGGAGATAATTATCAATATCAAATATATCTATTGTTTTTTCCCAACCATAATGAGGACCAACAGCAAATTTAGGATGTGTTAATGTCTCCCAACTTTGATCCCACATTCTGCATATTTGGGGTGTTAAGACAAAGTATTTATTTGGAATTGATTTTACAGCTTGAGCTAAATATCCTAATAAATGCTCACTGAAATATATATCAGGTGAAATTCCTATATAATAATTAACTTCTTTATTTATTAACGAACGTTGTAGGTCTAAATGTCCCCATATTTCGTCTCCCTCATATATAAAAGGATTATGCTGATAATCTTTAAGTAGTATAGATAGTGTTTTATATTTTTCAATAAAATATTCTTTAGGTAATTTACTATTATCCCAATCAATTAGAGCACTTGATAAATTTAAAGCAGATTTGATTATTATTGTTGTATCAGTAGGGAGAAAGTATTTTGATTTTTTTAGCTGAGTAAAGGTTAATAGAGCATAGTCTATTTCCCAAGGCATTATGTGATATGCTATGGCTATTTTCATTTTAGTTTATTATATACTTGTCTAATACCTTGTTCTAGTCCAATATAATTAATACTGATTGGTTTATATTCACCAATGTAATTAGTGCCAAAATTATTATTGGCTGATATTACAACTTTATAATCACTTAAGTTATTTATCATCATTGCAAGTTCAAGAAGTGTTTTCTTCTCTTCGTAAACACAATCATATGTTTTAGGAAGGTTGTTGTTGTTTATATAATACTCAACAACAGATATCAGGTCTTGCATATAAAAGAAGTCCATGTGTTTATATTCATAAACTTCTATGTCTTTCTTGTCTATATATCTTTGAATAGATCCTTTAATAAACCTAGTGTTTAATTCGTTCTCATCGAACACGGCATATATTCTTAAGTTGTAGAAATTATCTAACTCTTCTATTGATCTAGCTATAACTCTCTTACTTAATCCATAAGGATCTTCTGGCATGTATAGTTCAGCACCCGACCCGAAGTGAATCAGTTTGTCATAGGAGAATTTGTTTTGTAGCAAGTTGTAATACATGTATAAATTAGTGTCCATATCTTTGAAGCTATCTTTTTTAAGCCTGCTTCCTCCAGTTACTGCAGTATGTATGACTATGTCAAAATGTTTATCTGTCATGAATACTCTTGTATCTATAGAGTTAGCAAGATCAAAGTCAGATCTTCCAATAGAAGTTACATCATGCATAACAGATAAATGCTTATATAAGCTTTCTGCTATGTAACCACTTTTACCTGTTATTAATATTTTCATTTATAAATTAAATACATCTGAGATGTGCATGTCGGTTAACTCTCCTGGTATTATTCTACCTTCAGAATCTATTCCTTTATGTACAACCTTTGGTTCGTGAATTTCATATGGATATGTAAACAGTTCGCACACAACTGGACCTTCGATATAATAGACTTGCGGTATCTTACTGTTATACTCGCTATTAGATCTTATACCTATGTACGGTAGTCCGTAAGCTTGACATATCTTTTCTAAATCTGGAAAGCTTATTCCGCTTTCTTTACCTGACGCAACTTGTGTACCGTTAAAGAAAGCTTGTTGAGTTATTTTAATAGATAGGTATCCGTCGTTGTTTATTACAAATACCTTAACTGGTATTTTATAATGCACTAAAGTTTGTAACTCTTGAATGTTCATCTGTAAGCTTCCATCTCCTTCTATGCATGTGATGTCTTGTCCGGTACTTGCAAAAGCAGCTCCAATTGCTGCTGGAAGTCCATACCCCATGCTGGCACATCCCACATTTGTAAATAATCTTTGATTTTGTTTTAATTGATATGTCTGCAATGTTACTACGTGTGCAGATCCATTACTTGTTATAATTGGTGCTCCGTTATCAAACTCTTTTAACCTATCTATAAAATAGTATGCACTAGCATAGTCCTTCATATTAATATGCTTATCATAAAAATACTTCTGTGTAGATCTTGTATCTTTAATATAGTTTTGCCATACTGAAATATCTGGATTAGTGATTATCTTGTCTTTGATTTGTCTTAGAAAGGTATTAATGTCTCCTATTATTTTTTGCTCTATACTAAAAGTATGTTTGTTAATTTCGTACTTATCAATATCAACAAAGATCTTTTTAGAATTTGGAGCAAACTGAACTGTATTATATCCTGTCATTTTTACACTCAATCTACTTCCTAGTACTACAATAAGGTCTGCTTGTTGTACAATCGTATTAGAAGTTATTTGCCCTAAGATTCCAATACGTCCTGCATAGTATTCGTAAGTATTGTCTATGCAGTCCACTCCTGAGTGTACTCCTGATATGACTGGTATATTAGTTTGTTTTAATATCTTATCGAAGAGATCAAAACTATTTGAAAGTCTTATTCCATTTCCAACTAAGAACAATGGCTTTTTTGCTTGCTTAATATACTCTAGGAATGTATTAATTTTTTCCTCTGCTATTAGGCTTTCTATATTAGATACTTCTAAAGGTTTTAAATCTTGCTCTACTACTTCAGCTCCTTGGATATCTAGGGGTATATCTATCCATACTGGACCTGGCCTACCTTGTACTGCTATATTATATGCTTTTTCTAATTCAAATAAAATATTTTTCTTATCTGTAATCATTGTAGCATATTTAGTCATGGGAGTAACTGTTGATACTATATCAAATTCTTGATCTCCTATCTGTCTGCACCCACTCTTACCTGCTGTTTGAGATAGAGAAACTTGTCCTGAGATAAATAAGGCAGGTATGCTATCTAACCAGCATCCTAGAACACCGGTTAGCGTATTAGTTCCTCCAGGTCCTGTTGTAACAATACAAGCTCCTACATCTTGTTTCAACCTTGCATAACCTTCAGCAGCCATTGCAGCAGATTGCTCATGGTGAACACATACGTAGTCTAGATTTTCTGCCTTACCTAAAGAGTCTATTAGATGTATACAACCTCCTCCTGAGACTGTAAATACATGTTTAATCTTTTTAGATTCTAAAAATTGTATTACTATATCAGATACTTTCATTTACGAAAAGTGCTATATCTTTTAGGGACTGTTCCCAATTTAAAAACCTAATTGCTTTATCATCTATATAGCAGATTGCTCTAGGCTTCTCTGCTGTGACCTCAGAAATATAACTATCCATATTGTACTTTGTAAGCCAAAGCCAAACTAATTCTATACCTGTTTTACCGTTTATTAAAGGTCTATCTGCTTTTGCTTTAGCAGTATAGAGTACAATCTTATACTTGCTTGATAGAGTTTTTAAAGCTTCTAATGAACCTTCTATAGGAGTTCCGTAAATAGTTCCATCGTGGAAACCTAACTCATGACTATGTATAACTCCGTCAAAATCTACTGCGACTGTATTTGATTCTTCTGATAAAACTTTATTACTGTAATCCACTATTTAGACGTTATAGATTGATTAATACGGTCTTGAATCATTTTGATTCGTTTAATATCTTGATTTGCTAAAGCTGTATAGTATTCATGCTTACTTGTCATCCATTCATATTCAAACATTTGAGCTTTTGATAAAGCTCTTGATAGATTCTTTAATGCTATTGAAGGATCAAATATACAGTATCTAGTTTCAAATTTGTCAAGCAATCCTTCTGAGTATAGTTTTTTAAAAAAGTCTAATGACTCAATAGATACTGCTCCACCTAGGCAAGCTTTTAGTCCATTGGATTTTGCTTTAGTAAATACTTGTTTTGCAAGTTTATAAATCTCTTCACTGTTTACATAAGATCTATCCTTACCCATTGAAGATACTAAGTCAACTCTTCCTACAGTAACTCCATAAAGTTCTTCAGCAGCTGGTGTATCTAAGATAGAAACCACATTAGTAACTGCATTTATGGTTTCTAGATTAACACTTAGTTGAAGTGAACTTCTAATGTCTTCAAATATGTATAACTTTGTAGCATCAATAAACTTCTTAAGACCAAATGCTGATTCAACCATAGGTGCTACGATTCCTTTTACACCTATTACTGTAGAATCCTTAAGATCTCTGATAGCTTCTGGCCCACCGATCTTAAGTGTTATCTTTGTTTTGCTTTGATTACAAACTTCTTTTAGTCTGATTGTTTCATTAAAGGTTGCACCCTCATCTTCAAAGCTTGTTTTGATTCCTACTAACCCTTCATTTTCTATAAGGTCAGTTAAGATCTTTACACAATTGAATTCTCTGGTATTCATAATTTTATTTTTTTAAATTTTACCAAATAAAATTTTGTTTATAATAGTTAACAATTAAAGGTAGCTCTTCATCAAATATAGCTTTAGGTTTCCAGCCTAATGATCTTAATTTAGAATCATCTAAAGCATAGCGAACATCTTGTCCTACTCTTGAGTATGATAAGTCAAGATATGATTCTACATTGACTTCTCCAAAGTATTCTTTAATCACTTTATCAACAGTATCCCAATTTGATTGTTCAAATCCACCAGCAATGTTGTATATTTCGTTTTTAACTCCACTTTCAATAATATTAACAACGGCGGTAGCTGTATCAGCAGCATGTAGCCAATTTCGAATTGGGGTACCATTGTTATGTAATGGGATCTTCTTTCTTAACTTAAGATACTTACATGCCCTAGGAATTAGTTTTTCAACATATTGTCCTATACCATAGTTGTTAGTTGGTCTAACAATAATGTAAGGAATATTATATGTTCTACCCCAAGCTAACACTAACATATCAGCAGCTGCTTTGGTTGCTGAGTATGGATTACTTGGTTTGAGTAAATCTGTTTCAGTATGGGCTCCTTCTTCAATATCACCGTATACTTCGTCTGTACTGAAATGTAGTAATATTGGTGTTTTAGCTGTTTCTTGTCTATAATTTTTAATTAGTTCAAGTAAATTATGAACACCATTAATATTAGAATGAACGAATTCATCACTATTAGTAATTGAATTACCTACATGTGTTTCAGCTGCTGTGTTAATGATATAATCACATTCATATAGGAATGTTAATTCATTAATATCACAATAAACGAATGAGAAATTAGGATATTCATTAAATTCATCTAATAATGTTTTATTAGCAGCGTATGTCATTTTATCTACACCTTTGACATACCATCCTTTCTCAAGACAAGCTCTAGTAACGTATGATCCTATAAATCCTAAACAGCCAGTTATATACACTATTTTCATTTAAAATAATTTAAGCAATGTTCAGCGAATTTAATAACTTGTTGATTTGTTTCCAACTTTATTTTTTCAATTTCTTTAAACATTAATGGTAGTGTTTCTAGCGCTCTAGGAATATCATCTTCTCCATATGCTATTCCGTATTGATTTAGTCTTGATCCATTTAACCACTGTTCTTTAGTTACATTAGGATCAGGTATTACTATGCTAGTACATCCACACATTACTGCTTGAACATAGAGGAAAGTATAATTATCATAACAATAAAACTTTTCAGTTCTATTAAATAAATTAGCTAATCCTATTAAATCACCTGCTGCTTCAAATGGAATAAAGAATGAATCTTCAGGATGAACTAATTGGGTTGGATTAGCTTTTCTTATTGTATAACAACTACCTCTTCGCTCATAACCCATATTCGTAAATATGTCACTATGAAACTCAGAAATATATAATTTATTATCTTTTTGCCCTAAATAATCAGTATAATAGTAATCCATATACCAGTACACTAGATCTGATTTAGAATATGTTTCAGCATCTTCTTGTATAGAAGGACCCAATATCCATCTTACTATATTTTTAGCCCCTAATGGATTATATCTGATTCCTTCAGGATATATAATAATGCAATTATCCCAATCATCTAGTATTTCTTGAGTAATGATTGGAGTATTATATTCTGCAGATACTATAAATTCTTCTTTAAGATATATAGGCATTAGATAACTTTCATATCCATTATTATTAAGTATATCACATAACTTGTGCATTACTTTTACCCCACCTATACCTGGGCTGTAATCATATGTGTATATTATAAATGGTTTCAAAATTTACAGTTGCATTGGTTTTGAAAAAATTCAGTAGTTTCTATATTAAACCACATTTCAAAAAAATTAGCTTTTAAGTTTAAGAATATATACCCTATTTTCATAGTTGAGAGATAAACTTATCTAATATTGTTTCAATATAATCTGTCTTTTCCTTATTAATTACAGGTGATGTACCTAGGAAGAATGTATCTGTAGTTACTTTTCTAGCTATAGGGTATTGCTCAATAATAACTTTAGGATCAGTTAAATGAGTATATGCTGGTTGTAACATAATATTACCTGCAAAGTAAGGGCGTGTTTGTATTTTATTTGCCTCTAGAAACTTGCAAATATCAGAACGTTTAAACGGAGCACCATCTTTAACTGTAATAGGGAAAGCAAACCAATCAACATCAGCCCCAGGCTGTGCTTTATGTAAGTGAAAATATTGTTCGTATTTACTAAAAGCAGTAAATAGATTTTTATAATTTTCTCTACGTTTAATACCTATTTCCTCTAATTTCTCCATTTGAACTAATCCCATTGATGCTTGTAGCTCAATTGGTTTTAGGTTATATCCAATTTCCTCATAAACGTATTTGTGATCAAATATATCATTTGGTAATGCTGGTAGCCAATTACTAAAGCGACATCCACAAGTACCGTTTTCAAGTAGATTTTGTTTACCCACACAGTAGCATCCTCTACCCCATTCCCTGAAGCTACGAACTATACGTTCTGTATTTTGGTCATTCATAGCTACGAATCCACCTTCACCCATTGTAATGTGGTGAGCTGGATAGAATGAGCAGCTAGCCATTTTACCAAATGATCCTAGTGGTTTACCTTCAAATGTAGATCCTAAAGCATCACAGCAATCCTCTAATAGTATTAAGTTGTATTTTTCAACTATCTCCATTAGTCGGTTCATATTAGGTGGATTACCTAACACGTGAGCGAACGTAATAATCTTAGCATCGAGATGATCAATACATGCTTGCTCTACTTTATCTAAATTAAGATTAAGTGTATCTAATTCAATATCAACAAATACAGGTGAGAATCTAACTTGCAGTATTGGATTTATTGTAGTTGGAAACCCAGCTATTGGAGTAATTACTTTAGTTCCTTCTGGTAAATTTAATCCGCGTTTAGAGGTCATGGCTAACATCATTAATAGGTTAGCACTTGATCCACTATTAGTTAATAAACCGTACTCTTTACCGAATAGTTTAGGAAACTTACGCTCAAATTTAATAGCTTCAGCCCCTAGTACTAACCATTCACCTAATAATGTTTTAACGGCAGCTACATATTCAGCTGAGGTGAAGTATGGGCCAGCATATTGAACCCAGTCTTTACCCGCTTCCCATTTCTTTTCAGAATGTTTTTTATTAATATACTCGTCTACTAATTTTAATATTTCTTGCATATATTAAATGTAATTAAGTTTATTATGATTCTCAAATGCTGCCATTGTCTATTTGTTTTAATAGATTAATCACACCATCAATATCTGTTATTTTCCATGGATAGTTATTTTGATCGGTTGGTGCTTCATCTGGAATGATTATTTCTCCGATATCTTCTAGTATTAGCAATGTAGAGCCTGATTTTAGAGAGAAAGCATTACATTTTTCATTTAACCAGGGTCCCATTTTAGGATTAGTTAAAATTATGTTGGTAACACTTGGTTTAGAGAATAATATATTAATGTTTGAGGCGCTACTTTGTTGAATAATGTTTTTATATGATTTAGATATTTGAATTTTTTCTTTTAGAGTATAATTCATCATCTCTATAATATCGTAGTTTAATTCTGATTTAATTTTTTCAATTAGTTCTAATTCATTTTCCATTTCACGTTTATGATACCATCCAAATTTAACAGTATCTTGTCTTGAAATGTAACAACCATTAGATTTAACTTCAATCGGTTCAATTTTATCTGTTACACTTTTAATTGTATCCATAATAGAATCATACCCCTGTAATTCTGGAAACCCATAGAAACAGTTAGATAGTATAAGTGATTCTATTTTGTATGTTTTATTTTTATTAAATACTACTATTTCAATATCATTTCCATACTGAAGATCTAACCACTGTTTGATAAAATTCCATTTATCAGTATTATTGTAGAAATCACTAATGATTCCTAATTTAAGTTGTTTATTTGTCTTTCTTAATTCTTCAAAGTAAACTAATCGACTTAAACCATTGAAGAAGAAGTGAATATAGTTTCCAGCAGCCTCATCATGAAATAGAAATATATCTCCATTTATAGTTTCATCTTCTTGTATATCATTTTTTATATTATCATTGTATATCTTTTTATCACCCATACTTTGTACTCCCCAATCTAAACCAGCCACTACTTGTTTATTATCATGGTATACTTCTAGATAACCTGATGGAGGATTACAGTTATCTTTATGAGTGATAAATACATTCTGTAATAATGTGCAGAAGTGTCTATGTTTAAAGGGATTGTTTGGTATGTTAATTTGTAAGGTCATGTATCAATTTAATATACTTATTAAACTTAGTTTCATCATCTTCATGAAGTGGTAACATTGAAATTAATAAACTAGCAGTAATCAGTTTTATTTTAACTAATACTTCTTTATTAATCATACTTTCAAAGTAAGTAACTAATTCACTTCTATAAGCACCATCAATTTCAATACCATTTAATATATTATCATACCCAATTAATGATTGGTATATTTTTGCAAAATCATAATATACGTCTCCATATAATGTAACTTCATCTCCTTGTTTACCTCTCATATCAATAAACTTAAGGCCAGTAGGAGTTTCAAACACATTTGTAAATACGGGGTCACCATGTATTGTACCTGATACTCCTTCTTGTTTTTCTTCATATTCTTGTAGTGAATATATAATATTCATAGATAAATCTACTATACTATATTTAATATATAGCTCAGGATATTTTGTAAGGCGTTGACGTATTTTTCTAGAATAATTAGAATATATATTAACTGGGGATGGGTAAGCAAATGAATGAATATTGCTTAGAGCATTAATTAGTTTATATATATGATTAGGGGTTAATTGTTTATTAGTATAGAGATAAGAATAACTTACTCCATCAATACGTTCTAATTCTATTTTATTATCTTGTATACTTACTACTTTAGGAAAGTATTTTTGTAATGATTTAGGAATATTTTTATACCAGTATATTTCACCTTCATTTGAAGTATGTTTTATAACCGTATTATCTGTGTATTCTACTTTATTAAAGCTTCTAGGTGCAATATCAGTATCATAGATACCTAATGCTTTATCTAAAGATGAATTAGCATTAATAGCTAAATCATCTATATAGAAATTAGCATATGGTTTACCGAAGAATATTTCATCATATGGGATATCGAACTTATCTAAAGTGTTAAATGTTATTTTACCAATATCTGCTATGATAGCCCCAACATTACCACTGTGGGTTTTCATTCTACGAGCAGTGTATATAATGATAGTATGACCTAAGCGTTTTAATAATTTTAGGTAATCAATATTACGCTGTATTGGTAGTACTGAGGTATAGTCACCTTGAATAGTAGGGTGTGTTACTAGTGTATTGTCTAAGTCAAAGCATATTCTTAATGGAGATGCTATTTTTTTATATTTGTTACAGTATGTTTTTAGTTGTAAAGGTGTACCAACACAATTAAAGCTATCTATTCTACCTCCAATTATGGTTTTATTATCCTTTAACATTTCTTCATATACACATGAAATGTATAATTCTTTATCTAAACTTAATATTTTAGTACAATATTGCTTTAGTTCAGCTCCACTCTCAAACCCATAAGCGCCTGTATTAGCGTTATCAGATATTTTAATTTTTTCTTTTATATCAGTTACTGTAATACCATCTAAATTAATATATGAATATATAGGATTAGAATCAGTACTATTAAAATAGAATATTGTGTTTTTAGTTAGAGCGGATTTATATCTAGCAATTATATCGTCATTATAGAATGTATCACAATCTAAAAGTAATACATTATCATTTAATTCTTCTTCAGTAAATGTCTCTAATCCTCTAAGCACTGTTTCAGCAGCACCTTTAGTTAAGTAATCTAAAGAAATGAATTTAATATTAATTTTAGGAAAGTAAAATTTAACTAATGTTTCAAAGTTAAATTCCTTTAAATAGTTATGATATACAATATAAACTGTATCTGTTGGTTCTAAGTATAATGAACTAATAACATAGTAAATCATAGGTTTACCTAAAGCGCTTATTAACGGCTTAGGTAAATCATATCCTTCATCTTTAAATCGTTGACCAATACCCCCAATTGGAATTATTATATTCATAACGTACTGTAGAAGTCATTTTGTTTTTCTTGTCTATCAATTGTTTTAGGATGTATTAAATCATATCCTTCAGGTAAATTTGCTACTGTCTTCCATCCTATAAGACGCTCGTGTACTTTATTAGCCCACTTTATTTCTTTTTTATTAGCGCAGATACGCGTTTGATAATCGGGATAATTAACCCATCCACTACCGTCTACAAACCATTTCCATTTATCAATATGATCACGAGTTAATCCTTCTACTGTATTAATACGAGGTATAGCAATTAGATCTACTAAATTTTTATTCATATCTAATACACTATGAATATTTTCAGCT
>Ga0194115_10006011_pt1 | contig 12428 bp, 14 predicted proteins | sample TA2MahsurfametaG_3_FD_148656 | JGI IMG/M metagenome (GOLD analysis project Ga0194115, IMG submission 148656) | Freshwater microbial communities from Lake Tanganyika, Tanzania - TA2015002 Mahale S4 surface | ecosystem: Environmental > Aquatic > Freshwater > Lake | place: Tanzania: Lake... | reverse complement strand
TGACCCAGAAACCTTTGAGATGTACTGGGTGGACATGACCAAGGTCGCACGGGTGATCGTGAACGAAAGCGAAGGCAAGCGTCCAGAACAGTATGTGATCCGCGACATCAATCCCAACTTCCAGAATCTCACTGTGGCAGCCAAGACTACCACGGACTACAATCTTAATCCGCCGTCGTCGGGATACGTAGCACCATTCAACTACACCCTGCCCAATGCCGGAGCACAGGGATCGGGCATGAACAGATTCTCTGCGGCCATGAACGAAGCAGTGATCGATGCCAAGCACGTGGTACACATCAGTCTCAGCGAAGGCCTGGATTTTTACTGGCCGTTTGGGCAGAGCATACTAGAAGTCATATTCAAGGTATTCAAGCAGAAAGAACTCTTGGAAGATGCTGTGCTGATCTATCGTGTGGCACGGGCTCCGGAACGCAGGATCTTCAAGATCGATGTGGGTAACATGCCCAGCCACATGGCCATGGCCTATGTGGAACGAGTGAAAAACGAGATACATCAGCGTCGCATACCCAGCCACACCGGCGGCAGTGACAGTCGCCATATCATGGACAGCAGTTACAATCCGCTCAGCATCAACGAAGATTACTATTTTCCTAAGACCGCCGACAATCGCGGATCAGAAGTGACTACCTTGCCAGGTGGATCAAATCTGGGCGAGATTGACGATCTCAAATACTTCAACAACAAGATGTGCCGCGGTCTGCGTGTGCCATCGAGTTACTTGCCGACCGGCCCCGACGACAGCGAGCGTACTCTGACCGACGGCAAAGTGGGCACTGCACTGATACAGGAATACAGATTCAATCAGTACTGCGAACGCCTGCAACGCTTGGTCATCCAGAAACTGGATGACGAGTTCAAGATGTTCCTGAGATGGCGTGGGTTCAACATTGATTCTGGCCTGTTTTCATTGGAGTTCAATCCTCCGCAGAACTTTGCTTCCTATCGTGAAGCAGAATTGGATACCAGCCGTGTGAACACGTTTGCACAGTTGGAACAGATACCGTATCTCAGCAAGCGGTTCTTGCTCAAACGCTACCTTGGTTTGACCGAAGAGGAGATTTCAGAAAATGAAAATCTCTGGCAGGAAGAACGTAGCAAGCCAGAGCCTACCACAGCCACGGGCCAGGACCTGCGTTCAGTGGGCGTGACTCCGGCCGATCTTGAAGCTGATATCACTGCCGGCGAACAGTTCACGGCCGAGCCCGGAGCAGACATGGGTGCAGGCATGGGTGGTGTGGCACCTGGTGCCCAACCAGCTGCTGGTGCCGCCGTACCGCCGGCCGGTGCAGGTACTGCCGCTCCGTTTGGTCCCGGAACAGCATAAATATTTCCATGATACTCAATGAATTTTTTGATCGCAGTCCAGGAGCCTATCAGGACACGGCCCAGGACAATTCTCAGCCCAGGCTGGGAGATCTCCGCAAGACCAAACTCACTCTGAGACAACTCAACAAGTTACGCCGCATGAACGATCTCCGTGCCTATGAGTTTGAGCAAAAACTCAAACGAGTACAACAGCAGTACGCACCTCCGGCACAGCCCATGGTCTGACAGTTTCACAGCATCAGGCTGTAAAAAAAACTGTCATTTCTGCCAAATCCTCACCGTAAAATACCCACTTTTCCTGCGTCTGTGTAAATATCCAACAGAGCCATTACTTTGGAGGATCTCATGAACAAATTTGAACAACTGATCGAGTATGTGATCAATGATGAAGAGGCGAAAGCCCGTGAACTGTTCCACGACATCGTCGTGGAAAAAAGCCGTCAGATCTATGAAGAGATGATGGAAGAAGAAGCCGTTGAAGAATCTGAGGAAGTCGTTGAGGAAGACAAAGATGAAGACGACGACAAAGAAAAAATGGAAGAATCCGAGGAAGCCGTTGAAGAGGGCATGGGCGGCGACCAAGTCGACGATCTCATCGATGACATCGAAGTCGAAGAAGAAGGCATGAGTTTTGAAGCCGACGGCGATGACGACATGGATGCGTCAGAGGATCTAGAAGATCGCGTGGTCGATCTCGAAGACAAACTTGACGAACTCATGGCCGAATTTGAAGCACTCATGGGTGACGATGCCGGTGAAGAAGAGTCCGAAGTAGAAATGGACATGGACACCCCTGACATGGATGCCGAAGAAGTCGCAGACGATGAGATGGAGACCGAAGGCATGAAGATGCCCATGGAAGAAGGTGTGGATCTCAAAGCCGCTCCCAAGCCCGTGACATCTGAAGAAGGTTCGGTAAACAAGAAATCCACGGTAGCTGCCAACGCAGGTGCCAAGGGTGCCATGGCCAAGCCAGTGTCAGCCGGATCAGCCGAAGAAAAAGGCCGTCCTGCTCCGTCTGCCAAAGACATGGGCGGTACAACCAGTCCCAAGCAAGGACCTGCTACCAAACCACATCTAGCACAAGCGACTGATGTCAATAACAAATCAGTCATCCAGTAAGGATCACAGGTAAATGGCTCTTTACCTCAGAGAAAATCTTACCTTCAACCAGGCCGGCATCATTGTCGAAGGCGTGGGCGAAGGTAAGAACCTCTACATGAAGGGCATCTGCATCCAAGGTGGTGTCAAGAATGCCAACGAGCGTGTGTACCCTGTGAACGAAATTGAAAAGGCCGTGGGCCAGCTCAATGAGCAGATCACTTCTGGGTATTCAGTGCTCGGTGAAGTAGATCATCCTGATGATTTAAAAGTCAACCTTGATCGTGTAAGCCACATGATCGAATCCATGTGGATGGATGGACCAAACGGTTTTGGTAAACTAAAAATATTGCCCACACCCATGGGCCAGCTGGTCAAGACCATGCTGGAATCCGGTGTGAAACTAGGAGTTTCGAGCCGCGGTAGCGGAAACGTTGACGAGGCCAACGGACATGTCAGTGACTTTGAAATAGTCACTGTCGATGTTGTTGCCCAACCCAGTGCGCCAAACGCATATCCCAAAGCCATATATGAGGGCCTGATGAACATGAAATACGGTCACCAGGTATTTGAAATGGCCAAAGAAGCTGGGGGAGACAACAAAGTACAGAGATACTTGAAACAGGAAGTAAAACGCCTGATCAAAGATCTCAAAATCTAGGAGAAACGCATGTTAGATGCACTCAAACCACTACTAGATAGCGATCTGATCAACGAGGACACACGGAAAGAAATTTCCGAAGCCTGGGAAGCCAAGCTGACCGAGGCTCGTGAACAGGTGCGTGCAGAACTCAGAGAAGAGTTTGCACAACGCTATGAGCATGACAAAACAGTAATGGTGGAAGCCCTAGATCGCATGGTAACAGAAGGCCTGACAGCAGAGATCCAAGCCGTTGCCGCTGAAAAGCAACAGCTGGCAGAAGATCGTGTCAAGTTCAATGTCAAAATGAAGGAATCGGCCACGAAGTTTAACGACTTCATGGTCACTAAATTGGCAGAAGAAATTGGCGAGCTGCGTAAGGATCGCAAGACGCACAACGAAGGACTCCAGAAGTTGGAAAAATTTGTTGTCAAAGCTCTTGCCGGGGAGATCATGGAATTTGCACAAGACAAACGCGATGTGGTGGAAACCAAAGTGCGTTTGGTCCGCGATGCACGTGAACAACTCGAAGGCCTCAAAGCACGTTTTGTCAGCGAGAGTGCTGCCAAGATGAGCCAGGCTGTTAGCAAGCATCTCAAGGCTGAACTAAATCAATTGCACGAAGACATCAAGATTGCTCGCGAGAACAATTTTGGCCGTCGCATATTCGAAGCTTACGCAGCGGAATTTGGTGCCACTCATCTCAATGAGAACGCCGAAGTACGTCGACTCCGTCAGGAAGTCGAAGCCAAAGCCCAGCAATTGGCAGAAGCCACCCGGATCGCCGAAGACACCAAGGTCATCGTTGAATCCAAAGAGCGTGAGATACGCATGATCAAAGAAAACAACCAACGCCAGAATACTCTGGAAGAGTTGTTGGCACCTCTCAATCAAGAAAAGCGTGAGATCATGGCAAATCTCTTGGAAAGCGTACAGACTGCCCGTCTGAAAAACGCTTTTGAGAAATATCTACCAGCAGTGTTGGCAGAAAGCAAGTCCGCGAAAGCTCGATCGGTGATCACGGAAAGCCATGTCGCAGTCACTGGTGATAAAAATGTCAAGGCAGTTGAAGAAGACCGTTCCAACGTGATCGACATCAAACGCCTGGCAGGACTGTAATAGTTAGGAAAAAGGAGACTTAAATGTCACAAGAACTATTAGAAAGCCGTTGGGACGAGACCCGCGATGCCCTCATGGAAGGCCTCAAAGGTAGCCGTCGCAACACCATGGGTGTGATCCTTGAAAACACCCGCAAGTACCTGAAAGAATCTGCTACTGCTGGTTCTACCATGTCAGGTAACATCGCAACACTTAACCGCGTGATCCTGCCAGTGATTCGACGTGTTATGCCCACTGTTATCGCTAACGAAATCGTTGGTGTACAGCCCATGACCGGTCCAGTTGGACAGATCCACACGTTGCGTGTTCGCTATGCCACAACGATGACTGACAGCTCTGCTGCTTCTACTTCTGTAACAGCCGGCGACGAAGCCTTGTCACCGTTCAAGATCGCACAGGCCTACTCCGGTAGCACAGGTGCAACAGCATCAGCTTACACCGCTGGTAACACAGCAACCATGGAAGGTACAGGCGGTCGCCAGATCTCTGTGCAGATCCTGAAACAGGCTGTTGAAGCCAAGACACGTAAACTCCAGGCTCGCTGGACGTTTGAAGCTGCTCAAGACGCACAGGCCATGCATGGTATCGACGTAGAAGCCGAAATTATGGCTGCTCTGGCACAAGAGATCACAGCTGAGATCGACCAAGAGATCCTGTTGAGCCTCCGTTCGTTGGCCCAGACAGAGTTCACATACAACCAAGCTACCGTTTCTGGTACAGCCACATTCGTTGGTGACGAGCATGCCGCACTGGCAGTTCTGATCAACCGTGTTGCTAACCTGATCGCACAGCGTACACGTCGCGGTGCAGGTAACTGGGCTGTCGTGTCACCTGCTTCGTTGACTGTGCTCCAGTCTGCAACAACTTCCGCTTTCGCACGTACCACAGAAGGTACATTCGAAGCACCTACCAACACCAAGTTTGTTGGTACACTGAACGGTGCGATGCGTGTGTTCGTTGACAGTTATGCCAACGATAGCACACCTGTGCTGGTCGGTTACAAAGGTTCTTCAGAGGCTGATGCCGCAGCGTTCTACTGCCCATACATTCCTCTGATGAGCTCTGGTGTTGTGCTGGATCCGACAACCTTCGAACCAGTCGTGTCATTCATGACACGTTATGGCTACATCGAACTCACGAACACAGCTTCGTCCTTCGGCAACGCGGGCGACTATGTTGGCGAGATCGCTGTTTCAAACCTGTCGTTCTCCTAAACAACTGCCCAGCGATGGGAAGTTTCAAAAAACCTCACTTCGGTGGGGTTTTTTGTTGGCTGGAAAATTATGCAAAAGTGAAGTTAGTCATAATTACTGTTGCTCGTGTAGCACATACACATCACACAGAAAGGAGACTACCATGAGCAAAACCCCTTACGAGATCCGTCTCGAAATCCTCAAGCTGGCCAATGAAGTATTGACAACACCAATCTTCCAACGGCGAGATGCATTGATCCAGGAATTCCACGCAAAATTTGAAAGCGATAATCGTTCTGCTTTCCCTACCTTGCCGGATTTTCCAACCACGGATACAGTGATCGCCGAGGCTGAAAAACTCAACAAGTTTGTGAGCAACACGCTGTAAAAAAGGGCCGCAAGGCCCTTTTTGTTTGGCTAATTATTGGTATGCCTATACGTATCAGAGATGTACACGACATGGTTCCAGAGATTTTCCAAGATCGAGATTTTGAAGCAGATCTCAATCACTACGATGTGGAAATCCTGCCTTGTTTTGGTCAGCATTCTCTACGTTACAGCACGGTACCTACCATATTCATCAACACAGAACCGGATGTGCATTCTGCCAGACAAGAATATCAGCATCTTGTTGATGCCAGGCCGTGCTCGGTATTTGCAGTCACGGCATGGAGCCGGACCAACAGTTGGGGTTTTGATCAAACGCTAGACTATCTCAGCAATGCTGTATATGTGGTCAGGAAGAATTCAGTGATGCCTCGCGTGACCGGAGGGCGTAAACGATGGACAGCCAATGCTCTTTTTGGAGGCTGGATGCGACCTCGTTTGCTCATGTTTGAATCTATTGTCAACGCCGGTGTGCTGGAAGATACACTGGTCACTTTCATGCAGAGAAACACTGATCATATCGTCGAGTGGAATGATCCTAGATACAAAAACTATCAGTCTCCTGCCCTGTCACAGTTTGATACAGAAGAGTTCCGGAATCGTGCCTATCATGACGGCAAAATCAACACCATGATCAAACTGTCCGGTAAACACGGAGCAGGGTGGATCAGCCACATCATACCCTATGAAATCTACAACAATACCATGGTCAGTCTCGTGACCGAAACAGTCAATCTTGCTGTGCCGGACACTTTTTACATCAGCGAGAAAATATCCAAACCGTTGTTCTTGGCACAGCCTTTTTGGACATACGGTTGCCAGCACTATCTCGCTCGATTACGAGAACTAGGATTCCAGACATTTGCAGAGTTCTGGGACGAGAGTTACGACAGCATATCTGATCAAGATCAGCGTGCCCGTGCCATGATCGACAGTTATCTTGAATTCCAGAAACTAGATCGTCAACAAAAGATAGACATCGTAAAAAAAACCACAAGAGTCACTGAACACAATAGGGCACTGATCAGAGATCCGCAGTTTTTGTTTGGATCTTTGACGGCAAAGATCAAGTCTCTTGCAAGTAAATAACTCATGCCCACTTTTATCACCCCTCCAGGTTTCAGCGGCCAAGCCGAACTCACAGCAGCCAACGGACTGACCATAGACAGCCAAGGTCGGTGGACTTACAATCGTTTCAATTACTCTGATGGTGCAGGATTTGGGCTCAGTCTCACTAACCCTGCTCCAACCAACGGCGGAGAACTGAGACTGAGTGCTACCAACTGGTCCATAGCCGTGGTTGGTAATACGCTGACCTCTTACACTGATCCTGACACAGGAACGACATACGGGCCAGACCGCTGTCGCATACAAGTCACTGGTCGATGGCAGGTTCCTCGCGAGCCCAATTCGGACAGTTTCAACAGCATCGGAGTGCTTTATACCGCAGCCACACACACCGACCTTGGCAATAGAGACATGTATCCGTGGCTACTCAGTTATGCCACTCCGTCAGCCATTTATGTGATACAGGGTGCCGCTGTGCAAGGAGGTGCCCAAGACACATTTTCCGCACATGAATTTTACTGCCGACTCACGGAATCGGTGGAAACAGATAATAGCAATCACCTGTTCCAGAGCAATTCCATCACACGCCCGGTGTGGGCATATACCTATGCCAAGAGTTGGCAGACTGACTGATCATAACGGCTAGTTAATATATCTCGTTTGTTTGGTAAATACATTACGCACTCTGCGTTTATGCGGAAACCACCGCGTAGTGGCTAGAACCCACATCGGACTTCTATAAGGAGAAAACAAATGGGACGTCCTCTCAAAATCAAAAAATCTACAACAATCGACATCGGTTTTCCAAACTTTGGTTCATTGACCGATCCTGTTTTTCCAACCGGCGGCACCTTGGGTGATAACGAATTCCTGGGCGTGGTTGGTGGTTCAAACACAGTCGACACAGCCACTTACCCCACGGTCAAAGTGCGGGTAAACATCACCGACAGCTACACCGGCGAAGATGATGGATATGTCATCCGCCAGAAAGGCTCGCACAAATACCTGGTCGGGACTGCCACAGCCATTGATCCAGAAAATGCCGTGGTCGGAACTGCTCTACGCATCGTGTCGTTGGGCGACACCGATTGGCAAGCCATGGGTGCATCAGATGATGCCGCAGTGGGTTCTATCTTTACCGTGATCGCGGCTGCTCCAGCCAGTACCACAGGAACCGCATCTGAAGTTGGTGTCTGTGTATTGACCAGTGACCTCACTCCCGGTGCCGGCCTGATGAGCATCAGTTATTCACAGGGCGATTCCACAGAAACCGCGGTTTCAAAACTGACCAACAAGTTTGTCACAAACTGGACCAATTTCCAGAATGCGGCCGGAACTTCATTGACTACCTATAACAGCGGAGGAGACAATGCGGGTCCTGTGGTGTATTCCGGTGAGGACAACTTCATCGCCAACTTCTTCACGGACGAAGGCACTATATCAAAATCCGGTGCCGATGATGCCACTTCTGGTGCCAGCGTCAGCGGATCTGGTACTCTGTTTGATACCTCTGGAGACTCAGAGTTGGCCATCATAGAAAAATACAACAGTTGATATTTCCATGTCGGTTCACATCCTCCCTGATACATACAGGGAGGATTTTTTATGACTGCTTTTGTACTAGGTAACGGCATTAGCCGTTCGCCCATCGATCCCGATCGTCTGATACAGTTATATCCTGTGTACGGATGCAATGCCCTGTATCGCACATTTACTCCCACGGTCTTGGTGGCCACAGATCATCCCATCAGCAACTCTATACAACAGAGTGGATACTGTCGGAACAATCGATTCTATACCCGTCGTCCGGATCCCAATCTAGGTGCACAGCGGGTACCGCAGAAGTATTTTGGGTTCAGTTCCGGGCCCATAGCCGTGGCCCTGGCCGCATTGGATGGCCATAGCCGCATCTATCTGCTGGGATTTGACATGGGGCCTACCACCACAGGGAAGTTTAACAACATGTATGCGGACACAGAATTCTATAAAACTTCGCAGAGTTCACCCACTTACTCGGGAAATTGGGTCAAGCAGATCATAGCAGTGATCAGAGATTTTCCAGATTTTGATTTCGTGCGTGTGCATGGAGATACCACGGTCGACATACCTGAATTTGCCTCGGTCAAAAACCTGCACAGATTGGCTTTTACAGACTTCGTAGACCGAATAAATACGCAAAAGGATCTATAGATGACAACCAAGCGTTTCAACGGCAACTATACCATCGTTTCTGTGGATGATACCGGAAACATGATCATCGACGTAGACACAGTCGAGGTATTTGGGAACCTCAATGTCGTTGGTAACCTGACCTATATCAACGTCACAGAACTCAATGTCACTGATCCGTTCATACTGTTGAATGCCAGCAATACCGGTGCCTATTCGGCCAATTCCGGAGTGTTGGTACACAAAACCGTGAGCGACTTTGCCGGTATCAGATGGAGCAACAGTGCTGCCTCGTGGCAGGTGTCGGGTTCTACATCGGCTTCAGGCGAAACCGGCACCTGGTTAAACTTGGTCACCAGCACCGGTAATCTTCCACCTGCCGGAGGTGCCAATACCCAGGTGCAGTACAATGACAGTGGAAATCTTAACGGTGATGCTACCTTTACCTTTGACAAAACGGTCAGCAAAGTCACCATACAAGGACACGAAGTGTTTGGCAACATTGGATCAGCACCCGTCGCGGTGGCCAACTCTGTGGCCCTGTATCACAATGCCGAAGGCGGCGGTGGTACCGGGCTGTACTTCAAGGGCGTGGCCACCGAAGACGAATTGGTCTCCAAGACCAAGGCCATAGTATTTTCAATCATATTTTAAGGATCAGACATGCCAATCACTACTGCAAGCGTATCAACCACAGTGAGCAACGTCTATGTCAGTACAGGACAGACTGCTATCACGTTCATGAGCATCTGTAACTATGCCGCGGCCAACGTGGCGGTCGAAGTGTACGTAGTACCCAGCGGAAATACCGCTGGCAACACCAACATCATACTGACCGGACTCGAACTCAATACCGCTGGCAATGCCACCGGTGACACTTATCAGCTCTACAGCGGCGGCGAAAAACTGCTGTTGGGCAACAACGACAGCGTGCAGATGGCGGCCACTGGAAACTCGGCCGTGACCGTGGTCACCAGTTATACTTCGATCTGATGGGCTACTTTGTCAAAAATCGCCGGCTCCAGAGCGGCAGTTCGGGCGTGGTCCTTCCTTCGGGCCCGTCGTCTGTGCGGCCCGCGGCCCCGACTTTTGGACTCATACGTTACAACACTGACATCGGATCGGTAGAATTCTTTGATGGCACGCAGTTCCAGACCATTGGTACCAGCGGAGAACTGGCCACGGAAGTGTACAATCTCGGTCCCGGAGATGGATCCACAGTGACCTATACCATCGGCAATAACACGGCTGTATCGGCCGCGGATCAGATCATAGTTTTTGTGGGCTCTATATACCAGCAACCGGGCACCACGTACAGCATCACTGGCGGCGGCTTTGATATCACATTCACTTCGGCACCGCCTTCGGGCGAAACTGTCAACGTGATACGGAGCATGGTGGCCCCAGGCACGCCGTAAAAATCTGCCCATAAATACCCGATAGAGGACATCAGATGGCCATAAGTCGCGTTTCGGGCAACATACTGCAGGACGATCTCCAGCGAGGTACTAACCTCAGCATCCAGGGAAATCTAATCTACTTTGACGTCACCAACAACAGAGTTGGTGTGCGTACTTCTGCACCCGAGGACGAGTTCAATGTGGTTGGCGTAGCCAATGCATCTAATGTGCGTATTACATCGGCCACAGCCAACGGTATTTTCTATGCCAACGCTGGATTGTTGGCATCGACATCCAGCGATTTTACCTGGGACGGAACAACCGTGTCAGTGACCGGAAATATCACGGCCAATTCGGGATCATTTTCAGAAACGCTGTCGATCATTGGAAATCTAACAGCCGGAAACATAGCGAGCAACGCAGAAATTTCCGCTGTCACGGCTGCGATTTTGGGTAACATAGATGCTGGCAACATCGCTACCACTGGAAACATAACCGCGGTAGGCAACATCGAAGGTGGCAATATCATATCAGACGGTGCTGTGATCGGCAATGTGACCATCGGCGGCAACCTCACCGTGGCCAATCTCACAGTCACAGATTACTTCACTGGCAACTATGTGAATATCAGCAACACTGTGACGGCCAGCGGTAACATAACAGGCCAAAACATCATCGCTAACGGTGCACTAGAAAGTAGCACCGCGTCGGTCACAGGCAACACATCGGTTGGTAATCTCGTGATTGATTCTACCACGGCCGGGCAGATACTGTACACAGACCTATCTAACAATGTGATTACCAATGCCAACCTGTTGTTTGATGGTTCCGAAATCACATTGATCGGTACAGCTAACATAGTTGGCAACATATCTGCTATTGATATCTCTCTCTCTGGTAATCTGACTGCCGCGGGTAACGTGACCGGAGAGTATCTAGTGGCCAACTCGGCTGTGATCGGCAACGTGAGCATAACCGATCTTTCTGTGGGCAATATTGATGCCACAGGATATGCAAACATCAGCGGCAATCTACAAGGTGGCAATATCTCAACTGCTAATCTGCTCGCTGCCGGCAACATTACAGTGGCATCTCTATTCTCAAATCAAGTGGTCTATGTGAATGCGACTGGCATTTTAGCCACCAGTTCTAATCTTGTGTTTGATGGATCAGATCTGTCGTTGGACGGCTCGCTGGTCGTGGACAACGTGACAATCAACGGAACATCAATAACCAGCAGTGCCAACATCACTATTTCCTCGTCGGCAAATGCAAACATACAGTTGATACCCAACGGCGACGGAGTGGTCCAGATCGTGTCAACCACGGCTCTGACCGTACCCGTGGGAAACACGGCACAGAGACCTGCTAGTCCCGATCAGGGTGCTGTGCGTTTCAATACCATAAATCTTGAACTGGAAGTGTGGGACGGCACGCAGTGGGAGACCGTGGGTGCAGACATAGCAGTGATCACTGATCAGACCTTGAACGGTGACGGCATTACCGTGAATTTCGTGCTGGATCAAGAAACCTACGCTAATTCTATCATCGTATCGACCAATGGTGTGGTGCAGAAACCCAATGTGTCTTATACCGTGGCTGGAAACCTGCTCACTTTTGCAGAAGCACCAGCCATATCTGACCTCATTGATGTGAGATTCATCGCAGAAGTAGAGCAGGTCACGGCCATCTCAAACAGTGCGGGCAACGCCAGCATCCAGGTAGATCCGTCAGGCGTGGGCAATCTCAGCACCGTGAAAAGCGTGCAGTTGCCCGCATACTCAGTGGCACAGGCCACGGCACTGTCAAATACCGCCAACGGGCAGATCATCTATGTGTCAGACGGGAACAGCGGAGCACCTTGCTTGGCTGTGTACAGCGTTGATGCCTGGAAAATCGTCGCGTTGGGCGGAAATATCACGGCTTGACCTATCTCCACACTTAGAAAATCACGCGATCTGGTAAATATTCTTAGATAGCCCTAAAGGCGGAGGAAAGAGA
>Ga0194115_10006008_pt1 | contig 12432 bp, 7 predicted proteins | sample TA2MahsurfametaG_3_FD_148656 | JGI IMG/M metagenome (GOLD analysis project Ga0194115, IMG submission 148656) | Freshwater microbial communities from Lake Tanganyika, Tanzania - TA2015002 Mahale S4 surface | ecosystem: Environmental > Aquatic > Freshwater > Lake | place: Tanzania: Lake Tanganyika... | reverse complement strand
CGATTGGCGGAAGCAGTTTGTTCCTTTTCTCGGACATTGATGAATCGGACCTTGCCACCTCAAGAAGATGCACAACGATTCTTACAATATACCCATACTATGCTAACGGACCAACAATACGCCGCGACGTTACGAAACGCAAAACATCGTCCGACCGCGGCCCTGGCGGAATTGACACAGATTCTTGTGGAATATCAACTAAATCCAATTCATCAAGTCGAAGTGGAACGTGTCATTACGGGTCTTTGCAATTCTCTAGGAGCCTGTGAGCGAATCTTTACAAGTCCTGTTCCGATTTTCTACACCCGGCATACGGCTCGATTCTTAGTCGTATGGTTGTTTGCCCTACCCTTGGGGATGTATGATGCCTTCGGTTCGACGTGGAATCATTTGGGATTAATCCCGGCCTGTTTCGGATTAGGATTATTCCTATTGGGCATTGAAGAATTAGCAACGCAAATGGAAGAACCGTTTTCCATCTTGCCGATGGAAAAAATGTGCGAAGGCAGTATTCGGGTGCCCATTATGGAACAAATTGAACGAAGTATCGGATCGGACCGGATGATGATCCCATCGGGTAGTTCTACGACGACCTCTGCTATGTCAATGACAATCCCCGACAATCAAAGCAGCGCTACAGCAGCGACTACATGGAATGAAGGTTCGAGTACGAACCACGCCCCCATGGGAGAATTTCCCGTGGAGGTTCTATCTCAACAGTTCGGAATTGAATTTGCTGTAAACGGACTCCCACGTACTACACCGGCTATCTCGCCGACTACCTCTTCCACGGTTACGTTGCCAGCCCACGCAGAAACCAATGATGATCTGGGATCCTTCTTCGTCGCCCAGCCTCTATCGTATAATTCATTACCCAGTGCTGCGAGCACCGACCAGTACAAGCCGTCGTCATTCATGCTCAAGACGTACAAGACTACAACAGGTTCAGGTATGGCTTCATACTTTGACGGATTTTCCAGTAAAGATAGTACGCCTGCTGAAAAGCCCTTACAGCAGTCGATGGACGAGTCGATGACATCCTCCTCGGTTTGGAACTATGGAGGGATGCCACCGCGGGCAAATCCGTTTTCGAAATCACCATCATCCTACATGCCAACATCTTCGTCAAAGTACAGGGAATCGTCTGGCTCCGGTATGCCTTCGTATTGTGACAGTCTGAACAATGCCGTCAACAAGGACAGCTACAGCTATAGCGTTGACACCAACATTAACGGCAACCCCTTCGCTAGTCAAAGAAGCTTCAATGCGGCACAAGCAGCCGAGAAGAATAATGTTCCTGACCAGGCAGATACCCTTCCTTCTGCTGGGAGTCTTCAATATGGGGGCATGCCTTCAGCGAATCCGTGGAAATCTTCATCCTCGTCATACATGCCGAATTCCCATGGATATAGGTCAACGTCTGGCTCTGGTATGCCTTCGTATTCGGACAGTTTGAGCAGCATGGACAACAGCAACTCTGGGTGGGGCGCCAACATCAACGGTAACAGCATTTCAAGTCGAGGAGGCAAGGATTCAGCGAGAGTAGGTGACGGGCGATACGTTTCTCAGGAATCAGAAGCCCCACTTCCAGACCAGACGCTTCAACATGGAGGCATGCCTTCTGCGAATCCTTCGTGGAAAAACCCTACTTCGTCCTACATGCCCAATTCCTCCTACAAGGCTGGACAGGCTAGCGGTTCAGGTATGCCATCTTACTTTGACCAATTTAACTCGGACCTTCGCTACGCAAACGGCGAACTATCGTCAGAATCCACTTTATCCCATGAGGAGGACACACGTCCAGAACCTTCCACTCCCAAGACCTCCTACATGCCAAAATCCTACCGCGCAACCTCCGGATCCGGTATGCCATCGTATTTTGACAACTTCTAACTCTAGAAATAGCCGCATACCGTGAACGTGATCACTAGATTACTCTCGAATCTTTTGGCATTTTGGATTGTTCAGAAGTAGCGGAACATCAGACTCCCTGACGATTATGCTTTATGCTAGTGCGGCATTCCGTACAAACGCGACCATCCAAATTAGGCCATGAGAAAGTGTAGACATTAACGGGTCATGCTGACACGTGGGTCTTGGCTGCGCTGTTTCTGAAGCAACAGTCGTTCTATCGCCTGTTGGCATCATAGTCGTCTTTCGTTGCGAAAATGCTAATTGCGAAAAAACTTGGTCTTTGCTGGTATCGTCGCTGCTTAGGATTTGTCCTGATAAGGCCCAACCTGGTGAAATTATTGAAGACGATGAGAATATACTGCTGTCTGCGTAAGTGGCGGTATTCAACCGGACGCTGTCACCGTCGGAATCAGTCGTGACAGGAACAGCTGAACGTCCGATATCACTGTTGAGCAAGACGTTTTCTTTAAGGTGAAACGGGTCGCTGCTTAATTTTTCGATACTTCTATGAATTTGTGGTCCCTGAAGCCGTGATAGAGGATACATCCAGCTAGGATGAATAGCTGCGCTTGGATCATGTTGGGGGGCACCACCAGGTGAGCGAATGCTACTTCCACTACTGCTGCTAGCGTCTTCAATGGCTGCTACGGCTGCTGCCATAAGTGGTAGGACAAGATGCATGCTGCTGTTTTTTTGTGCGTTCAATGGGCTTGAGTATACACAAGCCTTGTTCTCGAGTTGTGCAAGAGGCGTCAAATCAATTCCTTGGAAAGACGATTGCAAATGGTAAAGCGGTACTGGTTTTTTTTCGGACGACTCGACCAAAAAGTGACGAGGAAATATTGCCACGCGGCATTCGAGTCGTAAATCCATCGTCGCGAGGTCCGGTGACGTCGATATCTCGCTCCGTTTCCTGAGCCTATGTTCATACCAGCGAAAGTAGTGTCCCTTACTAACTTACTTGATGCTTACAGTTAGTCGTGACGGTACGAAGTTGACGAAGGGTCAAGTCCTAGACATATCCGAGACGATCCAATTGTTTCCTTTATTCTCATTTCAACAACTACCACAAGAATATCAAGTTTGACGACACAGCTTTCTTTCAACATACGGTAGCTATGGTTCCACAAAGCATCGACAAGGAAGACTGACTTTCCGTAACAGTCGTAGCATGGCTATAACCCTACGGGCAACAGAACTAGAATGACAACTGTAAAGACCTTTGCAAAAGTGACCAGTATTTTTATTTCGTAATGTATGTATTAATTGTAAGTAGTTCCTCTGTTGTGTTTCCGACGGTCCTGATGCTTCTTTCAGGACGACATGTCTTGTAAATATTCCACGACCCGACCAGGCCCACGGGGTTGATCATCTCGTAAGGTTTTGGTCAATCCTGTGGTTTCTGCAAATAAATCCACAAATTGATCGGCAGGTTCCTTCGATTGATCGGCAGTATTGTACAAGTTGATATCAACATGGGTACGACCATCCCATACCAAGACAGCTGACCCAGTAGTGAAGACAGCTGCAATCGTAGCACCCTCACCGACACCGGTATGAGTCGACCAACGACGTACTGATGCCTTGGCAATCCCAAGAACTGATTCTAACGTATCTTGTAACGATTTCTCCAATAATTCGATGGATAGACTTCCGGTCGATGAATCAATGAGTTCAAATTGGAAAATACTCTGTCGGCCTAGTGGTACCTGTTCGGACTGTTGTCGGAGGGCGGGTTTCGAATCGTAAGCATCACGGGGGAATTCACGAGCGTTGTATTCGGACTCATAGTAATGCATCCCCCCGGTCACGGTCGTGGCCTCAATACTCTCCAGAGCTTCAGCGACCGTAATCAACGTCATTTGGAGACTTTGTTCAAATTCTTTCAAATGTTGGAAGAAAAAGAAATCATCGACGGCGGCTAGGTCGAGTCTCATCTTTTGATGGTTACCGTCGATGGTCCCTGCTGTGGAAAACATTACCGTGGCAAGTGACACTGGGAAGAAATGAGATGCCTTTCGGTACCGTTCCAACATATGGGTACGCCAACTGGGATCATCGGTAGTGGGAGAGAAGGCCAAGAGAAGATTACGATCAGAAACTAACGCCTCACGGTGTGACTTTACGGATAGGATACTGTTCAGGATCTGCCCAATAGCCTGTGGTGCCGATGGATCGAGAATAAACATGTCAATGTCTCCCCCTTCAGTTCCTTGCAATTCTTCATCCGTATGTCCCTGTACCAAGGATAGCATCTCGCTTAGCAATTGGACTTCACATTGGTACATGTCGGCAATAAGTTCTTCTGAAATAGATGTGTGATTCTTTAGAGATGGACATGCCCAGAACGTATGGATATCGAACTCGACTTCGATATCTGCCGACGTAAGGACGGCATTGCTCATACACTCGTCGTCTCCTTCAAATCCACAAAGAATGATACCTCTGATAGGAACCTTTTCATTGACTGGTAGAAATCGGATCGATTCCCTCACAGACTCCACTAAAGCAAGTCGTTGTCCTACCTCAACAGTGATATCCTTGGACGAATCAGCAGCAGCCTTTGGACTACAGTTTCGACTTGGAGCGACGACGATACCGATGGAATCTCGATCAGCGTCCCAAGTGGAAGACCCTACCATCCCACCGGCTACCACCCGATACAACGATGATCGTTGAGCCCCGGCAGCTTTCAGCAATGCCGACCGCAATGCTTCCATCTTAGCAAATGCACCCCACGAATGAATATCAAAGGCAATGTGCTTGTGCTCACGCGAAACCCGAGCCGCAATATACCCCTCCTGGAGAAGAACAACCACATTATCATCCTCAACTTTGCCAATTGGATTTTCCAAAGGATGGAAGCCTTCCTCTTTGGCGGTGTCGACGATAATCTTTTCAATGTGAGCTTTCTTCAAATCCAGTGTCACCTGTTCGGCATCCAAAATTTCAATGAGACCTGCCGCATTCGTCCCATGTTCGATAGTATTCTGATCGTCAGTGTTACACTTTCCTTGTTCTCGTGCATCCGTCTTTCGATAATCATGGAGATACTTGTATCGTAATGCCTCATCATCGTCAAGGGGTTCCATTAATAATCGTTCAACGCCATGATCCTTAGTGGCTTGATGTAAGAAATCCACACGATTACTTCCCATGACTAACACTTGAGTACAGATTTTCGGTGTACCATAAAATACATGGATACTGTAATCAAAGAAATCACTGAATTGATCAAGATAGGGTTCATTCTTTACCATGACACCTTCTGGTTTCAGAAGCAGGGATAGGGCTGCAAAGATGTCCATCGTTTTCGTGACACTAAACGACATGACTGTTTCAGATAAATCGACGAGGACCAAATCAAAGGACCCCCAGTAGTCACGGGGAAGTAATGGAAGACTTTTGGTCGCATCACCATACCACCATTCGACCTTTTCATTATCCCAATGTGGTTGAGAACGGAAATATTTAAATGATTTCCGAGTCACCTGTTGATCCAATTCCAGACCGACAACCTTTTGGAGTGTGGGGTACTTGAGTACCTCATGAAGTAACATGGAATCTCCCCCACCAATGAAGATGACACGTTCGATCTTGTCGATGAAACGAGCAGGGAAGTGTACAAAGAATTCGTGGTAATGGGGACGGTAACTATACAAGAGTAGCAACAACACATGTGACGAGGGAGGTTAGAACCAAAATCGAATTTCCATTCCCACGATTCGTTTTCTTTGCCACAGTGGCCGAAGTAAACGTACCTGGAACAGATTTGTAATGTATTTTCTAAATTCATACATATATCATCATCCTCTGGTCGATTGACGAACCAAAGTTTTTGATAATTCGTTTCCAATTCTTCTAGGGGTTCATAATCTTCAAAGGTGAGTAATTGGGTAGAGGAACATGTGGGGTAGATATAATTGAGATCATCTTCTTCCCATTTCAGATCATCATAATGCCACCCATAATAATCAATATGCTCTGCATTACAACATCCTTCATTCGACGAGACATGGTCATGACATTCCATCCCCGTGTTGTCATCCTCATTCATCAAGGAACGGATAGAAAATTGTAGCGCTGTTCGGAGACTATGGAAGAAATCCATCAATCGGACTATTTCTGAATTTGATATATCCATATGATTTTGGATAGTTTCCAAATCATGTTGAATATTATGGAATCGATATAATTTCCGTAAATGTTTACGAAAGACACGACGGATATAATTCATTCCACGATCATCAAGATTGAGATCATCCGACCAGCGTACATCAAGGATCTCACTTGTCTCATTATGGATCAATTCGAATGTGATATGTTCGGGTGTGTACAAATGTTGGCCGACATCTTCATTTTCCAAATATACAGCATTCGGTTGAAACGTCCATCGTTGAGGATAGGCTTCAACAAATCCATAATCCCGAAAGAGTTCTATTTACAATGGCAGGTAGAGAGAGTTCGAAAGAGAGGAAGGACGGTAATTGGTGAGAGGAGGTGGAAAACACAAAAAAGGACCGGAACATGACATGTCGTCTGTTATATATATATGTATATATTTACCTGGTGTCCCATATCCATCATCGACAGCTTCATGATTACACAAGGGACATAGATCTAATGATCGATGTAATGATTCACCCTTCGTAATATTTCGTAATGCGATGACTTGAAAATATTGTCCGGGGACTACTTGAATTTCGACATTCGTATATTCACCATTCCGATGGGTATACCAATCTAACGTAGGGACCATGAGTGTATTCCACATCCCCCGTTCTGCTAGGATGGATGCTGCCTTTAAACCCTCTTCCTTCCCCTCACATCGTCCAGACCATTCTTCAACTAAATGTGTCATAGGATTTAATGGTGGAATTTCACCTAAATCCATCCCCCCCAACATTTCAATCCATAAACGTTGGGCAGATTCTGACCACATAGCAGGAAGGATAGGATTAAAGTAATCATTCAAATATTCCACGTAGGGACCGAATGGAGAGGGATCGCCACCACCACGACCACTAGAACCCTCTTGGGCATGTTGAAGTTCCTGAAATAGGAGATCAACTGCATCACAATCCAATGCTCCTGTAACACTTTCGACAAAGTCTTCTAGAGTCACTACGTCCGTCATCTGACCGTCTGCATCTTCGACGGGAGTCTTGGGTAGAGTGGAAAGATCCATCACAGATGGACCACCGATCAATAAATTCCATGGAATATTCGAAATGACTTCACCTTGTTCAATATCATCGGTAGCAAAGAGAGTCCAACCATTAAACTTTTCATCATAGTCCCAAGATTGATGTGGATGGAAGGATCCACCATTTTCATTCACCCAATTCGGAATGTCTTGAAAGAATCGTGGTGGTTCTTCGGCAGGATTGAACCTGGAGGTAGAGATCCCTTCATACAACTCATTCATAATCACTGGCATGAAGATCTCTGCCTTATCGACCAAGTCTGGAAGTGTCCAGTAATCCATACTGTTGTTGATGATGATGGGTAGGGAAGTCCTGTTGTTCTTGCTGCTTGTGATCCAATGATGGGTGCAATGATGAGAGGTTGTTGATGCTGGCGTCGATGCTACACTACAAAGAAAGACGTCTTCTGGGTGGAGCGTTTTGATCTTCCCAGAAAATGCGCGGAGGGGAAGTATATCTCTCCTCCCCTTCCCGAAGAGTGACGGTTCCTTGTGGTGTAGTGGATGTCTTCTTCCGTCTATAAAAATGCCTCGAAAGAAAATCTTTCGCGCCTTCTTCCTTGCCTCCTTCTCCTAGTACTGCCTACATATTGATATCATACCAGTGGGGGAACGCGCATCTTCTTCCCTCCGGTGTCCGAAAATGGTGACCGTTGATCTTTTTTGAATTTTTCATGTGTGACATGTTGACAAGGAATTACAGTTAAATATTCGGTTCATCTTTGCCTATGTATCATATGTCACAGTCAATACCTACCTTGCCTACCTATGGTATCTACATATATGTCACAGTCATATGTATGTATGATATGGGCCGCAGGCGTTCGCTTCCAACGAAACTTCTCGACGAAAAATACTACAGTACGGGTATTGTGGCTCTTTTTTGTACAACAGTTTTGGCGCCATGAATCCCAGCGTTTGGATGTCATGAAGGATCACATCCACATCACAAGTATACTAGACTTAATCCATGGAACAATCTTCCACGGAACGCTACACCCTTGTGAATGGGTAGGCGTTTTCGCACAATTAACTAATACGATCGGATAGTCAACAGTTCCAGGGGTTTTTATGGGTCGTTTTGGTTTCGTTCTGTGAGAGGCTACAGAATTTGTTTTACGACGCTACTAGCTAAATCTTGCCCAAGCGATTGTGCGTCGATTTTGTCGGACAATCTTGGGCCACTCACTCATCTAGAGGGACGATGATGGAGTCGATCATCGAGATCGAAAAAAGAAAGAAAAAAAGGGAAAGCCACACACTCACACACATACACACACATCAACCGAAGATTGACTTGTCTCCGTTCAAGGTAGTGACTTGGACGAAACAAGCCGGAAAAAAAATGGTCGTTTTTGCAACAAAAATGTCGACGAGAAGATCATGACCCGATAAAGAACAGTGAAATCACAACACATCCCACAATGTCCCACTTGACCCCTTTTTTTTGGGCTGCACAATCATCAAGTGTATTGCTAGATTTACTTTTGGATTTGTTTGTGTGCGCGTGATTGTCACAAGAACCATCATCATGAAGAGATCATCACTTCTATCGACGATTCTTCTCATTCCTCTCCATGTTGGTATTAACGCTCTCTATATGGATGTAAGTACTGTATCACGTTTTCAGTTGTCAAGGAAAGGGGGGGGTGTGGGGTTAGGATGCGAACAAGTTCTCACGGGCATCATTCTCTTACCATTAATGTCACGCCACCACCATTAAAAAATCCTCCTCCTTCCAGCCACGGATTATTGGTGGAAAGCCAGCTAATGAATATCCCTTTGCTCAAGTGGATATCGAAGGTTGTAGTGGCTCAGTTGTGGCACCCGATATCATCCTATCAGCTGCACATTGTTTCGATTCCAATTTTTGTGGTATGGTCATCATTGGTTGGCACAATGTTTCCAGTGACGACGACGACGATGCCGAACTATATGATGCCGAGGATGTAGTCATTCATCCACTCTATAATGACTTTACCTATGCATTCGATGTGGCGATTATCAAGATCAACGGTACTACGATGGTAGAACCAGTTCGTATCAATGACGATCCCAACGTGCTGGTGACGGGTGAGACTCTTACACTCGTTGGTAACGGTGACACTAACAATGTCACTTTCCCAGATCCAGAAATCATACAAGAAATTGAGTTGATGTACGTCGACAATGAAATATGCAATGATGTTTGGGCTCCGCATTTGACGATATCACCAGACATGATGTGCACCAATGTCGGCCCATTCTTAACTCCCTGTTATGGAGATAGTGGAGGACCACTCCTTCGGATGGGGAAGAATTCCATAGAGACCGTACAGGTCGGCATCACGAGTCATGGGGATGCTGGGTGTACTGGAGAACACTCTGCAGTTTATCATCGTCTTAGCTACACGTTCGAATGGACACGTGCGATCATTTGTGTATTATCGAGTGACCCCCCTGCCTATCTTGATTGTACTAACGCAACAGAATTTCTATAAAGGAAAAACTCCACATATGCCAACACAAAATGACTACCTAGTAGAGTTGGAAAGGCAATAAAGTAGGTAACATGGGCACGGTAGATGGATGATGATGGGGAAAAGTTCGTCCACACTTTAGTTTCAGTGTAGGATTGTGAGATCCATGCATGGATTCAGTCTATTGCTTGCCATATACCAAAGTATGCCTTCCAATCTTGAACACTCCTCAATGAAGTACATCGTACTGTAGGTAGGACAAATCCTTCTATGACATGGGACGGCACTCAAGGCCATTGGCGTCGCAGCAATTTGTACAGCAAGGACAGATAACCTTATCACAATCTGCCGAAAGGCTTGTCCATTCATTCGTATCACAAAAGATTTGATCGACTGATCCAGTAATCTGGTTTTCAAAGAAATAAAAGACGTGGAGGGGGAAAATAGTCCCCAGATTGGCGGGGATTGTACCAGTAAGAGAATTCGATCCAAGATGTAAAAGTTCAAGGTTTGGCATAAGAGTACCCCAATTTTCGGGGATCGATCCACTTAAAGAATCGTCTCCTAAATCAATCACCTTAATCGTTGAGGCAAAGGCGGAGGTGGGGAGTTTTCCCGTAATACCATTGTCCCCTGCATAAAAGTATTCCAGACGACTTAATTCACCAATCCTAGTTGGGATCGACCCTGTAATACTGTTCGAATCGAGATCAATATAGAAAAGATTCGTCAGGAGGATTAGCTCCCAGGGTAGTTGACCCCGTAGATTGTTACTCAACAATTCGAGTCTATTGACAGTTTCATCATCACCTTCTTCTTCTTTTCCGCATATGACTCCTGCAGTACTGTTCTGCTCATCAAACACTACCGGTATATTCCATCCGCAAACGGGTCCAGGCGACAAATACTGCCAGTGCCATCCACGACCCGAAGTGGAAAAGAAAAGGACTGCCAGGACGTAACGTTGCAAAATCGTTTCAGTCGTCCTATCGTTGGACATAGTAATAGGATCGGTACGTAACCATTCCAGAGCTTGGGCCTGTGCCGAGTCTGCCTGGGAGAATGGGACTAAATCTTGTTCCGTCGGAGCGATCCACAATCGTAATTCATCGAAAAGGGGATCGTCAATGAAAATGACAGGAGCGTCCGTCCGAGTCGACTCCAATAACTCGTCATCATTCTTTTCCTCATCATCCGAGGACGTCAACAACAGGACGGCAGCCACGGCACCTCCCACGATGACAATCGCAAACAATACGACACCGAGAAAGAACTTCCATCGTTGGAGTCCCCAAACACGAGATGATGATGACGATGGTTCCTCCTTCACTGCTGTCGCCATGACGACTTCCATAAGCATCCGTTCCTCTACGTGCTTTATGATTTGACCCTCTACTCGTTGGGTAATCCGCGCCTCCATCTCAGCATCATCCGGCGCCAGATGGGCCTCAACTGTATGATGAGGTTCATCCGGTTGGACCGTTGCCGGAAGAGTGTCATCGACTACCGTTCCGACCATTGTTACCTGACTAGTCATGCCTCCAACCCTTACAGTCGCGCCACTCCCATAAAATCCGATTCTGGGTTAACCAGTTCGTCTTGACTTTGGCTTGGTATCGAAGCAGCACCACCATCGGTGGAGGACAGCTTGTTATTGTCGGTGGAGGACAGCTTGTCATTGGAAGGTTCTAATTCCATTCCTCCTTCGTGTACTCGTTGTGGTGGTAGTAGCTGGGGTTCCTTTTCTCCCGATTGAGAAGGGAATGTCGTGAAACTTTTTCGGGATTCTGCTAGCGAGCCCAATTCTGGATCCACTGGTTGTTTGGTATCTTGGCTTTGCCTCGAAGCAGCACTAACAATAGTGGGGAAAAGACTAGTGCTAGAATGGTCCAGTTCCACTTCTCCTCCTTCTTGTTCTTGAGGTTGTTCTTGCCATTGTTCTTGCTGTTTTTCTGCTATTGATTGTTCTTGGGGTACTCGTGGGGGTAAAGCTTTTGGTTTCATCGCTGACTGGTCGTCTTCCTTTGCTTGTCTTCGTCGAGTGGGGGTTGGGTGAGAATTGGATACCATCATCGTCATCCGAGGGCAATGGACGACTTCCTTCCATTTTGATTCCTGAAGAAGATTTATGGGCAGCAAATAGAAAAACAAACGACAACATAAATGATGTGTCCGAATGGGAAGGAAACAAGTATTCTGGCTAGGACCAGGACGAATTCCCGCGTGTTGGATTCTCTGCTCGTGATAAACGAAAAGTCCGTGGTGGGATAGTAGTATAGTGAAGAGAGCAAAGAAACACTGGTTGATCCATGTTGCTGAAGTCAAGATGCTTGCATCTCCACCCCGATCCAAACCATCCACCCAAATTGACGTTCTGGGGTGTTTTACCGACATCGGAACTTCGTCCATATGCATCACAAGACTGCCGGCACATTTACTCGTAGTTCCTGCTGAGCTTACATAGCAGCCATAATTGGAAACCAAGCTCGGTTGATGGCACGACCAGAGGCATATATGCGAAGAATAATCCTGGATCATTGGTAGCTTTCATACGACACGAAGAAGGTACGGTATAGAAACAGGATATTTCCTGGATCGTCCGGACCCATATTCTTCCAAACATCTATAAAAAGATCGATGGCGCGTACTACAACGATCTACTTATGAAACAAGAGAAATGGCTCAGCGACCACCGAAACATCCAGATCAACGACGTACCCGACAAAAAATCGTTCATTTCGACCCGATCCAAGAACACTTTGCAGACACTGTATCAACTTCTGAAATCAATCCCAGAGATCAAAGGAGCACACTACGACCCATCACGAAAAAGAGTAAATGCATCAGTGAACG
>Ga0194115_10006007_pt1 | contig 12433 bp, 8 predicted proteins | sample TA2MahsurfametaG_3_FD_148656 | JGI IMG/M metagenome (GOLD analysis project Ga0194115, IMG submission 148656) | Freshwater microbial communities from Lake Tanganyika, Tanzania - TA2015002 Mahale S4 surface | ecosystem: Environmental > Aquatic > Freshwater > Lake | place: Tanzania: Lake Tanganyika... | reverse complement strand
TTCGACCCTTGATGCTGATTCTGAAACAGTTCCTTCTCGACAGAGGCTTGCTTACCTCGTATACTGGTGGTATTTCGTCATATTGCCTTTTCTTGATGGTCGCACGGTACCTTCAAGAGCAGACGCAATCAATCTACGACTATGGTTCATTGCTAATGGGATTTCTGGACTTTCACGGGAATCATTTCGATCCGAGAGCGATGGGGATCTCTGTTCGTACCCGGCAGTATTTTGTCCGCCGAAATGATTACAATCCAGGACCCTATTCATTCCATGCACAAGCCCGGCCGCCAGTTTGGGCACCCACGGTACCCCTGTCAAGTCCGCAACACACTGCTGTATCATCTCCTCTGTCAGTCGGTCCTCATGACGTTCGAGCTCCGACGAATGTAAGCAGTGAGACTGGAAGTGTTGATGGGCGACGTGGTGAAATTCGACCACCTCGGTTCCGCAGTGGAAGTGGCGGTGGTAGCAAGGGGACTTCAGCACGTTTCCCCCCCTCGCACAAACCAGTTCCGACAGGTCCGAGTAGAAACCAGCAGCAACATCAAGAACAGAACTTTGGTCATGGTCGTCCCTTCACGTTCGATCCACTCTTCGTTGAGGATCCCATGTCTTCTGGAAATAATGTCGGTCGGAATGCCTTTCGTATCTTCCAAGTCCAACGTGCCTTTTCTGATGCTCATCGTGCACTCGTAGCAAGTCTCGAATGGGATATCCATTCGGGTGAACTAAATGAGGGATTCGATTCCTATCCTTTACTCAAGTGTCTTCTACAAAGTGAAGACACTCTGTATGAGCCGCAAAGATAACGAAATTTTTGGCGCTAAACGATTCGACTATTCGCTGTTGATTTCTCTACGTCGGGAACAAGTTGTTTCGTCTCATTCCACTTCTGGTTCTGCTCGAGCGAGTAATACCATGAAATTTTCCCAATGTTCAAGTTCAGGTTCTGCATACTCCCGATCATCACCTGTCAAGGTTCGTAGGGATGCAATACATTTGACGGCACGTCCGACTAATGCCTTCTTCCTCATCAAGACGATCCGAGTCCCACCTTTATGATCGATGAGGACTTGTTCTAAAAAGGCGACTGCCAATTCTCGTAATTGGGATGACGACGATCCTTCCTCCTCACCCAGAATATATGTATCAATGACGAATAGGAGTACACCTTGAAAGATTTCCATCCGTTTCCTATCAGTCAGATCAGACGTTAGGAAGGCCTTTAGGAAAAATAAAGTCGTCGAACGTAAAGATGTCGTTGCCAAAGTCGGGTCAAGTCCCTGAAATATCAAGTCCACCGCTTGAGGTAGGGCAGTAAAGACCTGTTCTGATACATCATGATTCCGAACGATAGAACTTATACATTGCATAATTTTCGTCCTTGTCTTATCCTTCGTCGATTCAAGGAAGAATAGGTCACATAGGGTTTTGATGGCACCGATTTCTAATAATTGTTGTTGGACGGGTGGATTATTCTGACTGACAGTCGATAAGATCTGTAATGAACCACATCGGATCGATTCTGGTACCTCCTGTTGTTGGATACATCCCAATAGGAATTGTAACCCCCCCATCGAACAAAAGGCACGTGCATAATCAATCTGTTCCACAATATCTCTTAATTCTTGTAATAATTCTTCTAATTCCTCTTCCGAAATGGGTTCCTTCCCAACCGAATTCTCTTCATGGTCTTTACCTTCCCCATCATTGTAGTTCTTGCTTTCGTCAGTTTCGTAGCTACTACTACTGATTCGATAGTATTCCATTGCGTCTGTCGCCTGTTGAAGAATAAATGTCATCCGTTCACCTTCATCAACAATGCCTTCTTTCATGACCTTTTCTAAAAAGGCTCGATCTTCCGCGGATAGGGGTGTCGCATTCTCATTATCCTGGGTTCCATCGACATAATTTAAACTCCATTTTAACAGGCCTGTCCAAGCCCAGGGATTACCGTCTGCCATATTCTTATTTTACTTTATTTTGTTCTCTCTTTCTGGCTGTCTCTATCTTCGTTGTTGTGTTTGAGGATGGGTTGTTGTTGTGTTTGAGGATGGGTTTGCTTGTATACGGATCGTACTTCTTTGACGTAATTTCTTGACTGTGATGAAGTTATCTGGTTCTTTGCCCCGTGGTTGGTGGCGGGAATAGTTGGAACTGGAGCGCTGCAAACAAGTCGAGACACAACCTTGGTTGCCTCCGCGCGATCTTCGAAGAACCATCGGTCGGAAAAACCATGGTCCACGATTGGGATTCCGTGTCGACGTGTACATATGTAGCATACTTACCCACAGACTATTCCTCGTGACATTAGTCCAAGGAATCGGAGAACGAATCAAGTCCTCCATCCACAACGGATGACTCACACACTTCAGAAGGAAGATATCCGCTCATTTTTGACTACAGCTCTAGAGGCACCCGCCACCAGCTATCGCTGCGAGAAAAGACTCAGATATATCTAGCAGCGAAAACAACAACCACCCAAAAAGGCAAGGGAAAAGAAGAGACGCGTTTGGATGAAAGGTGTTACTACGATCTTGGGTGGTTGTATGGTTTGGATTGGTACGAAGAATAGTTTGACACTGGTACGGGGGTGGAATCCATCGACGTCGTCGTCCTTCTATCGACATCATCCATCTTCAGGAAGATCCATATCATCGTTCTTATTTCGATCATCCTCTTCATTCGTGACTTCTTCCTTCTCTCGTCCACGTTGTCATTCCTCTCTTCCATACACCTTGAGACGACTAGTCCCACCATCGTCTTCGACCGTAACAAGTGAAAGGAACTACAACACTACCAACGCCACGTACAATAACTACGAAGATAAGGTCACGATGACGAAAGAATATCCTTTAGAAATGTCAGAGGCGGAAAAGTATCTGTTTGATTTAAATGGGTATCTCATTGTTCGGGGTGTTTTGACGGCCGACGAAGTCAAAGAGGCGAATCGTGTGATTGATAATCATGTTGATGAAATGGTCGAACGGAAGGATGGAGCATTACGGAATACAGTAGAGAATACGAAATTTTCAGGTACAGGACCTGGAAGGATGGATTTAGGACGAGCATTAGAATGGGGAAAAGAGGAATCAAAAGTCTTTCAAAGTATATTGGCCCATCCACGATTAGTCCCTATCTTTCGGGGGATATTGGGTCCAGGATATCGGATGGATCATTTACCAATCATCTTAGCACAGAATATTGGTTCTGAAGGTTTCCAATTACATGGTGGGACTATTGATTGTTCCAGTGGAGAATATAATCCTGAATTAGCCTATACATGCTTACATGGGACGATCCGATCTGCCTTATTGGGATGTAATGTTATATTGGTCGATCATAATGCTGGTGATGGTGGATTTTGTATCGTACCTGGATCACATAAATCCAATTTTAAGATGCCCAAGGGTATGGTCGATGGTGAATTATATGAAGAATATATTATCCAACCAACGACGAAGGCTGGTGATGTCATTTTATTTTCAGAGGGTACCGTACATGGTGCAAAATCATGGACATCGAATCAACAACGAAGGACATGTCTATACCGATTTAGTCCCTCTACGAATGTATATGGGAGAAGTTATTTTGGACATGAAGGTGGTGGGTGGCCTATTCAAATGTATGATGGATTAACCGATGCTCAAAAGGCAGTCTTAGAACCACCCTATGCTAATCGTCTTGATCGACCCATCATACAACCAGATGGATCTATTGAAATTTCATCTCGAAATCCTCGAAAGAAACAACATGATGCGGATGTATTCGGAACTAAATATTTCTAAAGATCTTTTTATTATCGGAGAATGTTTTGTTCTTTTTTTTACATGGTGAATGAATTGTATTTCACCTTGTTGCTGAATCAAAGTTCCGTAGTTATTAATATAGAGGAGAAAGGCAAGGGGAAGAAACAGGGAGAGTCCAGCAACGGTTCCCTTCTAAGTATTTCCGACACGTGTCTATATTCTCGTCTCTCTCTTGTCATCGTCCATCCATTGAATACAAGAGAGAGGGAGAGGGCTTAGATTCTAATTTCCTTTGTCTGCATCCGCATCGGGCAACATAACGAAACGATACTCATCGTTTCAGGTCGGCCCTCGGCCGATTAAGAATTCTCAGCGGCATACTCTTGTAGACCCAATGCACATGCTAATAGGACTCGATGTTGTGACCAACGAAGGGCGGCAGCTTCCCTATTCGATATTATATCGAATGGCGTTGCCGACTTGGCAGGGTCATCATCATACATATCCTGTTGTTCCTGTTCAAGGAGTAAATAAAAGGCAACATCTGAAATCCGTTTGGCCAATTTGAGTGCTACCTCGGGAGTTAGTGATACGACATCATCGTCTTCATCATCATCATCAACAACCTCATTCGGGGTAGGATGATCACTTTCAAATGCAGAAGTTACCATATCACAAGGAATTTGCGATGGTCCGACAATATACCGGGTACCATCCATAAAGACTTCTGCCTCATTGTCTTCATCTTCACTATCAACGGTAGCATCCTCATGAGGTCCAGGTATCGGTGTGTACTGGGGGACGAAACCATAGGACAATAAACATCTCCAGGCAGGTCTTGCGGATTCGCCATAATCAATCAATACCTCTTCATTGGCATTGACATCCTTCACAGCTCGAACTACTAGATAATCTCCTTCCCGTTGAAATTGAGCATTCGCACCGGTATCTCCTCGTACCTTAATAGATCCATGATTGATAAAGTCAAAGACCGGTGCAAGGACCCGTAGAGGGGGGGATTCGTCGCCATCATCATCACTATGGATCATACTATTCAATCGACAGGATCGTGTCTGGATGATATCCAACGCATTATGGCAGAGTCTCCGAATCCTCATGTCATCGAAATCATCGACGAGACCAGAATTTGACCGAAGTGCAGAGAGTAAATCTTCAACGGCTTCCGCTCGTCCAAAGTAGGCAGAATCGACTGCTAATTCCAATGATGTAGATCGTGCACCTTCTACAGTCTCTTCTGGCCAATGTACGGGAAGTGACGCCCGTAGATGTTCTGCATCCGGTAATAGGGAAAGCCAAAGAGTCTGTCCCTCCTCCTTTCCACTTGTCGTCAATTGTAAATCGAGTAGACTAGCTGCTAAACGTGTCGCCCAATCCGAGGAATGATACCCATCATTGTCATCCTCGTCACCTTCCTTCCATGTCATCCAGGAGGGTGGAGACGAATCTTGTAGACACGAGGAAAGAGGAAGTCTCAAAATTACTTGATCCTTCTTGACATCGTTCTTTAGATAGACTCCTCGGACACCATCCTCCGAGGTCGATTGGAATCGAAGTAAATCGGTTGGAGTTCCACCGAGTAACTGACAAAGTTTTTCCAAACAATCCTCATCATTGTCTTCGACCTTATCATCACTAGTAGGAGGTGTCGTCCTCGTCAGTTTCTCTTGTTGACTTTCTAGAGAGATCCTTACCGACCCGATGGAAGAACTGATAATATCACCACGATACTCACTCATATCAAAGGGTGGTTGAGTGGCAAAGGGTGCAATAATTGTGGCATGCACATATTTCCTTGTTGTTGTTGTTGTTGGAGAAGTAGACTGAGGGGAAGACCCTACCAAGGGCCCCAAAAATGCATCACTTCGGTATAGAAACAAGCTTACCAGCAGCAGACTGAGATGAGGAGCACCCATTATGGGCATTAAGTGCGTGTATGTGTGTATGTATGTGTGTGTGTTTGGGATTGTAAAATGTATCCTATCGTTTGTTTGTTTCAACCAAGGATCTTTACAGCGAACATTCCTTCATGTCATCAGAACATCAACTGCTGCCGGGTACTGTCGCACACAGGCTGCCGAATCACGGCGTCTTTCCGAAGATTCTGGTTCATCATGTTCGTTTCGGGATCAAGACGACGCCTTAACCGAACTCCATTTGGAACAAAACGATTGGCCTACAATCAACAGGACAGACGGACAGGGATGCCAAGGTTGTGCTCCACCGAAATTTTATTTTTTCCAAGGATTCCTGGACCAAACTCTCATCTTTTTGTCAATCCACTACATTCCTTGCTTTCACGTTTCTACAATAGGACAGAATTCATACAGTACCAGGTATCCACAGCAGACTTCCGATATCTGTATTTCATCACATCCATTGATCGCGTCATGGTTGAAAAGGCGAAGAGAAAGTCCAGTGGACATAACGATGCCAAGAGTAAAGGCGGGGTAACCAAAAAGGCAAAGACGACAGAAGAACTCTCAAGTAGTGCTCAAAAGCGACAACTGAAAAAGGAACGACAATCTCATCGTCGTCACGCAGATGCTGTTGGAGATGTGAAGATGTTATGGAATCAACTTCGTGTCAAGTCGAATACTCCCGATGATACAAAAGAATTAATGGAACAAGTCATGACGTTGATACGAGGGAAGGTCAATGAAATTGCCTTACAACATGATGCCAGTCGTGTCGTACAGGCAGCGATACAATTTGGGAATGAAGAACAACGAAGAGAAATTCTCAAGGAGATTTGTGCAGAGGGTGCGACAGGACTTACAGAATTATCCAAAATTCAATATGCTCACTTTATCTGTCTCAAGGTGATCAAGTATTGCCATCGTGACGCCCAATGCCTAAAGTTGATCATTGCGGTATGTCGTTACTTGGAGAGAGAGAGAAAAAAATTGACCATACGTACTCGATGATGGATTATTGTGGATGGTTTCTCATGATTGTTCTCTCCTGTGGTCTTTAATGTGTGTGTTTGTAGGGATTCAAAGGGTCAATGCCGAAATTGGCAGTCCATTCGGTAGCTGCCAGAGTCGTCGAATGTCTATTTTTGGAACTCCCATCCAAATCAGTCCTACCACTAAAACAAGAATTTTATGGTCCTCACTTTAGTCTGTTTGTTCAAGATTTGAAGTCTGCGCCTACATTGAAGACCATCCTTGAAACGGCGACGACGGAGACACAAAGAGAGGCGGCAATGAAATTCGTCAAGGAGATCCTTACTAAGGGGATGACGAAAAGTTTTTATGGGTATACCTACTTCCAAGAACTTTTGGCAGAATATTTGGATGTGGCAGATTCAGGTGATATCCGAATGATGGCTTCCAATGTCGTCGATCATTCGATTCACCTATTATCGACTCGTTCCGGTGCCAAGGCGGTAGCCAGCTTTGCATCGTTTGCTACGCCCAAGGATAGGAAACGAATTTGTAAGAGCCTAAAGGGGTATACAGCTTCTTCATTACTACACAAAGATGCCTACCTGGCACTTCTAAGACTCATCCAAGTCACTGATGATACCGTCTCAATCAACAAGAGTGTCCTTAACGAGATTTTGACCGCACCTGCTGATGAAGACCAATCTTCAAAGTCTCATCCCATGTTGGGCCTAGCAACAAGTGAATATGCTTCAAAATTATTTTTGATGCTCCTTGTTGAAGATGACGAGGCACGCTCCAAATATTTTGATCCATATGAACGATCTGTTCTTGAAGCAGAAGCATCTGTGAAAGAGAATGGGAAGCTGATACCAACATCCAAGAAGGACGGATCACTTCGACGGAAAGAATTGTGTGCCCATATTTCAGAGAGTCTTGAAAAGCTGTGCACTGATCATGCGACGGAACTACTTACGTCACTGCCTGGTTCTAGAGTCCTCAAGGAGTTTTACCACGCGACTGGATCGGAAAGTGTTGCACATGCCGTAGTCGCCGCATGTGAGAAAGGACTAGCAGAAGACCCGGATATCTTTGAAGATGTTGTTGGGCATCGAACTATCAAGAACATCATACTGTCGGACGAGGGACGAGACAATCCCGTATTTAGCAATGCCTTCTTTGCGGCGTTTTCGGATCGACTCTCAGATGTTGTCCAATCCAACCGAGGCGCATTCGTTGTATCGGCACTCTTGAGGGTACCGAGTGTCAAGACTAAAGTGAGCAAGAGCTTGAATCGTATGAAGAAGCAGATCACAAGCCTTTCCGAGGGTGGAGGACCGACGGCTGGATACGAAGCCTTAGTGAAGGCCCTGAAGTCATGAGGATATATAGATACTTCACCACTCCTGTTTCTAGAATGACTACATTAGGAGAGTGGTCGAATCGCTCATAGTGTGCGATGCTCCTACGTTTGAAAACATGGGTGAACGCACCACCCTTTCAGGTTGTTGCTTCATAGGTTGACGGTGATGACAGGATAACTAATCCCCAAATCATAGGTATCTACCGTTCCATCTTATATATACGATATCATATGTATAAATCTCCCATAAAATCTACTTTATTCCTGTCGGTAGATATGAAATACAGGACGCGTTAAGGACGAAACTGATGATATTACCCTTCCAGACCGGGAAGGCGACCGAGCCGGGTGGCCTATTGAACGGAATAAAATGTCTAAACAAGATGCATACTTGATGCCAAAGAATGGAAGGAAGTCGGGACAGTGACATCCAAAATTTCCTGGGGACGATTGACTCTTCAAGACACGCTGTCAACACCCAGCCAACCGAAATCAGAAGGCTCGTGTCAACGAAGACACGGAAATACCTTCGCCATTTCCAGATCCGAATTCTTTTGCAAGATGTTGCACTCAACTATACAAGGTTCGAGCAAATTGCCATGAAAACTTGATCTCTCACTGCAGTCTTTCGACAGACCGAGTTCATGGATCATGGTTGTCCGGGTCTCAGTTAACTGGCGTCAGTGTCGACTTCTTTGACCAACGTGAAGCAAATTTATAGCAACACATTGATCGGTTAAGACCTTTTTCGAGTTCACACCTAATACGATGAGCCCCTGTTTCAACATGGAGGAATCGTTTCATAGTCGGATGCCATTAGGTCGACTTCAGCGATCAAAGAATGTAGCCAGGAACAGAGACGCGGCTCTAGCATCCTACTGTATCGACAAGAAATCATGTAATGATGCAGTCCTTCTCCTTAACGTTTTCTTAGAATACAACTTATTACTGAAAAATTATGAAAAGCCAATCGTGAACAGGTGAAAAGCTGAGCAATAGCGAGCTCAATGAATGAATGTCATTCAGGGCACTTGTAGCGTCAGTGGCGATATGTCATCGCCTCAACAAGGGAACGGGACCACTATCGAAAGAAGATGTCATCATAATCAGTGGTACCTCTCCTTTGATGCAACTTGAATGATGGCAAGGCACAGCCTTCTGGGCTGGCCATGAGAGTAGGGAGTCCAAGCCTTTCTACCGGCGAGAAAGTCATCGAAACTCGGCCTTCAAAGCTCAACTGCTTCGGCGGAGCTGGGGCTGAGAGTGGAGGACTCATCTCAACTCTGATTGCCGACCTGGGTGTCATAAGCGTTGAAGAATGATATTGTTCCTCAGAATTCGTCATGGTTGCTTGTTGGTGTATGGTATGGACAAGGTGATATAAGCGGCTGCGAAACTGCTAATGTGAAAAAGAGTGATGGGTGTTGTCAACCGGATTTTTTGGTCCTTCCCTGCCAGATTCTCGCATGAAAAAGCAACGCCAAGTGGGTCAACGAGAATCGGAGTCCCCGTGCAGTTTGATTGGTAATGAAATACAGCTCCGGCATGACGTAAGTCAGCATTGGGCGTCAAAGGTAATAAGTCCTGAAGAGTCGGCATGGCTTGTCGACGGCGATCAATTAAGGGTAGGATGAAATGACTGTTCTCCATGAAACGAACTAGCTGCGCTCGACCACAATTGGCCACGAGCTGATGGATTTGACAGCAGCGGTAAATAAGCCTTTCCACATGGTGTCAGAGGAAGTATGGTGTCACGAAGTTCCGGAGTTTCCTCAAGAAGTTGGTCGAGAAGCTGTCAAGCGAGAAATTTCAATCTGAAAGGGATTTCCAATTAACGTGACTGTACCGTAATCTGGCACATTACCGCGTACCGCACGCTACTGTCGTACAGTATCATGAACGTGCGCCTTCATTCCTGGACTGGAATCACGCGCTTCGGCGTTCAGACACCTATTCATACCGGTAGTGTCTCGGTAGATTACATAGGAGATGTAGAACCACACGCAAGGCGAACGAATGCGGTATAGAGTACCATACGGTAGGAACGGTAGGAGAGTTCCGCGTGGAAAGGTGGTTCGGGCGTTCTGGTGCAACTGCAGTACAGTACTTCAATGTCCGACAGATGGGGGTGTCAAGAAAGCTCCGTTGTTCACCCAAGAAGTTGGTTGACTTTTGCGAGCAATCTCAGACGTAGATGTTGTTAGACAGTGAAGTGGAATGCTTCAACACCTCTCGTCGATCGAGCTCTTCTTTCCTTTTTGATACGCTGGTTGGCTTCGACTCGAAATTCCTTGGCGCAAAAGGTTCCATTCGTCCTGAGAATCACGACTGACTCTACCATAGGCACGCAGACGGACAATGTGGTAACGCTCGTGAGAGCATCGATCTACGGGATGGTGTGGACGAAAGATTACATACAGACTCTCGGTGGCTATTTCCTTAACTGTAGGGTGACTCCCAGTTCTAAATTGATGAGATAGATCCTTTGCAGCGCCGCTACCCGGGTTCGACTTCATGGTTGTGATGAGAAATCGAGAGCCAACATTGTATCAAGTACCAAGAATACCGATAAATCTACCTTCAGTCATTATGCTCCTCGTTTTTCGCGTCAGGATCTTTCCATTGGAAATCAATGGCTGAATAATCTATCCCCATGCCATCGGGTCGTAGTACTTTGGTGAACATTCTATGCATCTTTCCCTCTTGAACAAACCTACAGAGGTGTTGTTCAGTCGTCTTCTCGACCACATTAATACCATACAGTTCGTAGAACTTCTCCGGTGAACGTACGCCCCCAAGACCATACCTATCCTCTTCTGTATGATCCCATTGAGAAGGATCGACTTCGGGGTTCATGTGAACAACTCCAAGCAACCGCTGCATCGCCTTTCGCCCCGTTCTATGAATCGTCGCCAATAACGTGAGAAGAACCTAGAACGAAAACCCAACACAAATCATAGCATTGCGAAAACTCACCCAGCATACAGATCTCCATTTTCCCAGAAATGCTTCACCTTTGCTCTGCTTCTTGCGTTGTTTCCAACTGCATAATGATGAAAACATACAGATCGCTCGGGGGCATAGAAATCGTATCCAACTGTGAATCCACGAATACCGATACTCATTTCTTCGCCTTGAAATATCATAGCAGAGGCGTAGGAATCATAGGGTACATTCACTACAAAGTGCCCACGGCTAAAGGAGTATCCTGCGGCCCACCATGGTTCAAGTTGTGGTGATCCACGGATAGTCGGATACCGTTCCGGTTGCGACCCATGCCTTAAATGAGTGCCTTGTCCTCCACCTTCATAATCTGTGTTGCACATAATCGGCCTTGTCTGGCGCAACGAGTGACCGTTGGGATCAATCGAACCTTCGATATCCGTCAAATACGTCGTAAGTACCGCCATTTCATTGTTCGAGGCCTCCATTTGCTCAATGATGTCCGCATCCCAATTTAAGGTGTAGGTTACATGAGCATCAGACTGTGTGCTGTAGTACTCGCCACGATACTGACGATGTCCAAGGTGTCGAGCAAAGACCGGGCCAATCGATAGCTTGGCTTCCAAACGGAGAATGTCCACTTGATTAGGGTACTTGCAAAGTGCTTGCTCTGGATTCTTTTCGCATGGCTCAATCGGGACATTGCAAATATCATCTCCATCTGCGATTTGATCGACGACACCTGGGAAAATATGGACCATTATGAATATGAGTGAAGACAGAAGTACAAATAGAATATGATTGCCATATAGATGTGTTTCTCCAATGGTTTCTCCCATTCGACGTACCGATTCTAATACGATGTGGATTCTTCGCCCGGGTAAGGATCGATTCAACGGTATATCGACATTGAAAGTCTCTGTACGAGGCTATCGCAACAAAGATAGTCCGTTCGTCGAAAGGACAATCTGTCCCTCGAACGTAAGAGCCAGTTACAGGATCTGCGGTTGCACAGGTACCAATTTTCATTGCTAGGTCCCGAGAGAAAAGTTGCTTGTTATGTACGGGGGGAGACCAGAACTTGGGTACCTTCATTTCCGTCTGATGGTCACCTGGATGGATGATCGTCTCGAAATCATCTTCTTCATCTCGTGTCGTCACAGGCCATTTGCCCACTGGGATCTCAACACCCGAGACTGTGAATGACTGTGGATTGCCCAAGAAAGTGTCGCCCACCGATATAGAACTTAAATCTAGATTGTCTGGCTGGAGTCTGGCGATATTTAAATTCTGACCAAGGACTCTACCGGTGGAAACATTCGGTAACGCCTCCATGGATTCCATGAATCCATAGAGGTATAATCCCAGTACTGCCAAACTCAGGAATATCCCAAGTTCAACACCGCCTTTGGTTTGTAGAGCATCTTGTGCTGTACAAACGAGTTTAGACGGAAGGACAGCGCCACTGT
>Ga0194115_10006006_pt1 | contig 12434 bp, 17 predicted proteins | sample TA2MahsurfametaG_3_FD_148656 | JGI IMG/M metagenome (GOLD analysis project Ga0194115, IMG submission 148656) | Freshwater microbial communities from Lake Tanganyika, Tanzania - TA2015002 Mahale S4 surface | ecosystem: Environmental > Aquatic > Freshwater > Lake | place: Tanzania: Lake... | reverse complement strand
GCAGCGTAGAGAGCGTACTGCATTAAATGCTGAAATTTCACAGGCTCAAAAACGTATAGAAAATAATAATAATGAGATACAAAAACTAAGTTTAGAGAAAGCTCCTATTGCTGCAAAGTACCGTACCATAGAAGCAGAAGTTGGACCCATAAAATATATAGCAGCATTGATTTATGGAGATAACCCTGATCAGTTATTACTAGATCGTGCGGTTCGTTGGGTAATTATATTACTAATTTTCGTATTTGACCCATTAGCATTATGTTTGGTAATAGCTGCTATTAGTAGTTACAAATGGGAGTTTGCACCTAACAAGGAAGAAAAACTACAACCTTTCTTTAATAATGGTAGCAAAGGATATTTACCCTTAAATGAAAACGAGATTGAAGGTAGACTTACCACGATACCTAAAGTTGAAGAACCAAAGGCAGGTACAATGGAAATGACCGCTGACGGCGGCATGAAGATAGTAGAACACACAAATCCTGTAAAAAAAAAGTTAGTAAAAATATTAAACCTAAGAAAATTAGACCCAATAAAACTAAAACTATCAGGACTAAAACAAAGCCTAAAAAGCCACTCAAGCAAGTTACGTTCCAAACTAAAATTAGAAAACCTAAAACAAAAGTTAAGTTGGAAAAACCTAACCAATTGGAACAACAGCCCAGTGTTAAACCTGTTCAAAGACCTCAAGAACAAAATCAAGAAATCATAACTACTGGCGTAACCCCAATCATTAAAAAAGATGGTGGTTACTTAGAATACGATAACGGTAATTATAAAGGAATATATAAAGAAGAAGCATTACAAAACCTTCGCCCTGATCTTTTCTCAGCAAAAGCTACATTGGGTAAACAATCTTCAAGCAATTTTGGAAGTAATTTTCCAAAAATAGCTGGTAGGGGTGAGATTTTTGTCAGGGTAGATGTATTACCAAATCGTGTATACAAATTCGACGGTTTGCGTTGGATAGAAATGAATAAAAATTTAAGCACTTCTTATCTAGCTGATACAAACTATATCGAGTATTTGGCACAAAAAGTTAGAAATAAAGAATACGATATAGACCTACTTTCCAACGAGGAAAAGGACCTTGTCGAGGAAAAACTTAATAAACCAAACTAGTTGATTACAGCATAGCGTTCATGTATACTAATATAACGTTTAGTAATATGGAGATTGTGTATGAAAAAGTTTGCTTTAATTATTGTAAGTAGTTTGGTTATTGCTGGCTGCTCTAGTAACAAGAATAGGGTAGATACTGTACGCGAGGAAGTATTATCTCGTGAAATGGTAACTCCCGAAATTGAAGTTACTCATAGTGGATGCGGCACTGTTAGTAAGTTGTTACGCCGTAAATGTAAAATCGTAAGCATTGACAGCACTGGTACTGCACCTAGTAACGGTGGCACAACTATACTTCGTAGTAATGCATATTTAAGGGCGTGTGATCAGGCTCTTGCCAATGTGTCACATTGGATGGGTCAGCGTGTTGTTAGTGACCGTGTAGAAAAAAATGTAGGCAATAGTACTGAAGGTGCGAACAGTAAGGAACTACAAAATAGTACAGATAGTTCAGGTAATTACGAAACTAGCCAGCGAGAAAACATGAATGATACTAAGATTGAAATCATTAATACTATTCGTGTTTCAAGTCAGCAGTTTTTAGTTGGCTGGAAGCCTATCCGTGATGGTAGTCCTGTTATTGATAAACAAGAGGTCAAGTGTGTACAACGCTGGGATCGAACTGATATTGATTTTATTCGTCAACTTCGTAATCTTAGGTAATTACCATGTATAAGTTTGCGGTTGGTTTAATCACATTTTTCATGTGTAGTGTTGCTATTGCTACTTCCCCCATAAGGGTGACAGGCATTGGATCAACTTTTCTTGAAGCAAGAGAAGCTGGTTTAAGACAAGCAATTGAAACACAAGTCAAAAGTGTTGTAGTAAGCCAACGCGAACATAGAAATAATATTACAACTAAAAACGATGTTTTGGTGCATAGCGCAGGTTATGTATCAAGTTACAACATAGTTAATAGTTATGTTAGTAATAAAGTTTATTACGTAACAATGGATGTTGTTGTTAATTCTAGTCAATTTGCAGATAGAATTTTAGGTAATATGCCTCAACCACAACTTATTGATGGATACGATGCCAATGCTAGTTATCGCACTGCAGTACAGGCTAGAGATAGTTGGAACAGACTAGTACAAATGATTATGGATGATTATCCTAGACGAGCTTTTAATATTGATCAAGGTACTGCATATACTTCATTAAGCGATAGAAACACCTTGTTAATTAATATTCCATATACTATGTCTTGGAACATTAACTACTTGAATGCATTTGAAGAACTAATCACTACGGTAAGTGACGGGCGCGGGGGGTTTTTAAATCCGCCAAACACAAGTCAGTTTACTTTTATAGGCGGAAGTAATCGTAGTTATGTTTTTGCAAGTAAAGCTAAAACTTACAATTTACAAAAAATGATGTTAAATAAAAAGCATCCTCAATTGTTTGTATCCATTAAGAGTAAAGAAGGCAATACTCTTGGTAATGTTTGCACGAAAATTGAAGGATCTAGTACAATGTTATATAATTTGGGCAACCCCTCGTCTATGTCAATCTATGTCAGGAATATTTTTCAGGGCAAGGTTACCGTAGAATTTGAATATTTGCCTGAAGACTTTTATGATATTGAACTGCATGTACTACCCTATCAGCAGTGTATGGCATTATCAAGGATGTAAAATGGCAGAAAAAAACAAGCAACTAAATCATTGTACTTTTTGTGGATTGCATAAAGACAAAGTTAAAAAACTAATTGTCAGTGAAAATGTAAGCATATGTGATAACTGTGTTAAACTATGTCACGATTTAATTGAAAAGGACACAAAGCCTGATTTTGACTGTATTGATGTTGAAAAGGATTACAATGCGGTCGTAATTAAAGAGTATCTAGATCAGCACGTTATTGGTCAAGATAAGGCTAAAACTGTACTTAGTGTAGCTATTGCAAATCACTATAAGAGAATTAGCAAACCGCCTAAGGATCTTGAAATTGCTAAGGGAAATGTGTTATTGGTTGGTCCCACAGGTAGTGGTAAAACACTTCTTGCTAAAACTGTAGCAAAGTATCTAAACGTGCCCTTTGTAGTAGCAGATGCTACCAGTTTAACTGAAGCAGGATATGTAGGCGATGATGTTGAAAGTATGATTAGTATGCTTGTTCAAGCAGCAGACGGTAATGTTCAAGCAGCAGAACGAGGCATTGTGTTTATTGATGAGATTGATAAAATTGCACGTAAAAGTGAAAGCACTAGTATTACCCGTGATGTAAGTGGCGAGGGCGTACAGCAAGCACTGCTTAAGTTGGTTGAGGGTACGCAATGTCGTATTCCTGCAGGCGGAGGTCGTAAACACCCTGGCGGTGAAATGATGACCGTAAATACAAAAAATATTTTGTTTATTGCAGGTGGTGCATTTGTTGGTCTAGACGAAATTGTTCGTGTGCGCAAAAAAGGCACATCTATAGGATTTAGTGCTGAAATTAGAAGACCCGACGACGAAGTTGATCTAAGTGAGGTAAATCCAGATGATCTTATTAAATTTGGTATGATACCTGAGTTTATTGGTCGTTTTACTACTACTATTAACGTGAGAGACCTAGATAAAACTCAACTTGTACAAGTGCTTACTAATATCAAAAATAACTTTATCGATCAATACAAGTATTTGTTTAGTCTTGACGAAGTAGACATTGAATTTGATATTCAGGCTATTGAGTTGATTGCTGACAATTGTTTAACTTTGAAAACTGGGGCTAGAGGTCTTCAGACTGAATTAGAAAAAACGCTTATGCCTCATATGTTTAACGTGTCCAATTATACTAAAAAAGGTATCAAAAAGATAAATATAAGTCAGGACCTTGTTAAAAGTCCAAAAGCGTTGATATGAGTATTTTAACAGGAAGAAAGGTAATAGTAAAAGATGGGAATATAGAAAAGGCACTTAGAAAATTAAAAAAGAAAGTGTCTGAAAGCGGCTTACTCCGTGAACTCCAACAACGTGAAACATATATAAAACCAAGTGTGCGTAGGAAAGTTGCAAGAGCAATGGCTAAAAAGCGTTGGCAAAAACAACTAGCCCAACAAAACATATTTACCCATAAGAAGTAATATTCTTTGCGTAATGTGATAATATAAATACAAGATACAGATGCCGATGGTCGGGTCTGTATTAGTCATAACTTGCTTAATAAAGGAGAAACACTATGACAAACACATTAACATTACGTTCCTTTGACGTTCCGTCAATTCACAAATTCGGTATTGGTTTCGATAATATGTTTAACGAACTAATGCGAGTTTCAGCACAGCAAACAAATCAAAATTATCCGCCTTACAACATTGTCAAGCACAGTGATGATAAGTTTGTAATTGAATTGGCTGTTGCTGGTTTCCGTGAAGGAGATATCAACATCACAGTTGATAAGAACGTGCTTACTATTGAAGGTCAACAAGTTGAAAGTTTAGATGAACTAAGTCAAGAAATTGAATATGTCCATCGCGGCATTGGTTCAAGAAACTTTACTCGTACCTTTACTCTTGCTGATCACGTTGAAGTGATTGATGCTAAGAGTGAGAACGGTATACTATCAGTCACACTTGAGCGCAAAGTTCCAGAAGAATTAAAGCCCAAGAAGATTGCTATTACATTCAATAAATAATATTATAGTAAGACAATGTGTTCACGGTCAAATGGCCGTGAACACTTAACAGAGGATAAACTTAATGCCGCAACACAATACAGAAGTCACACATAAGATTAAGCCTAATCTTACACTTCAAGAACCACCAATGTTTAAGATCATCTATCTTAATGATAATGTGACTACAATGGAATTCGTAGTTACTAGTTTAATAGATTATTTTAATTATAATACAGATACTGCAAGTACAATCACACAAACTATCCACGAAAACGGAAGTGCTGTGGTCGCTGTTCTACCTTATGAGATTGCTGAACAAAAAGGCATTGAAGTTACACTTGAAGCCCGCGCTAAAGGTTTTCCACTACAAGTAAAAGTCGAAGCAGAAACAAATCCTGCTTAAACGTTTATATTAATTCTTTTAGGCCAATAAGGCCTAATTTTTTGATAAAAACTATTGTTAACAAAATTGATACTATGTTCACCTAATATAGTATCAGTTGTTATATGTGAAGTTCCATAACACCAAACTTTTATTTTTCTTTCAGTATCATGTGCTAAACATATCTCTAACCATATATCATCTTCATCTGGTAAATTTTCTTTATAGTATAAGTCTAGTTTAGGTACTGCGTTTGTTAGTAGTAGTATATGTTTAACGTCTAAATGTTTTTGCAGTTTTTGTATTGAGTGCGATAGATAAGCAATGTCTTTTATTTTGTATTGAAAATGTTTATTTTCAATATTCTCAACAGCCCAACCATTCGCTCCTAAAATTGCTACACCTTCTAATATTACTACATTATGATCTAAGAAAGCTACCTTAGGAAGCTTTTTACATACAGCATGTATTTCTTTAGTTCTTTTTTCAGGATTAGTGCCGTCGGAATATTCTAATGTACCGGGTACATAAAATATTCCTTGATAAAAATTACTTAAGTGAGCTAGAGTTTGATGTAACGTTCTTAAATCACTGCTAACATTGCCAGGTAGTAAGCAATACAAACTAGTTGCTTTGTTTTCCCAGTTGAAACTTTCTTCTGGCTGTAGGTATAGATCACTTATTAGATCAAACCCTATCTCCATAGCCTTACTTAAGAACTTCTAACTTAGGCTTTTTTGCTTTCTTAACAGCAGTTTTGGCTTTACCTGCAGCCTTTTTGGATACAGCTTTGACCTTCTTGCCTGCTTCCTTTACGTCAGCAACAGTGACCTTACCGTCTTGGTTTACGTCAGCAAAACCCTTAGCAGTGTCGGCTGCTTTAGTTACTGCTGATTTAACGTCAACATTTTTTACGGCTTCTGTAACTGCTTTGACTTCTGTGCTATCACGGTTTACCCACCAAATGAAAGCACCAACTACGACTAGTCCTAATAATAACCATAACATATATGTTTCTCCTAAAGAAGTATTTAACGGGTTTATAATGGAGCGTAATTTTTGTCATTAAATACGAAATGCGCTATAAAAGCCTAAAAGCACTTATGAACCAGCCCCTGCCCAGTAAATCGGAGCAAAGGCGTAAGTGCTTTAAACCCAAAATGAAAGAAGTTAAAGCAGTTTATCGGCTAATAAATCGTGAAGTATTTTATAATAAACTTCCTATGCCCAAATTTATACTACGTAGATTACATGATGCTATAGGAGTTTGTAGCGGTGCAGAGGGACCTATTCGTAAAACAAAAAGTTATTGTACGATATATCTTGCAGACAGATATTATTGTAAACAATGGTTTGTATCAACATTAGCCCATGAAATGGTTCATCAATATCAATGGGACATTTATAGTAATATACGTGTAAAACGCGGATTAACAAGGCATATGAGCCACGGACCTAGTTTTTATATATGGCGTAACAAATTAAGTAGATATGGTATTGCGTTAAAATCAACTGTTCAGAGAGAGAAAGAATGGTTTCTTAAACAAGACACAACACAAGTTTAATAAATACACAATTATGCGTGATATTATTAATAAACTTGAAACTATAACTTTATTAGAAGGTGGTAATATTTGGAAAGATAAGCTTGCCACACAAAGAATAGATAAAAAAGATGTTGTACCAACAGTACAGTTCCTCGAGAAAATTACTGGACTTAAACTTGCTGATAACCTTCTAGGCAGCACCGGCATCAAAGATACGAGCGGCGATATTGACGTGGCTGTTGATGCAAATAAAGTTGATAAAAATCAATTGCAAGCCAAACTTGATGCCTGGGCTAAAAATAACGATCCTACAGCATTAACAAAAAAGACTGGAGTTAGTGTACACTTTAGAACACCTATCAATGGTAATCCAAATAACGGTTATATACAATCAGATTTTATGTTTTTAAACGATGTTCCTTTTGCATTGTGGAGCATGAAAGCTAATCCAAGTTTTTTCAAAGGCGCACACAAACATATAGTACTTGCAAGTGTAGCTAAACCACTTGGATTGAAATGGAGTTTTGCTCAAGGTCTTACAGATCGAAATACAGGTGAACCTGTCAAAGGCGGCAAAGACGCTAATTTGGTAGCCAAGGCATTATTTGGTCCTAAAGCAACGACTGAAACTATTAGTACTGTTGAAAACATGTTAGCTGCTCTTGCTAATGATCCTGATAGAGAAAAGAAATTAGCCGACGCAAGAACAGTTATTGGACAAGAGCTAGAACAGTATGAAAAATCAAAATTGAATGAAGAGGATGGTCCTTCTAGCGCTAATAAATTATCTAAATCTGAACTAGAAAAAGTATTACGTGATAATGGATTTAACGATGTGAAAATAAAAGGTAATAAACTTATTGTATTAACTCAAATACCCGACGGTAAAAAAGAACAAGTGTTTCGTATAGCACTTTTACAAGAAATACTAGAGTATCTACAAAAAACATTACCTGACCATAATCCACAATACAGCAATGATGCAAGTTTAAAAAGCAGTATAGGAGGTATTGTTTTTTCAGATAGTCCATTACATATAGTAGTAAAGGACAGTGGAAAGCAAGGTAATAAAAGTGCCGGTGTTGCTAATGAAATTGAGTTAGGAAGTTTAATACAAAGCGTTATAGAAAAGTTTGGTAGTGCAAATGTTGCGTTTAAGGATCCAAGAGGGGTAAAACTTACAATCGAAAATGCCAATGAAGTTGAAATCGCAGGCAGAACGACTTCGGGTAGACGCAAAGCAGACGTTATAATTAAGAGTCCAAATAGTAAACTTCCAATCAGTATTAAAAAAGTTAATGCTGATATGTGGGAAAGTGCTGATAATCTCTTTGGAGAAAGAGCGAGGAAGGTAGTTGAAAAACTTGTTGCAGATGGCGTAGTAGAGCTTAAACAAATTAAAGAACTTAAAGGAAAACCAGTTTACCAATTAAGCAAAGAAATTGTAATGGAACCAACTGAAGAAGAAGCATTACAGGCAATATTTGGCAGTGACATAAATCCTGAAGGCGGCATTGTAATTCAGACATTTAAACCTGAACATTTTAAGCAAGATGACAATAACGTAGATGTTGATGCTCATGCTGTTATTATTAATAAGCAAGATATACCGGACAGTCATGTTATGTACTGGATATTAAGAAATGACGAAACACGAAACAGTAAATCATTAGGAATACCCGGCATACGTCCTTTGGGTGTTACAGCAAAACGTGCATTAGGCAGTAAAGGAACAAAAGATGTCATTGTAGTTGATAGTGAAGGCAACCTAATTAAAAGTAGTGTTGCTCCATCTACTAAAGAAAAAGAAGATAAGCCTGATTGGATAGATAAAATAAAAAACCCTGAATTAGGAGTCGGTAGAAAAAAACGTAAGATATAATCTACTCTGATACATATCTTTATGTTTAAAGAATTACACATAGAGTATAGTAGTCCTACAAATCTTTGTGACCCTATAACTTTACAGTATAATTTAATAGAAAACCCAGTAACTGAAAAATGGGTAGAAAAATTAAGTCAATCTATACAAACCGTTCCTATAGATGATCCATATAGATTTTATGGATTTAATGATGTTACAATAGAAAAAGAAAAGGCTATAAAAGCACTAAACAATTGTATAGATATTATAAACGAATACAAGAACGGTTTTATAACAAGAAAACTATATGACAATGTTGATCAAGATACTTTAAATTATTTACATCATATATTTGAAGTCTATCATGGCTTACTAGATGAACCTCATGAATTTTTTAAAGAAGCTCCATCGAAAGTTAAATGGGCATTAGGTAATTTAAACGTTCAAGTACATAGATGTGAAGGACATGTAGAGGATAAAAGAAGAAAACAATTACCCACACATATGGTTACCTATTATGGTACGCATAGACATGATATGCTTGACATTTCTGATTATGAATATTTTACAGACTATTTTGAAGTTGGCACAGTTTATCTATTATATGTTGAGATTGGTAAGACATTACAAGATTTAGCTATTGATGAAGACAATTATATAAGCGATTTTGCATATAGGCCTTTTAGACATTATAGTAGCGACTTTATTGTAAGATTTTTTGGTAATAGTGCAAAAGGTTGGCAAGATTTAAGAAAGCTTTATAAAATACATTATGATAACAATAAAGAATTTTATGATAGTAAAGGAATGCCCTATAATCATCCCTTTAACAGACCGGGTAATCCTCCTTTAGCTAAAATAATAAACTATCCATTTAATATAATTGAAGAAATAAAAAATCGTCAGTTTGTAAGTAAAATTAGTTTGGTATAGTATAAGTTGTATTGCACTAATAAGTTTAGTATAATATTTTTTATTAAGGAGAAATTATGAGCCTCGTACCCATAGTACTTGAACAAACCAGCAAGGGCGAACGTAGTTATGATATTTACAGCCGTCTATTGCGCGACCGTGTAATCTTGCTTGAGGGTGAGGTTCATGATCAAATGGCTAATCTAATTGTAGCCCAATTACTTTACCTTGAAAGTGAGAACCCCGATAAGGATATTAATCTTTACATTAATAGCCCAGGAGGTAGTGTGACTGCAGGTATGGCTATCTATGACGCTATACAATTCATTAGTCCTGACGTAAGCACAATCGTCATGGGTCAGGCATGCAGCATGGGCAGTTTACTTGCACAGGCAGGAGCAAAAGGCAAACGTCTTGTGTTGCCTAATGCAAGACATATGATACATCAACCTTCAGGTGGCGCACGTGGTCAGGCTACTGACATGGAAATTCAAGTTAAAGAAATTTTAGAAATGAAACGCAATTTAACTAATATATATGTAAAGCACAATAGTGCTAACAAGACCTATGACGAACTTGCTAAAGACATGGAGCGCGATTTCTTTATGAGTGCCCAACAAGCACTTGATTATGGTCTGGCTGACAAAGTTTTGGGAAAGAGAAACAATGGATAATTTATGTAATCTTGCACAACGGTATATACACATCAAAGATATATCACATTTAGTAAATTTTGATTTACTAAATTTACAAGTAGCTAGTTTAAAATTTAAAAATAATAATAATAACTTAATTAGTGAAAACATGCAATTGTTGGATCAAGAACTTTTTCATGATTTCAAAAAAGGTCTAGAGTTAGAATGTATTAATTATATAAACAATACTTTAGGTATTGGGCCGCTTTATCAAGGACTTAAAATTACTAACAGCTGGGCTAACTTAACACGCCCAGGTGAAAGTCATCATGAACATACACATCCGTTTAGTGTAGTTAGTGGCGTAATCTTTTTAGATAACAACCCTGATAATTTAAATTTGTTTGTTGAGGGTTATATGCCTGAAGTTCCATATTTTTTCTCACAGCAAAAGTCTTTTGTAGGATTAAAACATCTTTTTGAGAATATAGGGGTCGAACCAGGTAGTGTAAGTAACCTTAAAAATCATCTTATATTGTTTTTAAGTAACGCTGCACATTTTGTTGAAAATACAAGCAACTTAAGCCCAGATCGAAGAACTATCAGCTTTAACACTTTTTGGAAGGGTAAAGTTGGGGTCAATCAAGAAAGTTTGGGTAGTTATGACTTTGGATAACCTATCAAGCGGACTAAAACACTGTTAAATAAGTGGACAGTAATTGATGTATCCGGCAGCCATGGAGACATGGTTGCGGAATGCATTCGTCTAGCAGGAGTAGAATGTGCCTATTACTCTACACCTGCTGCACACATTTCAAATAAAGTTATTTTTGTTACATATGGATTTGAATACTATCCTAGAGTAATGACAGTTAGATTTTTAAATACTATCCTTACCCCTTACAATAATGGGAACGAGGATAGTTTTGATGACTGGCGTAAGCATTATTTAGGTAATCTAAAAATTCAAACTCCTAACGACATTACGTATAACGACTGGGCCCATCATGTTGTTAAAAGTTTAAGGCATGTAGGGAAGTATTATCCTTACAATGGAATTTTATCCACACTTACAACTGAAAATAGTGTTAATGGAAAAGAATTTTATGAACTACCTTTACCAAATCTATTGAATGATTTAGAAGGTACCATGAATATTTTAGAATCCTGGACAGCTGTAAGTTGGTCCAGCACTGCAAAAACATTCTATACAAACTTTTTGCTGCATGAAACTAGAAGATTAAATCCTTGGTTGTCCGAGTATGACAGGGTCAAAATTGAAGCGGAAACTAACAATTTATACCCCGAAATACAGCATGTTAAGTCTTACTAAAGCTAAGTTATTGATTTATAAAGGTTTATAGTTCTTGATCTAGAATACGTTTGGGCGCATAATATACATATAATTGATTAACGGAGACTGTTATGTATAGCGAAAATGACATGGACCTTGCACTGACTGAGTATATGAACGCTATTCAAGCGGACTATAGCAAGTTCAATGGCAAGGCTTATGCTTCTCTGAACATTACTATCAATCGTGGTAGCAAGTTCTACAAGGTTGTTACTGGTAATAGCGTTCACAGTTTTGTGTGTCGCAAGGCTCACGATAAGTGGAAGGTCGGTGATGTTCTCAAGGCTGCAAGTTGGGCGCAACCTGCTAAGAATTTTATTCGCGGTAATGTCCTCTCACAAACTTACATCAGCCCTGTAAATTGGGCGGGCATGTAATGATTGCTATTCAAGAAACTACTGTGTGGAAGGGCGACATACAGCCCAACCACACTTACTTAATGGACGGTAGCAAGGCTGTTAGTTATATCCCCAAGGGTACGACTAAGATCATAACCCTTACTAAACCCTTGACGATTGACCGTCGTGGTCGTACTTTTATTGAATTAAAGAAAAATCCTTTCAAGGTCAAGGTCGAAAGTAATTTAATCAAAGTCAATGGTAGCAAGGGTAATATATATTGGGTAGATCCTGATCTTAAGACCTGCACTTGCCCGGGTTTTACTTTCCGTAATTATTGTAAACATCTTGATAGTGTATTAAAATAAGTTATGACTAGAAAGAAACTTAAAAAAGGTAAGAAAGTTAAGAAATTTATTGAGCCCCAATGGGATCCAAAGTATGTTAAAATGCTTGATGCAGTTATGGAATACATGGAGGAAGTTGGTAGCCGAGGCAAACCTGATATAGCAGGACGTGATATTCTTATTATTAGATCATTAATTGAATTTTATGATTTTGAAGTAAATCATAACCAGGATTTACTAGATGTATTGGCTGATGTAAAAATAAGGTCAGACCAAGTATATCCTGACCAATAACATTGTTTATAAATGTAAATTAAACTATACTATAACTATGA
>Ga0194115_10006005_pt1 | contig 12435 bp, 14 predicted proteins | sample TA2MahsurfametaG_3_FD_148656 | JGI IMG/M metagenome (GOLD analysis project Ga0194115, IMG submission 148656) | Freshwater microbial communities from Lake Tanganyika, Tanzania - TA2015002 Mahale S4 surface | ecosystem: Environmental > Aquatic > Freshwater > Lake | place: Tanzania: Lake... | reverse complement strand
GATGTTGCGTGGCCACGAATGAGGGCTTCGCAGTTATACAGTGGCTGCCTTTTTTGTTCTCTTTTCCATCATCGTGAAACAGCGGCTTTGCGAAGAATGACACCGACATGCCTGTGTCCCGGGACTCGATCCAGACGTGACTAAAACGATTGTATGGTGTCTCTACGGTTTCGCTTCCGAACCGAAATCTAGCTTGAATCGATTTACGTCCTATGATGGAATCCTATTCAACAAAAAGTCTGTAGTTGATAAAGACTCCACCTCACTTGCTTTATGTTTTCTCTCTTCCAAAACGATATTCGGGGGAGAGTCAATCGTCCCTTTTTTACTCCAACTCTTGTTCATTAAAGGTATAGAGGAATCCATTACTGAATTGTGGTAAGTTCATTGAATAGACTGGCATACAACGAGGTTGTCGAAAGGGATTCATACAAAGACTTTGACGACTTTTAACCCCTCCCAATGCAGCACAATTCGTACCACTGTATTCATTGTAATCCGTAAAGACACCGACTACACCCGTATTCCGATATAGATAATTCACAACCGATCTCCAACTTTCATAGGCATATAATCCAGCATTCATACCAATGACCATATCAGGTGGACCTGTACCACAATCAAAATTTGGATCTAAACTTGTCCCGCCGTACGTTCCCGTGACGATTCCAATCACTAAAGAATCATACTCAATCCGCATAGCAAATTGTCGATCTGTTGTCGTAGTATGAGTCGACGTCGTCGGTTTACATTTCGTTGGGAGCATATCTTCACGGACTATAAAGACCAATTCTAACGTCAAATCTTCAGGCAATAGAAAGGTAACTTCTTGAAATAGATCCAAAAAGTTAATCTCCTTTTCTGCACCCACCACATGAATCCGTAAAGGACGTCGTAACATCCGTGCGACGGTTACTGGAACATCACCATATCGTTCAATGGCATGATATATCGTTAAGGGGAATGTACAAAGTAAACTGATCGGACTTGAGGGTGGGATCCGTCGAAGCTTGTAATAATCTTCCCATGAGGATAGTTGAAGTAGGCCAACAGCATTCCGTCTCAATTCAAGTCCAGCATCTTGACGATCCTGTAAAGAGATATGACATTCGGATGGGAGTTCAGTAATCGGAGCGAACCCTTCTTGATAAGACAGCCGAATTGATGCATCAACTCCAGAAGCACTTGTACTTTGACCTCCTGACCAACCCCCCATTTCGGTACGCCACCAATTTGTACAATTCGTTACATCAATCCCTAAGGATTGTAGAAAGATCTTGTAGGGTTCCTCTCCTAATTGATGTGACCGTTCCATTAGGGGAGGTTGCCACTCTCCAAAGAAATTATTGAAATTGGATAATTGATTTCGATGATGACAATATACCTTCCATGTCGAACATAAACAGGCATGTGTCCAACCATCGGTACGACAATCACGTCCAGTATGTTCGATTGTACAAAAGTATGCCCCCTCACAAGATGGACAAAGATCGGATGAAAGTCGTCGACAATGTAAACATAATGGATTCGATGTCACAAACTGTCTCTGTTTCGTCGTCATCGATGAGGATGTACCAGTACGTACGATCCTATCGTTTGCCGTGACCTGGTCCTCGATGTGTTGTATATCCTCCTGATCACTTCCACTGTCACTATCTTCTTCTTCATCGTCATCATCATCATCATCGTCATCACTTTCAGTCCGATTCATGGCGGAAATGACCTTGGCAAGTTCTGCACCATCATGATAATTGTGTTGCATGGCACTGGCTAACCATTCCGGTATGGGCGTAGGCGTATAACCCGTCGTCATCATTTCTTTAGCAACTTCTTCTTGAATTTGTGGATGAATATCTGGACTGATATAGGTTGGTCCATAAATTTCAATTTCCATTAAGGATTGCCATCTTCCACCAAAGGATCGGACTAATAATACAGGACCATAAAATCGTAAGGAGAACCATCCACATGTCATCGCCAGACGTGTTGCTGGAATATTTTCTCTTCCTACTAATAAGGATGGTTCGGGTATATTATGATAGGCATATAATCCAGCAACCATATGTCGAGGACGGAGAAGAGGTGTTTCCAGAAAGTCTATCGTCTCCATTCCTTCTGGATGTTGTTGTGATGTTTGTACCGACTGGTGCAGAATTCTTTGAATATCATCCCGAAAGGAATCTGAGGATTCATCCCATGATACCCAATGGGTCTCCAAGTTTCCTTTTTCCGGTACAAATATTACAGAGATTGCCATCTTGGATATGGTATACCGTATGGGGGAACCCGGTACAAACAGAATGAGTGGTGGAATTCATGGCGATGAAGAAACACTGACAGAGAGCGAGATGATGTGTGAGAAATGTGATGGACGATGACGACCTTGGAATCCCATACATACGATATCTACATCGGTGGTGTCATACAAAACATCTTTGAAGGCTACATATGTATCGTATCTATGAAGAGGACCAGGAGAAGTCGCACGGGTCGTGCCATAGTCCTTTGGAAGCAGCTCCGTGTATTCGGATCCGTCATTACTAATTACTACAGTACTCCTCTAGACAGTATCGTATCCAGTATCCAGCTGTTGATTCGCATTTCCTTCACCAAACATTGACTATCATCATCATCAAAATGACACCAACTAAAACTTCAACGCCGATAGCTGAAGCGACGAAGGAAAATACGAAGGTAGATGAGAATGCTGGAACGACGACGACAACGCCAGCGAGAAGTGGAAAAGGACCAGCATCGGCAGTCGAATTTGAACCTCCTCTAGCATGTGTCCGAAGGATTCTGAAAACGAGTTTACCCTCCTCAACGAATGTTGGGAAGGATGCATCTGCTGCCTTTGCTAGAGCAAGTGGAATCTTCATCATTTACCTTACTGCATGTGCCAATGACTTTGCTCGAGAAAATCGAAGACAAACCATTACGGCCAATGATGTATTAGCTGCTATCAAGGTACGTTAAAAAAAAATTTGGCTCGCGTCAACTTTCTTTTTTTGGTCCGCTTTGATTTCTTGTTAGGCCTTGGCGTTTAGTTGATTTTTGTTGCAGTTTGAAAATTTGTTAAGGTATTTTGGGGCGTTCCATCTTTGTGTTTCATTATGGATGCTACTGTTTTGCCGCTTGTACGTTTTCCTTACCCTTCTTTCTTTTTTCTTCTCCATGTACAGGAATTAGAATTTGATGAATTTACTCCCCAATTGACACAATTCTTGGAACTATATCGTGAAAATGAAAAAACGAAAAAGGAAGCGAAATTAAAGAAAAAGGCCACTGGTGGTGGCAGTGGTGGTAATGGTGGTAGTACTGGTAAGAAAAAGGGTATACCGAATACTCCTCAATCATTGAATTCCAAGGGAGATGAATCTGGGGATGTTTCTATGGAATATAATGATGATGATAATTCCGATGATGGTGATAGAGATGGTGATGATGAAGACTTGGTAGTCGAAGAGGACATTGAAGATATGGACGAGTAGTACTACAGTATATTGCTTGTACTACGTAAACTTCTTTGGGCTAAAGGGGAAATGGAAACCGATCGTTTATGTAGATCAATAGATGCGTAGCAGCTGCTGGAAGAGGATATCGAACATATGGACGAGTAGTAGGATATTGTAGTACTACATAAACTTCTTTGGGCTAATGGGGAACTGAAACCTATTGTTTATGAAGATCAATAGGTATGTTGAAAGCGTAGAAGCTAAAGGAAAGCAAGGCTCTCAAGTTCCTCCGAAGCGTAGGGCACTTGCCCGACCTATCACCAAGGCAATGAAACGAAGAGGATGGAAAAACGCAGGTGTAAGTATGCAGGTCCCATCAACGCTTCCGCATGGTAGAAAACAAATGTGCATGCTACGGTTATCTCCCATCACGTAATAGCACCAGAGCGCTCGTCAAGGAGTGGGAATGTAGCTTCGATCGGGGTGGACAGAAAGGGGCGTCAGGACGAACCCAAACAAGCCCCAAAACGTCGACACCCCCATCAACGTCATCTAGAGCTTTTAGCAATCGCATATACCACAGAAAATCCGAATGCCCGGAGGCAAGACGGTCAGCGCGACAAACAAGGGCAGGTGGACACTGCAAACATGTGCACAAACTGTGAAAAGTGCACGCGCAGGCCGAGCTCATACCAATCAATGGACGAAACAAATAGGTCGCGACCCATATAGTACTCACCGAAATCTCATAGTTCAGCATCCAACACGCCAGCTCTAGGTTCATAGAGTTTACGACGCCATCTTGGAATCATCATCTGAGGAATGGAAGGAATAGCTTTTTCGAAGAGTGACTTTTCGATCTTGTTGCCAGATTCTTCCACGGCTTCATACATGGCGACTAAGTACATCCGAGAATCCAAAAGGCCCAGATTCCGAAGGACGCGATTGTTAAAGGAATGTTGTTCCGATGCCGGAACGAGTCTACCAATGGCGGGGACTAAGAGTTTGTCCTCAATTTCAATCATATTACTGGCACAATCCTTGATTAAAGAAGATTTTTCCATAATATCGTCAATGGCCTGGGCTCGGATTGTGACGTCGGCACTCATATCATTGGCAATGGACACGGATTGGACCTGTAGAGTTCGAAAAAAGAAGGCAACGTCTTTCATGAGAGGAATTTCCAATTATGGTTACGGTCCATGAATCAACTCCTTCAAACGTACAATGGAACGACCGAGTAATACAAGGGTTTCACGATCCGTTTCCAATTGGGTCATGGCCGTGGCAAATCCCTGTATGGTGTCTTGAGGGATCGACAGATCCTTATTCGTTAACTTGTTTCTCATCCATGGGAACATAAGATCGGCCTCAATACGGTGTAAGCCCTTCATATTGAATCCAACCACATAATCGGCAGCTTGAGACAAGGCCTGTGTAATGGCATCCAAGGATGGACCACACGTAGCAGCTGCCCTAGCTCGTTGTGCCAATGTACATAATCGACGAGCCTCACGTACTAATGATGCTGTATGCCATCTCCAACCATGAATATGAAACTTTTCAAGAGCTCCCTCACGATCTTCCGTCGTGAGGAATTCATGGATTGATGGATATTGTTCTTCCAAAGAAGATAGTAGTAGATCCGTATCCCCACCACCTCGTACCAGGCAAGCATCGGGACGATCGTTTCGTTTCCCACCAAGAACGACTGGATGGAGAGAGACTGAAGAGCCCTCCGTTTCGTAGACCAAAATGACAATCGTCCAAAAAAGGACTACCAATAACCAACGGGCCATTGAAAAGTTGGATGTCCGGGCAGATGGGTTTACCATGATTATGCGCCACCACGTTCCTATTTAGGCATTAAGTATGGCTGATGATGGACAGAACTGAGCTGAAGCCTGTTTCGTGTGTTTCGCTTGAAGGATGAAACAGACAAAGAGGATGGGGTGTCATCCCCGAAGGTTTATCAAGGGCCATGACATTTTCATGAAAATTCTGTGGAAACACCTAGATGAAGAATTGTCGTCGTTCCACTTGTCGCAAAACAAACAAACTTCTTCTTCCGACACCCTTCGTATCGTTACCAATCAATTTTCGGGTGGTCAAGATTCGAGATCGTCTGTTTGTCGGGCGTCTCAGCAAAGAAAGTTGTGACACTTGACACACGCGGTATGACATACGTATCGAACATTCGACTCAACGGATATCATTTTTGACTGTTATCATACGTGTCTGACACGACTGACGCTCGGCGTTCTATAAACAAAAGAACACGATGTGCCTACGTCAAATCTTCTGCGGATTATTCTTTCTTGCCTCGCGTTTGTAGCATTGCTACTCGTGACATCGAAGGCATGCAATAAGAAATAACTGTAACATGAAAACCCGTTTCCAACACACTCAATTCCAAATAGACTGGGCATTTACTAGGTATCCATTATATCGTCCATGGATCAATCCACACAACCAATCCTACGTCCATATCACACCTTTTTTCCCTGACGAAAAACAATCTTCATTCGATTCGACATGTCAATCGTCTTCGTACCCTCCATTGTATCAACAATGTGGAACCTCTCCCTGCATTGAAACGAAGCAAATATCCGGTCTCTCCTTCCGTAGCATGTCGACGTTTCCGAGTGTGAGGTCACTTCGGAACCAGACAAGATTCGGCGACCGTCGAACAAAGTCTACTAAATAGTCTTGTGATGATGCTGCCAATTGGCCCTTCCGATACCATCTCGTCCCCAAAAGACTCACCCTTGTCAATTTCTGTGCATGACTTAGTAATGTATTCCATAATCGTTCTTCATCTAAATTGGCACATAAAATCATCCGAGCCTCATCTAGATACAATTCCTTCAGACCACCGAGGGCTTCAAAGTGGCCCTCTGATTCATTCGAAATGGGCCAAATCAAGGAACGATTCCATCGGATGACTTCCAAATTAGGATTATTCCTTGCGAGCATAGCAATACCGACCGTTGTGAACGGGAGGTAACTCATGTCAATCGATCGTAAATTCGGTACGAGCATAGAGAGGGTGACACCCTGTGCCAGACCCTTGTCCACGTAATCCTCAAAGGGCGCGAGGAACCATGATCGACGAGATTTTCGTATCCATTCACTCGTCCGTTCATCATAGTCATCGTAACAACATTGTCGGAATCGAGGTGTCATGGAACAATCCAAACTTTTGACGTTTTTGAGGGGTGCGATCGTATTCAGATACTCGTCATTGATTGGTTCAATGTTCGAGGAAAGGTACGTCAAATTGAACAGTCGTAAATGGGTCCGATGCCCACAAAAGGCATCCGACCAGCGTTCAGTCCGTACCTTGTCTAGAAACTCCTTGGCTGTGGAAACTCCACTACCTAGAAAGATCGTACCGGATCGAGTTTGATCCAGAAAGGCATGATTTCTCACCTCATGACAACTTTTCGAAACGGTCGAAAAGTTGTTCAAATCCTTCCATGAAAGGAAGGAAAGAACGACCAACAAACAGTCATGGTCGTGAAGTGTCAACAGATGGTCTTCTGGCACGTCCACTGACATTGGTTGTGATTCAGCCAAAATTCGTACATCCTCATCCTCTTCATCATCGGCGGAATGCCACGTATCGACATCTGAATGTCGATAGCAATTCGGTGTTGATATACTCGTCATTCCTTTTTTTGGGGGGGGTAATGGCGAGAATATGTGTGTGTGTGTATTTGTGATTGTAGCTTTATCTCTTTGATTGATTTCCTCGTCGTCGTGCGGTTCTGACGTCGGACAAAGTGAGATGCCGTCTTGGTGCAAAAACGGTAAGAATCGAGGACTGCCCTTGCACCAGACAAGAACTCGATCAGCGTTCGTGACAAGAATCAACAAGTTCTGCGGTGTGTACCTGTATTTCTTTGGCGTCACCCGTACTTTCACTACTTTCCGTGTTTCATTGATTATTATTACATAGAGTTGTCGAAGGAATTCATATCCGGTGCGACAACGAGAACTTCCGAACTAGGGGTTGGGCAGGACGTTTGCACGTAGAGGATTGTACTGTGGCGTACTTGGCCGGCCCGACGTGTCCTCCTTCTGGTCCTGCACGCCAGCACAGCTTCGAAATAGGAAGTCAGTCACGCATTGACAAACGACGACATCTGACTCATGGCTATATCTATCACAAGTATCTACATATTGACTGATATCGTAGATACATATCTTGGCTGACGATGACTGTGATGCATGTTTTGTTGTTGGCATGTTTCTTTTGGCAACATCACAGACCATCTAGGGTAGCCATGCATTACAAGAGATCCACCCCGACTCTACTGAAACGTACAAAATCTATCCAGAACTGCGTCAGAACGTCACGACAAGCGAGAATGGTCGGTTCTCTCCAAACTTTTCCGGTCGTATCGCTAAGGAGACCCATGGTTACTGCCGTCCTCGTCCTTCTAATCGTCTTCTTGGAATCGACTGAGATATTTGCCTTTTCATGCATAGGTCATCCCACTAGAAGGAGGAGGAGTAGGAGGGTAGTTAGTGAAGGACCAGCCTTTTCCCCTCGAATCGACGGTAAGGATCGTCGAATCCAAGAAGATATCCGTCCCTCCTCGTCTACTACTAGTACGACGAGGATCCAACAAAGTCAGCAGGTGGGTGATGACGATATGAGCATGGACAAGAATAACAATAAGAACGATATCGATGACAACAAAGTCGTCCAAGTGGGTTCTAAAGAGTATTTACAAGGATTTCTTTTATCGCCCATTGAGGGAAAGACGACATCCGAACGAGGAAGTGGCTTAGAACAGGCATTAAAACTTGGAGGATCCGTCGCGTTGGGCCTATCCCTACTCTTTCTTGGATTTATGGCTAGCAATGGACTGCTATAGACAAATTAATTTTGTACATCCATAGACTTTATCCTTGTCGGCTGGGCAAGACCGATCGTTTTTGTGAATACACAAAAAATTCTAGGAACAAGAAATTCTATCACAACTAGTTGATACATCCACCCTTCATAAAAAACATCGGAGACATCAAGAATACCTTTAGATTTTTGGCAACCAAGACGAGGCTAAAGAGGCGTAAATGTCATGTAGAAAAAGTAGGTGACTCGTTAGGCATCATGTTGGGCGAATTGAAAAAGTCGAACGGTCGTAGTGAAACTCCCCCGGTACAAAGACCTAAGTGTCGAACGGGGTCTTCTTTACATGGAGCTTGCTGCAAGGTCATTTTTGAAGTCAACACCCAGAGATTGGAGCTTATTCGCCGCCATGACTGTCTTCACTGCGCCCTTAAATTTTCGTCTCACCATGAACTTTTCTAACTCCTTCTGATTCTTCTTGAGATTCTTCCCAGCCAATTTGGATGCACTCGCACCGATCCACGAATCTCGAATGGCAACTTCGGCATTCAATCGCTGAGAAGGTGATATCGTAAGGAGCTTGGAAATCAAGCTCTTGGCTTCCTTCGAAACCTGTCCCCAATATTCCTCATGGAATTCATACTGGCCCTTACGAATTTTGCGGAACAGCTCCCTTTGGTTTTGTTCAATGAAAGGGGGGTACCCTCCCAGAAGAATGTAAACAATAACTCCAAGAGACCACATGTCGGCTTGAGTATCATACGGCTTTCCTTCCAGAATTTCGGGGGCGACATATCCCGGTGTACCACATTGTGTTGTGAGCGAATTCGGCTTGAGAACCTTCTTGGCAAAGCCGAAATCAGCAATCTTGATGTCAGAGTCATCACTCTCACTCTGCAAAAAACATCCAGCAAAGGACAGAATGAGCATAATGGTTGGTAATCTCTCTCACACGCCCACACACCCATCATGGGCGATCGATGATACATACCGTTAGGAGCAAATTTTCTGGCTTCAAATCACGGTGCGCGACTTGGTGGCTGTGACAAAACCGCATAGCTTCGAATAAAATTTTGCAAACATCCCGAGCTTCCTTTTCGTTGTAATAGCTCTTTTGCACAATGCGGTCGAACAATTCCCCACCCATCATTTTCTCTGTGACAAGATAGTAAAACTGAGATTCGTCAAACACATCATATAGTCGGATGATGTGCTTGTGCTTCAATTCAGTCAGGACTGCGATTTCATCCTTCAGCGCCGTTTCATCTTCCTTTGACAACTTAGCCTTAGTTACAATCTTAATGGCAAAAGAATCACCGGACTGTTTGTGTGATCCTTCCTTAACAACGGAGAAAGCGCCCTCACCCAACTACCACAAGAACCACATGTGAATTTGACGAAATCGATTTGAAACAGAAAAGGGGGGATACAGGTTAGAAGCGAACGGGAACAGCACTGTTGTACGACACACGCGCAAAACACGAGTACTTCACAAAGGGGTCCAAAATCCCATCGTAATGACCCGTACTGACAGTTCGGAACGTACCGGCTTCCCGAGCTTGTAGAGGTCGCTGAAAGGCTTTCCACTGCTTGAATCTAGTGTCGCAGGAGGCCTCGTCTTACTTGGCGCTGATGGTTGTTCTACACTAGCATTCTTGGCGGGCTTGGCATTGGGTTTGGGGGCGGCAGCCTAAAAAACGGAAGAGACGACGGTTAGGCTTTGAAACTACAAGCCCATGGATCGTCAGGAGTCAGGAAAAACTTACAGGAGCCGGAGGCGGTGCTTGTACAGCGTCTTCCTTTGATCCACAAAGTCCCATGTTCGTTGGTCTTTACTTGCTGTCTGTGATTTGTTGCTGAATTCGATGTCAACACGATGGACACCAAAAATAAGTGAAAAAGGATTGGAAAACCCTTCGGTCATTTGTGTGTGTTCCGTATGCAATCGGCGATTAAGCGAACTCGAATCATTCGATTGACCCAGGAATCAAGAAGGCCGCGCCAAAATCTTCTCTTGCTCTTGGAGACTGCACATTTTTCATTCTGTGTAGTCCCCAAAACCTCCACCACGAATTGTCCCCCGAAGAATCTTTGTAGTACTACGCAGATACCCCAATATTTTTTCAATTTTTGAGGGAACGACCGACGAAGGTCCCCACCGAGTCGTGCCGAAAATTTCTTGAGCTTTCTTTCGACGATTTTGATGCTTGGATGGCCACAGGGGGAGCGAAAGAGCGCGTGCAAGGCCCCGCTCATAGATCCATCGACATGATGGCCATCCCAGAATCGACACCTTGGACTGTAAATCGTCACAAACGTCAGTACTGTAGTCCATTTTGATGGATCCCGATACTTTTCAGGACACCGATCTCGATCGTTTCCGATGGATAGCAGTGCACCGAACCGTCCATACATTCGGACAATGTCCATGTAGGAACCGATCACGCGAACGCCGACTGTTATGACGAAGAAGAGGTCTTCATTTGTACTAGGGCGAATAGTTGCCATTCTCTGTGCCATCTATCACCTGCAAATTGGAAAGTTCGTTGTTGCTGCCGCCGAGAATCGGTTTGGTCCATCGCCGAAACAAAGAAAGCACACATCATGGTCCAACAAAGTGTCTTTATCCCCCAACGACACTGGGATGGTACTTCGGCAACTCATTGCAGGAGGACTTGGTCGGAGTATCGCGCAGATGACTCTCTACCCCATCGATGCTCTTCGGACACTGGCTCAGACTCGTGATGGACGGACATTGGCAGATGTTGGGATGGCATCGTTAGCTCGAGGGTGTATATCAACAAGTTCCTTTGCATTATTCATGGGAGGGATTCAATTCGCAGTCTACGAAGGTTGTCGGAAGAATTTTGGTCCCCTTTTGTCATCTGCAGCGGGTGCTGTCTCCTCTTGTATCGTCGCAGTACCACAGGAGGTTATCAAACAACGGTTGGTCACAGGCGTCTATTCCTCCTTTCGTGATGCAGTGTCTACCATTTACCGTACAGAAGGGATTCAAGGATTTTATAGTGCATGGAAGCCGACTGTGGTCCGAAATGTCCCCTTCGTCATGACGACATTCGTGACTATGGATTCCTTGAAACGTTGGCGGTTGAGAGAGGACAAGAACGACCGATCAGAACTGACCTTGAGCGAAAACTTAGTCATCGGTATGTCAAGTGCATTGATGGCCTGTTTCATTACACAACCGGCGGATGTCGTCAAGACAAGGATGATGACGCAAGCAGCAAGTACTCAGGCGCCGTACAAGTCTGCACTTGACTGCTTTACTGCCATCGTCAAAAGTGAAGGTCCGCAGACCCTATACTCTGGTTGGAAGCAGCGAAGCATCTATTTGTGTTCACTTTGGGGTATAACCTTTGCCATGAATGGGCAAGTGAACGCGTACATCAATAGCAAACGGAATGAGGCAAACACGGCCAGATAGCTACGCCATGATAAAGCGATCGAGATGACGAACTTGATGCTTATCCATCCATGTCAATAACGTTAGAGCGCCAAAACTGATGGGCGATTCATACAATGATGTCGTAGCTCCATGATTTTACAGTTATATTTGAATCAGACGAAATTGAGAATCTCGTGGGTGGCACTAAAGAGGGAATTGGAATCCTGTTTGGCGTCGTTACAAGGCGTCTAGTAAGTTTGTTCAAGGCAAGATATGGCAATCTCTTCAATAAAGCATGTCGTTCTATATTCGATATTCTACCTTATCTGTCATGCCATGATATTGTTAGGCTGCGCAATAGATGGCGCCCTGTGATATTTTGAAGGTTGTTGTAACCTAGCGTCGATACGCTGTAAGAGTGTTTCGATTCTTCAACACAGGCTCATGACGAGCACCGGACTTCGAAGGTTTCTTTTGTGAGTCTCTAGTCTGTGCTGCGGCGGCCAAAGATCGCCAAGTTTGGGCGGGGTGCGGATCGACTTTCCTGAAGTTTGACTGCTCAGTGGGCTTGACCGTCTTCGCCCCCACTCGAAACTGAGGATAATTGACATTTTCCTTTTCCAAGATAGCCGACATCGTCGTACTGTCGCCATGTGAGGCCATGGACTTGATGGTTGATTCGGAAGTCGAGGTGGAACCGCGGAATATCTGTT
>Ga0194115_10006004_pt1 | contig 12435 bp, 20 predicted proteins | sample TA2MahsurfametaG_3_FD_148656 | JGI IMG/M metagenome (GOLD analysis project Ga0194115, IMG submission 148656) | Freshwater microbial communities from Lake Tanganyika, Tanzania - TA2015002 Mahale S4 surface | ecosystem: Environmental > Aquatic > Freshwater > Lake | place: Tanzania: Lake... | reverse complement strand
GCTGACGTATCTTGGTCAGTCGCGAAATGGAAGCTTAAAGCAAAATGAAATCCCTGTGGACCAACTTCTAACCACGAACTGTCGCGGTCAGCAGCTTTGGGTATATTATTAGTTAATGCTGGGGGATGGGGTGGTGCACTTGGTCCAGGTGTTGTGTTGGCAATTTGTGAAGGCACAGAGGTTGGAACATTTTCTGTGCAGGCAAACAAGGCCAACAACAGAAGATATTTCATATTAGACATACTGCGTCACCAGCACTTCCTTCAATCTATCAGCTGCAACCGATGCCGCAAAGGCGTTGGGCTTGATTTGTGGCATCATTTGACACACACCCTTGATGTAACCTATAGCTTGTTGCACCACAGCATAGCTGGCATGCTCCTCATCTGGGTTGATGTCCAGATGTATCTCCACTTGACGATCCACCAACACTTCTGCCAGTTTCAAATACAATTCAGACACCTTGTACACCTCGGTCATCAAACGAACCACAGGACGGTCTTGCCGTTGGTCAAAGTCCTGTTCTGTTTGCACTTCACCGAATATCTTGCAGCCATGACATCCATCCAGATGCACCACAATTGCTATTGTGTAATCTGCCATCCAACGTCCATTCTTCATGTAGCGTTCAGAATCCACACCAAGGTACACCTTGGTTTCTGGACTTTGTTCACGAATGTATTCCTTCACCTTGTCATAATCAAGTAGATGTTTCATAATTATTGAGTTACAAGTTCTCGTTTGGTCATGTCCTGTTCTCCGAACTTTCTACGATACACTGTCTTGCCACCATCAGGTGACTCATAGATCCAAACTTCTTGTTCTTGTTCCTGTTCTGTCATATATCCTCCGGGTGAAGCATGCCGGGAGGGAATCGAACCCCCAACCGCCGGTTTTGGAGACCGGTGCTCTACCAATTGAGCTACCGACATATAGAGGGCGAGGCCGGATTCGAACCGGCGACTGTAGAGTTTTGCAGACTCTTGCATTGGGCCACTCTGCCACCCGCCCGCAACACTATCTATATTGCTGTTCTCGGATGGCTTTCTCAATGTTACCGCTTTCCAATCCAATTTCTCCTGTCTTGGGTCTATCCCAGATGGCAAACGCCAGAAACACCCCCACAATGAACAGAAAAGCTACAAAAGATAAATCACCACGTTCATGTCGTTCCATCATACATCCTCCTTGTGAAGTCGGGGAGACAGGACTCGAACCTGCGACATCCTGCTCCCAAAGCAGGCACTCTACCAACTGAGCTACTCCCCGATGCTTATAATATAATCAACTATGGTGTATTTGTCAAGTACGCGCCTGAAAGGAGTCGAACCCATAACCCCCGCATCCGTAGTGCGGTGCTCTATCCAGTTGAGCTACAAGCGCTTAACATGAATGCATTCTGCCACTTCCTTGCCAATGGCATATCTGCAATCTCGTATGGACACCAACATGGTGGTGTCATTTTTTCGTAAAGGGCACACCTCACATCCTTTTATAAATCCCAGTGCAGACAACCGTTCCTGATAGGCGGCATCCACATCAGTGACCTCTACTGTTTCATCTTCATTCACTTCATTCAGATTCATACATCCTCCAGAGCTGCCAACCAGGATTGAACTGGTGACCTCATCCTTACCAAGGATGCGCTCTACCGACTGAGCTATGGCAGCAGGGTGATTGACGGGGCTCGAACCCGCGACCCGCGGAACCACAATCCGCTGCTCTGCCAGCTGAGCTACAATCACCATGGAGTCCTTGAAGGGACTTGAACCCATAACCCGCTCCTTAGGACGGAGCCGCTCTATCCAGTTGAGCTACAAGGACACGGACAGAGAGGGATTCGAACCCTCGGTACAGGTTTTAGCCCGTACGGCGGTTTAGCAAACCACTGCCTTAAGCCTCTCGGCCATCTGTCCAACGCTCCTGGAGGGACTCGAACCCCCAACCCACTGAGTAGAAATCAGTTGCGCTATCCAATTACGCCACAAGAGCAAGTAGTCCCTATTGGAGTTGAACCAATGGCCTCAGTCTTATCAGGACTGCGCTCTAACCATCTGAGCTAAGGGACTGTGTGAACAATTTTGCCTGCTCTTTCACCATCAACAACATATTGTAAGCACCGTTTCTACGGCTCATACTAAGCATGCTACCTAGATTTAACTCTTCCATAAGATTTCTATCATTATCCAATATTTCTTGTGCTGTATGTCCACTATAAATGTCACTGATTAGTCGGATTGTACCTTTCACAAACATTGCATCACTATCACAATGATAATTCACCAATCCCTCTTCTAGCTTTGGGACCAGCCATACCTGACTCATACATCCCCGCACTTTAAATTCTTCTAAACGAAATTCTTCGGGAAAGGGATTTGCTTTTTTTGCCAACGCTAATAAAAAATCATAACGTTGGTTATTGTCCTCAAACTTATTAAGAATTGACTTGTATTTGTCTATTTTTTCATTTATATTCATAGTTGCAAATAGTTGAGTTGATGGGAGTGGAAGGATTCGAACCTACTAGGCCTATTGGCGACAGATTTACAGTCTGTTGTAGTCCTCCAACTCTACGGCACTCCCAGATAGCTGAGGCCGGACTTGAACCGGCGACCCCGGCATTATGAGTGCCGTGCTCTAACCAGCTGAGCTACCCAGCCATGAACGGAATCGACGGGACTCGAACCCGCAACCCCCGCAGTGACAGTGCGGTGCGCTAACCGATTGCGCCACGACTCCAAGCTCCTCGGGAGGGACTTGAACCCCCGACCTAGTGATTAACAGTCACCCGCTCTGACCAACTGAGCTACCGAGGAATACTACTTTTTAAACATCCTCTTTTTCTAAAAATACTGCAATATAAAAAGTGACAATCCCAACCACTGTCGTGATAAACAGAACTGTGCCTACAGCATAAATCATGCCTGTTGTCATATTCAGTTTAATTATTTTAACTTCAACAAATCAGCTTCCGTCATCGCAGTCTTTCGTCCCTTGGTTGCGGTACGAACTTGTGCCACTTGTGCTGCGGTTACAGGTGAAGCCTTATTACCCCAACTGGTTCTGATGTATGTTACAACCGCTGCCACTTCAGCGTCTGTCATTGGTTGACCAATACCATAGGCTGACATCATACCGTTGTAGGTCATGTTACCTACTTTCATCGGACCTTGTACACCATAAATCACAATGGCTATGGTTCGTGATGCAGGTCCAGTCACCCATGATGAACCAGCGAGTGGGGGAATGGCGCCAGCAATACCCACACCAGTTTGCTGATGGCATGATGCACATCGTACATACAGTGATTTACCATCTTGTGCTTGAACATTTAATGCCAACAAAAATATTAATGTAACTAAATTAAACAATTTTTTCATATTTTCTCCAAAGAAATAAAGAGTAATGCCAAGAGACAGAATCGAACTGCCGACACGTGGTTCTTCAGACCACTGCTCTACCAACTGAGCTATCTTGGCTTAGGGAAAATCTTCGCCCTTATACTCTGGGTGAAGATTTTTCATGTTGTCTATACCATCCACCCAAATAATGGCCACGCCATATATCAGAAGAAAAAAAATGATGATGCCCATATTGATGATGAAATCTTTCATAACTTCTCCTTGAAAAGAGCGAGCGATGGGGTTCGAACCCACGACATCAACCTTGGCAAGGTTGCGCTCTACCAGCTGAGCTACGCTCGCAAACTACAAATGCCCTGAGTAGGACTCGAACCTACAACCTGGTGATTAAGAGTCACATGCTCTACCATTGAGCTATCAAGGCGTCAGAGCCACAAGTCGGGATTGAACCGACGACCGCTCGATTACAAATCGAGTGCTCTACCGCTGAGCTATTGTGGCAATACTACATTATTTAGAGCGAGCGATGGGACTCGAACCCACAACAACCTGCTTGGAAGGCAGGGACTCTAGCCATTGAGCTACGCTCGCAAGTCCGCCGGGAGGGACTTGAACCCCCACATCTTTCGCATATAAGGCGACTGCCTTCACCATTTGGCTACCGGCGGATATGCCCCCACTAGGACTCGAACCTAGAACTTACTGGTTAAAAGCCAGCTACTCTGACCAATTGAGTTATAGGGGCCTACATGCTCCGGGCCGGAATCGAACCGGCACGCCTTGTGGGCGAGGGATTTTAAGTCCCTTGTGTCTACCGATTTCACCACCAGAGCAACATGCATTCAGAGGGAGTCGAACCCACACGCCTTGCGGCGCCAGCTCCTAAGGCTGGTGCGTCTGCCAATTCCGCCATGAATGCGCGCCTACTATTCTTCTGTTATTTCTACACCACCATAAAATACAATCTCACAATCCACGCACTCCCATTCAGCATCTTCTGGCCACGTGGCCTCGTTCAATAATTTTTGTTCTTTCTTGGACAAATCTTCCACACCATAACGGTCAGAATAGCATCCATCTGTTAGATTGTGATCCACTCTGTTGTAATCATCAGTGTTCAACGGTTCATCTGGTTGCCACCCATTCTCACGTGGGTCATCTGTGACCCAAACCTCACCCCACCGATACCAAACTTCTTCTTCAAACACAATACGTTTACCGTTTTTAAGCACCTTCTCCCAAACACATTTTTCAGAAACATTTTTCTTTTCTGTGCTTTCAATTTTAAAAGGCATAGGCACCTCAGGTTAAGTTACGGACAGGGAGGGATTCGAACTCTCGGAGCCTCTCAGCTCGGTGCTTTTCAAGAGCACTGCAATAGACCACTCTGCCACCTGTCCTAATTACTACAAACCTCTGTAATATTTACTTCTAGGTCTTCCTTGTTTTTTGTTAGCGCCTTTATAAGAATCTGTTAAAGCGTGACAATTAGGACAAAGAAGTTGAAGATTTTCAATTTTGTTATTGGTAAAATCACCATCAATGTGATTAAGTTCAATAGGTACTTTACCTGTATGTTTATTTACTTCTCCCCATTTACATATTTCACAGCAATTGCCCCTTGTTTCCTTTAGATGGGTTTTTATCCATCCCGCAGTTGCTGTTTTACCTTTCATACCATTATGATTACCTGATAACCATTCAGATATCATTTTGCTACGATAGTCTTTATACTGACAATCCCGTGAACAATACTTACTGCCGTGTATCAATTGTGTTTTGCAAACTATACAAATTTTCATAACTACCTCCTTATTATAGTTACAACTATTTATAATAAGTCGGTTTTACATACTAGCTTACTCTGCCACCTGTCCAGATGCTCTGGGCGAGACTCGAACTCGCAAGGTCGCGGGACCAAAGGTTTTTGAGACCTTCGTGTATACCATTCCACCACCAGAGCAAACTATGGGTAGTGAGGGACTTGAACCCCCGACCCTCGCTGTGTAAAAGCGATGCTCTAACCAACTGAGCTAACCACCCAACTATGGACCTGAACGGGATCGAACCGATGACCTCCTGAATGCAAATCAGGCGCTCTCCCAGCTGAGCTACAGGCCCGTAATGACGTTGAAGTGGGCGGTTTCACCCGCTTTCCTAGTTGAGATAGGCGACCGATTTGCTCAACATTGTCGGCCCTCTAACCACTTGAACGTCTAAATCGGGGATACTACAATCGCACTGCATTGCCCCACTACGACTCGAACGTAGATTCGCGGATCCAAAGTCCGCTGTCCTGCCATTGGACGATAGGGCAATAGTACCGCGTATGGGAATCGAACCCATCTTACCGGAGTGAAAGTCCGGCTTCCTAACCGATAGAAGAACGCGGCATGGACATGACCTACACTTCTGGTTTACCTACCCATTCTGGCAGGTCATGTCATGAACATTGCTGTCTGTTATCAATCAGCACCCACCTTTTAAATATAATACCCTGGGACTCGTTTGTCAAGCCCCAGGGTAAATTGTTACACATCAATCACTTATGACTTTTTGGGCTTTTTCTTTTTCTTGGTTTCTGTTATTTCAGGTAATGTAATCTTGGCACCTAGTTGTGTCAACACTTCTCGCATATTTGGATAAATTTGTAATAGTGTTTGGTCCTTGATATGTACCAGGATGTTGGCTTCCTTCCAGTGCATGCCTTCCAACATTTGCACCCATAATGTTTCTCGCTTAGGTACAGGTATCTTTTCCATAGTTCCGCCTGTTTGATAATTCTTGATTCTGCGGAATTCAGCCCGAGCATCAGTGTTGGCAAAACCATCAGGGACGCTGGTATCAGGCTTGTAGGTGTCAGGCATACCGGTGGGCAACCCATACAATTTTTCAGCATCCAACACTGCCATTCGCATCAATGGTGCAAATGTGGTGTCAATCTTGGCCACTTGTTTGGTTCTGTCCACTTGTTCATCCAAAGTGGCACCTTGAGCAATCCAATCCAGTTTTTCATTCAATAGCATGCTAACGTGTAAATGATTCATATCAAAACTCCGTGATGTGCTCCATGAGATTCTTCATCTTGTGTGCGATGAAATAGTTCAACAGCTGGGACTTGTCTCGAACATCCTTTTGCTGTGTGTAGTTATTTATAATGTTTTTCAGGATGTCCTGAGGAATCATACGAAGGTCCACCAGTTGTTGATTACGCTTGATGGCAGCTTCCTGAGGTGTGCCATACCAATGCGTGACATCCAGCTTCTTCCATTGCTCCAGATCCTTCTTTCGAATAGGCTTCTGACGACCACCTGTCACGAACACATCATCAGGTGACATGAAGTTGGGAACACCATCTCCCTTGTCACCCATCAAGATATGTTCCATCACAATCTCATCAATACCTTCTGTGGCCTTCACCCACTTCTTGTGAATGGGGCTGTACTGTTTCACGTTCTTGTAACGCTGAAGCTGAGTGAAGTCATGGTCACCAGACAAAATCAACACAGGCTGAGGCTCTGCCTCCAACCCCTGCTGAACCAAATCATGGTCCTGAGTCCACATCACCAACGAAGCAATGATGTCATCTGCTTCGGCTGTGTCCACTTCCACCACAGCATACGGGAAGCTCTCAGCCAGTTCTGACTTGATTTGATTCAACGCCTCGAAAATGGCATGCCAATCAAAGCCAGAATCATCACGCGCCTTCTTTCTGTTGGCCTTGTAATGAGGGAACATCTTCTTACGCCAGTATTTCTTGTTGTCACAGGCAATCACCAGTTGGCCAAACTCCTTGCCAAACTTGTTCTTGTAGGACCGTAAGGCGTTCACAATCATGTGGCGAATCAGTGGTGTACTGATTTCTGCATCAGTTCTGCCACGAAGTTCTGCCATCAGAGTGCTAATTGCCGTCTGTGAATAATCCACGATAATCATGTCATACCTCTATGTATTTCTTGCAATCATCATTGGGATCCCGATGACATAGATGCAAGATGTTTGGAATCAATTGTCCTTGGCGTTCCAACTTCACACATTCATCACACAAAACATAACGAATGTGCAAGTAGTTGTCAACACCTAGATATTCAGGACGACAAGTGGATGCAATGTTCTCCACACCAGCATCCACTTGTTCCTGATAGTATCTGGCACAACATTCTGGTATGTTGCTATGAATACCAAAATGATAGTGAAAATTATGGCATCTCATCCAATCCCTGAAAGTCATCAGGATTCCATGCCCTGTTCTTGAATTGCCCTTCATGAATCATGTCCTCGAACGTCTTGAACATGGCATTGAAACGAGCATTATACAGCTCCTTCATGCCAATCAGGATGTTCATGTACTTGTCCTGGTCTTCCGCTTCCATGTTGGTCTCACTAATCATAGTGGCCACCAGGTCCAGGTCATCAGTGACACGCCAGCAATTCATGATGTGTTGTTCCAAATCAAATCTATCAGCCATTAGTCAATCCTCACGATAAGTAGGTCAGTAGTAGTACGTCCCTTCAACGCCTTGCACTTCGCCTTGATGCCATCAAACCAATTCACAGTTTGATTCTTGCGAAGCTTCATCACCTCAGCCAACTGCTCCTCAGGCTTACGAAGAATCTTCTCACAGGTCACCTTGAATCCATAAATCTTGGGACCCTTCACATACAGGCTGTCCTTCACCTCAGCCTCATAGTAGCCTAGGCGGCGCTTCTTGGTGTCATACACCCAGACCATGTTGGCGCCAATGATGTCCACAGGATTCTGTGACTTGATGCCTTCATGCTCTGCCTTGAAACGAATCTTGCTGGCCAGTTTCTTCTTGTCCAAAGGCTTCTTCTTCCTGATACGGAGAGACTTCACCTTGGTCTGTTGCTGTGAGATGTTGTCCATCACAGCCGAGAACGTGTCAATAATCTTTTTGAAATTTCTTTTGCCCACATAGGCATAACCTTCCACCAGCTGTTCATCCTCACCATTATAGGCAGCATACCACTCGGCAAGACTCTTGCGAAGATGTTGCTGCACCAGCTTCAGTTGAGGACCTTTCAGGTTCTTGGTGAGAATGAACCCCACCATGTCATCTGAGGCTGGGACATCACCATCAAAGGCATCATCCATCTTGCCATCCAGTTCAGCCAACACCGAGGACACCTGAGCGCGAATCCTGTCCTGAATGTTGGGCTTGTTGCTGACCACAGCCGCCACCTTCTTTGTTGACTTCTTGTTGGCAAAGCTCATCACATAGTCACGAATTAGCTGTGAATGAGTGCTTTTCAATGGGAATCCCTGCAATGCCATGCGAGCTATGACACAGATGGAAGCTTTCACATCACCAAGATTGCGCCAAGCCTGAATGTCCTGCTTGGCAGTGGCAGGGCGCATCTCACGAAGCCATTGCTCCATGTACTTCATCAGATCCTTTTCTGAGGCACAATAGTTGTGCCAATTCAATCCACGAAGAAGTTCACTATCGTAATTCTTCACAGTACCCTCCCAGGTGGGCTCATCTGAAAACATGGAAGCCTCAGAAGCAGGAGGAAGAACCAGATGAAGATTAGGCATTGCTGTACACCTCTTGGTCAAGGAGAGTAATCTTGCTGATGCTGTCCCAACGGAACGACCGCCAAGCCTTCTTCTCTAGGTCCCAGACCGGGCAAGAATCTGGACTGTGCTTGCGATGAGACTCCTTCACTTGCTCTTGTGCTGGCAGAAGCATCTCAACCAACGTGCACTTCATGTCACGAATAGTACCATCTGCCTTGGCGAAAGTCACCGTGACCACTGAATTCCGAAGAAGGTTACGAATGCCTTCCTTTGTGATGCCATCCATTGCCATACTGCCTCCATGTGTTTAGAGTATGTATGAAATATAACAGTTTTTGTTGTGTTTGTCAAGTACCTGTTAAGTGCTGATATTTCAATCACTTAGACTTAGGAGATTTCACAATTTTGAACCAGCTGCCAGGATTCCAGTCCATATCCATGTTGGTGGTGTTTTCCACACGGGTGGCAGGTTCTGACTTGTTCACGGCATCAGCAAAGTTCTTGGTGGGAGGTATCACCACGGGCTTGGGAGGTTCTGGTTGTTTCTTCATGGACAAATTGGCGGCAATCACCAACAAGATGGCCAAAGGATCAAACACAAAAATCAACATCAAGGTCAACAATCGTATAGCTTTGTCCAATGTGGTGGCATCATCTGTACCATACACCAGTTGTGCCACGTACTTGATGGGACCCACTTCAGCTTCCAGCTTGCGTTGCCCCACGTTCAATTCTGATTTCTGTTTTTGTAATTGTTGAATTTTCTTGTTGCTTTCTGTGATGGTGGCAGTTGTAGCTGTGCGTTCACGGCGTTGGCTGTTACGAATCTGCACGGCACGTTCCACACGATTCACATCTCCCACCAGGTTGTTCACAGCAGCGTCCATTTGTTGCAACACCTGACGTGCAACTGCCACATTGTCCCGTTCCATCACAATCTGTTCATCCAACAATGTGATTTGTTCTGTGTTGGCATCCAAGCCTTGAGTGCCTTCCACATGAGCTCGGGTCAGATAACCAAAGATGCCTACACTGGTGATGAGACTCAACACTAGAATGGCTGTGATGAAATACATTTTCATCAGGATGTTGGTTTTGTTCCAGAATCGGTAGATCCAGCTGGCAGACACCAACTTGCCCACCTCCAAGGCAGCACCCATCAATCCCACGGCCACAGGGGCACCTGGAAAGATGGCAATCAAGCCGGCAATGGAGAACCATGCGGCAATGGTGCTGATGAATAATGCAGAAAATAATGTGAGAAGTATCATAGCTTAACGTGTTTTCTGTGGACCTTACATATGATCCACTCATTGTAAAATTTGTCTGGGTGCTCTAGCACACCATGGAGAAATTGAAGTTTTGCCTCCATGTAATTACACTGTCCTTTGTTACCACAAAGATGAAGGATTTCACGTTGGAAAGCATCAGGTCCATGGGTCTCAACGTCATGTAACAATTCTTTGTTACTTCCATAATAATCCCGCCAGTCAGATTCCACTCGGACTCGCTTTCGTTTTCCTTTAACAGACTTTCTTTTGGCAAAGCTAAATAATTTCTTTCCAATGTACTGTCGTCCTGTTTTTAAGTTGGTGATTCGATACACAAATCCAATGATGTTGTCAGGTACTTCAGTAAACTCTTTGTTTTCATATAACCACATAGTTGAATCCTCAATGAGACTCAACTATTTATGAAACTCCTTGACCTGAATGTTGTTGTCATTGTCAATCAAGATGGCGGTGAGGTTTTCCACCCAATCTCCAGAATTCAAATAATGTATGCCGGCAATTTGTCTATCTTCTGGTTTGTGAATGTGTCCACAGATGACACCTGAACAATTGTGTTGTTGTGCCAACTTTGCTGCACCTACTTCGAAATCTGTGATGTAGTTCACCGCTGCTTTCACACCATTCTTAATGTCTTTGGAAATGGAATAGTAAGGAAGCCCTCTCCATGCTCTATACTTGTTATACCATGTGTTGAGTCGAAGTGCCAGTTCATATCCACTCGCCCCAATCTTGGCAATCCATTTCCACTTGGCAACAAACACGTCCAAGATGTCTCCGTGAAAGATGAAATACTTCTTGCCTTCGCCCAAGTCAAGGATGTAGTTTTCTTCTACTTGTAACTTGCCAAGATGCATGTGCATGAATTCATGCAAGAACTCATCATGATTTCCGCGTATCCAGACCACAGGGATTTTTCTGGAGATGTCTAACACTTTGGATATCACCTTGGTGTGTTTACTGCGCCATTTGGCACCCCTTGACAAAGACCAGCCATCCACGAAGTCACCGTTGATGATTAAAATATCAGTATGATGTTTTTCCAAGAACGATAGAAATTCAACGGCTTTACAATCTTCTGTTCCCAAATGTACATCGGATACGATAATGGCTTTATAGTGCTTCATATTAGTTCCAGTAGTTCACTTTTGCCTTCTCGAAGTGCTTAAGGTTGTTTCTGTTGAAGAAATTCACGGTCATATACCACATCATACCAAGATATCCCAACTTGGTGAATCGTCGTTCGTCTTGACCGAAGTAGTGGTCAATAATCATAAACTTCTTTGGGTCATACTGCTGACTCAAAATATAATCTTCTGATGTTTCGTATTTGTTTGGGAACCCACCAACTTCTTCAAACTTACTACGACGAGTTAGGAAGAATGCTCCGATAGCAAATGGAGTTTTCTTTGCTAGAATCTTATTAACGAGATTGAATTTCCAGAACAGAAATGATGCCCGAAGGTGCGGACCATAGTTCTTAATATTTGCCGTCACCAAGTCCAACTTAAATGCCACCATCTTGTTTACGGCATCATAGATGGTAGAAGGATGAAATAATCGTACATCAGCATCCAAGAATAAAATGTATGGAGTAGTTGCTAATTTTGCACCATTATTTCGTCCTACTGATACAGGTCCCCCTTTGATGACTTCAATGTTCAACACATCCTCGTATAACTTTACAACATTGATAGTATTATCGGTACTATCGGCATCTGCGATAATGATGCGAACATTTCCGATACCCATTTGTTGTGACAGAGAATCAAGTAAATGTCCAATATATTTTTCTTCATTCTTACAAGGGATGATGATGGTAACAAGATGTTTCATTATAGTAAAGAAAAAGGATGTTTTTTATCGGTGTCCACACTCATACCAACATACTTACCCACCAGATTTCCCAATACATAGATGGGTACCACTATCCAATTGCCCTTCATCAACTCATCCAAAGACCAGAACATGGAGGCTAAAGATGCCAATGCCATCCAAACACTATTCAATAACAACTTGTGGGTGTTGTCCTCAAAAGTATAACGTATTTCCAACACTTTCAAAATGTTGAAAAGAATTTGTGAGAGAAATATTGCCAACCAAATCATTCTTCAACCTCATCCATGTCATATTCATAATCTTCATCATTTTCCAACATTTCACCACAAAAAGGACAAAATTCAGCTCTATAATGGTTATCATCCATATCATGCTTGATGGTGAATTCTGCTTCACAGACTAA
>Ga0194115_10006003_pt1 | contig 12437 bp, 14 predicted proteins | sample TA2MahsurfametaG_3_FD_148656 | JGI IMG/M metagenome (GOLD analysis project Ga0194115, IMG submission 148656) | Freshwater microbial communities from Lake Tanganyika, Tanzania - TA2015002 Mahale S4 surface | ecosystem: Environmental > Aquatic > Freshwater > Lake | place: Tanzania: Lake... | reverse complement strand
CCATGAAATAATCGTCGATGTATCCACTATCTCCTGAACCGTTATAACTTAAGTGGATTAAATTTTTTTTGGGTCTGATATCTGTATTTTTTTCAATTTCATCAAACATTACTTCGATAGGATTTTCCTCTTCATCTTCGAAATCTTCCTCTGAAAAAGAGGTGGATTCATCTTCTCCGACTTTATAATATGAGTAATAATGTTCGAAAGTTAATTCTTTTTTAATTGCATCCAAAGAAATAGATAACCTTTCATAGTTTATGTTTTCAACATCAGGCATACCAATTAAATCATTTTTGATAATATACTCAGCAACTCTTGTCAGAATTTTGGTTAGTTCATCTGGTATTTCAACATTGTAAGAGTTTTCGAAATAGTTGTATTGTGTGACTGCATCAGCCCGAAATTCTCCATAGTCCATGTCGATTTCGATATTTCCTTCTTTAAGTCCTTGAGACTTGAGGTACTTACAAACTATAGAAAGTATTTTTTTTTCTTCAGGTGTTAGGATATCCATAACAATAAATATCATTCATCGAATTCTAATTTCACGGTTTTTAACATCCACTGTGGACGTGAATTATTTCCTATATTAATTATCCATTCTTTGGCTGATGGAATATAATTGTTGCAATCTTCTTTTATATGTTGTTCACCGACATATCTTGTGTAAACGACTTTTCCATCACTGTTGGTGAACTGTGTTCCAAACTTTTGTTCCATCTCGAAAATACCTTCGCTGTGGTGTCTGAATGCACGGTGCAAAGAATCGCCAATCCAACCTTTGGTTTCATCCAACCATTCGTGTAGATGAATATAATCTTCGGGTTTTCCACCAAATTTTTTTGCGGAAGATTTTGCGTGTAAATTGGGATGGGCCATTATAGCAATTTTGAATTGTTTCTTCTTGCTTCTTCAGCGTCTTTGTAAATTTTTATCCATCTCAAAAACAAATCTATTGGAGCTAATGCCCAACACATAATTAAAAGAGCAATTGTATCAAGACCAGGTGAAATTCCAAGGCCCCCTGACATTACATCTCTATTCCATCTTCTGATTGACATAATCATACAATAGATGAAACAAATCAAATAATAACTCATAAAAATATTCATGTAATAAAATTTTGAGCCAGAGACAGGAATCGAACCTGTGACCTACTGATTACAAATCAGTTGCTCTACCTGCTGAGCTACTCGGGCTGTTGAGACGGAGGTCTTCAAAAAAATCATAATGTACCAAATGAGCCATTCCATCTTTCAGCGTCCCCCCTTGGTTTCGAACCAAGGACCCCTTCGTTAACAGCGAAGTGCTCTACCGCTGAGCTAGGGAGACAAATACCAAACTTGAAATTAAGTAAAAATTTAATAAAAAAAGTTATAAATACAAATCATTTAGATTTGAAACTTATAATTCTTCTTTTATATTTATTCATATGAGGACAAACCAAAATAGAGTCAGTCTTTTGGAAATAAAATTGATAAATGAGAAATTTGGCAAGCTGAGAAATGAAAAATCTCGAGCCATAAATTACAAAAAAAAGTTCTAGTGGGGTTGAATATTCAACCCCTTTTTTTTTTGTATAAATAACTTATTTTTGAATAAAATTTTTTATGAATCACGTTTTAGTACTTAACTATGATTACACACCTTTGAATGTTACTTCTGTGCATCGTGGTTTTGTACTTGTTGATAAAGGTAAAGCGGAAATTCTGAAATCACACGATAATCCTATTGTAGCGGGGTACAAAACCTATGTAAGACCTGTAATTATAAGATTATTAAGATACATAAGACATTTCACAAGACAACTAAGGGCGAATAGAAATAGAATTTATAAAAGGGACAATCACACCTGTGTTTATTGTGGTTCTACTCGTCAATTAACTTTGGACCACGTAATTCCGAAATCAAAAGGTGGGAAAAATGATTGGAATAATTTGGTTACATCTTGTCAAAAATGTAATTTGAAAAAATCGAATAAAACATTAGATGAAGCTAAAATGAAAATGAAACACAAACCGTTTGCTCCAAATATTGTAAATGAAAATGTTACAATTTCAAAAATTTGGAATGACTTTCAAAAATCATTCATTTATTATTAAAAAAAACTATAATTATAACATGAGCTTAGAAAAAAAAATTATAATCGCCCTTGTAATAATCATAATTACTTTTTTATTGACATTTACTCGTATGAATTATTATAAAAATTTATCTGAAAACCAACTTATCCAAACTTTAAATACTAATAATATAACTTTAGATTCTTTGCGAAAATTACTTGATTCTGTGGACGCTGAAAATTACAGTTCCCAAATAGAACTCAACAGGTATAAAATTGCATACGAAATTTTTATGAAAAGAAATCCCAAAGCCGCGTCTCAATATGGAGACATAATCTCAGAAGAAACAGAATAAAAATGGAAAAAAATATAGACTTAGAAAATGCTTTAGACGCTTCTATTATTTTCGCGAAAGCATTAGGTTTCATCCTACAGGATAATCAAGGAATTATTGTAGACGTACCTTCTGATTCCAAAATGCGTGAATTTATACAAAAAGTTGTTGTATTCAAGTTTAATAAAAAAATTCACATTTATAAATGTGATGACGACTTTCAGGAAGGTATTGCCGTTTTATTGAACACTGAATTAGAGGATAATAAACCACAATAACTAAATAAAATGAAAATATTAGGTTTTTCTGTAGGTCATGACAAAGGTGCCGTCGTAATCGAGAATGGTAAAATTTTGATAGGTATTACACATGAGAGGTTAAGTAGAATCAAACACGATGGCGGTCTTCTAGGAGGTCTCATTCCTCTTGAGTCCATAAACTATTGTCTCAATGCTTTAGGAATTTTATCATCAGATATTAAATTATGGGTTTATTCTACAACAGAAATTGTGGATGACGCTCCCGACAAATTTTTTAGAATATTTCCTAAAATTAAAAGAGAACAACTTATTTTTATCCCTCACCATCTAGCTCACGCATATTCAACTTTTTTTAGTTCAGGACTCAACGAAGCTGCTGTTGTTGTTGCAGACGCATCTGGAAGCATCATCAGTTACAAAAACACCACACACGAATGGTATGACCCGAAAAAATGGTCATTAAATCCTGACCACGATTGGACAGAAGCGATTTCGATTTATAACTTTAAAAAAAATTCATACGAAGAAGTTTACAAAAAATGGATTAAATTTCCAGTACCTTGGGATACTAATGAAGAGGTTTCTTTGGGGACTGTTTACTCAGATGGTACACTACAGATAGTCTATGAAGAAAAATACAATACTTGGACTGCAGGAAAGATGATGGGACTATCTTCATATGCGAATCGGGAAATTGTAGATGAGGGTCCATGTTTTGTAGAAGAGTTGGAAGACGACATAAAAATATTAAATAACCCTATATATCCAAAGGTTACTTGGAAGTCTGATTTTTATTCGAGGGCCTGTGTTGCCGGAATGTACCAAAAGACTCAAGAAAAATCTTCTCTAATTTTAGCAAAACTTGCAAAAAAATTTACTAACTCAGATAATGTTTGTTTTGCAGGTGGTTCGTTTCTAAACTGTAACTCTAATCAAATTATTTTAAACTCGGGTCTTTATGAAAATTGTTTTTTTATTCCACCATCTGATGACTCAGGAATTCCATTGGGATGTGCTTGGTATGGGTATCAACAAGTTTCAGATATTGGGGACACTGAATTAATTAACCCTTATTTTGGAAAAACTTATGAGAGGGGTGAAGTAATTTCTGCACTTAATAATTATCCACAATTAGAATTCGAAGAGTTTTCAGATATTTCAGATTTAATTGAAACTGTTTCTTTTTGGTTAACACAAAATAGGGTCATAGGATGGTTTCAAAATGGTTCAGAAATTGGTCCGAGAGCTTTGGGAAATAGGTCAATACTCGCTTCTCCAATCCCAAAATGGATGACAGGACACATAAATTCAGATATAAAAGACAGAGAGTGGTATCGTCCATTTGCCCCATCTATTCTTTTTGAAAAACAATCAGAGGTTCTTGAATCAGATTATTATTCACCTTTTATGTTGGTAACAACAGAGGTAAAATCTGAATGGAGAGATAAAATACCTGCTGTCACTCACATAGATAATTCTGCCAGACATCAATCTGTTACAGAGTATAACAATCCAAAATTTTATCAACTTATTAAATCTTTCTATCAAAAAACGGGTGTTCCTGTATTACTGAACACTAGTTTGAATGGTCCATCAGAACCCATAGTTGAATCGCCATCCGACGCAATCAATACCATGTTACAAATAAAACTAGATTATTTAGTTTTAAATAATTTTTTAGTAAAAAGACCTACGTGAGCACTATTTTTGGATTTTATAGTGGCTCACATAGTGCTAATTCTGCTTGTGTAAAAGATGGACAGATAATCGCTGCTATTGAGGAAGAACGTTTAAATAGAATCAAAGCCGGTGACAACTATGACATCAATTGTGTCAAATCATCCTCACTAATTCAAGAGTATTCTAATTTAAACATTGAGGAGGCTGACTATAGAATTTTTGTAGACCCCGTCTCAAAAAAATTCGCAAGGGAAATTTTCAAAAATACATATGAAACATGTTCTCATCATGATGCTCACGCTTACGGTGCATATTTCACGAGTGGGATGGATGGTAAAGTACTTTCAATAACACACGATGGAGGAGGTGAAAATTCTCATATGAAAATTTATACATGTGTGGATGGTAAAATGACCTTATTTAGACAATATCCTGTAAAATCATCTGGAAGCCTGTCTAGCCTGTGGGGATTTAGTACCTCATCTATTATGGGATATAACCAATATTACGAGGGAAATTGGAAGATGTGTAAGGACGAGGGAAAACTTATGGGTATGAGTGCGGACGGTGAATATGATGAAACAATCTATAAAATGTTAAATTCAGTAATAGATTACAAAGACCTTAGATTTTTTCCTTCAAATACAAGATGGAAAACTAAATTTTTATGTGATATGATGTTTAACGAGGGCTATTTTTCGACTAAAAGAAAGAGAGAAATTTATTCATTTAATTTACAAAAATTAACAAACGATTTATTTTTAAGATTCCTAAGTGATTTACACAAAATTTTTCCTGATTACAAAAAATTATGTTTTTCTGGCGGACTATTTTCAAATGTTAAATTAAATCAAAAAATAAACGAGATAGATTGGGTTGATGAAATTTATATTATGCCACCTATGGGTGATGAGGGATTGTCTCTTGGTGCCTGTATAAAAAAATCATACGAATTAGGGGAATGGGATAAACCAAAAAAACTTCAGAATGTTTTTTTTGGTCCATCCTATACAAACGAACAAATATATTCAATTTCAAAATCCTATAATTTAGAAAGAAAAAAATATATCCCATCAGAAATTGCTTTTGAACTAAACGAAGGAAAAATTATTGGGTGGTTTCAATCTGGCTCTGAACATGGACCTAGAGCTTTGGGCGCAAGAAGTATTTTAGTGAGACCTACAGATGTTTTAGCTCATAGTGTTTTAAACAAAAAATTAAAAAGAGACGAAACGATGCCTTTTGCACCCATAGTAATGAGTGAAAATTTTGATGAAATTTTTTTTCCTCCAAAATCAAAATATGCTTCGGAATTTATGACGATTTGTTTCGAAACAAAACAAGAATGGGTTGAAAGAATACCCGCTGTCATACAAAAATCAGATAAGACAGCGAGACCTCAAATCGTTTGTAAAAATAAACTACCTAAGTTTTGGGATATTTTGAATGAATATTATATTTTATCTAATATTCCTGTGTTATTGAATACTTCTTTCAACTTACACAATGAACCCATTGTCGAAAATCCAACTCAAGCATTTAATATTCTTGACAAAGGAATAATCGACAAATTAGTTATTGAAGATTATGTATATAGCAATAAATGAAGAAAGGATAATACTGAACTTCGATAAAGGAATTTTACTAAGAATGTCTGGTCCAGACCAACATTATCTTGTTGAACTTAGGGAATACGTAAAAAATGATGAAATCCCTTACATTGTTGAATCATTCCCGATTACACCAAGAGGGGGTTATGTTAATTTTTTCAAAGTTCCAATTGAATTTTATGGAGATTGGGAAATCATACTCTACAAGTATGTCCCTAATATCGGAATCAAAAGAATTCTTACTCACAAATATTGTGATTACAGTAAATTAGTTAGGTTTAATCTTTTTACAAAAGACTATAGTGAGTGTCAACTTTGGGTAGAAAGAGTAAAAGAATATATAAAAATACATGGATGTAATCCAATTGTAGAAACTCCTTTTGACAATTTGAACAAGATTTTTCCATCCTATTACAATAATTTAAGTGTCGACATTTATAAGACTTATAATATAGGTAGATTTCCAAAAGAAAGTCAGGATTACAAAACTTTGGACCATAGAAAAGAAGGGCTCATTTGGTTTGGGAATTGGAAAACATTTTGGTCATACCAACACCCGAGAAAATGGACTGAACTTTCATCTTTAGAAATTGTAGATGACATTTTGGGATTGTCCTAAATTTTTCTATCTTTGTGTAAAATCACAAATATGGAAATAGGAAAAGAGTTTCAGAATTATTATGTAAAACATCTTGGAAAAAGTTCTTCGAATTTACATTACGAGGGTCTCAAAATTGAATCTTCGATGACACCTTATATTTTAGAAGAAAGAGAATTAAGGGTCACACAAATGGACATTTTCTCACGTTTGATGAGAGACCGTTTACTTTGGGTTGCAGGACCTGTTGACGATAGGATGTCCACAATTGTCCAAGCTCAATTAATGTTCTTAGATTCGTCAGATAAGACCGATATAACGATGCATATTGATTCACCAGGTGGTAGTGTCAAATCTGGTTTATCTATGGTAGATGTAATGCAATTTATCAGTTGTGATATTCGTACTGTAAATACGGGTATGGCCGCTTCAATGGGTTCAGTATTACTCGGAGCTGGTACAAAGGGAAAGCGTTCATCACTTCGTTTTTCAAAAACAATGCTTCATCAAACTTCGGGAGGAGCTGGAGGAAATATACAAGATGCTAGAATAAATTTTATTGAGTGGGAAAAAACCAATAAGATTTTGTTTGAATTACTAGGAGATTTTTGTAATAAATCTCCAGAACAAGTAACTGAAGATGCGTCAAGAGACTTTTGGTTGAGTGCAAAAGAGTCAGTAGAATACGGAATAATTGATGAAATTGTCAAAACAAAAAAGAAGGGTGATTAACCCTTCTTTTTTTTACGATTTGAAAACACCCCCTTTTTGTTCTTTAAAATTTATATTGATGGTTATAATGCTGACATTCTCACCATCAAATTTTTTGCATTTTCAGTGAATTTATTATACAAAACACAAATTTCAACTTCAAGCTTTACTTGAAGATTTTTTCTAAAAATTTCATCGTCTACGGCATCCATGAGTGCTGTCTGAACCAAGTTTAACCCTTTTTGTTTTTCTTTATCCAATTTTTTAGCATATTCTTCGGTAATAATATCCGTCAAAAATTTGGATAAATCCAAACAACTATCCATGCTAGCTATCAACTGTTGAGAATTAGATTGAATGTTCTGAATCACGGAGGTTTTCAAATCCTCATCCAACATTATTTTTTTGAATATAACTTCAAACAAAGGTTGTGAAATAGAGTTTATTGTATTCTCATATGAGCTCCCATAAATTCCTTTGAAAAGAGTACCCAAGGTTTCTGTAATCAAACCAAGCTTTTGAATATCCCTAATTTCTTTCAAAGTTTTAAACCCAATTCTCACTTTGTCTTTCAAACTTGAAGATTGGAATTTTTCCTGTCCCTCATAGATAAGTTTTATACGAGACTCAAAAATTTGATTTCCTATTTTGGTGTTTTCTTTCTTAATTTTAGCCTCTTTAAGGGTTTTCTTAATTAAACTTTTTAAAGAATCATTTTCAACTAATCTGAAATATTTCAATCTCGAATCTCTCGGATTAATTTTTTTGAGTTCATCAAAAATTTTTTTAAAATTTTGATTTATTCCCGGTATTTTAGTCAAAAATAATTTTGTTTTTATTTCCGGCTTTATCAAACACGCTTGAGCGTTTTTTTGTAGCTTACTTATCAAGTCGGTATCTAATTGAGCTCCACCCTTTTTTACTGCAATAAAATTTTCATACAACTCTTTGATAGTTTCAACACAGTTTACACCGCTTTGTTGTTCTCTACTTGCTCTAAGGGACTCAATATCAGTTTTGATTTGAGATTTTTTCAAATCGATTTGTGAACATTCCCATTCCCGAGAGTTATTACCCTCCTCGTCAGTTATTTTTTTCGGGTCAGCGAAGATGTGATAAATCTTACCTGTTTTATCTTTGGCTTTTAGAACTGATACACCATTTTTGTTTTCAATTGGATTTTGGTCTATAATCAGTTTGAATTTTTCAAAACAACCTGATTTCAATGCATTTCGCAACACTTCATCATTTTGTTGTGTTGTTAAAGTTTGTTCCCAAAGTATTTCTTTAATCTTCATACTTTAAATATTACTTTCTTCATGATTTATCCTTGTCGAGCTGTGCTAAAGTCTTTTGGCCAATCAAACCATCTTTCTTCAATCCGTTCATTTCTTGATATTCTTCGACCGCCAATTTTGTAATTGGACCAAAAACTCCATCAGCACTCTCTTTAAATCCTCTATCTTTTAATTTTTTGAAATAAATTACTTTAAAGACTGGACCGTTTTGTAAATCGGCAATTTCAGGACATCTCATGCAAATTTTATAAGATGCTTTGCCACTTTTTACATCAGCCCTTTTTGGACAAGGTAAAATAGCTTTACAAACATCTTTAAATTTTGGTAATGAGGAACTCTGTTCTTGTTTTGTTGTTGAGTTGTCGGTGTTTGAATTATTTTCTATTGATGAATTCTTAGAAAAATCTTTTTTTTTGGAAAAAACAGCAACTTGTCCATTACTCCACTTAATTGTATATCCCGTACCTTCCGAATCACACTCCCATTTTCCACCTCCTTCTGGTACGTCACTATCGTTATCTTCGAATCTCATAACAACTCTACCATCATCCATATATAAAAGTTTGACCTCTCTTCCGTTAACTTTGTGAGTTGTGTGTTCATACCCGTACTTATTAACTCCGTCCCAACCTTCTGAAAGTTTATAATACCCCCACCATTTATTGTACGCATTTATACAATCCCAAATAACTGAGTCCTCTGTAGAATCATCCGTTTGGTCTGTATCAGTAGAAACTCCAATTTTTGTAAATTTTTCTTTTATATTTTGTCCCAAACCACTTACATCGATTTCACCTCCGATAACAACATTCTTTGCGTTTCTTTGAAAAGAGATAGTTCCAGACATACCTAATTGGGATACACTGAATTTATCTGTTCCTTCCTTTTTCAATGTCAAAGTTAAATCTACCTGTTTCACTTTTGTTTTAACCTTATAAACACCACTTTCATCGACAACTTCAAAAATTGTAGACGTTTTTTCAGTTTTGTATTTTCCAACATACTCGTCAGATGTGGTTTCGGTTTTTTTACCACAATATGGACTAGCTTTAGCCCACTGTAAATCACATACAAATTTTTTATAAAATATCGGCAACTTCCATTTTTTCGAAAGGACTCCATTTTTTTTCAATTTTTCTAATACTCCAATTACTTTTTCTTCGGATTCAAAATTGTAATCAATCCAAGTTTTTGCATCGGGGTAAGCTTTGAGAAAAGCTTCTTCTTTACCATGCCTTTTTGCCGCCTTTTTTTGTTCCGAATATAAATCCTCTCTTGTCATTCAGTTTTTTTTAGTATTGTGTTTTTGTATCCTCAACTTCATCAGGGTCAGTTGGGCCACCGGAAATCGGTATTCTGTCATAAAAAGCATCATAAATACTTTTCATAAGGGCCGAAATACCGCTCGCACCATAAGTTCCTGCCACGTCCAATAAAGCCTCATAATAAGGAATGTCTTTCTTTTTCGCTTGTTTGGCTGCAGTAAATAGATATCCTACAATCAAGGCACTTAACAATGTCCTCCAAGCCACACTAGTTATCTTAAGGCCCCCTTGAGCGTCCTTGGGTAGATATGTTTTGAAAAATGTCTCTTTTGTTTTTTCCCATGTACCCCTCGATTTGGGATACTTTCGTCCGAATTCAATCATAATATCATCTGCCGCCTTTCTGAAAGCCGCATGATTGTCTACATTTTGAAATCTTCTCATTAAATCATCATACGCTAGCTGTATTTCATCACCAGCTATTTGCATAATCCTTTTGTTATTCGGATTATTTTTTATTGCACTCAAAAAATCTTCATACGCAGTTGTAATATTTTGAGCAGAGCTAAGTGTTGATTGAGAGAGAGTTCCTCTATTTATTATTTTTTTTGTCATTTCTTGTTTCAGAATGTCTTTTGCTCCTTTGGGAAATGTTGAAAACGTATTGTCTATGAGTGTGTTAACTGCAGATTCTGTTCTAATCACATCTACACCTTGAAGCGCAAATTGTGTAATTAAACTTTCAATATCGTCGAGAGCCGCTTGTCCTCCGGACATCTGTCTGATTGTGTTAATTAACATTGGAGATATTGTTCGTTCAAGTTCTGGAGAAACTTTACACAATTTTGCCAAAGCCTCGAACTCGTCTACGATGTTAGTGGCACTATTCAATAAACGAATTGCATTTGAAATTTCTGTTGCGTCGCCAGCAAACACCCTTCCTGCTTGAGTCGCAGCAGTGGTAACTCTTTTTACGGTTTGTACAATACCATTCAACCCTGGAAATGTTGCCTCCAAAATGATTGGTTTCACACCCATTATTTCTTGAATCCTATTTAATTCTTCTGATAAAATTTTTTTCATTTCGATAACTTTTATTTTTTATATTTTTTTACACCCTCGGCCGAATACAAACTATCTAAAATTTCTTTTTGTTTTTCCAAATTAATTTTTCCTAAGTCTTCAGATTTTATGTTTTCAAAAAGCTTTGAAACGTCCTCTTCAGCTTGCTTTCTAAGTTCTTCTGGATTATTTTTTATAATTTTTACAAGTTGTCTAAGTGGTGATTTTGCGTCAATCTCTTTTTCATTTTTACTCATGAGACCGTAAATTTTATCCCATCCGTAATTTATTCCTCCTATTGTAAGTCCAGTCACTCCCACAATTAAACCCGCCCTTTTAGCTAATACTAATGTACCCACAAGAGCTTTTGTTGAAGAATTGAGTAACCTACTTAAAAATTGTTTGATAAACTGTTCTCCCATCATTTCATTAACAATTTTTCCTTTAGTTCCAATCTCCTCCGCAACTTCCTTTGCAATTTGCTTTTGAATCTCATTTCCCCTACCTGATTTTACAACTTTAATTGATTCGAAAGCCTTCTTTGGCCCATATTTTGCAATACTTTTGAGTTGTCTCATCAAAATGCCGGCAGGAATCAAAGAAAACATAAGTATCAAACCTGCGGTATATTTATCCCCCTCATTATAATATGAAATTGCGTTTGCTCCCCCAAAGCTCAAGGCAAGTCCACTAGCAGCTAAACCAATCCAACCAACGGGATTTGTCAATGCCACAATTCCTGCAACCAATTCCGCGAAGTTCAACCAGTCATGTTTATCCCAAGTTTTAATCCACTCAGCTGTTTCGGTCCATGAACCTTGAGAATAATTTTCCAATCCCTTGGGAGATACTGACTTAGCCGCACGGATTAACCAATTGTCTTTTTCTTGTTCAGATAGATTTTCGTAGTTCGTTTTCGATAGGTCATATGCCATCAAACTCAAAATTCTCGTTTGAGCATTTTCAACTTCGTTCAGCTTTATTTTATCGAGCACATCAAGGTGCATAGAAACTTTCTTTATAAATATTTTGTGTGATGAAAAAAATGTAGTAATATTGCGTTATGAATGAAATAATTAAAGGGGACAAAATTTTTTCGAACTCATCGAAAAGTTTTCACATTGTTGATGGTGTCGAAATCATTGAGGGCATCACTTTAGTATTCACCGAAGACGTCAAGTGTTTTCCAATAAATGACGTTAGAAAGTGTATCAATAGTTGGTCAGATTTTTTGGAAAAGAAAATGAATGACGAAAAAATTGATGAAGTTGAGTACAATTCTTTTATCAAAGACATGGCTCTCAAGATGGAAAAAGAATTCGGTCCTATCCGAATCAACTCTTAATCATGCAGTCCCCAACTTGTTAGCAGGTCCTCTTTTTGGTCCACCGTGAATTTGAGCCCAATATTGTCCTTTTTTTGGTAGACTGTTTGCAACACCTCTCACTGGACCACCAACAGTATCGGCCCATTTCGATGGATTGTTTCCTTTACCTCCACCCCCAGAACCAGCTTCTGATTGTTCACCAATTTCGGTATTGCGAGTTTCGGAA
>Ga0194115_10005998_pt1 | contig 12446 bp, 23 predicted proteins | sample TA2MahsurfametaG_3_FD_148656 | JGI IMG/M metagenome (GOLD analysis project Ga0194115, IMG submission 148656) | Freshwater microbial communities from Lake Tanganyika, Tanzania - TA2015002 Mahale S4 surface | ecosystem: Environmental > Aquatic > Freshwater > Lake | place: Tanzania: Lake... | reverse complement strand
TTCTATAGTTTCAAATTCAAAATCTTCAATGTCAGCACCTTCAAGTAGTCCGTGGTTTTCAAGTTCAAACCAATATCTATCTTTCCAAAGGTTAACATCTACTTTGTCAATAACCTTAATTCCTGCGAGCGAGATATTAGCTAAACGAGCAATACCCCAATTGAGCAGTTCTTCTGCTTCTTTAATTCTACCTTCTTTGAGATACAACCTAATCTTTTTGTAATTAGTTGTAATTGGATGTTTTTTCTTTTTCATAGCTTTGGGTTAGTAATTTTTGAAAAGTATAGTTCTATTTTGTCATCATCATCATCAGCTTCTCCTAATTCAAGTAAGCCTCTCTCTTCTAATAACTCATAGATTGTTTCCAAAGGCATTGTCATAATTAATTGACGTAGCATTTGGTCTTCCATTCCTACACCTCTGATAATTTCTTCCATTGTTTCGCCATCTACATTTTGTAGCATTTCAATGGCTGCGTTTACATTGTACGCGTGAGATTGATAATCTGTCATAACTTTTATTTTTATTTTTTGGTTAAATTTTAAAGCCTAATACCGATAATGTATCACCAATTTCACCCATTAAACGCATTTCTTTATTTGGGTGATCCCAATCTGAATCACTGGATACATCAGCACGATCTTCCATGTATTCATATAGTTGTACTAATAAGTCAACTAATTCATTTTTTTGGTATTCTGTCATAACTTTTATTTTTTTATACTAAATTTAATTGGCGTGCTCTACAATAACTTACCATCTTTCCATTAATAGGATTCAAGTATTTCTTTTGTGACTTTGGCATTTTATCGTCTAATACCTTAGCCATACTTTGACTTGGCTCAAACTCTACAGATACAGGACCATTCTTACGAATATCCAAATCATAATACCAAGTATCTATACTACCATCTTCATTGGTATATTTACGAGTGAATTTGGTTGCGTTGATAAGCATTACTGCTTCTTCGCTTCTGACTAATTTTGGTCTCCCTCTTTTTGCCATAACTTTGATTTAGTTTGTTTACGTGAGTATTTAGTTTTATCGCCATGATTCTTTTGAATCATTTTACGTCGTATTAAAGCTGCCATATGGCCTTCTTCTTTACTGCGTCTATCGTTTCTATCAATCATAACAATGTAAATATACGAACAAACCAAATGATTTCCAAACAAGGCGCATGACGTTTATATGACGTTTTAGAGCGTTGATTATTAACGCTCTAACGATTTATGTAACGCGTTGATTATTAACGCACTATAAAATCATGTAGAGCATTAGTAATTAACGCTCTACATATTACATACCTAATTTCTTTTCTACTTCAAAAATATGCTTACACTTTCGAATCTTTGATCTCCATACGCCTGGACAATTACAACTTAATTTTGAGCCATTTTGGCGTACAATATATTGTACATCCGGATTACTTTCAGATTGAAATTTCCATACATTTGATTGCGCAGGAGGAGGTGCTTCGACTTGAGGTTTAATCCATTCTATATCGTTTAATGTAGTTTCGGGTAATACCTCTTTCCACGAAGGTATAATATATTTTTTACCATCAAACGATACTAAAGCAGGAGATATACTTCCTGTGTATTCATATTTGAATACTCGCGAGCCAACTATTGGTCCATATTTTCCGCTATGAGTAAAGGGTTGGCCGTCAGGAACGTGTATGATACGGCGTCTGAGTGTGCCGTACTTGTTTAAGTTGGCAAATATTCTAAGCATAACCTTTTAATTTGCCTAAATATACATTGTAAAATGTCATAAGCCAAATTATTATTATGACTTAGATATTACTTTTTACGCGACTTTATGCCGTGGCTTACTAACAATTCTTCTTCAGTTACCATATTTTTTATGGCGAATTGTTCGTTTTGTTGAGGTTTTCGGCGTTTACCCCAACCATACCTACTTGTCTTATGTAACTCTTTAATGTAGTCTTTTAAGCAGGCTAGCTTTTGCATGTTTGATGTTTTACTCATAAATTTAATTTTTAATGACCTTGCCCAACGTAGGGCTTTATATAATTTTTACTTTGTTTAGAACTTGATGTTTTTGATTTTGCGTGTACTCCTTTACGTCTAACTTTTTTCTTTTCTTTGTAAGTAAAGCTAGATGCTGCTGTTTTTACTTTTGCTGCCATTAGTTATCTTTTAATTTTAATTGGTTGATAGCATTTACAATTCTTTGACATTCTTCATATTGTTCTTCTTGAACATAATGAGGTAAATTTTCTTCTAAGGTTAAGGCAAAAAATTTTGTATCAACTGTTATATCAAAAGTAGTATTTTCTTCTTCACAGTTTATAGTAAGAACATGGATATTTTTCTTTTTAGTATCTATATTATTAAGTATAGACTCAACTATTGCTTTAGATATTCTAAAGTCTTTTTGTTCTACAAGTTCTAAAAAATCGTCTTGCGTAGCAACATTTAATTCAGGAGTCATTTTAAAATAGATTTAAAAATTTATTATTCATTTCTTTTGACCTTAATTTACGAAACTTTTCTTCATTATCCAACATTTTTGTTGCTAATGACTCTAAGTGTTTACTTTTTTGAACACTATAATCTTTAACAATAGAATCGTGTTTTTTATGTTTCATAATTATAAATATTTATTTTCTTGAAACAAGTGAATATGGGTCATCGTCTACTTTATCTTCATATAAACCTAATTCTCTTAAACGCCTAACATGATAATCATCCAACTCAAAATTTACATTATCAGATGTGTTATACATTTTAGTACCCGTTTCAATTTGTTTTTCATCGCGGTCATTGAATATCTCACCTACATACAAGTAATAACAGTTATAACACAGCATTTGCAAATTATCTAAATGATAATAGTTATGATCTCCATTTTTAAAGTGTAAGAACAAAGGCATTTTATAATCTGTTACTCTTCGTTCATGAAAACCACAGTTATAGCATTTTTCTTCTAAATAATTTTGTTCTATTAACCTGCGTTTTATTTTTTGAGGGTCAAAGTGGGTAGCACTAATTCTGCCTTCTACTATACCTTGAAGAGAGGGTTCTGCTTTTCTATTTGGATGAGAAGTTAAATGTTTTGGAATACCTTTACCACATTGGTTTTTGTGTAACTCAAATAATGTTTTACCTGTAACTTCATCTACATAATGTTTCATCCACATTTTAACATGCGGATAAGAACAATGTAAATAACGAGCCATAGCTTTTACCGACTTAGTTTTTTCCATAGCAGAAAGTAATACTTCCTTGGTAAATGGTCGAGGCGGTGCTCCTTTTCTTTTACTCATATTCATTATCATTTAAATTAATTTCATGAAATCCATCAGGTAAATTAGGTAGAACAGCATCTTCACTAACGTTTTCAGAGTCATCTGAGTCAAAGTATAATTTTTCTAATTGGGATGGTTTTTTATTTAGTTGGTCTTCTACTTCTTTTAAGCGTCTATATTCATCAGCTTCTAAAATTATTGTTTCTACATAAGTATGATCTCCTTCTCCTCGCATTACATTTATAGCCCCTTTTTTTTCTGAGCCGGAGCAGTTAACACAGGTTTGTGTTTTAGGAAGTATTTCTACTCGTTTAGGATGAATTTGTTCACCGCAACTTTTACAATACTTAATCATTTTCTTTTTTATTTAATTTATTTTTTATTTTTTGAATTACATCCCAAAATTCTTCAGGGCTTTTTATCATTATCTTTTCACCTTTATCTTCTTCATCTTCAGCTAAAACTAAAGGATATATTTTCCCATCTTCATCTACTCTATTAAATAAATACCACTCAACTAATTCAGCGGTCCATTCTCCAAAATGAAGACCAAATAAAAGTTCAATTACATCTAAATATGGTTCTTCTATATTTTCAATGTCAAATCCTAATTCTAAAAAATTATCTCCTCTTTCTACACAAAATTCTAATATATTAATAGACTTAATAAAAATATTTTTTTCTAATAGATCTTTGTCCTTAGGAGAAATTCTAATTTTTAATTTACTACCAAACTTTTTAATACCTTCCATTAAATTATTTTTTTGACTCCAAAAAGTTTTAAAAACTCTTTGAGAGGAAGTCGTTTACGTTCTGCAAAATGTTTTGCCGCTTGTAATCTTGAGGTTGATATTGTGCGAGAAATAGCCTCTCGTGTTTGGTCTGTTTTATGATAAAATCCGAATAACATAGTTATAAATATTTTAAATTATTTCATATTCAATTTCTGTTTCCGCTAACCCCCAATTATCATCATTTTCAGATTCGGTAAAATATTCTACCCATTTCCAAAGATCATTGTATGCTTTAGTATCCCCAGTATAAGCACCTTTATTTTCAAGATCAGATACTCTGGTGCCATCTTCTTTAGTATAGTAAGCGCCATGTTCTATATGAAATAGAGGGGGATCATACAAATCTTTTAATCCAAACCCACTTAAAACAGCTTTCTTTTGAATATTGGTATCAACAAAGCAAGCATATATCATATTTTCTTCAAAACCTTTAATAGTATTCCAAACATGTTTAGAGGCTAATTGAAAATCTCCACAACAATTTATTAAACTATATTTATCATTGGGTGTAACCATTGCTGGGAATTTGCGAGAAGGAATAGTATCATATAATTCTTCTTGGGCTTTTCTCCAATTTTTATGACCATATTTATAGACTATTTCTTTAGGGGCTTCACGCCTAGATATTGTATAAAACGTGTTTGGATTTAAAGTTTTAATTAAATTAATTAAATCTTCTCTTTTAGGAGGAATGATATCAATATTTGTTGAGACAATCCAATCACAATCACTTCTACGAATACCAATGTTTCTACTTAAACCCTCGTTACATTTTTGTGCATTGCTATCTGGGATTAGTTGGGAAACAATTTCTTGGGAGATTATGAAATGTTTTAGTTTGTTTGTTTTAGGTAATTGGTTTTGGATTTCCCATAAAAATGAGCCTTTAGGTGAGTTCCAGTCAATGTAGGTTACTTCATCAAATGCATCCAACATTGATTTAAAATGGATAAGACCTCGCTCAAAATCTTTATATGAATCGTTTCTATTTACTACTACTACTCCTATTTTCATAATATTTAATTGTTTCAATAAGTCCTTTAGTTAATGAAGTAAATTTATAATCTTGCAAATGTGTATTGATTAGTTTTTTATTAGGTGAGCCCACAAACGCTGTTGTATCCCATTCAATTAAATTAAAATCATAATTTACTATATCACATATAAGTTGGGCATATTCTTTGATTGAATATTCTTGCCCCGAAGATAAATTAACTACTTCTTTATCCCAAGTCATTGCTTTAATTATGATATCAATTGCATCTTTAATATAAATTAATTCACGGGTTTGTTCTCCTGTTCCCCATAATACTACTTTATCTCCTCCGTTCTTTGCATTTATAATTTTTCTAATTAAGTCAAATATAAAATGCTTATCATCTAAATTATATTCTGGGCCGTAGAATACAGATGGGATTAAGTAGCTATAATTCATTCCATATTCTTGTTTAAGAGCTTTTAATCCAATAAGTAAACTGCGTTTAATATTTCCATAAACTTCATAACCAGGTTCAGGTTCACCTTTAAGGTAATTGTCTTCTGTCTTAATTACGTTTTTATCATAACCACAAGATGAACCAAATGTAATCATTTTAGCATTTGGGTATTTGTTCTTCCAAGCAAATAACATTTCTGAGTTAATACCTATATTAGTCAAATATTGTTCACCTGGGTGGGTTTGGCAATACCCACCTGCGGCTGTTTTAACTGCTAAATGGATAACATAATCAATATCTTCTAAGAACCATACATCTGTAAAATCAGAAGAATTAAGAGCATAAACTGCGTGTCCTTGTTCTTCTAACGTAGGGACTAAATGTCTACCTACAAATCCAGTAGCTCCAGTTATTAATATATTATTCATTAACAAATGTTATTTTAAAAGATACAGGATGATACCCCATAGCGGAATATGAAAGTATTTCTATATTTAAAATTCGATCCTTTATTTCAAAAATAAATTCCTTAAATGCTTTATATTCATGATTTTCCCAAACGTCATAACCAAAAAATTCATCAAATATTATAATACAATCTCCTTTAAAAAATGGTTTTAAATTATCAAAAACACATTTAGTAGAGGAATATAAATCAGCATCTAAATGTAATAAACTAATCTTATTTATATTATTATTTTTAATAAAATTTGGGAGAGATTGATCAAACCATCCTTTTACTAAAGTTATTCTTTCATTGACTTGAAAGGGTATTTTTCCTTGAGTATTAAACATACCTTTTGGATTATGTTCATTCCAATTTTCAGGTAATCCTTCCCATGAATCAAATCCATATACTCTATCATTCATATTACTTAATATACCTAGTGTTTCTCCACTATAAACTCCAAATTCCATCCACATTCCGTCTTTATCAGCTTTAGAAGCGGCATCAATTAAACAAGAATATTTAAATCCAAAATATTGTTTTGTTTTAATAAAATCAGCAAACTCATTTGGGGGTAAGTTTAATATATCATCAATCATATTTTTATTTTTTTAATTCTGTTCATATTATTATCGTTTCATATAAAGAAGTTCAGTTGAACTCATATAGTAAAAAGGAGGAATATTAAATTTTTCTCTATTGTTAAGAATAGAAAAATCTATTCTATCAAAACCTAAATTATGAAACCATACATCCCATTCATACTCAGATTTACAATTAGGATGTACAGCTCCAGCAGGAGTATTTCCTCTTAAATATGAAGGCGCACTCCCAAAAAATATAGTGCCTGGTTTACTATGGTTTAATAAATTTGCTGCTAAAACAGGCAGTTTATCTGGGGTGATATGTTCAAAATGTTCAAAACTTAATATTAAATCAAATTTAAAATAATCATTATTATTTTCTGTAAGTTTAAAAAATTCATCAGTTCGAGTAATAAATAAATCAACATTATTATAATATTTAAGATGTTTAATATCTTTATTTATATCTAAACATACTATTTTATTATTAGGTTTTTTTAAATTCATTATCCAAGCTAAAGTTCCACTGCCTGATCCTAGTTCTAAAGAAGAATCATATTCTATATAATTATTGAGACATTCCACAATTGGATCTAAATTAGTATGTACAAAATCATCATCATACAATTTAGTAGCATCCTCATAGACAAATCCCTCTAAAATTTTTTCACCTTCAATTGAAAGTCCTAAAGATTCATTTTGTAATATTTCTTTCATAAATTTGTAAAGTTTTTATCGTTATATTTTTTAATTAATTGATATCCTTGAATTAATTCTTTAATTCCATCTTCTAATGTGAATTGTGGTTTCCATCCTTGAGATTCCAATTTAGCATTTGAAACCATATAGTTTCGTTGGTCTAAATCTTGTTTAAAGTTATTTTCAACAATAACTAAATCAGGAATAAATTGTTTAATTTTATTAGCTAATTCTAATTTAGTACAATTTGCTTCTGTTAAACCAACATTAAAAGCATTATTATTACATTTATCATAATTTTCAATCATGAATAAAAATGTATTAGCAATATCTCTAATATGAATATAATTACGAATAAAATGAGATTCAAATAATACTAAATAACCATCAGTTATAGCTTTATAAACAAAATCATTAACTAATAAATCAGTTCTCATTCTATAAGAAGTCCCAAATACAGTTGCTAATCTTAAAACAATCCCATTTTCAGATTCTAGTACTGCTTTTTCAGCATCACATTTTGTTTCAGCATAAAGAGAAAGTGGTTTAAATGGACTATCTTCAGTTATAATTTCAGTTGAAGACCCATATTGACTATTAGTATTTGGGATTAAAATCATTTGATCTTTAGTAGCCCATTGAGTTATATTTCTAACTTGTTCATAATTAACTTTTATAGCTAATTCAGGTTGAGCTTTACAAGCAGGCATTCCTACAATTGCTGCTAAAGGAATAATTATATCATGAGTTTCTACTAATAATTTTAGTAAAGATTCATCAGTTATATCTCCTAAAATAAATTTAAAATTTTTATTATAACTAAAAGGTGCTACTGATGTTTGTTTGTAAAGTAAATTATCAATTACTGTTACTTGGTAATCTTTATTTAATAATATTTCTGTTAAAACTGAGCCAAGGTAGCCAGCTCCTCCTGTGATTAAAACTTTTTTCATATATTTTAATTTAGTTTAACATTTTTATTTCTTAATAATTTAGGATTTTCGATTGATTAATATATTTTTATTTCAGAAAATATCATAGTTTAATTTTTCCAAATAATATATCTTTTAACATAACCCAATCTGCTCTTTTAGCCCACCATGGATTTTTAAAAGCTGCGGGTTTATTTTTTTCTAGCCAAAAGTGTCCAGTCCAAGCAAATGGATAAACTATAAAGGGGATAACACTATATAAAAACAAAAAGAAAATAGAAAATTTTATTGCTAAATAAGTAATAAAAATAAAAGTAATTATTGTTATTAATTGCCCCAAAACATGGAGCCTTCTATTCCATTTATTTTGATGCAATGTTAAATAGTATTTATAATATTCTTTAAATGTCATTGTATATTATTTATTAGATTAATTTTGCATTTTTATCTCTTAAAGATAATATAGGGTTTTTAATGGGCCAAGGAATATTTAATTTAGGATCATCCCATCTAACAGTAAATTGAGCTTTAGCGCCTATATATAAAGTAGATTGCTTGTAAGAGAATATCCCAAAATCACTCATTACTAAATGACCATTTGCAAACCCTGGGGGAATTAGTATTTGATTTCTATTTTTATCATTAATAGGAAACATATCATATTTAAGATAATTTTCACTATTAGGTCTCATATCTACAACAACTTGTAATAATGAACCATACAAACATTGAACTAATTTCCATGTTTCAAAATCACCATGTAAACCTCTTAAAGTATGTTTTACTGAAGTGCTAATATCGTCTTGTTTAAATTCGATATTGCCGTGATTAAATGCTTTGTAATATTCTTGATTCCATGTTTCAATATACTCTCCTCTATAGTCATAGAAAATTTCAGGTTGAATAATTGCAACATCTGGAAGTTTGGGGCTAAATGTGTATTTCATAATTCTTTTAGGTTTATTTTGGCTGTTCCTTTTTTCTGCACTACTTGGCTTGCGCATTGATTAGCAAAATTAATTGCTTTATTAATATTTTGTTCTAATATATAACCATATGTTAATCCTGCTAAAAATGTATCTCCGGCACCACTAGTATCTCTTACATCTACTTGTTTTACTTTAAATATTTTATCTTGGTACATAGCACCCTCTGGACCTAGAGTAATTATTAGTTTATTCAATAATGTTTTGGGTATAGTATATTGGGATTTACTATATTCTATATTATTAATTTTTATAAAACTAAAATTGTTAGCAAACTTATTGATTTGTTTTTTAGAGTCTAAAAAAGTTAATGAATGTTTTTTAGAAATATATTCGATATCCTCTTCTAATAAAAAACCCTTATTATAATCACTTACTATAATAGCATCAAATTTATCCCATTCTATTAATTTTAAAATTTCATTAGAAATTCTATTAATTTTATTTTCCCCCTCATCTATTCGTATAAACATATGATTTGTTCTTTCATCAACATATCTTATCTTTTTAATTTTTTCAAAATTAGATATTACAGTTACATCGACTCCTAAAGATTTAAGATTATCAGCAACATTTCCTGCCATTCCTAAAGATTTAACTTTACTAACAGGATTTAAAACAGGAACAGGAGCATCTGGGCAGAATCTTTCTGAGTGGCAGTATATGTAATGATCTTCACAACTGTCTCCTATAATTAATATTTTCATATTAATTTATTTAATTCGTATATCATACCTTCTTCAGATTCTTTTCTAAAATCTTCCTTTAATTTAATATTTTTCTTTTGGTTAACCAAATTATTATATGAAGAAATTTTAAATTTATTATTTTCAGTGACAATTAGATTTTGTATAATAAATTGTTTAACATCATGCCCTCTTTTTTTATATATATCAAGAATATGCATTATAAATGTATCATCGATTCCATAATGTCCTAAATTATCATTAAATTCAATATATTCTTTAAAAAGATTAGAAGATAATAAGTTACACCACCCTGAGGCAAATTTAAAATGTGATATATTTTCTATTAATTGTTTTTCTTTTAAATTAGAATAAAGATTATATCCATCAAAATTAAAATAATTCTCATGATTTGCTTCTATTGTAGTATATTTTTCATTAACTAATATATCCCAAGTATTATCCCAAAGTTTTGTGATTTGAGGAGTAATAATACAATTTTTATGATTAATAGATTCAAAAGAATTAATTAACATAAATAAAGTATCGTCTGGGAATATCATGTCGCTATCAAACCATATAAATGCGTCTATTTGATTTTTATAATTTTTTATAAAATCTTTCTTATAACTTAAAGCTCCTAAAATGTCATTATTAAAATTAATTATAGAATCTAATATTACTTTATCTTGTACTATTTTATTTAATTCATTAAATTTATCTATAAAGAATGTTTCTTTTAAAATACTAGTATTCCAATCATAAAAATAATTAGATAAATTTAAACATGGATTAAATATAATCTCGGTATTAATATAATTAAGATTTCTTCTTAATTGATGAATAAATAATTGATAATTATCTATTTCATATGGAGTTATATGAATACTAATGTGATACTTCATAAATTATTTAATTCAATAATTTGATCTAAAAATTGTTCTATACGCTTAAAGAAATCACTATTTTGTTTAGCTAATTCATAATTATTATTAATATATTCTAAACGAGAATAATAATCATCTGGGGTTAGATTATTTAAAATTTCTATTAGTTCGTTTTCATCTTTAAAATAAATAATTCCTCTATCATCATAGAAATCACCCATATTTGGCGCTCCCCAATATATTGGTAAAGTTTTAGTACAAAAACAATCAATTATTTTATCTGTAAAATAATTTTTATGGTTTGAATTTTCTACAGCTACATGAAACATAGAGTTTCTATTCCATACTTCTTTTTTTCCTTCTCCTTCAACTGGGTTGCCATTAGGTAAATCTTTACCATCAGGTCTATTCATTTTTTCCCAATTAAAATCACTTAGTACTGGAAACCATTTATGTGGGATTTTAATTTCTGATTCTTTATCAAATATTTTATGACGTAAGTGATGCCCTTTTATTTTATTTAATATTCCTCTTAAGAATGAAACTTCAAATATTTTTTCTTTATTTTCAAACGATTTTAAATATTCTAAATCAATATTTTTTTCACCATGAGGAAATAAATATGAATTAGTAGTAGAAGATAAAATATCATCACTCCATGTTAATATTACATTATAATTATCATTATGATGTATAGCATAATCATGTAATCCAAAAAATTCATTTGGTTCATTTATTAATAAAATATTAATTGGATTAATACTAAGTTGTTTACTATCAGCTGGGAAGTCATTAAAAATAGTAATAGGTTTATCTTGAAATTTATCCAGATTTCCTAATCTTTTTTTATAACGATTTAAAGGAATAAAATTAGAAAATATTTCAAATTGATATTTATTATTTTTAGCATATGTAGTCCATCCACCTCTACCAAACGAAAAATCTTTGATTTTAAAACCTTTTGATTCAATAAATCTCTCTGTTTGGTTTCTATTTTTTAAATGGAGATTTTTAAAATATAGATGTTTAATATTAAATTTATTATAATCTATACTTAATAATATTTCATGATCAAATCCTTCTATATCCATAAATAAAATATCTATATCTTTTAATTTGTATTTATCTAAAAGATTATTTATAGTCATTGATGGAACTTTTATTTCTACAATTCCTTCATTTGTTCTACCATGTTTTAAAATATGATTTTTATCTAAAGTAGCTATTTCAAAACTTAAACCATAATCAACTCCATCTTCTTTATGAAAATAAAAACTAATTTCTTTTTGATTAGGATTATCAATTATTGCTATATTTTCAATAAATAAATTTTCAATATTATTATAACATTGTTTTAATTTATCATTATGTATATTTAAAGGTTCAACTAAAATTAATTTATCTACATCGTTATTTTTTAATAACTCTGTTAATTCATCATTTCCTTGATTTGCTCCTATTTGTACTACTACCATGAAATTTCCCAATCTTTAAAATCTGCTGCTAAGCAATCAATTTTATAATCTTTTCTACCGCCTACTATTTCTTGTATCCTATTTTTAGCTACATTACGAACGCCATTTAATCCGTGTGTTAATTCTAAATTATTACCATCTTTAATACCTTTTCTATAATTTGACTCATTGTGCCATATATGAAGGTTCATTTGTGATAATACAACTATAGCACGAATGGTCTCAGCAGTTACTTTACCAT
>Ga0194115_10005996_pt1 | contig 12451 bp, 11 predicted proteins | sample TA2MahsurfametaG_3_FD_148656 | JGI IMG/M metagenome (GOLD analysis project Ga0194115, IMG submission 148656) | Freshwater microbial communities from Lake Tanganyika, Tanzania - TA2015002 Mahale S4 surface | ecosystem: Environmental > Aquatic > Freshwater > Lake | place: Tanzania: Lake... | reverse complement strand
CGGCTCTATTTATGACAGCATTCAAGTTATACATGAAGAAACCTGAACTGATGATGCTCTAAATACTCTAGATTATGGATTATTTCTATTCATGCCGATGTAGATAGCCTTCGGGTGTTGTTGCTTGTATTTGCGTCCATGCTCTTATGGAAAGAACTGAACTCCTTGGGAGAATTATGAAGGCATAATAACCAGGACCAATCGCGGCCGAAACAAGGGGTGCCGCAGAACGAAGCCCGCTTGATTACACCGACCGACATCCATTGAAGGTGACACCACCAGCAAGAACTTAAATGTCCAAGAAAAAAAAACTAAATGCCATTCGTCGACGATGCTTCTGCGGCTCTATTCATGAAAGCATTCAAAGCAATACATGACGAAACCTGGACTGATGATACTCTAAATACTCTAGATTATGGATTACTTCTATTCATGCCGATGTAAGTTAGATCGCCTGCTTCTGTTGTTGCTGTATTTCCTCTCCTGCTTCAATGCAAAGAACTGAACTGTCTTATCCTCGATTTTCTCGATCTTGTGCACGATCAGTTTCCAATATTCCAATCTTGGATTCGATGCTACGATCCGCCTTTTCCAACGCAAGGAGCATATCCTCTACATCGTCATACTCAGATGCCATTTGCTCCACTTTTGCTGGAGTGAATTTGCGAGTACTCGACGTACCAACAGCCATGACGACACGGCGCAATTGTTTGTCCGTCAACGCCACCTGAAAGTAGTGCTCAAGCATCGATGATACATCTTCAGGTCCCATGTAACCCAACATCAACTGCTTATCGACTCGTCCAGGACGGATTAGAGCAGGATCCAGCCTATTTGGACAGTTAGATGTCATGATAACAATTCTTCCAGGTGTATCGACTACGCCATCAAGAACATTCAACAGTCCAGCTAGAGATAGAGCATCAGGGTTTTCCTTAAACCAAGTCGGCGTTCCGGTTCCGGTAGTTGGTCCTTGTGCAGGGGCCGCGTTATTGGTAAACGCAGCAAATGATTCTGCCATCGTGGCCGCTTGCTGAGCGAGACCGATCTTGCTCGACACGGGTGACCGGATGATGGCCGTTTGCTTCCCGAGAAGCTTCTCTACAAACTCTTCGTTGACCTCAACTCCAGCGTCCAAGAGATTCTTGATCGCCACGGCATGACTAACCAGGATGCCGTCCAGCTTAGACTGTTGATCCCTCCTCTCTCTTGCTGTGTTGACCGCGTCATCGAATACATCCGCAACTTGAGGATCCGATACCGCTTCATCGACCAACCCAAGACCTGGATGATCGTTGAGCCTACTGGCAACACCAAGCAAAATCTGAGGACGCATCTCGTCCGCAGCCTCGCTCAGCCGTTCCGACGCTGAGATCAACTCCTCAACAAGTTCCTGACATTTCGTTGATTGACTTTCGAGGAACAGTCTCCACCACGACTTTGGTGTTGGGAGAACTACTCGTTCTGGTGCAAACACGTCGGTTCCGCATGCCATCAGTCCATCCCGACGCTTTACTACATTCGATGCGGCATCGCAATCTTCCATCACATAGATGACGTTTCGAAAACCGAGTTTCACTGGCGCGTATAATCCGGCCACTTTGTATCGCTGATCAAAAAAGACGGATATCAGCTCACTGTTCGTATTTACCCGCGATAGCGGAACATTGATGATGGATCGTCCGGTGTATTGCGCCAAAGCCTTGATGAGCGACGTCTTGCCTGTCCCCGGGGGACCATACAACAAGAGCCCAAGCTTATGTGGGTAGCCCTTAATGGCATACTTCCCAGTCTTAGCCCTAAAGTGGTCCACGAGATCGAGGAGGGATTCCTTCTCAGGAAAGAATAGACTATCAAAGCTTTTCTCGTCTGAAAGCGTGTACCGTTTGTACGTAATCGCGTCACTACGGTCGTCGCTACTCTGCCCAAATTTGACTTCGGAAATCTTCATCTCGTAGTAGTATCGAGTATCGTCTTCTGTTTTTCGAAGCTCATCCAAGTACCATTGATACGCAGCGTTGACGAAGCAGTCTCGATGTTTCGCGTATTTGTGTTGCTTCCGGAGCCTGATTGATCCGTCCCATTCGATTCAGTTCGGCTGTTCTGTCCTATTGTAAGGCTCACCTTCCCGCCTCCGAAGGTACCGATCTCATGCCATTCATTCATAGGTAGGGAATTGAGAATGGTGTATTGACTTAGTTGGCTTGCTAGACTTGTCGGAAGGTTGGACCTGTTGCCTTCGTCGTTGATGTCGCAGTACGCATCCCGCAGTTCTGTCAAATCCAAATGCGCTGATCTTAGATCGAGCTTGACAACTTTGTGCAGATAGAGCCTTGAGGAGAATTGAGTTTTGGGTATCGTCATCGGAGTTGATCCGGTCCCCCCACCAGTCTTGGGTAGTGGAATGAGAAATGAATCGTTCGTGTTCAGGAGATCTCTCATTTAATAGCCATTTCCAAATCTTCCAGGTCCATATGTCGTCGAGTTTTCCAAGTCGTTCAAATAGTATTCTCAAGATGATTGGAAGACACATAGCGATGATCATATCGACGACGACATCACCGGTGCGTAAGGCATTTACGATACCAAGCATGGAAACACCCTCAAAGGAGCTACCATCGTGATCTTCAAACAAGATGAACGTCGTCGCTTTGTTTTTGGTAGCTGTAAATGGTGATTGAAAATAATGAGACATTCCCGAGCGTGGGCCTTGCCCAGCGTTGCATGTAAAGACACGGCCATGTTTGGGTTGTGTTGGGTTTCGGGAGCGCGACTGGCATCGCGATGAGAACTGGGAGAATTATGCCCAGATGCACGAAGGCATAATTAAAAAATCACGGCCGAAACACGTTGTGCTGCAGACAAGAAGCCCCCTTGACTAACTGTAAATCGACCGCGCATCCCCTGACGGTGACAAATTGACACCACACACCACCGGCAAGACCTTGCCTCGATTTTTGAGGGTACATCACTTGCGGAGATGCCTAAAGTGAACTTACAGTTGCGGCCACCCTCGATCATCTGACAAAGTAGTCTGCAATCTAAACAGGCGAGGCCATATGGCTGACTCTGGAATCGATCACGAAACTCATCAACGAGGAGACGATCACGAGCACAAGAGACCGCACACCCATTGTTCTTACAAGTATGGCATAGACCATCCCTTCACCTTCCACCCCTTTCGTTCACCAGCAAACTTTTTCAACATCGTGTCGCTGTCATTGGAATAGTCTGCCCAAGCGGAATCAACAATCGTTTGAATCTCGTCATAGTTCATGTAGAAATCTTTCAACAATGCCTGCTTCTTCTTTCGAATGTCAAACCATCGAAGAGGTTTCCCTACCCGCTCTTCCATTTCCTCCATCCAAAATTCTTCAAAGATGAGATTTCGGTTCACCTGCGGGAGGACGGTCAGATTCATTCGTTTCAGTAACTTGGCTTCTGACAAATTCCACCAATCGGTTGTGCCAAAGACGACCGGCCCTAACTTCAGGTGAGAATACGTCTCGATATCAAGATCTGTAACTGGAATAGCCCCAAGCGCTAGAGCTTCATAGTGTCGAAAGCAGTCTGGTTTGTGTCCACTGGGCGATAAGACGAATTTGCTCCTTGCAAGTTGTTCCAAATACTCTGTCAGCTTCAGCTTAATCCCTCGTGGTACATGAAGTCGGTTTGGATTGGTATACGGTGACGTATACGCTTCAAAGACATCTACCGACTTCGGAGGAAACGCCCCATCCACGGTGGAAGACGAAGAAGAAGAAAAAGTCGAATATCGGAGAATCATATCCCGCAAAAGGATGACAGGATTCGGTCCTCTTGGATTCTTGTGGAAGGGTTCCATCCCCAGTGGGAAAGGATCTAGCTTTGTGGGTAGGGGAGAGTCGACGATACCGGTCGTATTCATGATATTCTGACAAAACCAATGTTCAATCAGAGGATGATTCAAAAGAAAATCGACATTCGACTCATTTAACCGATGAGATCGTGTATTGTCATAACTCCCCGACAATAGAACAATGGGCACTTGAAGTCGAGGCATGAAGGTTTCAATAAAGTCCGTCAACATCAATGAATGCACGTAGACTGTATCGTAGGATTGGATAGGAGGGAAGTCATCTCCCTCCTTCATATTGATCTGTACTTGAGGATCGGATCGCCAATCCTTACAATCACGATGTTGTCTCCTCGTTCCGATGAAATATACCCATGATGCGATATGACAGCCACTGATACTTGTCATCAGATTCGCTCCTCGGGCTAAGTTGTTGGTCGTATTCTTGAAAAAACGACGTGGCCCTAACAGCAGCGACGACATGGAAACCATAGACGATGCAATATCTCGATCTTGTTGTTGTCGTTGGATGGAAGTTGGGGCGTCCTTTTGTAGTTTGTCAACTGGTACATTCTGAAGTCGGCTCTGCACGTCATCTACCTTTCCTCGACTGTCCATTTCTCGATCGGGAGGCCGTGGGACATGATTCGGATACAAAATATTCTGGTTTTCATCTCTTTCATAGGACATATCCGAGTAGACGAGACGAAGGGCGACTGTGACTATGGACAAAAGCACCACCACCATCATCGTCATGACCAAGTACGTTACGAATCGTAGACGAATTCTCTTCCGTGGTGCCATAGTCGTCGTCGTTGACTCCTGAGTCACCCTTACACACAATATCTCTCTCTATCTCTCTCCCTTCCATCGTCATCGTACCGAATTCATATTGTTCGGTCTACAGGGATAGGGAGCGTTTCCATGCAAGAGTAGAACTCGAAAAGACGGTAGTATTGTGCGGTGTACTTGATGTGATTGATTTCTCGCGGATCGTTACACGGCGCACCTGTCTACGTTAGTTGTACTGTATGCATACATTGTGTTAGAAATTGATTAGCCCCTCAGAGTCCCTATGGATTTCGTTCATTATTCAAAATAAAGGATTGGTTGACCTATCAACTAGGGGCTAAGAATGCTTATCTACATTCTCTACCCAAGAATTACGGCGACACTTTTCATGAAATCCTCGGCATCCAGGTTGTATGTACAGTCATGAATCACTGTAAGACTATCAATAGGACGAAAGTTCTTTTATCTGCGTGCATTATAAGCATAGGCCAAGAAGAATGTAGGTTTGAAGAATCCTACCATACTCGAAAGCGGATCACTTGCAGGATCCGAGATCAAATCCACGCTAGGCCATACACTGATGAATGATGTCAGATTATCCGCTAGGAACAGAGAGTTCTATATCCGCGAATTACAAATCCCAGGCCAAAAAAGAAGGTTTGTTGGACTAAATCCTACCATACTCAAAAAAGCATGGATCCTGATTGTCTACCAGTATCCTACTACTTGTCCCGATTCAAAATATTCATCGCTTGTGCTAGTCGTTCGGCAGCCAAGTCCGAATTTTTGTCTTCCATAGCTGCCATGGCAAACTTTGTCAATTCGACAGCATCAGCATACTCTGCCTTGGAAAGATTTGTCTTTTTCTTATTTCCTCCAAAACCCCCAAAGATGCCACCCTTCTTCGTCGGTGAAACGACGGGTTCAGTCGGTACCGATGGTGGTGAAGCTACAGGGGGTGGTACAGGCGGTGGTACGAAATTGTACGCCGGAGGTGGAGGGAGGACTTCCGCGTCATCATCGTCATCTTCGGCGGGTGGCATCCGAACGACGGGGCCATCTGGTTCCGATTGTGACTCATCATCATCGTCATCATCATCTTGAACGGTTGAAAGCGTGGGTCTACTAGGTACTGTTGTCGTTGGTGTGGATGCTGGTGGTAGATTCGTTGTCGTCGAGGCCGCTCCCCTGTTGTTTGCGTCGTCGTCATCATCATCATCATCATCGTCTTCCGGCGGTTCATCTTCGCCATATCCACCGGGAGTCGGACGACGTCCTTCATTAAAGGCTTTAAGAATTTCGGTCGCCTTCCATTTACCATATACAGCACGTTTCTTAATTTCTTCAACTTCCTCTGCTTCTGCATCATCTTCTCCATCATTCTTGTAAAATTGCATGAGGATCTCCAAAAAGGAGGCTGCCGCGTAGAAGGTCCTGGCGGTAACCTTCGTCGCCTCTCCAGCTCGATCTTCTCCATCAGCCTTATCAAAGATCTTATTTGCAAACATCTTACATAGATATTTGGCTTCCGCCTTTGTGAATTGATTCATAGCCTCCTTTTCCTGTTCCAATGCATTCAATAATTCTCCCAAACAGGTCTTTCCAGTCACCGACTTCGCCAAGGAAATTCCCTGTTGGACGGCATATTGACGACAATAATAGGCAACTAAACGACTTTCTGCATTTGTCTTATCCTTGTCAAGTTCTTCAGCCCGACGTACGTAGGGAGTAATCTTTTTCAACTCAGGAGGAATTGTCAACGGCATATTGTGATGATCAAAATATGATGGGTCTGTCGGGTTAATTTGAATCCGTTTGGCTGTAAGCACCTCTTTTGGTAATGTCTATCTGTCCAGCAATGAACAATCAAAAAATGAACGAAAGTGAGTCAAACTTTCCGTAGGCAATGGAGTCATCAAAACAACACAGGTTCCAGGAGTAGTACAAACGGTCCTTCCGGTATGCATGAGAGAACACTTTCTCCGGAGTCGTGCGAGACGCTTCTTGGGGGATTCGCATGGCTGCCTGCCTTTACTGTTTAGAAACGATGTCTCGAAATAAACGAGGTTAATCTCACCTTCAATACACACACAAAGACGCAATTACTACCGTCTATCGTGCGCAACAATCGATGTTGGTCGTCCTAAAGTAATGGGAGTACCGGAATGGAGAGAAGTTTTTTCCTCTTCCCGTTTGGCAACCGAAAAGCAAGGGCGATCGCGTGATATCCAGTGTCCCGTGTCGTGTGTCGTGTCTATCATTGCATGCACAATGGCAGCGGGGATGAACAGCGACAATGGCCCCTAAACATGGTTCGATGGTTCATTTCGTTTGATTTATCCTTGTCGTATTACCAGGGGTGAGATACAAGATCCCACCATATGAAGCATAGATATTGTAGATCACTAAGATCATAGATTGATGCGATCGAATCAGTCGCGCTGTAATTGAAGCGGATCTTGATGCGATCATTTCGGGACGACAAGATGGGTGCGTAGTACGACGGGAGATGCCGTACGAGGGAGGTCTCTTCTGTCGCTCCCTCTCTCCGATGCCGAGAGAGAACCCAGAGCCTTGTCCTTGCCCATCGTCACCTGATTCATTGTCTTCCAAAGTCTTTTTAAATTACATTCACCATGACCAAGTTGACTTCTACTGTTCTTGCGACTCTCGTAGCTTCGTCGGCTGCCTTCGCTCCGGCCTTGCAATCTATCTCATCGTCGACTTCGGCCTTGTCTGCCAAGGGATATGAAGAAGTGGGTGGTGTCCCGTTCGATCCTTTGAGTTTGGCCAAGTTGGGAACTGGTGATAGTTTCGATACCTTCCCCAATATGTTCCCCAATGAACAATTTTTGAAGGAGGCAGAAATCAAACATGGACGTCAAGCAATGCTTGCATGGACTGGTGTTTGGGCCACTCATGAGGTGAGTACATCAAAAGGAGAATAAAGGGTGAAAAACTATTGATAGGTAGCAACGGCGAACTATCGAGGATGCATTGACGATGCATACGCACTCTTGTGTGGTTACGGACTTGAGTCACTAAACCTTCTTTTCCCCTCGTTGTGGCTGTCTACTTGGATGACCGTTTTTTCCCCTGCAGGGAGGACTTGGACTTGGTATGCATTTCCCTGGCGCTCCTGTGGAAGCTGATTGGACTAAGGCCCTTGGTGTCTTTGCGACTGAAAGCCCAGGAGTTTTCGGATTCATCCTTTTGATGATTGCGATTGCTGAGGGTGAAAGTGTCGGCCATTCCGGTGATAACTTCCGAGGAAAGTCGACGAAGACTCCAGGTGACCTTAACTTTGATTACCTTGGTATGAAGGCCAAACTTTCTCCGGAAAAGTATGAACGCTATCAACGCGTCGAAATGAAGAATGGACGTGCTGCGATGATCGCCATGGCCTCACTATTCGCGTATGAATCCATCCCTGGATCCGTCCCGATCATGGACATCCTCAGCTAAAGAATTGAAATTCCTTATCCTCCTCTTTCTTTTGCTACGTCTCCCCCCATCCCGCCCGCTCGCTGGGAGCTTGCGACGATCTATTTGCTTTTGTAGCCTTGGGCTTCCGTTGATACATATATTCTAGGAGAACAATTGACTGCAATCACTTATCTATGACTCTGTATATGGTACTACGTATGGCTGGGCATCCTTGCAAGTTCGTGCTTGATACCTGCACTTAGGGATCTGGTGATGCAGTAGTTCGGTTACAAATACATCCATTGATGGGACAATACCAAGCTTCAATCCAGTGGGCGTCGTTCAAAAGCGTTCCGACGATTTCGTTGATGCTACCCCATACTAACGTTTGTACGCCCTTCCAATTCCTGACTACGGTAGTTCGAAAATGCGACACACACGTTCCCTACCCATGGAGTAGAAATGTGCCGAGTTGGACCATCAAACATCGTGTGGTTCTATACGAATATTACTGCGATCCATAGGAACTCGGACGATCAGATCGTACCAACTAAGACAATTCCAAGGAAAGACGTGTTTTGAACATTGGTAGAAACAATATGTCCATAGATATATGTATATCATATCCGAGGAGTAATTGAACTATGAAGGGCTCTCCATGAACTCATCAAGAGGATTCCGAATCCAATTTCCAATGGCAGTAGTTGTTCACTCGGTGATACGCCCACTTGTCGATGTTCAGCAATTGCTACGAATAGGGCAAAGAGTAACCGTAGATTGACAGCATTCACATAGGTATTCAGTGCCAAAATAGCTGCCCCCTTGGGCCCACCACGTTCATCTGCCGATCCATAATGTCCGTCGACTGCCGAGTATAGGAACATTCCATTGTACAGTCCTGAAAGGACCCAGAAAATAGATAATAGACACCCCTCACTAAAGGCGTACGGCAAATACTCAAAATTCATTCGATATGTCACCCAAAAACTAATCGATAACGTCAAATTGACAATCAAAAAGACATCATATAGTAACAGGTTGGCATCATCAACTTGCATTGGTGGAAGTTTCTGTCTTGAACGAAAGAGTTCCACAAATGGAAAACCGTCCGATATTGACTGCCATATAGAAGTCTTCTTATTGTTGCCTGTATTATCCTTGGAAGACTTTTGTTCTTGATAATTCCCCAAAAGGTTGGGGGTAGTATTATCATTCATATCACTACCATCATCATTGTTATCATTCTTCTTCTCGATACGGTCGTCATCTCCAAGGATACTTGGACGCAAAAACCATGTTCCTTCTGTTCTTTCGGTGGTTGTTCTTGATGTTGATCCGATCGTTTGTCGCAGTGGATTCACCATGTTGTTGTTAATGGTTCCAGAACATGGTCGAAACGAATGGGTCCATCGTGGATGGAATATCCCGAACAGAAACACACCGTAAACAATATTCTTTGTCGTTCTCATATCCTGATCGTCTCAACAAGGTAACATACGACAATGGGGAAGCGTCCAGTCGTCGAAGTGCCACCGCACGAGGGGGTTTCTCAGTTCACTGACCGAAACAGTGAGGCTCCGATGCAAGCAGATATGCGGAGGAGAAGTTCTTGTGGTGGATGAGCCAAAAAATGCTGGGGGTCACCGAACAGGAGGTACATAGGCAGATGATGCTGATGATGACGATGATGATGTGTTCGTGCCATGCGCCGGTGCGATCTGTTCGAATGTTCCTCGTTCTCGGAATTTCCGGCCGGTCTTCGACTTTTCGGGCCCATAGATAATGATGATATGTACGATGCCGCATTCCTGCATGCACAATTCCGTATGATACACTAGGAAACCAATGCGCATCGATATCATTACTACCATCGACTCATGGTAATACTAGAGTAATAAAGGTACCAGTATTCTTTTGTGATACCCTAGAATACAGGGTATCACCATCACGACGGCACATAGCTAACGAACAGCAGTTACATGTATCGACCGAGACAAAAAGCGCCGCTGGTATGATCTACCGAATTGGAAAAGGGGAATTGGGAAAGTCCAACAGCTGCATAGCTACGAATGAAGACATACATACATATCCGAAACAGGTTATCCATCGTCGTAGCTCTGTATGTCCCACCGTCTCACAGTCAGTAAAGGAAATGTCTATTTTTGGACAGGCGTCATGACTATCTATGGTCGTGGTCGTGGACGTTTTGAATGCAGTCATCGAAGTCGATTCATTTCATCGCTATGTTGTTTTTTTCCACCAATCAAAAGAGATATCCGAAAAATCTTGTGTCGTGCATCCATACCACAAAAATCAAACAACGTCGAATAATATCAGATTTCGAGTATCCGGGGGATGGCTAGACCTATAGGAGAACCATTTTTCAGAATCGAAATTTTAAAAGTTCCTGAGATAGCGCGCAGAGAATCGGCATCCAACGGATCCATTTCGTCACATCATCAACCGTCCATCGCCGAAGCATCTTCTTTCATTCGTGGGATCACATATAACCTTAGCAACATCAATCGACAAATCATGCCTTACAGGAAATTTCTCTCTTCCGTTCGTGGAAATTACTTGTCACCACGATTTGAAAATCGGAATCTATACCAGAGAGTGACACACACACACACGCACACACTCCTAACCTGTCGAAACGAAATTCGTCCAGTCATGGTAGGATGCATAAAGCTTCCGTCACCGGTCACAACATTAGTTACTCCTCTTCTCTTCTACAACCTGTGTGAAACGCCCTCTCTGTCTCCCCTATCTCTCTCTCGCTATCTCTCTCGCCCCCATCACCATGAAATCCCTTGAAACCCTATCCAGTCAATGTTACCGTGTCAGCCCCACCGGTAGTCGTAGTAGCAGTCCAGGTAGTCACCACAATAATCCGACTATCTTCCGGACTCTTCATCATCAAAGCGCCTTGAAGCGTCATTTGATGAATCTTCCTCGATCACCTCAACAACAACAACAGTCACACCAAGCCCACCAACGGCCAGGTCGGATACAACGTACGATGTCGCTTCCCGCAAAATTAGATCAAGCTCCACGTACTCAAAAACTTTTTTGGTTCCGACCAGTAATGCTGTTCGATGATGATAAAGAAATTGATGACATTGAAAATAGACGAAGGGCTCATGTTTCGTCTAGACGGAAAGAAGGACGCAAGATTATGCCACGGGAGGAACGTGAACGAGACGATGGACATAATGATTCATTCGTTCCATATCCTGGAAGCGTCCTTTTAGAGGCCTCCTATGGGAATGATGCCACTTGTGACGGCAACAACAACGGGGATCTTCCAGACGATCTGGTGGGTCTTGGCATCCTTGCTGATGAATAGCTAGAATAATGATCCTGCATCAGCCGGCAGCGTAATCTACTATAGAGTATGATCGATATCCGAGCTACGTTAGCTTTTCTAGACCAAATGGCCGAGCTTTATCTGTACGGTATGTCGCGTAGGCTCAAGCAATCTGTACACCGTTTTGTTGTACCATATTCTGGAAACCGGCTGCCAACTTGTCATCATCTGCTAGGCTAGCTTGAATGATTGATCCTAGGACACCAGGGCGCTGTGAAGCCAACGTCTGTATTGCACTGGTGAATGATGCGATCGGATCAACAACTGTCGGGAATGGGTCCAACTGCTTTTTCGCCGCCAAGCTCAATTTACTGTAGGCAGAGTCGTATCCTATTTCAGGTTCCGCATCATCCCCCTCCACCACTTGACTCGAAAGAGTATCTGACACGAGAACTTTCATGACCCCCTTGAAAGCCGCGGCCCAGATCTGTTGTCCATTGCTGCCATCCAAGATTGCGGTACTATCGCAGAGTATCCGCGCCAGGCCTACCACTTGAATTTTGGCATCCAGTCTGGTCGGAACCACCTTGTCGAGTTCGGGTACCCAAACCTGGCTTAGGAAAGTCAACGCAAGTCCTGGCTGAATCTTACTCAAGGTATCAATGCACATCTGTCCGCCGAAGAGACCACAGAATAAGGCGAAGTACGAGACTGCCAGCGGTTTGTACTTGTGGGTCTTGGAACGCATCAGCTTGACCAAAATAATATCGAAGACCTTTTGAATATACGGCAATAGATTTTCCTGGGGAACGTAGGTCGTCAGAGCACGCAAGAGCTCAAACGCCGAAGCTTCCGTGGTGGATGACGCGTTGAGCAACTGGAAGATGCCAAGCATAGGTACGATGCTTCCCATGATCTCATGTGGGGCCTGCTTTACGTAAGCTTGCAAAAGCCGAACAAGGGCTGGCACATTTCCCTTTCGCTCCCACAGCGAAACATGAAGCAAAGGCTGAAAAAGCTGTTTGTAGGCATCTCCGAGTCCAGCGCCCTCGGGGCGGAACTCCAACAGTTGTGCGAGCACTTGGAAA
>Ga0194115_10005994_pt1 | contig 12455 bp, 10 predicted proteins | sample TA2MahsurfametaG_3_FD_148656 | JGI IMG/M metagenome (GOLD analysis project Ga0194115, IMG submission 148656) | Freshwater microbial communities from Lake Tanganyika, Tanzania - TA2015002 Mahale S4 surface | ecosystem: Environmental > Aquatic > Freshwater > Lake | place: Tanzania: Lake... | reverse complement strand
GCATGTTTTCCTCTTGATCGTTTGGGCTGAAAAGCAATCGTCTGGAAGGCCATAGTCGCCATGCAGGAGGTTCAGGGGTGTCAACTTGGACAGCAGCCTCCGAATGACTGAACTGTTCTGAAAACTCTTCAAGGGCAACTACCGTCTGTTCAAGATAGGATCCGCCCAAAACGAAGTCTGGATCACACAGCCTAGTGTTGGCTACTATGGGACTTGGAAGCGTACGAGTAGTTCCCGAGGCGAACTCGTAATCCCCACCGGCAGAAGAGTCAGTCAGATACGAGATGCCACATCTTGATGGATCTTCTATCGGGTCAGGATACATGGTTGGTTCCCATCCATAAAGAGCGAATTTCGTGTGTTCCTCTCTGTCATCAGATGACCCAATTTTCGCTCGCACTTCTGCTTCCCCATCCACTCCGGCGCTGGCTTGTGCCCATGCAATCGCGGGATATGCCGCCAAAGTCTTTTTCGGGGGTAAAAGTTCATGACGGTGTGACGAGACATGGTCAGTTCCCCACGACCACTTCGCCCCCAAAAGCGTTACCGTGCCATAGCCTTCTAACGCTGCACGGCTGTGCAGAGCTACGAAAACACAACTACCAAGGATGAGAATGGCGAAGGGACGTACGACCAACCGTCGCAGCCGCAACCACCCTGCATCTGATACGAGCGTCGAATGAGGCTGATGTGCAATGAAATCCTGAAGACGTCGTTCTCGTGGGCTTCTCGAAATCCAGGTGCTTAGGCGGGATTGGTAAGCTTGATCAGACGATATCGTCTGTCGGCGCTGCTCAAGGTGTCGTCCGAGGGTCATGTCCATGGGAACGGCTTCGTCGTATGGTTGATTCAACGGCTCTCGCCACATTGCATCATGAGGGGGGGGAGCAAAACGATCAAGCCTTACAAAGTCGGCAACAAGTTTATGTGTAGGATTTCCTGCCGGCGCTGCAGCTTTTTCCCTGTGCAGCACAGTATTCGTAATCCTGGGTCCAGAAAGGTGATCACCGCCAAACAAGGAACGAGAACACTCGATCTCGCAATTCGACACTCGACACCGTTTTGGTAGGGCACTACAAAGCTTCATATCCGGGGGGAGATTGTCTGTTAGACGAGAGGGCACAGTCTGTTCGCCTGTTGATACATCAATCTCGCGCGTTATTCAATGTATAAAAGGAGGTACTAGAGTGAACATGAATTGAACCGATTCCGAATGATGCGTTAAACCATTTAATGGCATCCTTGATCCGCCGATCGCGTCGTTTCTATGAAGCGGCAAGTCGCGACTCGCGACTCTCGGCTGCTGGTTTCGGTTACCGTCTCGCCGTCAGATGGCATCTGCGTTTGCTTGCCATCGCACTTCATCCGCGCCGTACGGATCCCAAAACGATTAACTGTCACGCCTTTGGGAATCGTTATGGCGACAAAGATAAGCACTACAGACGGCAATGTCGCACGTCAGGCACTAATCACCGACACTCTGCAGTATCGATTGGAAACCGGCAACATTGCGAAACAAGGTGGGCAGAGGGGATCCTTGACAAGATGTGCCCAGAAACTTGGGATTGTTCGGAACACCTTGGAAGCGAGCCATCCAGATGCGGAAAAAATCAAGGTGTCCAAGAAAGGCTTTCGACAGGACATCGAACTTTTCAAGTTGGAGCTTCTCAAGCTGATTCTACAGCATAAGAACATTACAGAGCAGGTGGATCTTAACCAAGAAACTATCGACAGTCGACAAGCCGACATCGATGAGTTGTCTCAACAAGTGAAGGCAGGACAGTCTGATGCGAATCAGGCCTTTGAGACGAAGCAATGTTTCGAGGAATACGAAGCATTGGCAAGAATTACAAACGAGCAACATCCCAAATCCACACTGAGGCTCGAGGAAGACTTGGCGACCACTCGCATGCATATAGACGATCTCAAGAAGGAGGATGCGGTAGCTGATCGTGTTTTGAAAGTCAGAGAAGGACAATTGCAACTATTGATGCACTACGTGACAGACTTAAAGCGCTCCTTAGTCGACACAAAGGAACAAGAGAAACTCCTGCTTTTGGCGCAGAATCCTCGTGCGGATGAAAGCCTACAGAATGGAGGCTCTTTGAAGAGTACCGACAATACGGATATTATGCATGTTGATGAGGAGGAGGACGTTCTTTACGGTGATATGGCTTAAGGCTCGCAAAGGCTCTTGCTCGTGTCGTGTTGGATCTCGAATTCCACAATGCGGTGAGCTATCTGAGGGTTCAACATTCAAGAGAAGCTGCGGTAGTTGGCTTCGGTCAACCTACCGTCGTCGCAAGGAATCATCGATTTCTATATGCGAAAGAAAGTCAGTAGATCATGGGAAGAAACTTTATTGCTGGAGGATTGTGCCATGATGGGTGGGAAAAGTATGGGGAAAGTAGCGCCGATGATTCAGAGTTTTTCCCGGAAGGGGGCACACGCACCAGTTCTACGTGCAATCTGATCCAACATGAAACGACGCCCTGGCTCAAACAAGAACAAATCAACATAAAGCCATTCGTCATCTTTGCTTGTAGCAAGACGGGAATAGAACTTCGATGCCAGAAAGGCACAAACATCCAATGGAGGGGGAATGAAGAGCTGAATCTCTACATCAACCGAGTCTAGAGTTCCTGACACAATTAGTTCGGTGCAAGACACATTAGGGATGTGATCCGGAAGACGCGGTAAGCTAGGGCTTCTGAAAGGTGTGACTGCCTTCATCGACAAGGTGCTATGGCCCGTGTCGAAGGGCATCACGGTACAGCAACATGTTATCGCATCTATTTTGTCTGGACTTCCCATCAGGGAAGGTCTTCATTTCGCCTGTTTGGGAAACGGAAGGATTAGGACGCCTCTCCGATTCAAAATGCGTCGCGTAGTGAATACGGGACATGCTATTCGTAGGACCGAAGAGAGCTCATGTAGAATACGTGATGTGCTTGCACAGTCAGGGAGGGAAGCACTTGACAGCGAGCATCGGGATGATTTAAGGGCCATGAACTCGGGAAGAATAGGGAGAAGACTAAACTAGACGAACTACCAGTGCGCCGACGACGACACGTAGAGACCTGTTGTCTGCTTTGAACTACATGAATCTGGAGAATCATGACGAATACTAGAAGGACACCATCATACATTATGTCTTGAATACATACACCGTGGAGCTCGATCCGATTGCCCGCTGACCGAATAGAACTGTGTCGGCAGTCGTTGTGAATATGTGGAAATGAGCTGATGTCTGATCTGCGACGGTTTTGGAACCAAAGAAAATTTACCTATGTCTTTTATGCTATCGCTAGCGATCGGGTGGTCCTTGACTTTGAGGAAACGTTTCCGATTATTCAGCAACTTGAGTAGAGGTGCCATCGCTTGCCGGGGCCGATCCTAGAAAAAACAGATTTCGAAACCAGTTCAGAGATCTTGTCCGTCCTCGTCCCTCAGCCTTAGCACCCCTTCCTGCGGTTGCACCAGTTATGAGGTATCCTACTACCGCAACTGCAACACCAACACCTACTCCGAACCACATGATCTTGCGGTTCCTTCGCTTTGCGGCCTCCTGACGTTTTTGCTCTTCGTGCGGTTTGGAGCGTAAGGGATCAACACCGGACTCAATAAGGACACATCGTACGATGTGTTCTTTGGCCTTTTGACGATGAAATTCGCCAAGGTCGCCGTCGGCGCTTAACATACTCTCGCTCGCCGACGTAATGAGGGGAGGTTCCAAATCCAGTTCTCGGCAGTGGATCGCTGCTGCATCGATTACTGTGGCAGGCTGCCACTCGTCATCGTCCTCAACATCCTTGTCTTCAGTAGGCCCGCATTGATCTGACTTGGTTCCAACATACACACGGGCCATGCTGTCCGTAAGTAGAGAACTTTCGAGATGTTTCGCGTACGCCAAGCTGGCGCTATTGGTTGAGTCAAAGGCGAGAATAACCACATCACAGCCTCCACCATTTAGAATCTCAGAGAGTGCTTTCCCTCGCTGAGCTTGAGTCTCAGCCGACGCCTCGGGGACTTCAGTGACGATTAAGTGTGCTACGAAAACCTCGTCTGGTCTATCCCCCTTCTTTCCTTGTCCATATTTCCGCTTGAGCTTCACAAACGTACTGGATGTCCGAGGAGACCGAGTCTTCGTCGTTGCTAATGGTTCATGGGAGTGACAAGCAAGTGCATTTAGCAGTGCTGTCTTGCCGCTTCCAGGAGAGCCAAGCAACAGCGCACGAATTTCGCGAGAGGGCAGTAAAGAATCTAATGACGGCACAACCGACGTTTTTTTCTTTCCTCGTCGGCTCTTGCTACTTCGTTTAGAGTCTTCAATGTGACCGAGTCGAAAAAGCTCCGCTCTAGTCAGAGCTGGAGAGATGGCCGAGACAGCATGCCAGAGCCCCATCCACTCTAGATACGATAACTTCTTCGAGGTGACGTTGGTATACGATCCGCTGACCGCCGAGATGTCCACGGAAGGGAAAGATTCCCCACTAACGATCGTCAGACCAGAAGCCGATAGGGACTGTGACATGTTCAAAGGAGAGGACTCGCTGGTCGAGCTTGTCGGAGAACCTTCCGGGGACGACGGCATAATTGGTAGGCTGAAGCAGCTGTCGAATTCCTCATGAGCGCGCAAGGGATGCCACAGAGGAAGTGCTGGATCTGATACAACGGAGAAAATGTTGTTCAGGTCTTCCCGGGACAAAATCCCATCGTGGTCAGAGTCGAATTGGTGAAAGAGGTCAGTCAAATAGCGTCGGGCGCCAGGGGTCAGCGACCAACGCTGTCCGGGTGACTGATTAGCTTGATTCTGATCAGATTCTTCAATATCTTCCCCCAATCGAATTCTCGCAGGAACACGGAGAACTAGGTTGTCATCGTAGCCAAACTTTCGTAGCGCCTGCCATGGCACATCGAGGCGATTCTGGCTGATGAAAACATCAAAAATAGCGAGAAATCCGGCGACCGTAAATTTGCCTTCTCGAACGACTTCTTCATTGGGATTATTCCTAGACACGACCTTCTTCCATCCCGTCAAATCACGCTCATATACCGGAACATGGAATGTTTCGTGCTGAAAACGATCAAGTTCAGCATGGCTAAGCAAACCATCGTGGTCTCTGTCGTACATACGAAAGATACGGGTAAAGGCACGTTTCCCGTCGTCCGAAAGCTGACCGATATCCAAGTCATAGAGAGGCGTGAATGGGTATAGTACGGCTTGTTGAGCTTTCAAAAAGACTTCGTCTACCCGCAAGAGATTTTTCGCACTACACTTAATACATTGTCGGATGAATCGAAAACGTTGCATGAGACTGACGATTTGTTGTCTGGAGCGCGCTAGAACTTGCTCATCTGTGATCCCTGCCGTGCTGGAAGGTAGAAACAAATCCATTTTATTTCCGGCCACTATCACTGGAAGCTAAAGAAGGTCACGTTGTGAGAACCAAACCAACGGCAACACACGCATGCCAACCATTTTGCTCGCTACGTACTTCACCGTTGTAGCAGCGTTCGATCAAGGGTAACCAGTGATTCTCTAATCGAAAGAATGTTTCGTCTCGGTCCAGGTCATACACCAATATGATGGAATCGACGTTTTCGATACCATGAACATGAGACACCGAACCAGAAAGCGATTTTTGAATATTGAATAGAGCAGCTGGGGTGTTTCCTGCGGTGGTAGGCGCTTCACCGGTGCTGACATTGCTCCCGAGAATCGATAAGTTCGCCAGAGCTGCCATGAGCGCTGCATCTCCCCCTTGCGAATCCACGACGGTAGTTATGCAAGCATTTTCCGCATCCGGGGGAAGACGAACTCTTGTCATGATTCCGGGCACTACTTCTGAAAAGTGCCTGGACACGAACGTTGAAATCAGCGAAGATTTTCCAACCCCCTCTAAAGTAGGAAGAATCGATCCAGAACAATGAGTGAGAATTACGCGTCTCGATCTCCGACGATAGCCATGTAAGGCGGCAACGAAAACTCAAGTGTTGCCGTTGAGTTCGATTTCCTTAATGACAGCTTTACGAGAAGTCCAGTCTCGGAAGACGAACCGAGAACGAAGCACCTCAAAGGGAAAGCCACCCCAACAGGAGATCCATTCGGCACATTCCACGCTCGAAATGAATGGTACTCTCGATGAAAGAATTTGAAGGACGGCTTCGACGTACCATCTCCTAAAACCAAGACGGTGACAGAAGTTCTCTGGGAGTTAAAGCTTGTTTCATCCTTTCGAACGGTCGAGCTCATGCTGTTACCTCGAATGCCGTTTCAGAGGACTACCAAACTGCAACGATGTCCTCCACCAGGACGGCGAAAACAGAAAACACAGACAAAGGTTTGCAGTACTGTGTCAGTGAGGTACTCTTTCATGATGATACAAGGCGAAGAAACAGAACAAAGTTGCCTGTAAACATCGTTTGGGGTATGTCTCCCACCTTCGGCCGATGGTCTCTTTTTCTCTGTTTTTTTCGAATGAAGAGCTGAGGGGTTAAAGTTACAATCTAACCAATCCCCGACGGCGTCGAGCAACGTCAAGGTATCCTTGCGAAACAAGAACAAGAGCAATCTCTCGCTGTCACAAAAGCGACGGTCGACAGCAAAGACAGTATCAGTGGTACGATATGACCGATTCAATACACATAGGAATACGTAACTTGGAAAAAGTAACGGTATTGTAAACATTTTCGAATTTTGCGGCACGTCACAGTCACTGTCAACTGTCACTATCGTAGGTATGTGAACAAGTATACCGTACGGTGTTTTGGCGCAGAAAAATGCATCAAAACAACGACGAAGACATTGTGTCACGGCTCACTGTTACAGTTACACCCGACTTTCGAGGTCCGGTTCTGGCACCAAACGCGTGGCCATGGATCGGAGGCTTAAACGTACAAGGAAATGTAATGCACCCTCAAGCAGAACGTGCGTTGGAAGAAGGCGATATCATGAATTTCACGGTCCAATGTTGAGGTTTCTTCTTGCGTTGTTGATCGTTCGTATGGCGTCTGCGTCACGTACTCAGACAGAAACCGACATTCTCGTCGAATTCTACGACGCAACGAACGGAGATAGCTGGAAGAACAAGGACAACTGGAAAGTAAACAGTGAAGTATGCACATGGCACGGAATAGGTTGCGCCCCAAACAACGTAGTTCAGAGCATCATGCTTGACCGAAACAACCTGAACGGATCCGTACCCCCTTCCTTGTGGAAGCTACAGAACCTTCAGCATGTCAATCTTAGAATGAACCTCTTGACTTCCCTGTCCTTGACTGGTCTATTTACATCCGATCCGCTGAGTGAACCCCGGAGTCCGCTCGAAACAATTATGGTATCGGATAATCATTTGTCGGATTTGGAGGGTATCGCCAACGTGGTGGCCACGTTGAAGGATTTGAACGCAAATAAGAATCGCATCGATAAGCCCGTTCTTGAAGAGCTTGCATTGTTGATCAATCTTCAGACTATCTACATCGCCTTTAATCGAATACCTGGGACGATTCCGAGCCATCTTGGTCGTCTTTCGAAGCTCACTGGTTTCTATGCCTTTGACAACCGACTCACCGGACAGATTCCCAGTGAGATTGGGCTCTTGGATCAGCTACAAATCCTGGGACTTGGCAACAATCTTCTCACGGGGGCACTTCCAACCGAAATGGAGCAGATGGTCAATATGCGGGATCTATCCCTGCATCACGTGCGACACGAAGAATCACCGGAGACGGAGGAAAGTGTAGGCCTGTCAGGACCTCTGTTGACCTTTGGATCAATGCCGTATCTCTCGCTTCTGTTTCTCGATGGGAATCGACTCACCGGATCCATTCCCTCCGATTTTCTTCGACATAATACCCACACAGATACACCCATATCCGTTGGATTAACAAACAATCAGCTTACGGGTACACTTCCGAAGTCTTTAGAGCGCTTCGAGGCATTGAGCATCGATTTGGCGGCGAATCGAATCACGGGAATAGCGAATGAATTATGCGAAAAAGGGGGATGGATGGGGGGTCTTGTGGAGCAGTTTCAATGCGATGCCATCCTTTGCGAACCGGGGAAATTCAATTCCCTGGGACGGGCATACGGCTTGGACGGTCTTTGTCTGGAGTGCTCCTCCCAGACGGCGGGCAGTTGGTTCGGGAACACGGTCTGCGAGTCAGCAGATGATGGAATCACGGAAAGTGACGACGACACTGATTGGATTGCACTTGCACAACTATATCATGCAACCCGTGGCATTCATTGGATACACCGAGATGGCTGGGAAGTTTTCGATACTTTCGCAGCGGGACAAGAATCGTTGGTCGACTTGGCCCGCGTTGATATCAATGTCTGTGAGAGCTGGTTTGGGGTTTCATGTGACGAAAACAGCAAAGTCACCGCGCTTGCTTTGGCAGGAAATCGCCTCTACGGTGACATACCAGATGTAATTTTCACGATACCAACGTTGGAAACCGTTGATCTATCCAATAACAACGTGCTTCTACCAGACTTCCAGCAGATCAGTCAGCCAAAGAATTTGACTGTTCTTAGGGTGTCAAATGTGCATGTCCAAAGCTTATTGGGAATAGGCACATTGACAAATCTGCAGGACCTTCGATTGGATGGCCAGACACTAGAACAGACACTTCCCGCCGAACTATTCGGACTCACTTCGCTACAAATACTACATCTACAACAAGGCAAGTTTACAGGGCATATTCCATCACAAGTGGGTCTCCTTACTTCACTCGTCGTCCTTAATGCGTATGGGAATCTGCTTTCGGGCCAGCTACCGAGTGCGATTGGTACACTGTTGAATCTACAGTCGTTGGACTTGTCGGAAAATCAATTTGACGGATTTTTGCCAGACTTTTCAGCTTTGAGTGACCTCAGGACAATCCGCATTCACCAGTCAAAAGGTCTTAATAATATTGGTGGGCCTTTGCCGCCCTTCAACACATTTCCGTTTCTCCGAGAAGTCAACTTCCAGTTTAACTCCCTGACAGGGACATTACCACTTGACTTTTTGACGGGAGTAGCCGACAAAGCTTCGGACATCACTATTTCGTTAGGATACAACCAGATCGAAGGCACTATCCCCGAGTCTCTGCAAGAGTTCGAGAAGCTGAATTTGGAACTAGAGGGAAACAAGATCGTTGCGTAAGTCTTTCAACAAACAGATCCTGTGCTCCTGATCCAAGTTTATCCTAACCTGTACTGCGAGAAAGCATTCCACAGGCACTATGTCTGAAATCTGAATGGATGTACGGAGCCGTGAAGTCGGTACAGAACACTAGTAGCGGGTGTGACGCTATTCTTTGTTCACCTCGCACTTGGAATCCGTTCGGAAAAGCAACCGGAACGGACCCTTGCATCCCTTGTGATACGGAATCCCCTTCGGGATCCAATATGCTGTGGGCCTTGTGGTACGGTCGGGTGTCATGCGGCGACATTACTCCCTCTCGTGAGAAAGAAATTCTAGACAAGCTGTTCGTCTTTACGGGAGGCCGGTACTGGACAGCAGAACACAATAATTGGCTGCGCCCCGGAGTCCCCATTTGCCAACGAGAGGGAGTCCAATGCATGAACCCGAATTCGAATGAGGGGATACTCGAGTTGCGGATGAATCGATTCGGATTGCGAGGGACGATTCCTAGCGAGATTTGGGAACTGTCGAACGCAAGGCAGATTTCCTTTACTAACAACGAGATCGATGTCGGTTTCATGGGCATCGAAAAGGCAAAAGCACTGAAGGTACTTAAGTTGTCCGCCTGCCACATTCGATCGATCGAGGGAATCAACCACACATCCGCGGAACTTATTGAACTGCACCTGGCAAAGAACCAATTCAACGGAACAGTTCCGGAAGAGATCTTCTCTCTCAAGCAGGTCTCAAAACTTTTTCTGTCGGGAAACAATTTTGGAAGCAAGATACCCATAGCGTTTACAAGTCTCACTGGGCTCCGGTACCTTGATTTGAGCGGTAATCGGTTCACAGGTACAGTGCCGTCAGAATTCGGCTTTCTTCGAGGCCTCCAGTCTCTTGAACTTCAACTCAATGAACTTTCTGGTACAGTTCCTGAGCAACTTCAGATGCTTTCAGACCTTCAGCATTTTGATATCTCCAAACAAGTTGGAGCCAAGCTCGAGGGGGCACTCCCTTCATTCGAACGGAGCCCGGCTCTTCTGCACCTAGACCTGAGCCAGAATGCCTTTTCTGGTCCCCTACCCATTGATATGTTGGCCATGGTTAACCCTAGCTCAGAGATATTCCTTAATGTAGCGAGGAATCGTCTTGTTGGCGACATACCCTCCGAGTGGGAAAGGTTCGAGGCTCTGACCGTCGAGCTGGGAGGCAACAGGTTGACCGGACTACCGGATTCTCTTTGCAGCTTGAACAAATGGCAAAAAGGACTTGTAGGTCTTTTGGGGATTTGCGACGTAATCATATGTCCTCCTGGCACATATTCTCCATCTGGTCGTCAAACAGGTGCCTTGGATTCATGTTCGCGTTGTCCTACAGGGGAGACTAGTGGGCCCTTCTATGGATCAACAGCATGCCTTGACTCCAGACTGGTCCTGGAGAGGCAGATTCTTTCAGATTTTTACGAAAGTACGAACGGTACGAACTGGCTGATTCAAACAGATTGGCTTTCGGACAAATCTGTGTGTGACTGGTACGGAGTGTTCTGCGACGACAACCAACACGTTGTCGAAATCAAGCTGAGTACAAACATGGTTGCAGGGTCTTCCTTTCATGTGTCGGATATATTGTTGCTTGAAGACCTGCAGGTGAGGCATGGCAAGTGCTTGTATCGTTCATTATTGCTTCGAAACTAACGTGGTGGAACCTTACCTTCAGACTCTCGATTTGAATGGCAACAGCGTTCAGCTGAATTTCGCGAAAGTTCCGGAAAGAACGCAGCTCCGGTACCTTGGCTTGTCTGCAACAGGCATGAAGTCCATGCCAGGAATTTCGCGAGCAACGAGCTTAAGAGCTTTGTATGCCGCGAACAACCAAATTCGAGGTATCCCAGATGAGATGTTTTCCATGTCAGGCCTAGAATCACTGTTTCTCTCCTACAACGTGATAACCGGAGGCATTTCGAGAAGTTTCGGAAGAATGTCCAGCCTCAAGGAGCTTTATCTGTTCAACAATCATTTGACGGGTACCATACCAAGCGAACTGAGCATGCTTTCAAACTTGACTGAGTTGGTTCTTGCAAGGAATTTCCTGAGCGGTAGTCTTCCGGCAGGGCTCAGTTCACTTCCCCAGCTTGAAGAACTGTCTATCAACGATCAACAAGGAGCAGATCTAATCACGGGACCAGTCCCCAGCTTTTCTTCGGCTCCGAAGCTTGTGTAAGTAGATTTTCCGTTGGACTGAGGGCTCCCGCGTATGATTTCTAACAAACTTCTCTGCGAAAAGACTGTTTGACGCAAGCAACAATGACCTTACGGGACCGATCCCCGACAACTTCATGGCGAATGCAGCTACTGAGGCCGTGATCTCCATATACCTTCAAAACAATGATATCACGGGGACAGTCCCTGTTGAGCTCAAGCGTTTCGAGTCGCTGGATCTCAACCTGGCCGACAACAAAATACTTCTTGTCCCAGATCAGCTCTGCGCAATACGTGGCTGGATGAATGGCAACGCCGGCTTCGTCGAATCATGTAATGCTATTTTGTGTCCGCAAGGAACTTTCAATCAGTTCGGACATGAATCACCGGGCAACCCTTGTTTGATGTGCGAAAAGCTGGTTCTTGACCCATATCTGGGTCACACTCATTGTAAGGACTTCGCATCAGAACGCGAAACGTTGAGTAAGTTGTACGAAAGCACTGGCGGCGATTTCTGGGTAAGGGCAACAGGCTGGCGTTCGGAAGCACCAATATGCACCTGGGAAGGAATTTCATGCGAAAATGGCGATCGTCAAGATGCTGAGGGCATTACGTCCATCAGGCTGGATGCAAACGGACTTTCTGGAACGTTACCATCTGAAATATGGACGCTGGGGAGCCTACGCACACTTTCCTTCAGCAACAACCCGCAACTGGTAGTCAGTTTGGAAGGGATGCATGCTGCGGCTCGAACGCTCGAAGTACTACATCTCTCCCAGACAGGTATCGTGTCACTGGAAGGAATTTCTTCTGCTGCAAGTCTGAAGGAGCTCTATTTGACGGGAAATGGTATCAAAGGAACCTTTCCTGATGAACTGTTCAAGCTTTCCGATACAATCGAGGTCCTCCATCTCGACGAAAATAATTTTTTCGGGTCCTTGCCAACGAGAATAGGAGAAATGACGAAGATGCTCTCCTTCTTTGCGTACAAGAATGACTTTCTTTCCACAGTTCCGTCGGAACTCGGAAAACTAAATTATTTGAAACAATTAGGTACGTGGAGTGGACTCTGGGAAAATAAATACAGCTTGTTTCTCAGCCTCTCTGGTTTGGATTGTTA
>Ga0194115_10005993_pt1 | contig 12455 bp, 10 predicted proteins | sample TA2MahsurfametaG_3_FD_148656 | JGI IMG/M metagenome (GOLD analysis project Ga0194115, IMG submission 148656) | Freshwater microbial communities from Lake Tanganyika, Tanzania - TA2015002 Mahale S4 surface | ecosystem: Environmental > Aquatic > Freshwater > Lake | place: Tanzania: Lake... | reverse complement strand
GGCTGAAGAACGACTTGGGGATCATGAGGTGAAGACATTCTCGAAAGATACCCTCGACAAGTGTAGGAGACTTTTGTATGTGTCCCATTTTTTCAATCAGTTTTCAGAAAATCTTTGGCAATTTTGCTTGGTCCTTTTCCTAGCCGCATTTTCCAATTATGAGAGTCTTACTCTCGTCTGTTCATACGGGTTGGTTTCGTCTGCCTTCGTTTGTTACTTTGGACCGGCAGCTGGGAGATTCGTTGACGGAACAAATCGTCTTGTCGTGGCTAGAAGATTGATTGGATATGAGAATTGTGCGGTTCTACTGGCAACCGGATGTTGCTGTTTGTTGTTATCGAACACTACCGGTAGGGGAGATTCGGATACGACAGAAGTTCCGACATATGAGGGTATCCCGGTCGATCCAATGTCTATTTTCCTTCTAGTGTCTATTCATATTCTCGGAGCTGGTGCTAAGATTCTCGATAATGGTTTCCTAGTAGCAGTAGAACGAGATTGGGTTGTTGTGATGAGTAAATGCGTCGAAGCAGAAAACTGTAGTCCAGATGAATGCTTGAAGATACAAACGGCATGGTTATCTCAAACCAACGTTTCGATGAAACAAATCGACTTGGGATGTAAGGTTGTCGCACCCACGTTGGCAGGTTTCTTCGTTGCCATGTTTGACGATGGACAATCCGGAAATGGAGGGACTGATTTGATCGGTGCGGCTATCCTTGTGGGTGTACTCAATGCCTCTGCATTGGTTGTTGAACTAGCTTGCACAGCTCGAATCTACAGGGACATTCCGTCTCTGGCATTACCTCGTGTGTCTTCGGACTTCGTCGGCGACAAAACAGAAAAGTTTGACAGCGAACCCAAAAGTAAGGCTCCCGAGAAATCACCAAGTGGTGATCGTTTCTTCGCGATGCCGGACTCGGTGAAGATTTATTTGGATGTCGATATATCTATGTCGGGTATTGGCCTTAGCCTTCTGTAAGCACATGTCGTATGTGTGGTCACACGATTTCTCTCCACACAAGGATGACTCACATATATTCCTACTATGTCTCTACACAGGTATTTGAATGTGCTATCCTTTGGTGGTATCATGACTGCGTACCTTGTATGGAAGGGGATGAGATTAGAATCGATCGGATTCTGGCGTGGTGTGTCTTCTGCGATCGGCCTATTGGGGACATTCGTCTATCGTTTCATGTCGACACGGATGTCCCTAATCAATGTCGGAATGTTGAGTGTGATGTTTCAGTTCCTATGTCTATCACTCAGTTTTGCCTCCCTTTACGTAAATGACTTCTCTGCGTCTTTGCCAATGCTCATTTCCGGGGTTTGTGCTAGTCGAGTCGGTTTGTGGGTATTCGATATCGCAGTAACTCAATTGTATCAAATTCATGTTCAGGAAGAAATTCGTGGCCTTGTTGGTGGTGTCCAACAATCCTTTAATTCATTCTTTGGAATGCTTTCATTCTTACTTGGAATCCTTATACCCAATCCACAGTACTTCCACTACTACGTTTCTATCGGCTATTTTAGCGTCGGTCTATGTGCCGTGGCCTATTTTCACGGAGTCTACTTTAAACGACATCAACTTTCGCTACAGGGTGTGTGATGTGCTGAGAAAGTGTGGTGGGGAACATGAGTTTTTTTTTTTCGCTTACATTCGAAAGACGCCGAATCTGGTTTCATTTGGTTCACATCCGACTCTCCTAGCTACGGCTAACGAACTTCCGAGGACGGTTCTTGTATCGGCTGGACTGATAATTCCATCATCCCAAAGATTGGATGTGGAGAAATACGCTGAGCTTTCTCTCTCATACTTCTCGAGGATTGGTTTCTGGAAGGCTGCCTCTTCATCTGCCGACCACGTACCGCCCTTCCTTTCAATGTTATCACGCTGTACGGTAGAAAGGACATTCGCAGCCTGAGTCCCTCCCATGACTGAAATTCGAGAATTCGGCCACGTGAATAGGAACCGTGGTGAGAATGCACGACCACACATCCCATAATTGCCAGCACCATAACTTCCACCAAAGATGAGAGTAATCTTTGGTACCTTTGCATTCGAAACTGCCATGACGAGTTTAGCTCCATTTTTCGCAATTCCTTCGCTTTCGTATTTCGATCCTACCATGAAACCACTAATATTTTGAAGGAATACAATTGGAATACCCCGTTGACAGCAAAGTTCGACAAAGTGTGCACCCTTGAGTGCACTTTCAGAAAACAAAATTCCATTATTGGCAATGATCCCACAATCTTGACCCATAATCCTCCCAAAGCCAGTAACTAGTGTCTTTCCGTAGCTTGGTTTGAATTCATGAAATCGACTTCCATCGAGTATCCGTGCCAAAATCAATCGTGCATCTACCGACTTTTTACTATCGACAGGAACGACCCCCCCAAGCTCTTCTGGATCGAACAATGGTTCCTCCCATGGGCCAGTGAAGTTTGAGGTTGAGTTCGGTCGTCCTAGACTAGCAATGATATCCCGAGTTTTGAGCAAGGCTTCCTCTTCACTCGCTGCCATATGATCCACAACCCCCGACCCTTCGGCATGGATTCTTGCTCCGCCTAAATCCTCTGCACTTACTTCTTCCCCCGTCGCCGCCTTGACTAAGGGTGGCCCACCAAGAAAAATAGTTCCATTTCCCTGGACGATAATCGTTTCGTCACTCATACTGGGGACGTAGGCACCACCAGCTGTACAGGAACCACAGACGACAGCAATCTGTGGAATACCCTTGGCGGACATATTCGCCTGATTGAAGAAGATACGACCAAAGTGATCTCTGTCAGGGAATACATCCGCCTGTTTCGGAAGGAAGGCACCACCACTGTCTACCAGATAGATGCATGGTAGGTTATTTTCCATTGCAATTTCTTGAGCTCTTAAATGTTTCTTCACCGTAATGGGATGATAGGTCCCACCCTTGACCGTGGCATCATTAGCGATCATCATACAGAGTTGTCCTGATACCATCCCGATCGCCGTCACGATTCCAGCGCTCGGGATATCTTCCTTAGGATCTTCACTAAACCCCGCCAACGCCGACAATTCTAAGACGGGAGTTCCAGGATCAACCAGACCTTCTATACGATCACGTGGAAGTAACTTTTTCCGAGCAAGATGACGTTCCACATTCTTCGGATCACCACCCTGTCGTACCTTCTGTAGACGAGATTCCAGTTCTGCAACTTGATCGTCTGTCCTGGCCTTTGCTTGAAGATAATCCTCATCACGAATATCAAGGCGACAGTTCTTCAATGGAGGGGGATGATGACCCTGCATGGTTATTACGCTTGTAGAATAGCATTTATGATGCTTGTGGATAGACGTGTTCATTCGTGTCATTGGGTCTCCAAGAACAAATAACTTTGTTGACTTGCATGTTGCCGCCTGGTTGGCTTGACGATGAAGCGAAACAGTCCCACCACGACGAACAAGGGAGGATAGAAAGAACATTCTCTATAGGTAGAATGAGGAGGAAGAGGACGAGGAGGAGTAGAGAAATGTGCGATTTGTGAGACTTCCATGTTGTCGGTCAGCTGCCAGAGGGTGGTGACACGCCAGAATTCTGTCGATGATTTCTTTCTTGTCTCCCAACTGGAAAAATATGAGAACCGAATGTCGAACAGGGGGGTAGGTAAGGCATTATATACTCCGAGTGGGTATGAACATGGATATTGATCCTCCCAATAGATGCATCGGGATGGCAAGTACTGTAGTTTTCAAAGTCACTGTCAGGACGAAGAGATTTATCTTTGTGCATCTCTTGAGAACTCACTGTCCAATACGCTACAATAAGATCCTACAAAATATATAGTTCGGGTTGTAGCAAACGGTAGATAGTAGAAAGTGTGTTTTGTGTATGTCTTATTTCCCTTTGTGCATACCACCACCATACATTCCCATCTCCTTTCCTGCATTCTTATATTTCGATTTGCCAAAGCTGATCGGTACATACTTGTGTTTGTACATGTGCATGATTTGTCGTTTCATCGTCATGAAGAAAAGGATGAAAAAGTACATTAACAAAATTGGCCAGAATACTGGGACATCAAAGAGTTTGAAGAAACTCATGAATATACAAGTCACGACGCCTCGTGTACATGCTAACCAGAATTTGAATTCAGGTAGTCTCCGAGTAAAGGGTCGAAATTCTTTCCCCTCACTTGCCGTTGTGGGTAGACCAGGTTCCTCAGTCGGATCTTCTAAGGGAGATAGGAATGCAATGAAATTATTCAACAAAAAGATGCCCAACCCATATGCCACAATAAAATAACCCTGTACCAGGTAAACTCGTAGGAAGAAAAGGAATAGTAAAAATACAAATCCACCCCATCTTGGGACCAAATGTACTGTCGATTTATCAAGCCAATATTGAACCACTCGAGAGACTTTTGTGTAAGAGGAGGACATGGACGGATAAGGTTTTGTAATTGTTGTTGTTGAGAAGAGAATGTGGAAGGGAGGGTCCGGAAAGGACAAAGAGACGGTTGAGTTAGTGATCCGTCAGTTGCAGAGGTGCGAATGCTACAGTACAGCGCCCCTCAAAACGGGAGATTCACCACTTGTCCCGACAACGATACATAATTTCATCATCACTTACATTCAACACCCTGTTGTTGGAAGGTCGGTCGCCCCATAGGCTCTTCATCTGTCCCTTCCATCATCGTAGCTGTGTCTATATTTGTCCCTCTAATAAATGGTTGTAACAAAGAAAGAAGAATGTGGGTCCAATCGTGGGATGAAGGAGAGAGAGGTGTCGTGATCCGTTGTGGAAGAGACCAAAAAAACACCAGACCTTGGAGGCTTTCACCATGGTCCGTGGTCCATACGCCTCTCCGGAGGAAGGGAGCGAAACTGTCCCACGAATAATCCCGTACCGTTTTTCACTGGGCACGAACACGATGGATTCGCACGAAGAAAAATGACCTTGGGTCGTTTAATCGGATCAGTCAAAGGTCCGAGAGGATACACTATGGAACATCGACGTTCCCCAAGAGGTACTGTATAGCTCGAGGCTCTACGGTAGGTCAACCGATGCAAAAGAGGAAGTGCGTAGATTCAATGTGTAACGTTCAGAGACGACATCTGGTGAAGATTATTCCTCTGGTCGATGCCGAATATGCTGCCCTAGTAATTTGGCCTAGTATTCGACCCAAGTCGAATTTTCGCAGATGTGTGTCTACTACCGTACTCTTTCATACTACTGGCCCTACGGGGGGGATACGACAGATCCTGATATCCACATATCGGATACAGGGTACAATATCCGCGTTTCCTTTCAAGAGCAAATAACTCAGTAGTTGATGGGGAAGAGTCCCCCCCCCACGCCGTCAGAAATAGAATATTCGTTTTTCGGGGATGCTCTCTCCGTTTTTTAATAGGATGATTCCACTGATTTGAGAGATCTCTCGTAAAAGTCCAAGTGTTGGAACATTTCTTCCCCCACAGCTCGGAACATGGCATTCCGATCCCGATTTGACTGATCTTGATATTTCGACCGGACCGTACTTGCAGACTTAAAGCCTCGGCTAGATGCAGGCGTTGGTCTTGTCGTACTTACAGTCTTCCGACTTGCCGATCGACTTCGAAATCGTTGCTTTACTTCTTCGACCTTTGATAGACTAGAGAGCTTTGAAACACTCCCCGCCTGACTCGTTGATGGAGCAGGACCAAGACGACTCGCAGCGATTGCCCGTGCCACGATAACGGAATGTTCTCGTTCGGCGATTGCGGCAGAGGATTCCGACTGAAGATCATTCAACTTCTGCCGAAGTTCCTTAATTTCCTTCTCTTTCTCCTTCTGGAATTCCATAGCCCTCTGTTTCGTTAGCATAGCCTCACGAGCAGCCAATTCCGCTCGTAACTCGGCACGTCGAGCTCGACGAGCCAAGACTTCCAGCTCACGTTCCTCCTGAAATGTCCCAGCAGTATAATCCGAATAGTATGAACTAGCATCCGTAATGACGGAAGATGCTGCGACAGATTCAGCGTCATTGTCTAGTTTGACCAATAGGGCTTCGTATTTCCGAACTAGTTTCTCGATTCGATCTCGAACAAGAGTAAATGCCTTTTCCGCCAATACAAGCTTCCGTGAGATAGTCTTCACTTCCTCCATGGAAGTGAGGTATCTCATTTCAGTCTCAGTCATCATTTCTTCACTTTCACCATAAGCCTCCTCTGCCTTGAGTTCGTCCTCGGCTTCCAGCTGCATGGCGGTTGCCTCGTTTAGTTCCGCACGGAGTTCCTGCAATGATTGGAAAGGTAAATCAAAATCGATTGAGAAATTATTGATGTCAAAAGATCCAGAATCCAAATGACAAAGAAGACTCCCGGTACTTACAACGCACTGCTGGTTACACAGCTTCAACAAAATACTTTGACAATCACCTATCGTAAACATCTCAAAACCGCGTAAATGACGTGGACCAATGGAGTGACAACGATACAGGGAGATTCCCAAATCATCGAGCCAAGTAACCTCTTCCCATCTGTGTTGCATGTACGGGGATCGAGTATCCCATCCATTACTACTACCACCACCAACCTGAATGGGCCGAAGAATGAAATACCGTCGCTCTGGTCGTTGTGTCAAAAGAGCGGTAGTTACGACATCCTTCGGCGTCGCTCCATCCCGCCAGGCCTTGGCGACGATTGTGGCATCCCGGACTCGCATAGCTGCTCGATTGTGAGCAGTCAAAACTAAATCGTCCACTATAGAGGTCCCTCCACGCCGTTCTAGACCTCGCTCAATATCCTTCTCCATGATCCGGCTACGCATTTCCATCAGCGCAAAGGCCTTTGTGGCATCCTCTTCACGTTCCATCTCTTCATGATTTTGGATGGATGATTTCTTCAAGCTCATCTTCCGGAACTTCTTCACAAGGGGTTTCATTTCGTCAGGATGGATATAGTACTGCTGAAGATCACATCCACCCCAACTATCAACCTCGTATGCATCTGAGAAGACACTTGATCCGGTCACTTCACTTCCGTCGGCATTAGGTGGACTGCTATACCGTCGAACGTCATTCTGCGGCCGAGCAAAGGAGTGAGTGAAGAGCCTTGTTGCCACTGCATCAACGGCCCGATCACTAAGCTTCTTCCCTGCAGTTGCCATTTCGTTGAATCCTGGAATCTTGGCATATCCGTACTGATCATAGTCACTATTTGTCAGATTTTCATCGAAATCACTTGCAGTTCTACGATTGGAGAAATGATTAGCTGTGGTTTGAATCGTCGTCAATCCTCCTCCGAGCAGAACAAGGTTGAGACTCTCGTTATCATCGCGAGGAGTAGCACCCAACGTGTATGGAGCATTTTCGGGTATTGATGGTGTTCGCTGCATATATTCGTTTCTGGAAAGGTTGTCGAAGACATCCGAATCGGCGTCACCGCTTCCCCGTACCACCCCGTCAAAAACATCCGATGCTTCTTCCAGTATCTGGTCAGGGTCCATGGGAATTCTTCGTGGACGGAAACGAAACCCGGAGTTGACGTTGCTGCTGTAGCTATAGTTGGTATCAGATACACTGGACTGTGTGGTTTCAGACTCGGTACCGTCCATCAAGTTGGGGACATCTTGAGTTTTGTCTAGAAGGCCACGATATCCTATCGCCGAACCGAACGCTCGATGAGGAGGGGTAAGATGATCATTGATTCTCAATGCCTCTACAGTCGGGGGCTGCGGCTTCGTACCAAAGCGCAATAACCGAAGCAGCCGCTGCTGACGGTCTTCGATATTTTTCATGGATTGCTTAACTTCTGTCGTTGTGAAATATGCCGATGACGTCTTTGAGAAACCAGTACTGACTTCTGACGTGCTATCTTCATTGTCTTTCCTCACATCAGCCCATGGATCGGTGAGATGTCCGTCATATTTCGAGTCGCTTCCGTAGATTTCCTTGACATCCGAGACGTCGGTGTCCATAGGAGAAATGAGCTGATGAATCTTTTCGACCTCAGATTGTGGTTTGATTAGTGGCGAGTTCGCTGCAGCCGTAGCGTTGACAACAGCTTCGACTAGATTGTACTCCCCCAACGAAGAATCGCCCTTACTTCTGGGGCCTCCAACTTCAGAGTCTGAATAGCTGGCCTGTTCGATCGCTACAGTTGCACCACGTTTATCTTGCGTTCCGGGCCAACCTACGTACCCGCTAGAAGAATCTGAACGAGGAGGAGAAGGACACGGCTGATCTTCCATCGTTTTCACGGTAGCCCGACTAGAAAATAACGACGCAAACCTTGCCATTCCGTTGGATCCTTGTCGCTGCTGTACACCTGAAGTCGATTCGAGATTGCGAGGGTTGCTTAGGCTTTGGGGTTGACTGATCACGCGAGAATGACCGGGTGACGATGAGCGGACGGCCATAGGGGACGAATGCCGAAGGTGAGAAGATATATTTCGAAAGGATCCCCTCTCGTGATCCAGTGAAAAGGATGGTTCTGGAGATGACAGTGACTGCGTCGTATCCAGAGAACGAGACAACGATTCATCGTAGGCAGGAACGAATTGAACCTTCTCCGGTGTTGGCCGATAGTTGGGTTTGTCCAACGAAGCATTCCCGTCACGACCTTGATGACCTACGGCAGGGCTTGATGGTTGTGAGGAAACTTGTGTAGCCAGTAGACCCATAGGATCACGACGGTTGTCAACACCCCCGGTTCTTCCGTAACTGGAGGAGGCCTGCGAACGAAACGGCCGCATCTCTGAGCCAGTAGCCTGCCGACAGCTAGTAGCAGCTCTTCCTTCGTCGCTGTAGGTAGTTACGCTTGAATGAAAACTGTCGCTAAGGCTACCAACGATGAAGCTGTAGTTGACAGAATGTCGATGGAAGAGGGACAAAACGCTACCACCAACAATGCTTGCTGTCCCGACTCACAACGACGGTATCATCGTGCAACGAAGACGTGTTGGTGTGAGGTTAGCGTGCCCGGCGCTCGAAAAATAGCATGTGACATCCGTTGGATATGAAAACTATGATAGCAAGTCGGTGCAAGCCTATTTACGCGCCGTTCGCCCTATGTATGATATGTATGAGAATACTGTAGAGAATAAACGTTCCGACCGTGATATGATCATATGTGTCACATCTGAATCATAACCTATCAATAGTTCTGATGCGTCACAGCGTCTGTCCTTGGATCAAAAACCGTGAGTTTACGGAGATATCGATTGACCCTGACTGGAATTGCCAGAAATTCGATTCATGACTTTACAGTCACCTATCTTTCCATTGCTACTCGACTCAAGATGATTATTCTTTCCGCGTCACCTCATAGGAATCGAATTATTGTGCAGAAGATCATGACATCTGGAAATCGACGCTCATTCGGAAGAAGTGAATCAAACGCTGGAGAGTCGCACGGGGACAGAATGCTGTCCTTCCTTCTAGAAAATGGCGCAATGGACCTTGATCATGGGCCGATTCATATCAAGGCCGCTCGGTATCATGCGACGACATCGTGTAAGGAAGTGGCGAATGGTAAAATCATCCACTTTCAGCGACATGGTCAAGGATATCATAATCTAATATACGGCATTCTCAATGACGCGAACGCGCCTTTAGCTGATGTGTACGCGAATGATGTCAGGGCAAATCCATTTTTGAGACCTGAAATGATCGATTGCCCACTAACGGAACTTGGAAGGGAACAGTGTCGAGCACAAAGAGTTCATGCTTCTTCATTATCGCCAGAAGTGATAATTGTCTCACCACTTTGTCGAGCGGTGGAGACTGCTCGAATAACCTTTGGCGGTTTTCGAGGCCGGATTCCTTTCATCGCCCACAATGGATGTCGGGAGGAACTTGGCCTACTGACATGCAACAAGCGAAAAACTGTGTCTGAATCAATACTCGATCATCCAGATGTGGACTTTTCCCTTGTGGCAAAGAGTGGCAATGAGGAGGATGACCTCTGGATTCCAGACACTCGCGAATGTCCGAAGGCCCAGTCTCAACGAATCTATGACTTCCTAGTCGACTTCATCCGAAATCGTCCAGAGAGGGAATTAGCAGTCGTCGGTCACTCAGCTTGGCTGTTCAATATGTGTCACACAGTTCTTGACTTCACCGATGATGATCATGGGACGAAGGACTGGTTCAAGACTGGTGAGATACGAAGCCTGCGCGTGGAGTTCGAGCAGAAAAACTATCAAGGATAGAGCTAGTCGAAGTTAGAACTCGTTGGAACTGCATGGAAGTTGGAAAAGCAGACTGGCAGCATTTACGAATGCGAAACGTGCTGACGGTAAATAAAGATCTAGGAAGTTACCTCAATAACTAAATGTTGTGTTGTTTACACCAAATAGGATGTCTTGTGACACTTTGAGCAGAAAACAACGGAATAACACTGCCCCGCAACCAAACAAATACCCAGGATACATCTACGCATCTCTCACTTCTTGATCCACTTTTTTGTCCGATGGCTCGCTGTCTCCTTCGTCCACGTTGTCTTCGAGCTTCTTAGTTTCAGCTGGAATCGACAAATCCTCTCCGTTCGCGGCTCGGATAGTATCTTGCTGGAGTCTTTCAAGAGTCTCGTCCTTGGTGATCTTGATGTAAAGAGCAGTCAGGGGATCCCAAGCTCCCGTCGGAGAAAGAATAGGCTTGCAGAAGAAATACTGGAAAAGCCCAATGAGAACAAATCCGATGAGGAGTCCGACAATGTTCGGCCAAGCGCTGAATCCAATAGGGAGCGTGCCGACCAAAACTGCAATAATAATGGCAACGAGGGCATAAGGTGCTTGGGTGTTGACGTGTGCCATCAATTTGCATTCTGTCGCCAAGGCACTCAAAACTGTGGTATCCGAAATGGGACTCATATGATCACCAGCAACGCTTCCCGACAAGATGCCTGCAACGACAGAGTAGAAAAGCGTTTCGTCACCATTGACGGCATCATACGTAGGAACAAGCACGAGGGGGAACAGAATGGCCATGGTTCCCCATGAGGTTCCAGTCTATGAAACGAAGCGTGAGTACGTAATCAGAGGGTATCGCACATAGACACGGCGTACATGACCTTACCGCAAGTGCCATGAATAGAGAGATGAGGAAACTTAGAGTGGGAAGACTTTCGGGACTAATTCCACCAGTGATCCAGCTGGCAAAGAGACGGTCGCACCCGACTGTGGTCATGATGGAACCCGAGGCCCATGCAAGGGTAAGAACGATGGTCGCGGGGAATACCCGACCAACTCCGATCAAGAAGCTCTCAAGGCAGTCCTTCAAGGACATCATCAAACGTGCCCTGGGCTCCGGATCTTCTTCCTTGTCCTTTTCAGACATGAAGACTTCCTTTATATCGGCACATGTTGGGCATGGGATGAACTCTCCATCTTTCGTGACTTGTAGCATGTAAAAGATCATCGTAAGGAGAGCAGCCCCCATGGTCGACCAAAGGAGAGCGGCGTACGAATTAGATGCTTCAATCTTGTCCATGAAGGACTGATCTCCTTCACCAGAGTCACCAGTCTTGACCAGACAGAAGAAGATCAAAAAGATCTAGGTGCACCAATGTATGAGATCGGAGCCCAATTCGCATTTGTCAAACTACACATCGGTAGACTTACCAAAAGGAAAATGGGAACAAACATGTTCCAAGGCTTCAATGGTTGATCTTTGCGTGGCTCATTCTCGCTGCCCATACCACCCCCCGCACCCGACGTGCTCGCTTCACCACCATTAGTAAGCTTGTAGACGACCGTCTTTCTCTCTGCCACCAGCATCGTCACAAAGTCCCGTTGGAAATAGATTTGGAGCATGATCAGGACAAGCATAAAAATCGGATAGTATCGATACCTGATCGATTGAAGGAAGACAGCAAATCCAGAGGTCTTGATGAAGACAGGACTATCTCCGGCCCTTTCGACGATAATGTCGATTTGTTCTTGGATCAAACCGATTTCGAATCCGACCCAGCTGGAAACGGGAGAGATACTGGCGACGGGCGCAGCTGTGGCATCCGTGTAAAACGATAGTTTCTCGCGTGAAATATGAAGTGAGTCGATCAGGGGACGCATCGTCTGTCCGACGAGAAGAGTATTGGCGTAGTCATCAAAGAAGACGAGGATCCCGACTAGGAAGGCAGCGGCCTGTCCAGCGCGGGCAGTCTTCGCGTATTTTGAGATTGCAGTCGTAAAGCCGATCATCCCTCCACTTTTTTCCATCATAGCCACAAGACCTGAGAGGAAGAAAGTGAAGAGGTAGACGTAGGCATGATCGACGTCTGCAATAGCCTCGAGTATGTATCTCTCGATCGAAGCCTTGAAACCCTCCTTGAGGTTACCAGAGACGATGCATCCGCCCAAGAATATACCAGCATACAAGGACAGTTCCACCTACCAAAGCAGAGAGAGAATTCGAGAGAGAAAGGACGGTGAGAGTCTTCCAGATGGCGGTGTAGTAGGACCCCCTACCCCCACCCGCTGGAGAAGAAGACA
>Ga0194115_10005992_pt1 | contig 12456 bp, 5 predicted proteins | sample TA2MahsurfametaG_3_FD_148656 | JGI IMG/M metagenome (GOLD analysis project Ga0194115, IMG submission 148656) | Freshwater microbial communities from Lake Tanganyika, Tanzania - TA2015002 Mahale S4 surface | ecosystem: Environmental > Aquatic > Freshwater > Lake | place: Tanzania: Lake Tanganyika... | reverse complement strand
GGGGAACACATCAGGGGAGAAAGTACCGGAAGAGTTGCATTTGTAACCGCTTGACGCCAGGCTTTTCCATAATCGGATTCGCCAGATGACGACACAACTGATCGGATTCCCGTTCTTGATAACGGATTTTAATGTTTCCGATAAATTAAGCTTTCTCCCCTAAGTCGAAATTCATATCCAACCAGTACTGTTTACCGCAGCTTCACAACAATTTTCGTACGTCGGTCAGTCGCATAACGGTTTCTTGAACACGAGTTGACGTCACGCAACGTATGTACTCCGACTGTCGCCTGTTGCGGCTTCGCCTGAATTTTCCTGTCAAGAAGGGGATCTTTCCATCGAACGAAAAGCGACGACGACCAACGAGGGTTCACATCGTTCCGGAAAAAAGTGGCGTCAAATGTCTCTATCGAGCTTCTCGATCTTCTCATAAATTCCGCAACAACAGCAACCAAACCCAAAACAGCGATACTTCTATCACAAACGATAGGTGAGGAGCAGTGAAACTTGGCTTTGTCCACCAGTGATAACTTTTTCTTTCGAAAAACGACAGGCAGATTCTCACATCCACTCGTCGTCGACCTCCACAGTATAAAGAAAGAATGAGTCCTCAAAGCGGAGATGATACCCAAAAGCCGACGGCCGTGGCCAAGTTGTACCTTGAAGATGGAACAGTCTTCACAGGTATTTCATTCGGAAGTCATGTGAGCGCTGAGGGAGAGGTACGTCGAATACGATTCATTTTCGTCGTGTACATTTTGTAGATGGCGTCGACTTACGTCTAATTTTTGAATTTTTTTTCGAAATGACAGGTTGTTTTCTCGACGGGTATGGTCGGATACCCAGAGAGTATGACAGATCCTTCCTTCCAAGGCCAGATTCTTACCGTCACAAGTCCCATGGTCGGAAACTATGGTGTTCCTGACCGAACTGTCATGGACGAATTCGGTCTCCCAAAATTCTTTGAGTCTTCCAAGATCCACGTCAAGGGTCTTCTCGTTCAAGATTATTCCCACCACTACTCGCACTGGAATGCCGTTTCTTCCTTGGGCGATTGGATGAAGGAACAGGGTATCCCTGGTTTGGCCGGGATCGATACTCGTCTCCTCACTCAAAAACTCCGAACGAGTGGAGCCATGAAGGGACGGATTGAAATCGATATGGATGCACCTGCTCCTGATTTCAGCACTATCCAAAATCCTAATGACCGTCATTTGGTAGATGAAGTCAGTACCAAGGAAAAGGTCGTCTACGGAAAGGGAAACTCGACCAAGGTCATTGCTGTCGATTTCGGAATGAAGTACAATATCATCCGTCAACTAGTCAAGCGAGATGTTGAACTCACCGTCGTACCGTGGGACTACCCCTTCGCGGCCGAATTGGAAAACTATGATGGTCTTTTCTTGTCAAATGGACCAGGAAACCCAACCATGTGCCAAAAATCTGTCGACGAACTGAAAAAGGTCATCGAATGTCCCGAGGACAAGATTAAGCCCATTTTCGGTATTTGCATGGGAAACCAAATTATGGGTTTGGCCGCTGGTGGTACTGCCGAAAAGCTTCCCTTTGGTCACCGATCGCAAAATCAGCCCGTCATCAATTTGCAAACGAAGGAATGCTACATCACCCCGCAAAACCACGGTTTCGTTATCAACACTGATACTCTGAAGGAGGGATGGACCTCTCTCTTCGTTAATGCTAACGATGAGAGTAACGAAGGTATCGTCCACGACAGCCGACCATACTTCACTGCCCAATTCCACCCCGAGGCGATGTCAGGACCTACCGACACAGAATTCATGTTCGATACCTTTTTGGATGCATGCCGAAACAAGTCAGGAAAGATTGTCTTCCCCGTCCGTGACCCTCCCAAGCCAGCTCCGAAGGTATCCAAGATCCTTTTGCTTGGATCTGGAGGTACCTCTATTGGACAAGCCGGTGAATTCGACTACTCCGGTGGTCAAGCCATCAAGGTATGAATTTTAAAAAATTTTCTTGAGTCGTCGTTGGTCTCCCTTAACCTAATCTCACTCAATTTTTTTGTTTCATTAACAGGCCCTCAAGGAGGAAGGCAAGGAGGTTGTGTTGATGAACCCCAACATTGCTTCCGTCCAGACCAACATGGACGAAAAGTCGGAACACAAGGCTGATCACGTCTTTTTCCTTCCCGTCACACCTGAATTCGTTGAGGAGGTTATCAAGAAGGAAAAGCCTGATGGTATCATTGTTTCCATGGGAGGACAGACTGCATTGAACTGTGCCATTGAGTTGTACCATGCGGGTATCTTTGAAAAATACAACGTGCAAGTCCTTGGTACTCCGATCGACGTCGTCATCAACACCGAAGATAGACAGCTTTTCTCTGATCGATTGAACGAAATCAATGAGAAGATCGCTCAATCCTACTCTGCTGATACCGTTGAAGGTGCCATGGAAGCATCCAAGCATCTTGGCTTCCCTCTCATGATCCGTTCGGCGTTCGCTCTTGGTGGACTTGGCAGTGGACTTTGCTACGATGAAGATCACCTCCGAGAAATGGCGACCAAGGCTCTTTCTGTTTCGCCTCAGATTCTTGTTGAAAAGAGTATGAAGGGATGGAAGGAAGTCGAGTACGAAGTCGTCCGTGATGCCTATGATAACTGTGTCACTGTCTGTAACATGGAAAACTTCGATCCTCTTGGTATCCACACTGGTGACTCGATTGTCATGGCTCCTTCCCAAACCTTGTCCAACGCCGAATACCACATGCTCCGTGAGACGGCTATCCGTGTAAGTGTTTTTTTGGGTCCCACAATCAGTGTCGAGAGTTTCATCCTTTGAAAATTTCTGACGCTCTTCCTTCCATTACAGACCGTCCGCCACTTGGGTATCATTGGAGAGTGCAACATTCAATATGCTCTTCACCCAGAGTCCATGGAATACTGCATTATCGAGGTCAATGCTCGTCTTTCACGTTCTTCCGCTTTGGCATCCAAGGCTACTGGGTATCCGTTGGCCTTCGTCGCTGCCAAGCTTTGTCTTGGAATCCCCATGACAAAGGTCATCAACGCAGTCACCAAGAAGACCCAAGCTGCCTTCGAACCAAGCTTGGATTACATCGTCACCAAGATTCCTCGATGGGATATGGCCAAGTTCGAGAATGTCAGCCGAGAAATCGGATCTGCCATGAAGAGCGTTGGAGAAGTCATGGGTATCGGCCGTACGCTTGAAGAGTCACTCCAAAAGGCTCTTCGTATGGTTGATCCCTCGATTGCTGGATTCCAGCCTTCATACAAGTTTGAATCCGTCGAAGCCATCAAGCAAGAGTTGGATGTTCCCACCGATCGTCGTATTTTCGCCGTCGCACAAGCGCTTCATGAGAAGGTTTTGACTGTCGCCGAAATCCACGAAATCACCAAGATTGACCACTGGTTCCTTCGTCGTTTGGAGAACATTGTAAAATGCTGGGATGTCATGGAAAACTTCACTCTTGGAGATATGACGAAAGAGTTGATGAAGGAAGCCAAGGAGGTCGGATACTCTGATTCTCAAATCTCCAAGGTTGTCAAGGGCGGAGCCACCGAAGACGAAGTCCGCGAGAAGCGTCTCGGTTACGGAATCGTGCCCGTAACTAAGCAGATCGACACCCTTGCGGCTGAGTACCCTGCGGCGACAAACTATTTGTACATGACCTATCACGGTGTTGCCAACGACGTCGAGTCTGCTGAAGGTGGAGTTGCTGTTATCGGAAGTGGTGCTTACCGTATCGGTTCTTCGATTGAATTCGATTGGTGCGGAGTCTCCGCCATCCGTGCGCTCCGACAACGAGGCTACAAGGCGACCATGATCAACTACAACCCCGAAACGGTGTCGACGGACTACGATGAATGCGATCGCCTTTACTTCGAAGAACTCAGTCGTGAGCGTGTCCTTGATATTTACACTCGCGACAAGTGTGATGGTGTTGTCGTCAGCGTTGGAGGTCAAATCCCCAACGGCCTCGCCATTCCCCTTGACAAGGCTGGAGTCAAGATTCTAGGAACTTCCGCTGCCATGATCGACAGTGCCGAGGACCGAAATAAGTTCTCTGCCTTGATCGACGAAATTGGAGTGCAACAGCCTCGTTGGGTTGAACTTACCAGCACTGAAGCCGCAATCAAGTTCGCCGGCGATGTCGGCTACCCTGTTCTTGTCCGTCCTTCGTATGTTCTCAGTGGGGCTGCCATGAACGTCGCTTGGTCTGATGAGCAATTGAAGGCCTTCCTCAATGAAGCCGCTGATGTTTCCAAGGAGCACCCTGTTGTGTTGTCTGACTTCATCGAAGGAGCCGCTGAAATCGAATTCGATGGTGTTGGAAAGAACGGAGAGATCATCGCCGCCGCGATCCATGAACACATCGAGAATGCTGGTGTCCACTCCGGAGATGCTACCCTCGTCCTTCCTCCGCAAAATATGTCGGCGTACACTATGCACCGTGTCCGTGATGCCGCGAAGAAGATTGTGAAGCGCCTCAACATCACAGGTCCAGTCAACATTCAATTTGTTGCCAAGGGTGCCGATGTCATGTGTATTGAAACGAACGTTCGTGCTTCGCGTTCCTTCCCGTTCGTCTCGAAGACCATGGGCGTCGATTTCATCGAAGCTGCTACCCGAGCGATGGTTGATGATGACACCAGCGACATGAATCTACCAACCCTTGAGACTCGCAACCGTCCCAGCCACTATGTTGGAGTTAAGGTACCGATGTTCTCGTTCACTCGTCTCCGAGGATCTGATCCTGTTCTTGGTGTTGAGATGGCATCGACCGGTGAGGTGGCTTGCTTCGGAGCAACCCGAGAAGAGGCATTCCTCAAGGGTTTGTTGTCCACTGGCTTCAAGATGCCCAAGAAATGCATCATGGTTTCTGTGCAAGCATCTCTTCAACAAGATTTCACACACAGCGCGTGGCAGCTTCACGAGCTTGGATTCGTTCTTTACGCCACAGACAAGACGTATGAAGTGTTGACGAAAAACCATGTCCCGTGCAAGAACGTGTCCTACCCTACCGAAGAAGGGACTGCCGAACGACCAAATGCTCTGTCTCTCATCCGAGATGGAACAATCGGCTTGTGCATCAACATTCCTACGCACGAATCGACACAAGTGAAGGATAACTACCTCATGCGTCGAACAGCCGTTGACTTCGGTGTCCCGTTGTTGACGAATACTAATTTGGTAAAGATCTTTGCCAACTCCATCCACCAACACAACATCGACAAGGGCCTTGAACCTAAGACTCTTTTCGAGCACTACGCATCAGAGAATGATGGCGACGCATGGACAAGTCCATCCGAATTCCACTAGGCAACGAACAAAATACTGTTCTATTTCCTCTATTATAAACTGTAAATTAAACAAAATAAACACTCCATTTCGTGATCTCTACCATATGTATTTCAACGCGCAGGAAGTCTGTGAGGGATGAGACTTACAATCGCTATGTGGGTCGTGGATAAGGCCGGCTTATGCGTAATGTTGCATCCTATTTGGGGTTGATCTTACAGTTTCGTCGTCGATCACGAAAGGTGTGAGAGATTTTTTCGCGTGCAGTGGAATCGTCAACTTCCTCCCAAACTTGATCAATCATTCTCAGAAATCGCCCCCCTGAAACGTAGATCTCATTCGCAATTCGTTCGGTAAGTTCAGCCTTTTGTACTAGTTTCGCGTTGTCATAGGCATCCAGGTGGGCATCGACGATCTTTCGCAATTGAATATTCCCCGCATGATTCTGAATCCCCTTCCCACGTCCAAGGATGATATCGATATCTGTTGGGCATGAAGGCGATGCGACCCTACGACTGACTAGTACTCGAGGTTGTCGTGGACTACTCCCCGATTCCGCCATTTCTCGTTGTTGGATCCAACAACGCCACACCTCCGGTGAAATGTCTCCCGAAATAGGGTCGGCACGGATGCAATGGGAAGGAATACCGAAAGAAGACAAGGCATAATTATTTTCCGTGATAGATCCTGAAATGCATTCAAAAGTCACAAGGAGCACTGCGGGAGAGTCAAACGAGCAATGGGAGTTTTTGCTCCCCCAACAAGTACCGAAAAACGAACCTTCATGACAGCGGAACCTGGCTCGATATTCCGGACCCATGGCCAACATGACGAGATTTGCCACAGCGGTCACATTAGGATCATTGTGACAAACATGAAATGCTTTGACTTTGACGGGAAGAGCTCCCAACAGCGTTGTATTTCTCCATGCATCTCTTCTATCCACGACAGAGGCTTGATTATCTACTACGATGACGATTCCTCTTTGTCGATCACTTTTTTCTTCCGTAGTCGTCATGAGTAGATAGAAGAAGACTCGAAGTCGACAAAGAAGTGGAAGATGACCAAAGGTATGCTTGTGGACTTTGGCAATAACGAGTCTACCGGCTCGATCTCGCAATGAAAGAATCTGGAACAGACCGGATTCCAATGTTTCACGGTCCATAGGATCCACCAACAGATCCTGAATTCGGATATCCTTTGTCAATCTTTCCGGTCCAAATAGTTCTAACTTGTATTCAAAGTACGATCGCATCCGACTGGCAGCTCCCTTGGGACAGAAGGTTTCCGCGATGAGGAACTTGAGATATAGGTCTTTTTGAGATACGTAATCAGGATCTAAGCGTTTGGCTTTAGCAAACGCAGTATCTTCAGAAACTGAGCTGAGCTCTTTTTCTATCTCAAGGAACAACTCGTCAAGTTTCTCAGGTGGGTATTGAATATCGGAAGTGTCTACTTCGACAGCATGGACCTCCTCATATACACGATTTCGATCATTCAACGACAACTTCAACAGTTCCCTAGCAACTATTACCCCTGTCGTTTCCGGTGTCGGACCGTGGACCGGAGGCGATGAGGTAGGAGCTTGAGGACGTTGTAAATCCATGTCATCCAAAGAGCCATTTGCGGTCATCGTCATAGTGGTAGTCGCATGCGCTCCACGACGCCCAGTACCATACTTCTTTCCGCCCCAACAAGCACCGAAATTGCACAACTGCTGCTCACTATTCCCACCATGTGAGGAGAGATCCAATCCATCGTTCATCGCAACTTCTATATTGGGTAGGTGTTTGAGAAAGGTACGTACCAGTTGAAAGGGATCAACACAACCTGCCGACCGGTATACGTTTAGACGAAATAACCTGTGACTGTGAAGTATAGAAGGGTCGGAAGGTCGGAAGGCCATCAGAAAGAGATCGTTTCTTATATAACCGAAACGTAAAGAAGGAATGACGTTACATTTGCAGATAAGTACCCGACGACTTGAAAATCTCTACTTACTGTTAGTCCGGAAGTGGAAGTGAACGGACAAACTATACCAGAAGTTGCAGATTTATCGACATCGAAGGTTCCTATAGTTTCTCCGTGATCCGGCGACGCTTCGCTGTTTACGGTACGGTACCGTTATATGTACCGTACGCGACGTCCAGGCTTGGCAGCAGGATATCCAACCTCCCAATGGGGAAGGTGTCAATCAACACTTCCCTCTCTAATAGACCCCCTTCCCACCCTAACAAAAATATGTCTCGAATCATCTTTGGTTCATGTTCGAGCCAACATTATCCTGAACAACCATTTTGGCCTATAATACAGAGTCGGAATGCTACTGCCTTTATATGGGGAGGCGATGCAGTGTATGGTGATGATCGAACCGAATGGGTTGGAGACTCCTATTACTACTACTCCCGTCCAAGGATCGTCGATGCGACTCCAGACTATTTGAGATTGTTGTTCGATGAACAAAAAAGACATCCAGGATATCGAGCACTCCTCGATACGAATATTTCCATTTTTGGGACTATTGATGATCATGATTATGGTGTGAACAATGGTGATAATACCTTTCCCTGGAGACGAGAAAATACTATCGAATATGTCCGATTTTTGGGTATATCCGAAGACTCTGCCATGTTTCGGAGAGCGGCCTTAGGTAAAGGAGTGTATGGAGTACAGGTATATGACTTTGAACGTGCGATAGACTCAAGGACATTATCGGATGAAGAAGCTGGACTAGATCCCGATGTGATTGACAAGAACGACAACAACAATAACAGCGATCGACATAATGAATCGCCGGAAGAACCTAAAGGGAAAAATAGAAAAGTGGCAGTCTTCGTTTTGGATATCCGTACGAATCGAACTCCATGGCAACAAAGGATACCAGATCGTTTCTTCACAGATATTGAAGGAGATTTCCTAGGTGAAGAACAATGGAAGTGGTTTGAAACAGCCTTAGGTCGATCGGATGCGGCCGTCAATATCGTCGTGACGGGACTACAAGTCCACGCTGAACGATATTTCGATCCAAATGTCATCGAAAATTGGCATGGATTTGAAAAGTCACAACATCGTTTATATCAGGCATTACTCCAATCGAATGTCCAGGCCCCCATCCTCATTTCCGGTGACGTCCACAAGGCACAACTAATGCGGAAGGATTGTTCCTACTACCAACCCCGCCATCACCAACACCACACACCAGGCATGGACAGCACCAGTCCCCGTCGGATACGACCACTTTATGAGATTACAACCAGTGGGATGACGCATTCTTGGGGTACGAAGCCATGTGGACGTGCGAATGGTAACCCCCTCTGCCATTCACTTTATCACAAAACTGTCTGTCGCTTGGTGTTACAATTTGCACATAAGATATGTCCGTGGACGGAACTCTTGTTATCGAGGGATGATGATGATGATGATGATGCGAGAGCTTCTAAGAGTCGACTACAATATAGTTTGGAGTTGAACGTTGCTGAACTTGACTTTGATTGGGAAGATGAAAGTGTTTCTGTCAATATTCTAGGCGTCGATGGAAAGAATATGCTCGAACAAAAGTGGTCCTTTCGGGATCTAACAGAATCCCGTACGACAATGGTACAACCGTCAGAATTTGATATGATCCGAGATCGTCGTATCCAATCCAAGATCATTATGGAAGATTCGAACGAATGGATATGTGTCAGTCATCGTGGGATACCGAATCAGTATTGGTATGCGATTGGTACCATTCTTCCCATGACAGTCGGAATGATATTCATGACATTACCCTTTTGGTTACCATTCGTCGTTTGTCTTCATTGGACAAGAAAACTCTACACACGACGAAGTCAGTATCGTGATGGCTCGAAGAACAACAGAAATAGTCGAAAGACAAAGGTTGAGTGAAATAATCGGGCGAGGCTCGACTCTTGACGATGTCGATGCTATGTGGTAATTTAATCTTGGTATCATAGCTACAGTATTACGACACCTGCCGACACTTACGGTACCGGCACGTTTCGTTTGCAAGTACTGGATCTCGAACGATAGCGGTAGCGTCTTGCCAGTCTTTGACTATCACTGTCATACGCGCGCCCCAGGGTGCCCAGGGATCTACGGGGAGCATACATACATATCGTACCTACCCATTCACTGTCATCAACGGGGTCATTGCAGACTCATTCGACCACGAAATAGTATTGTACTTGTGTAGTGTCAAAGTAGCTTCGCTCGCGCGACGTTCCTCGATTCGTGGCTGCCCTACTACGGTCAGTACTATTCGCTACGGGGGGTGATCGTACCTCCCCGACAAACCGTTCTCGTCTCGAAACCAAAAGAGGCTTTGTGACCGTATCTCATGGTGCCCGCCTACCGGTGGATGCTTTTTTTACATCGGCATTTGGCCTATTGCGTCTCCTTGTGATTAAATCACATCAAATACCATGGCCGCTCCAGCTAATAGTATCGAATCATATTGTACATTTACATTGGCATCTGATGTCACTGCGGGTGGGCTTCCTTCTGAACAAGATATCGCCAAGGATCTGGAATCATCTGATGACAAGGTAAGGTAGAAAAAATGCCATGGGACCGCCCAAAAAAAATCGTCCCCACCATCGATCATTGCCAAGTCGATAGTATTCGATCAATGAAATGACTCCTATCGGTCAAAATCTCATTTCAAGACTGTATTTCTGTATATTATTGTGTTATGGATCATTAGGTGAAGAAACATGCCCTGAAGGCTGCTATTATGGCCATGTTGGGTGGTGAACCGATGCCTCGCATCCTTATGCAGGTGATTCGATTTTGTATCAACTCGGATGATAAACAGCTGAAGAAACTTTGCATGTTGTACTGGGAGGTCGTACCGAAGTATCAAGCCATGACGAGTGAAGAATTCCTTGCCCAAGCCTCGGGACAAGCCATCCAACGTAAGCTCCTACCAGAGATGATTCTTGTTTGCAATGCTCTCATGAATGATTTGAATCATCCCAATGAGTATGTACGAGGAAGCATGTTACGTTTCCTTTGCAAAATTAAGGATGAAGAAATCCTTGGACCACTCATTCCATCGATCAAGTCATGTTTGACACACCGACATTCCTATGTCCGAAAGAATGCTGCCTTGGCTGTCTTCCATGCTCATAAGTTGCATGGAGAACATTTGATTCCAGATGGACCAGAACTGATGGCTCAATTTATTTCATCTGAGACGGATGTCGCTGCTCGTCGGAATGCCTTCTTAATGCTTTTCAATGAAAATGAACAACTTGCCTTTGAATTCCTTGGCTTGCATATGCAGGAGGGGATTGCAAAGTTTGGAGATGGATTCAGTCTTTGCGTCCTTGAACTGACTCGTCGTGTCTGTCGGAAGGACCCGACACAGAAATCTCGCTTCGTCCGTGTCCTCTTCTCCCTCCTGTCTAGTACATCGGCTGCCGTAAGCTATGAAGCTGCCTGGACTCTAGTGAGTTTGTCCAATGCTCCGACTGCCGTCCGTGCGGCCGCTGTGACCTACACCAGTCTGTTGAATGGACAAAACGATAATAACATTCAACTCATTGTGTTGGAACGTCTTGAAAGTTTACAAAAGAAACACCACAAGATTGTTCAGGAACTTCTCATGGATATCATGCGTGCCTTGTCTAGCCCCAATCCCGATATCTGTCAAAAGGTCCTTGAAATTACCATGGAGGCAATCACAGCCCGGAATGTCCATTCTGTCGTCACGACTCTCAAACGTGAGTTGCAAAAGGCTCTTGCGGAAGACTCGGAAAAGAGTGTGGCTGTACGTCATATGTTGGTTGAAGCCATCCACGAATGTGCCAAGAAATTCCCTCAAGTCGCCGAGTCCGTCGTCGGCCTCCTTATGGAACTTCTTTCGACGTCGGATCGTACATCTCTTCAAGTCGCTACCTTCGTCAGAGCGATTATTCAAGAACACCCCCCACTTCGTCCTACCTTGGTCCCCAAATTGTTGGAATCATTGAGTGATATTTCCTCACCACCAGTCATGTGTGTCGCGTTGTGGATTTTGGGAGAATACACCACTCCAGCGGACGCCCTTGATACGTTTGATGAAATCATCAAGGAAGTCGGCCCAACCCCCTTCGTAGTCCGCGAAGAAACCAAGGCCCCTGATGCAGGAAGTGATGCTCCAAAGATCGTAACGAAGAATGTCGTCTTGGCCGATGGTACCTATGCTACCCAAACTTCGTACACTGCGGCCAAACCAGTGGAAGCTACCGACAAGACACCCAAGCTCCGAAAGATGATTGTTCACCAAGGAGATATCTTCGTGGCTGAAACGTTGGCTGCTAGTCTCACCAAGCTTTTGCTTCTCAACCCGACGATGGACAAGCAACGCGTTGCGACGACTGTTTTGATCCTCTGTGCCATTACCAAGCTTGCCGAGAGCGGATCTTCCCCCACTGCCGCACAGCGATCTAGTCTTTCGGACTGCCAAGAACGTTGCACCATGTGCTGCCGCATCTTGTTGGACCCCCAGACCCGTGCCCTTTTGCAACCGATTCTACTAAAGGATGGAAAGACACAGCTCAGCAATTACTTGAAGAAGCTTGCAGATGCTCAGCCGAAGAAGAAAAAGACGGACGAGGACACACCGAAAACACAGGCGGACGATATGATTCACTTCCGCCAGTTGAAGAGTATGACAGTCAGTGCTGGCGATGTTGTCGACTTGGATGACGGTGCCGACTTGGCTCGCGCCACGGGATACAACAAGTCCAACTCATTGTGGGATCAAGAGTCATCGCACTGCTATCCATTGAGTGGTTTTGCAGACCCTGTCTATGCTGAGGCCTTGGTGACTGTTCACGATTACGATATTGTGTTGGAGATTTTGGTCATCAACCGTACCCCCAACACACTTGGTGATTTGTGTGTCGAATTGTCGACGATGGGTGACATGAAAATCGTCGAACGTCCTCAATCTCATACTATCGGACCTTTGGATCAGACCACTATCCGTGCATCCATCAAGGTCTCAAGCACAGAGACTGGTCATATTTTTGGTACCATTGTATACAACGACATGTCGACTCAGGAACAAAAGTTGATTCACTTGAACGATATCCACATGGACATTATGGATTACATCCGACCTGCTTCTTGCAGTGATGAACTTTTCCGAAGCATGTGGGCTGAGTT
>Ga0194115_10005991_pt1 | contig 12457 bp, 9 predicted proteins | sample TA2MahsurfametaG_3_FD_148656 | JGI IMG/M metagenome (GOLD analysis project Ga0194115, IMG submission 148656) | Freshwater microbial communities from Lake Tanganyika, Tanzania - TA2015002 Mahale S4 surface | ecosystem: Environmental > Aquatic > Freshwater > Lake | place: Tanzania: Lake Tanganyika... | reverse complement strand
ATGGTCCTCGGTGGAGTGGAGCAGAATTCGGTGGACTACCGAAGAATTCCCAAAAAGTTCAGAGCAACAAGATATGCTTGATGAGAGTCCTCGTGATCTAGTTCTTGATGAGCTGTAGCCGGGGTATACGACCGAGACGACCAATCACCACAAACCGGACATCTCGACGACTGGCGAATGCATAACAGGAACGGATCCCATCATCACTACTCCCATAGAAACAACGAATCGCTCCTCGAGCCACGTTCATACCATGATAGCCCATCTGGGGAGAATCGCCCCCGACTGGATCCGGCCGTATGCATAAGACAAAGCGGGAAACTCAGAAATTTGCGAAGTATACGATGTGGGCGCACCAAATTATTCATGGATTCTTCACATTGGCCGATGTATGCCTTCGATGTGTTGATGGAATGCATCTCAAACCAATCTTCTTGACACCCAACCCCAAAGAGTACAGTACAAAGATCTTTGCCGGCCCACCCCTAAGACAGTTGGAGCGCAGAAGAATCTACGAGAACTTCGACTATCCCGGAATGCTTCGTACGGGACCCTCGCAGAGAAAGTTCACAGCACCTGCCAGTAAAGTTTACAAAGCTATCGCCACACGATAGAATCGTGGGTACACGTCTTTCCTATTATGTCATATCTTTTGACTGATACTCTTGAATCTTGTGCTTTCCCATTGGTTCCTCGCAGCGACGTCCCGCAGGTCGAGTCAGATGAACTTTAGCATCTTCATGGAAATCGTACAGAGACGAGTCCATGGGAGGTAGGAACATGGATTACAAAAGGGGAGAAAGAAGAACAACAGTCGCAGCACTAAAGCGCACCTGCGCAACAGAACGCGGCGCTGCGGCAGGCGCGGCGGTTGTTCGAGGGGTCCAAGGGGTAACGAGATTTGACACTCGAGCATTTAAGGGGTACGCGCCGATTAGGATTTACAGTTACTAGGTATGATTCGAGTAGAAATACGTTACTTCGGTCGTGCCATCCACGACTCGGAAGCCACCAAAAAACCAGTATCTAGCTAGTTTGCAACGCGAAGGCAGGGGAAATGAAAATCCCGACATCCACCACGTACCAAAACGTATGGTCGATACTGCCCAAATCACAGCCTTGCAAGAGATCCCTACCATCGATTGCAGGCAGTGTGGGCCGGGCACCTTCGAACGAAGTGTTCATTTATTGTTGATCTTTAGAAAGGCCAACAATGAGGTTCCATCTTCGTGATAAGAAGGAAAGGCGAGCTGACCGGAATGATTCGGAAGACGCGTCACCGGTAGCTGACGGTCTTCCTGTCACGCTAATTGAAGGATCCATTCCAAGTTCTAGTCGGAGATCTGGACTTCTCGCAATCGACTTTACGGGGACGATTAGCCCAAGATCATCGACCAGTACTCAACGTCGAAGTGACCATGGCAGTCCTAGTATGTCGCCAACCTCGGACGGTGTCGATGGCCGTCGTCGACACATTCTCAGTCGAGAGAGTTCTGTGACTAATACCGAAGAATCCACAAGTTCAGAGCAACTAAGTACACTTGGTGAGAGTACTCTGGATGTTGTTCTGGACATACTGTACCCTGGAATGCAACCGAGCCGAGCCGTGACGGCGGCAAACGATAATGAAATGAAGAACAGGTGCGGATCGATTGTACAAAGAGAACTTACATCCTCCTTGTCATCGTCTGGTGAGGATCAATTTGTAAGGAAGTCCAATATGACAGTACGATGCCACCGAAGTGATTCACAGTCAACGACTTCGACGATACCCAATCCTCCACAGTTGGAACAGTTACCTCACTACACCCCATTGGGAGCATTCCGAATGACCTCAGGGGGACTACTACAACAAAGTGACGACGGTGCCGATGACAATGATGTAGAGTCGGCAGTGGATCCTGGAGCATCGTATTCTGCCCTAGAAATCATCGAGGCGACGCTCGTCCCCAATCAGGACGACGACGATGATGACAGTTGTGCACAAGGCTATCTTCCACCCAATCTATGTCGAAGTATGGGCGATGGAACTATGATGACACAAGTGACGACTGGAACAACCTTGGCTCCGATAGTAGAAGCTCTGCCTATGGATGAAGATATGTCAACGAGACGAATCGTTCCGAAAAAAACTGCATGGTGTTGTGGTTTCCTTTTGTCTATCCTGTTTGTTATATTGGGGCTTGGAACTGCGTATGGGATTCGAGCTGCTATGCTTGGATCACTGGAGGAACCCTCAGAACTAGATATTGATGTACCCACTGGTCCCCCAACGAGTGAAGGTGATCTCAATTTGGACTACTTTGTTAACCTTGCGCTTCCCGAAAGTACGAGATCGGCACTCAAACAGGAAAATTCACCACAGAGTAAGGCACTCCGATGGCTTCGGACCAACTCTTTTCTTCAAGACTACCCACTTTCTCGTCGACTTCAGAGGTTTGCACTCGCCACCTTCTACTATTCGACGGGAGGGGAACGTCGATGGGCCAATCGAGATGGTTGGCTCTCTGATGACGATGAATGCACTTGGTATGCTACTACTAACAAGACACAAGTAGATTCTCCATGTGATGGCATTGGTCGGGAAGTGAAGCGTCTACTACTATCAAGGAACGATCTTCGAGGGACTCTTCCCCTCGAACTTTCCCTTCTATCATCGCTGGAAGTTATTGACCTTGAACAAAACTTGGTGACTGGCTTAATTCCGACCACGTTGGGGAAACTGAGTGAACTTCGAGAAATACACATGTTTGATAACTTCTTGAGTGGTGGAATTCCTGGTGAGCTACAAGGGGCTGCTAAGTTGGAAATCCTGGATGTCGGTACGTTCTTCGTCGATCCATATACACCCGTGCCGTATATTGAATGGACTGGAAAAGTCTCTCACACATCCCAACAGAGTTCAATGTTCTTCGACAGCTCATCCCTGAGACACTTGGAGAGCTGAAGGGTTTACGAGAACTTCGACTGTCACGCAATGGTTTACAGGGGACTCTGCCGGGGTATTTTGGAAAGCTATCGTTACTTGGTATGTGGTTGAGGATCCATTTCTCTTCGAATGTCTTCCTATGCATCTCTATACTCAGCATTCTGTCTCTTTTCCTTTATATCACTAATTCCTTGCAGAGATCTTCCACGTTGATCGTAATGGATTGACTGGTACGATACCGTCCACCTTGGGTACTCTACCGCAGCTTAAGAGTGTCCGATGGGAGGCGAATCGACTTTCTGGGACGATACCAACCATGATCGGTCAATGGAAGAAAGTAATGTACTTGGATTTTGGAAATAATACCTTATCGGGGACGATTCCAGCCGTGGTGGGGACATTGACAGGATTAACACGATTGGATTTTTTCGCAAATCGCCTTACGGGTACACTCCCCTCGACGTTGGGTCAACTCACGTCCATGGATCGACTCTACATGGAACAGAATCAGTTGACAGGTAACATTCCGACTCATCTAGGAAAGCTAAAGAATGCGACCCGTTTGTGGTTGCGGAGCAATTTGTTAAGTGGTTCCCTACCTTCTGAGCTTCAGGGTATGTTAAAGCTTACCCATCTGGACTTATCATCCAACCAACTCTCTGGAGAGATCCCGACCGAACTCGGCTCGTTGTCAAAATTGGAAATCTTGTCGCTTGACAACAACGAATTTACTGGTCGAATCCCGTCATCCCTTGGATCGTTATCAAATCTACAGACATTGGCACTTCAAGACAATGCACTTTCTGGATTCTTTTCAAGAGATATTTGTCTTTTGACGTACTTTCAAGATCTTACGAATGTCACGGTGGATTGTTCCTTCGTGATATGTGCCTGTTGTCGATGTTGGTAGGTTGCTGCCGACAACGTTTTGCTGTCCCTTCTCTAGACCCATAACAATTTCATATTTTATTTTTTGGCATTGCTAGTCAAATCTATTCTGCGAAAGAATGTAGTAGATGTACCGCCTGTCTCCAACGTGGGACGCAGCAAAACCGTAATGATGGTGGGGTTGCAGCGCATCCTTGTACGGCAGCACCCCCTCTTTACGTATATGCGGGAGGAGATTTCGCACACCGCTCGCTTCGGCAAAAATTTGAGGTCTGATGATTCTTGATTCCTGAGTCCCGAGTGCTTCCCGAATCGAAATGATCCAAGCGACCCTAACTGCACTTTGCTGTTGTGTCAAGACAATGGAAACATTCACCTCCTGTCTCTGCGTTCATGCCCATCCTATCGTACCGCCATGCGCATCCCATTTGCTACATATCATGAAATCTATCATCCTTCACATTCTATTCCTTTTCATCTCACAGGATGTAGGAAATTTAGTAATTTTCGTCGTTGGTCAACAACAACAGGTCCAATTTGAACCATATGAAATGAATGGTGGATCGGTATGTGCTGTGGCGGGGAAAGATTTTTGTATCGTCGCTGCCGACACACGGATGAGTGGATCAGGATATCGATTACATTCAAGGAATCATATTGCTAGCCGACTATGGGCTGTCAATGATGATCCTATCATGGATCAATTGGAAGATCTATTATTATTACGACAATCGTCGTCACCATCGTCATCATTATCATCATCACCCTCGTCGTCGTCAACGACAACTACAACGACGATAAAGCAGCCAACAATAGCCTCTATATTGGAACGACGCTTATCTCATGCTCCTATAGTTGTTGGATCTTCAGGATGTACAGCAGATTGTAAGGGATTACAAATGGATCTTCGTGCCGACTTGCGTGCTGCCCGATACTTTTTGGGTCATAGTGCTCGGACAATGCCTCAACAACCACACGCTGCACCTGCAGCAGTTGCCACCACATTAAGTCAACTCTTGTATCAACGACGTCGATTTCCCTATTATGCCTTTTGTGTCTTGGCGGGTTTGGGACCTGTTCGACATCGAAAGGGTGATGATAGTAGTGACGATAAGGGGACCGTCAGACTGAGTAGTGGTATTGGTGGTCATGTGTATGTTTATGATGCGATTGGTTCGTACGAACAGGTCGCGGTGGCAGCATCTGGGACGGGGAAGGAAGCACTTCAACCAATCTTAGATGGGATGTTTGAAAGTCATATCGATACACCCTGTCAAGTGGAAGATGATGTTGAGAATGCGATATTAAAGATTAGTCAAGCCTATCGGTCTATTTCGGAACGTGAAATTGAAGTGGGTGATAAATTAATTTTACACATCTCAGAACAAGAAAAAGATAATTATGATGGGACCGTCCATTGTCGGATATTGATCGTATCCCTAAAGGAAGATTGATTTCAAACCCCGGGCAGAAGTTTAATCTACGAATTTTTGAAAATGGATCCATCCGACCTTGATGACGAAATGTTTGAGGCCAAGGGAGGGAAATCTTCTTCCGTAAAAAAAAGAACTATGCAAATATCCTTGGATAGGGTATTGGGCGGTGTTTCTCTCGCTGAATAATGATAGTCACTTCCATTTGTTGAGGACGGTAGCATTTTTCTTCCCCATGTAGAGTGTGGGAGACATGTCCATCCCCGCCCCCCGCTATCCATACGTATTCGTGTTGTGGTGGTAGATTTTGATGGCGGAAGCCTCCAGAACTTGTAGGCGTACTAGGAGAACTATGACAGTCAATGAAACTGGCAAGCTACCGTAGATTGTGCGATCGATTCCCATAACTACCTACATACATGCATAGGTACTTGGACACCCATACAGATAGGTATGTATCGTATCCAGGAACAAGAATTTTCGTCCTCGTGGAAGTGGAACTCCCGAACAATGACATACATAGTGACGTGGATATTCTAGTAAACCGGTACCTTTTGTACGTGATCGGATCGATTCTGTGTGACAATCACAGTCAAAAAAAATGTGACGTCCGACTGCAGCTCTTTTGACAACATCATGGGATGTCGCTCGTTCGCCACCTTCCCGCATTTCTTTGACCGCTCTCTAGTATCACTGGCCCGGCGCGTGAGAACGACATCCTCGACAAAACTCTCCATATGACAGTGTGTGACTACTGGAGGGAGAAAAAAAAAACAAAAAAGAGTTTTGTCACCGACACACAACCTCCCACGCACGACGACACTTGCACCCACCCTCCCCAATTGTAAAGAAACTGAAACATACGTAGATAGAGACAGACAGACACCCATCCCATTAGTCTTTTGTGTTGGGGGTAGTTGAAAACACTTTCTGTGGAATCGTTTCATCTAGGAAGGCACTCCTCCTCCCTGGCACGAAATCTTGGAGTGCGACCCCTCCAAACGTGGATCAAGTTTTCACAGAATTGGGCTGCAGATTGGGAAAACAATCACTGTCTTCCATCCTTGAGTTTCTGGGGGTACATAACCTTTTCTATCCCTTTCTGTCTTTGTACATGCACATATCTATAGATTGCTCTATCATGGAAGATTTCGTGGAACATCAACAACGTTTGAGGAATGCAACTTGTACGATCATTCGAGACAAGAAACGACCACTCCATGTCGTGACGTCGGAAGACAAGGAAAACAAATCGGCAGACAACAACACTCGTAGTAGTGACCGAACCAAAAAGGCAAAGAAAGGAAGTCAGGGCGACAATGACGATAATCGACTATCTCACAAAAAGAAAAACAAGAAGAATAAGAAACACAAACAGGATGTAGCTACAGATGATGAACAATCGACGAATGACAGTGATGGGAAGGAGGACAAGAGAAGGAAGAAGAAAGTCAAAAAGAAACGAATTGATCGTACTACAGATGAAAACGATACAGAGACTACGGAAAGATTGAAACCCAAGAAGAAAAAGACACCGAAGAGTATCACAGAAGATGCCGTTGCGTCGATAGTAGCCTTTGCACATGCCTCGGCAAAGGAACAACCATCACTTCCAGATTTGATAGTTCGAATTCGTCTTGAAAATCTACATGATACCCCCAGTCCACCTCGGGTTGGAGATGATTTGTCTGCTCCTACTACTACTTCTACTACTAGAAGTGAAAGACCATTACATGATCATTTCCTGTCAGCGACGATGGATGATGGCAAATTTTCATTACCCATTTTTGTTCTCAATGATCCTGATAATGAAGGATTTCAAAATTATTTGGCTAGAAGTCTTTCCAAACCTGATAATAACAACGACGATGAGAAGATGGATACGATTCCTCCTACTATGGCTGATTGGGTCGGTCTTATCGTCAAGGGGATGGTCACTACTGATGGTCATAATCCGAAATTCGATTTGGAACCTCTTGTTTGTTTGACACAGTTTGAGATTCTTTCTACCAAACACGTAAGATTACCATCGGAATTCGGTATCCCATTTTCTTCTTCCCCAGGAATATCATCACGAATCCCCACAGACCCACCAAGATCTCCACCAAAATCCATACCCAATGACAAACAGCATCCTACGTCTACTACTTCGACAGCTGCCCGTGTCCGTGCTGGAACAATCGGTACCTTCTTAGAATGTTGTCTCCCCTTTATGACGATGAATGAAATTGTTCGTTGTCATGATACTAATGTACAAAGATTTTTACTCTCTGAGCCGACCTTGATTCCTGAACAACCGAAACAGGAATCTCAAGAGGCTGTATGGACGTCTATCGCAACTTTGAATCAACATGCGGATCAAGTCCAATCATTTTTGACACAACATACAGCCCTTATGACTCTCCAGACCTCTTCGCAGCTGACGCCGGAACATACAGTCCAAAACTATACCCATGCCGTACGAGAGTTTGCAACGTCACAGCTAGATCGACAAAGAGCATCCTTGGCTAGTAATGCAGGTAGAGAGGCGGCTGATCGTGCCACACTGATTACAGAAAACTATAACCTCGCATTGGAACAAGCTCTGGAGCGGCCTGGAGGGCAGGAAAATAGTCGAGGCATACAGCAACAGAAGGATAGATTGACACCAGATCGATTGCTACAGTGGCATTCAACACTCTTGAAAGATTTACATCCCGAAGCAGGACAGATACGAACCAAGACAGTACGAGCTGGGAATACCGTCTTTACTCGTCCGAAGAATATTCTGAGTGAAATGGACAAATTTTGTCATTCCATGACTAGATTGCAGGAACAACTACAGATCAACGGCGGTGGTACCAACAACACGAGTGACAACCAACACTCGTCTATCACCACTAACGCATGGCAGGTCATATTATTTGCATCAGTCGCGATGTATGGAATCGTCGATATCCATCCCTTTGCCGATGGAAATGGTCGAATGAGCCGGATTGTTGCCAATTGGGCACTCAAGTCCTTTCCTTTCACAATCAATTTATTTGCTACCCCTGCACAACGAGCTGAATATATCCTTGCATTGGAGACGACGCGACATCTACTGAGTTTGACGAATGAAAAAAAGACATACGGGACAGTATCCTCCCATGATATACTACAAGTCACAAAATCCGTCGGGATTTTTGCTCCCCTAGTACGACTCTTGATGGACCGTGTGGGGCGAGCAGTCGTAGAGTTTAACCGTGTGTGGCAAGAAAAGCTAGGTTTGGCTGCTGAAGCACTTGAATGTAAGGCTGCTCGTCAGGCAAGGGAGAAAGCAAAGGAAGGAACGTGTCTAATCTGTCTGGAAGAAGGTCCCAACATCGCTACCCTGTGTTGTGGGAATGCAGTCCATTTGAATTGCATCGCCGAATGGTTGAGTGGGAAAAATTCATGTCCCAATTGCCGATCTGAGATGCCATGTATTAGTCGACGTATTGTCCGTGCAGCACAGAATGCCGAGGCGGAAGCATTCGTAAACAGTCGGATGGATAGTCCCGGAAGGAATCGACGCATACATCGACGATATTTGCAGAATGCTCAAAATGTGATTGATAATCTATTGAATAACTATGCAGAACAGGAAGAAACCACCACGGAGACTGTAGAAGAAGAAGGATATGACAGTGTGGACGATACGACATTAGTCCTCGTCGACGATGAGGATGATGAGGACGATGTCGAAAGTGTCTACGATGAAAGACACGAAGACCTACTAGACTCTTCCTCTTCGTTCGATATAGATGATGATGAAGATGATGATGATTCTTCAGACTATGACAGTGATGATGATGATGATGATGATGACTCGAGTGAAGGCATGGAGGACAGCGAAAACGAAAGTCAAATCCATAGCACTACCGTTGTGGAACGTCAACGGGGAGATGTTTTTGTTGCTGACGATGAGTCGGATATGGGATCTTCTTCTTCCTCTACCGAAGATCGTGGGAATGTCAACTCAGTCATCGCTACAAGAACTTGGCGACCACATGCCTTTTGTGATGCCCTGTATTGTCGAAATCGACCAGCTGTCGATTGTACGAATAATTTGTGTGGTCGATGTTGTGTCTTGGGAGGTGAATTTCATTGTCCACGACATAATGCATAAAGGAAAAAAAAACCGACAACGACAAGGAAAAAGGACTAGCTTTTTTCTTTTTTTTTAAGATAGTGAGGAACCACTTACCTTCTTTGAACTTAACGGAATCTCCCAATCTCTACGAAGTCATTGACCCCTGGATAGCTTCGTAGGCCGTGTCACTTTTTGGTTGATATGTTGCTGCATGGCATAGTCATGATCATTATCACTATCATCCATAGTCGTTATAATTGCCGAATCCATTAAGTCTCTATGTGCTGTATGGAATCTTTATGGAACGCCCTCTTCCAAAACAAGTTCTCACTAGTATTGCCTATCTTCGGTAATCCGATATTCTCTCGGTTTCAACAGGGCTAGCAGTCCGTAATCCAACTACCTTCATTTTGGAACCATGTCGCCAATATGGATTACGGTATCATCAAAAAGAGTAGCGCCGACCACCGTCGTCGGAAGAATCGGTAGAAGAAGAACCACCTGAAGAAGAAGAAGACGACGACGACGACGTGGAGACGTCTGAAAATATGAATATCCCACCATCATTATTCTCACCGATGACCCTGTCAATATGATTCACGACGGATAATGAGTCGTCACCATTCTGGTTGCTAATTATACCTCGGCCATTCGGAACCGCAATAGTAGAGGTAGTACTAGTAGAAGAGGCAGACGACGACGACGACGACGATGTCGAGGATTCTGAATCATCATTTTCGTATACTGCAGTATCATCACCAGTAATGACACTTACGATATCATATCCAATAAACTCCACGGGTCGATTCGTAGGAAGGAAGGAATAGTCCTCGTCACCACTTAGCCGTGGGTAATCCACGGGATACAGTCCACCACCACGGTAGAAAGTGACCTCCCGGCGATTAAGAACCGTAGTAGTAGTAGAAGAAGAAGAACTTGAAGAAGAAGAAGAAAGAGACGTAGACGATTCTGAATCATCATGTTCGGGATTGTTACGTTCGAAGAACTGCGCGAGTCTGATTTCCTCCTCAATATTGTCCTCGGGTCGATGATGGAGGAATGGATCGTCACCACTATGGATGCTTACGCCATCACTGTAGTAGCCGTGATTGCCGTGATTGGTCCACGACGCGATTGCTGATCGATGACCTTCTAGGGAGTTCCTTGACGACGCGATTGCTGATCGACGACCTTCTAGGGAGTTCCTTGACGACGCGATTGCTGATCGACGACCTTCTAGGGAGTTCCTCGACGACGCGATTGCTGATCGATGACCTTCTAGGGAGTCCCTTGGTTCGTCAGACCATCGACTACTAGATTCATCGGAGGAGACTTCATCGGGATATCCTGCCCCGTTGGGGTCGATCCCTCTTATCGTCGTCGTCGTCGTCGCTGATGGACACTCGGGGGGAAATGTATCGAATTCCTTCCGACAATTGGGACAACTCTGATGTTGTCCACTTTTGAACCATTTTGCCAAACAATGAAAATGAACAGGTCGTCCACAACACAAGGTTGCCATGTTCGGTGTACAATCCAAACATATCATACATGTCGCTTCCATGACTTGAAGTTCACGTGACCTACGGATCGTCTTTGCCTCAGCCTCTTCGACGCCAATACGACTCTTCTCTTGGACGAAGAGACTTAATCTGTCAACAAAGTTTGAGAGTCGCTTGAGGAGTAGACGCAGTAACGGTGCAAGAAGATCCGGACGGTCAAGGAGGATACGCCAATCAAGGGAATTTCCCTTCACCGATTGTGCATGACGAATATTTCTCCGGGTATTTTCCATGGCAACCATAAACTCCTTCCTTTCCTCGTGGGATTGATATAATTGTGGAAGCAGGGGGATACCATAGTGCTGCAGTATCCAGGTCAGCAGGATTAGAGCAAGCTGACTATCATACTTGTTCCGATAAGGTTTGATCGTTTCAATGGCAAAAAATCCCGTCAATGCCCAGGAGAGACGACGTCGAAGCCAACCTAGATCATTGTTTGGAGCCGTTTGAATCATGTCTTTGTCAATATCATGAAAGACAGTTATCAATAATTGCATCTCGTTATCGCTGGAGGTCGTCGGACAGGAGACATTCAAACGAGGTTCCGTATGTTGCTCTGGCTTCCTACATAGTAACTCATACCATTTTGTGAATTTGGCATCACTCAGGGCAGTTTCGTCTTGGATGTGTCCCAACTGTAGAGCATCGGTAAATGCATCCTTCTTGCCTTCGATATCTTCGATTACAGTTATATCCGCCTCGTCATCCATACGGAGGAGGTTGTGTACCCATTCATCAATCTGTGCCTTGTTATATTCCCCAACTGCTCGAATGACAGTGTTGATAGCTGAATTCGTTGAATTTGGAAGGATGTATAGCGACGAGGAGGACTCTGTCGCAGATAAGTCTCCGGTAGGAATGAATGAGGTTGAAGTGGAAGTAGACCCAGTCAAAGAATACAATGATTTCATGGCATGATATTCAGTACAAAAATTAACAATTTGAGTCATCCATAGATCCTCCATTTCCTTCCGTTTCTCTTTTAAAATCGATAATGAAATCGATTCGTGATTCTGTGGTTCCTCCCCGTCCTTATTCTTTCCTTGTTGTTGATTTTTTGTCGATTTTCGATGGGGGACCCGACATGGACGACGACGTATAAACGATGGTAACTTTATATGAGATGGTGGCGGACTTGACTGACCATCATTATCATCATCACTACCATTCGGTGGATGTCGTTGGGAGTCGTCTACTCTTGGCATGATTAGTATGTCCCGGTATATACGTAAGGAGTAGTTGCTCTTGGAAAACACCCCTGACTGTAGCTGGTTTTTTTTGTTGAATTTCGTGTATGGGTCAATAACGAGGATGTATCACTTAAATCAGCATCCTTGGAAGGAATTCGATCAGGAGAATGCGATGAGAGGAAACGATCCTGGGATGAAAGTTCCTGTCCTTGTGACGATACGGTACAACAGCACTGTCTCGCGATCTGTCGTGAATCTCATGGGCTCTCGCAACGTCCTTTGTACCGTGTTTGGATCTTCACGGGGCCATCCGCAGGAAGGCCGCAAGTACAGTACAGTTCCTCTCATACGGAAGCTGTATT
>Ga0194115_10005990_pt1 | contig 12458 bp, 8 predicted proteins | sample TA2MahsurfametaG_3_FD_148656 | JGI IMG/M metagenome (GOLD analysis project Ga0194115, IMG submission 148656) | Freshwater microbial communities from Lake Tanganyika, Tanzania - TA2015002 Mahale S4 surface | ecosystem: Environmental > Aquatic > Freshwater > Lake | place: Tanzania: Lake Tanganyika... | reverse complement strand
TGGGGAAAGGCGCTTGGTCTTCTATTTAGTATATTCTTGTCTGTGACCGCTAAATCCCTATGGGATGATGACTATCACCATCATACGACGTCGTCATCATCATCATCATCTGGATTCTCAACATTTGTTTCATCCCTTCGAGGAGGTGGAGGAGGAGGGACAATAAGATCGGTACCCTTTTCGGATCGATTTCCATCTATCGAAGAGGTTGTTGAAATGTCAAGGTTATCTGCCTTAGTCTATGAGTTTAAGGATAAACCTACCGACTACTGTTCCAACTATACGAATGAACATGGGATACATTGTCATTGGTATTTTCATGATACGACGATAGGGACACAAGTTATGATAGTCACTAGTTCCAAACAACAATATTTAGCAGTCGTCTTTGCGGGGACGAATGACTTACAAACAGCATTGGAAGATGTGAATATTATGATGAAACCCTTTGGAGATGATTCGACAATCATCTTGCCGAATCCCAATATTAAAATTCATGCAGGATTTAATAATGCTGTCTTTTCAGGTGTCTATACTGAACTTGAAAGACGTCTTCAAGATTTAAAGACCCAATATCCCAAATATAAGTTATATACGACAGGACATTCCTTGGGTGCAGCGGATGCTATCCTCGTCGCAGTGGCATTAGCAGAACATATGAAATATTCTGTCATATCGATTAATTTTGGTTGTCCCAAGACGGGGAATAAAGAATGGGGTGACTATTTGAATGCGACTTCGACATTGAATTCTAATTTAGCCATATGGAGAGTCGTCATGGGATGGGATTTAGTCGCCAGACTTCCTACATTCTTTTACCATGTCGGACATACGATCCAACTATGGAGTGCAAATCATTACAAGTATGATGACCATGAACCGAATGTTACCGAATGTTATTACCGCCATTGTAAGTACCTATGATGATCATGATGTTCGGTGATCAAACTTTGGTTGAGGAATCGATGGTCGAGGTATCTCCTTCTCTCACCGGGGGATGTTTTCATATATGCATATATCCATAGATGGAGATCCCGCACAAGGATATCAAGGTGTACGGAACGGTTGGGATGCGAAGCCCTATATATGGATACCAGGTGCACTCAGTTATCACCATGTAAACCGATACGTCGAATATTTGGAAGAGTTATACGAAAAGAAAGTAGAATGGCTGAATACCTTTCGGAAGATTGGTACTATGGCTGATGATGACTTTAGTGAGCCACCAGATGATTGGTATCATATGGAAGACGAAGTAGAAGAAGAAGATGAGGAAACTGGCAACGATGATGATATGGTGTTCGTTGAAGCGAGTAATCATTTAGCTGTAGAATAGGGAGATCCGATTTGGAAAGATGGATCATCATCAAAAGAAAAGATGATCTATCTCCTCTAACCTCCCCTTCGGGCATTCAAATCATTATTATAGCTATGGGAGATGTCCACATCGACATTCACCCAACGGCACCCCAGAAAAACCCATTTTCACTCTCTACAAATGGATTAGACTTGAGATCATCATCATGAAAGCCCTTCCTTTTCTTTATTACAGTTGTAATAGTCGTCTTTCCTTTAATCATTGACGGAAGCAGCACCGTATGCGACCGTCAAATCTGGATCGATATGGGTATTCATTTGGGCACCCGAAAAGGTATTTCGGACTAATTCTCGAATTTGTGGCATCTTCGTCGTCCCACCGACCATAACAATTTCATCCATCTCTTCCTTATTCAATGTTAAATCATTCAATAATCTCGTCGCAGGAAGAATTGATCGTTCAAAAAGTGTTTTGGAAGCCTCATTAAATTCCTCCATCGATAATGATAGCGTCGCCAATATCAGTCGATCACATATAGCATCAGTATTCGTAGTACTTGAGTCCAAGGGAGGGACGGCAAGACATTCTGCTTCTGCCATTGTCCCAGATTCAGAAAGTGTAATCTTCAATTGTTCACCAAGTGTATGAAAGGATGAGATACTGCAGATTGGCATTGTTTCTGAAACATTCGGACAAAGGGCTGATAATTCTTCTCCTGACATCGGATAGTTCGATAAGGTTTCTAGGACGTTGGAATGTTTTTGAGTCAAGACTGTTGCGACAGCCGCATCGAAATCAGCACCGCCTAATCGATCATCACCATCACTACCCATGACCTCACAATATCCATCAGACACGTGTAGGACAGATACATCCAAGGTCCCACCACCAAAGTCATAGACTAAAATCTTTTCCACACCCTCCTTTTTATGTAACCCATACGCCAAGGCAGCTGCGGCAGGTTCCTCCAAGACTCGGACGACGGTCACACCCGCCGCCTTGAAGGCTTCCATCGTCCGTTGACGTTGGACTCGATCAAATTTCGCAGGGACTGCCAAGACAGCAGACTTTACATTTTCATGTCCTAAAAATTCTTTCGTAATCTGTATCAGATGATTGACGACGTAGGACCCGACCTGACGTGGTGAAATGACCATATTACCCACTTGAAAGGCGACCTCGCCATCTGATTCAATGTCCGGTACGACATCAAATTCAACTTCCTGTTTTAATGAAGATACTGCTGGATCATTCATTGGTCGACCAAGGACACGTTTCGCATGATAAAGTGTATGATGTGGATGTGAATCAATCCGTTGTTTTGCCTTATGACCGACGACCACATAAGACGGGTGAGGACTGAGTAATGATGGGATTTTGGAAGATGGTCCGACCTTACGTTCGTTTGGTTCCAAAAAGGATACGACACTAGGAATGATAGGTGATCCAGTAAATGGATCAGGAATACATTCGATCGTCCCCACCGATTTCGATTGTGCTTGGACACAAATGACACTATTCGTCGTCCCTAAATCAATCCCTGCCACCGATGCCCGACCACGGAATCCTCTTTGAGCCATAACGGCGACGACGAGGACACTCACCCCAATCAGGGATGGAATCAAAGCTTCTATCCCCCCGGATGGTCCATCTTTTCCATGTCGTTGTAATGACCTTGACTGTTTCGTCTTTTTTGTCTTCTTCGTTGGAGGAGAGGTTAAGTTGATGGCTGGTGATGATGGAATAAAATTCTTTTCCCGTTTCCCCCGACGTCGACGAGGAATTTCTGTCTCCTGGGAAGGAGAGGGAGGTGTTACTGTTGGCATCTCTTTCGACTTTGTTGTCGTCGTCATCAGAGTTTTCTTGCACATGGTTCCCTTCGTCACAGTTGTGTGGGGGTGATGTTGAATAACTGTAAACACGGATGGATGTTTACGATGCGTGGTTGAATTCCGTCGTCATCGCGCGCCTTTTCACAACACGTGAACATTTTTCGCCCAAGGACGCGTTTCTACTCGTGCTCGCTCCTTCGTCTTCTTACTGTTAACGCCGAGGTCCACGTGGCGAATGCATTTATCCATGACTGGATTGGTTCCAATGGCGTTTTCCAGATCTTACATACATATCGGGGTGTCATATCGTGCATACATACATACCCATCCCAAGACGAGTAGACGTCACTCCAGCGATTACGACGACGGTTAGTTAAGTCAAAAGATATATGCTCTTTCTGAGAATGGAGAAGATATGCCGTCGAGCAAGACTGCAACTACAGTATTCCTGCTTGTTCATCCCTGATGTCACAGCAATGGCGGTCCTCCAACATCCGTCCCTGCCTTTCCGAAATCACAACACTCCCAACAAAGATTGGGACCATAGTAACAGAAACGATTGGAAACAAAAACCACGAACCAGAAGAACAACAAAATAACTTACTTGAACAGTATTCCCAAGAATAGAATATCGACCCCCCAAAACGATGCCATTTCGAAGAATTGCGAATGCTGCTTGTAGTAGTAACAACAACTCTGTAATTGTCGTCCATTCGGCCAATGTCCAAGAGGATAGGGAAGTCTTGATGGCAGTATTCCCTGATAAGTTTCAAGTTGAGAAACATACCTCCGTGGCAAGTGAATCCTTACAATGGGAGGATGGTGGGAATCTGATAATGGTCGTCGTCTTCATCTCCAATACATATGCCAAAGGAACGTATGCAGTCATCTTATTAGATGAGGATGATGATGTCCGACAGGCAGCAGATCGAGCCAATCTTTTCGGTGTCAAGGTATCTTCTGACTACAACAAAGCCACCAAGGCCTCATCAAGTCCTGGAATGGCTAGATTGACTCTCCCTGGAGGTGCCCTGTTACTTCTGTCCACACCAGAAAATTGGAAATCGGAAGAATCTAGGAATGCTACAATTACAAGTTTATTGGGTGGACTACTAGACGATGTGGTGGTTTCGGGACAGAGTGCATTGTCTCCTACAGGGAAGAGACGACCACAATCCGTATTATTGAAAGATGATATGGATCGATCTTCTTCAACCATTACTGAAATTCAACGCAGTGTTGCCTTGACGACGACACCATTTAATACGTTATTCCCCTCGTTAAGGGTCCAAGTACTCGGAAGGGAGAGTGAATTCGAACCATATCAATTAAATACAGAACAGGGTTCATTCATTGAGACGGATTGGTTTGTGGGGAATTTACTTTTGGTTATGCGACCAACCGATCCGAAACGAGATCCCTACTGGAATGATAAAGTCTTTTCGAAGAAGAAACGAAGAGTTATTATGCAACTACAGGGCAAATTAAAATACGCACCAAATGGCGAACTCTATGCAGGGATGGAAATTGCGGATCCGATGAAACTTGGTCTTCTAGCCAGTGGGATGTGTAGTCTCCTATTGAAGATGTCTTCGACCTTTAATCCACAACTTCATTATTCCTTTGGTGATGAGAAGGAACGAGCTCATATTTCATTCCCCGCATCGACGTTTTTTGAGGAATTGATTGTGACACCAGAAGGTGAAACACCACCAGTCCTAGGAACACAATTTGATGAAGATCCTGTTTCTGTCCAGCAACGAAAGGCATACAAAACAAGAATCGATTGGAATACTCGTGATACATATTCCATGTCCTTCCACAATATGTATCTTGACTTTCCAACTTGGTCAATTGTGAAATTACCCATTGGGAAAGATGTCGGCCTACAAACCTTTTGGGGGAGCTCTCCGGCAAGTGTTGTTTGGTACGAGATGGACAAATCAAAGAAGAAACACCTTAAATCGGAGGTCAAATATCTCGTCGCCGTCGAAATGAAGAATCTTGGAAAGGATGCTGACGACAGCGTCAATGAATCATCATTACGACGAAATAGTGATGATTCCGAGAATTCCGATGAAGATCCATTTGTCGAGGTAGACTTTGATAATGGTTCTATTTCGACGAATGATGACGGTGGCATCCTGACTACGTTGAATGGAGATATCGACGACGATATGGATGATCAGGAATTCTTTGATACTGTTCAATGTCAGTCATTACTTCCTCCCTCATTGGACAAGGGACTGACGAATATTACGGCGGCAAGTTCTCATGCGGCAGTCATGCACCTTATCGACAAATGTTGTCCGTGTGTCATCGATATGCAGGGAAAGAATGGAAAATATTCCCACGTATTCGCCTTTTTCAATCGACAGACAGATACTCACCCAATATACAGGACGTTGGATATCGGTCAGGAATTGATGGGGGACCGATTCCTATCTGAAATCGATGATGCTATCTTTACACGTCGATTGTCACCTATCGAAATGAGTCGACGAAAGATTGGCCTGAGGTATGCCGAAGCGATTATGGGGAAGGCATCAGCGACGAAGATGAATCAATTTCAGAGATTGAAAACATATCACGACAAGAATTTTCTAAGGCGTGGGGAAATCCGGAAAAACAATTCTGCCATCCTCTCGGCTGTGGTCGCAAGGGCTATAAGTGATCGGCACTGGGTTGAAGAATGGGCTTGTATAACGAATGAAGAAGTTCTATTCTACAGGCTCGACCATAGCAAGCCCCATTTTCGAATCAGCCTCGCCAGTATCGTCAAGGTAGAACCATTGCCGATAGAAGATTGGCCGTTAATGCAGGGCTATCACTTCCTATCGATTGAAATGTTCGGACGGGTAACCTGCCTCATGTTCAAAAGAGAGTCAGAGATCCATGAGTGGGTTGATGCCATCCTTGAACATCGGCCAGATCCACAATGGGTACAAAGTGCCAATTCCTTCTCGAATCATCTGATTGATGTCGATGAACCGTCGTCGGAGTTCCTACGAAGTAGTTCCATGTGGGATAGCAGTAAGCGGAAGCTGCTGAATTGTAGGAAATTCAGTTTCCGAACACCAGCCACAACAGATCCGAAGAGTACTTTGGCTCTTGCCGAAATGGCACTTCGAAAGGCTGCGGCGTTGGATCCAAAGGGGACATCCGACGAGGATCTGATCGAATTCTTAAATTCTGCATCAGCATTGAAGGAGGCGGATGCCCATGGTCTGAATGATGAAGAACGATGTGCCTTCTTCCTCAATGTATATCATGTGATGATTATGCATGCATTTATGGTTTTGGGTCCACCCGATTCGAGTTTGAAATGGTTGACCTACTTCAATACGACTGCCTATCAATGTGCCGATGATGTCTTTTCCCTATCTGAATTGGAACATAATATTATCCGTGCTACAATGTCCTTCCCATCCCAATTCCTATCAAGATTCGTCGTACCGAAATCACATTATCAATTCGCATTGACGAAAAGAGATATCCGAATAAGTTTCGCCTTGAATTGTAGTTCATACAGTATCCCCATGAATACAGTCCCAATTTATATCCCAGATACATTGGATATACAACTTGATAAGACGACGAGGACCTTTTTGGCAGGAACTGTCGTCATTAAGCCCAAGGGATCACGAGATGCAGCCGTCCTCTTACCTCGAGTCTGTCAATGGTTTGCCGATGATTTCGGGGATGGTTCTGCCGGTGACATAATCAAGACGATTCAACCCTATTTAGGTGACGATTCGAAAGCAATCTTAAAACGATTATGGAATGAACGGAAACAGACTTACGAATTGGGAATTTTCAATCCGAAATATTCCACTTATAGTTTTGAATGTCGATTTTTAACCCTCGAAGAAGAAGAGGAAAACGATGAAGCCAAAATCCCGCTAAAATAATGTGAGCGACGGTATCACGTTGACCATGTAGATGTGTTGCCAATGATGCTTTAGAATTTGAAATTCTTATCATAGTCTCCATCATCATCATCGTCCATCTTTTTCTTTCGTTTCGCAGTTTCATTTGGTGCGACGGCTTTGGACAAGACACTTTCGGCACCGTCAACCGCACCACCACCACTACCAGGTACGACATATTTCATATCCGATTGGAAGACACCTCCTCCATGTTGTTGTGGATTATTGTTGTTCGTCTGTTGTTGTTGTTCAAGGACTTGATATAGCATCTTGGGTTGGACGCTGATCATGGGTGTTTCATCTCCCGCTGACTTTCGTAGATCTCCTGGTACGGCCGTACTACTACTGCTAGGAGGTGGTGGAAGCATCGATTCGATACCATCTGCCGTCTGCTTCTTGTAGTCATCCTCGTTATCATCATCTGACTCTTCCATAGCATCGGCACTGGAATCATCACCTGAATCAGATTCTTCCTCGGAGGATTGATCATCCTCATCATCGTCATCCTGTTCCAAGGCAAATTGTCCAATGGGCATCCCCCACGCGACTTTGGTCAAAGTCTTTCCATCACTAGTGACGAGGGCAGTCTTATTGTCGTCATCGCGACGACTACTTCCCGGTGGATCAAATGGATTTCCTCCACATAATGGACGACCATATTGATCCAACGGGGGTTTCCCCCACCCCCCCGGATGATACCCATATTGACATTGATCATTCGGTAAGGGTGCATTCAAACCGGGGATGGCCAAATGAGGATAACTAGGTGGTGGTCCATATCGTTGCATATTAATCAACCATGGTGGTGGTGAAGAATCATTCATCATCCCTAGGGCCATTCGAAGTCCCTTACTTAATGGACCACCTGGTTTGACATCCGTCGATGCTTCCATCTCCTTCCCTTCATAATATAAATCACCAAATTTCGTCATCCCCTTTGGTTTCGTTTGATATCTAAAGAATGCTTCGTATAATGTTTTGTAGTCAACATCCATTGATCCCATTTTCGGATTGACTCTGGAACGATTCTTTTGTTTCGCCGATTGTTTGGCCTCATCCTCAGCGACTGTATCTCGTATTTCAGTTATCCCGGTCTTGACGATAAAGTCTGGAAGCTACAAAGACACAAAAAACCTGTGAGACCTTCCCCACCCGCCAACAAAAAGCTTAGAAGAAGAAATATTCATATAGAACTCTTTACCTTGAAGGGTGGTTTTTCAAATCCACGTTTTCCTTGTAAATATTTTCGTTTTCGACCCCAGTGACGCGGGACGGGGACAGTCCCTGGTATACCCTTGAGATGGATTAAAAAATCAGGATCAGTAGCTGTAATATCATGTGCCTCCACTAAATCAGGACGTCGGACACGATTCTTTAAGGATGCTACATCCGGACGGATCATTTCACGTAATTTTCGTTTACTCATCGGTTTCCGATCTTCATTTTCCTCGTCGTCATCATCATCATCGTCATCACCATCCTCTTGTTTTTCGTCGTCAGATCCACGTCCTGATCTTCTATCCCCTTCTTCATCATTTTGATTGCCCTTTCGTTCATCATCTGTTACGACCGCCGCCACTGCCGATCGTTGGTGAAATCGACGAAGTACTGCACTAATATCTTCATCCTTATCCTCCTCGGCAGGACTTGGCTGTTGTCCATCTTTGTCGTTCGTATTCAATGGAGGGAGACCATCTGGAAGGGAAGGATCATTCTTAATTCCGGATGACGATTCACTGCTGCTCGTCGCAGTAGCAGGGGTAGTACCAAAAGTCTCGATTACATATTCAATTTCAATCTCTTCCTCCTTCTTGTTATTTGTAGTAGTTTGGGCGGCATCCTGTTCTTGTTGTTGTTGTTCCAAGCGTCGATCTTCTTTTTCTTTCTTTTTCCGTTCACGTTTCCGTCGATTCTTTTCGGCTGTAGACAATCCCATGATGAAGAAAAACAAAGATCCTTCCGTCCAAGTATGGCAGGTACCGATGGGGCACGGAGTCCAGTTCAAAGATAAAGGTTGGGACACCTCGATCGGCTGGAGACTCTTCGTGGATCGAGGTAGACCATACAGTTAACTACAGGTAATCGTCAGACGGACAGACGAAACTATCACATCCACATGCCGAGATGGCTACCGATCCGTAGTTTGTTCTGTTGCTAGAGAACAAGACGGGGGCGATCATTTATATCCAGGTCATGATATCGATGATATCGATGACACTATCTAGATACTTAGAAGAAGTATCTATTGGAAACAGTACTAGTAGTAGTCGTTTGACAGTCAGGACCTGCCTGGTCGTGCGGTACGTAGTTTCTTCGTCACCGCCGGACAACGACAACAATACAACAGAGAAAAATTTCCCAAATCTCACAGTCTTGTGGTCATGTTGCAGTTCTTTGGCAGTCGGCCAACAAGGAGGAAAAATGGAATGAAAAATTCCTCTCGATTCCTCTGAATCTACCTCTACGGTGGTTATGTGGGATGTCTACATTATCCCTGGGAGCGATCCGTAAGGTTAGGGGGTATGTATATATTTTTTCTTCTATTTTGTCATTCTCTTTCTTCTATGGGGGCTAGAGGCTTCTTCCATGGGGGCTAGAGTCATCTTCCATGGGGGCTAGAGTCATCTTCCCCGAAAGTACCGCAGCATTTACCTAGGCGAGGTTTCCTACGGAACATTCCGTCGCTTGTTCAGTAAGACATGCAAAAGATGATTCCGTAGTGTCTCTCCGACACGAGGAATTGGTTTCCCCCAGACAAGATCAGCACCAGCAAATTGGAATATCTTGGTATCATTTTCAGGATGAAGTGAAATTCCAATCAATAACGGTGGATATGGCGGATGCTGGGGTTGTTGTTCCTGTTGTTGTCGTTGTATTTTCCTATCGACAGAATGCATACTACCAGCTGAGGAGCTCGATGTTTCAAATGTACGGCACGATGCCGCCAATATCCGACCCATCGCCGGAGATATCTTGTCATCAGCAGACTTGTCGACGCTTCCTTCCCTTTCCTTGGTATGATGCTTGTGAAAGAGACTTAACAAGTGAGATCCACTTGCCATGCGTAATGATTCTTGTTGTTGCTGTTCAGAAGAAGACCCTCCTACTACGGAAGATATTGGATGAACGACTCCCTTTTGTTCGGACATGGCCCTACGTAGTCCGACGAAGCGTCTTCCCAAATCTTCATCGAGTGATACGATTTGGATTCCTCCGCCACCCTGAGAAGATGAAGGATGGTGTTGTTGTTGTTGCTGTGGAGGTCCTGATAATCGCTCTTCCACAATGATGATGTCAAATCTCACATGATTGGAAGGATGGGATTCGGTCACCCAGTGTAAGGCTTCCTGTCCACTCTGAGTCTTGGAAATTTTTGCATTCGGGAACATGGCCCGCATCGATTTCGCCAAGAGATCCAAAATGGCAATGTTTGGATCGACAATCAAAATAGATTTGACATGAGTCTTGATCAGTTTCTTATATTCCTCTGGTGTCGGTTTGAAGGAATCATCAATCATCGACAAGACGGGTAACGAAAAGAGTGCCCGTTTTCGGTGTGTTCCTGTGACCGGGTCCAAAATAATCTTATTATATCTTTGAGCCTCATGGGGGTACGTCATGAGATACTGCTGTGCCAAGACGATGGTCTCATGTTTGAGTCGATCCAGTTCATCATCACTGTACCAAGATCGTTCAACTGGATCATCAAATTCGGAAACCGTCACACGAGGGTCAAATCGAAGACCAATTTTGTTGTTCATGGTGTCGATACTACTCACTTCAGAACTACTATGACTACTTGCACAGCTAGTCGCCGTCGTAGTAGTCGTCGTCTCGCCGCCTGATAATTCTCCCAAGGATGAAAGTGAACTCTTCCCTTCGAGTTGCCATGACTTGGAGAGATTGAAGGTAGATGTTGAAATGGGATCCTTATGGGGGGAGAGGTCACTCTGTGGAGTTGTATTGGTATCACTAGAGTCTGTCTCCAAGTCGACTGGCTGTGGTAGAGTGTAGCTGCTTTGTCGAAGAATGGGAGTAGGCGTCATCATGGGATACATACCCTGCAAGACTCCACGTGTCTCACCATTAGAACAACAAAGACGTTGTAGGGGTGATGGAAGGGGGGGTAAGGACTGGAGCATCAGATTAATGGGTACATCTTGGACGGATTCATATCGTTGACAGATGGACGATCGTTCGGCATGATCCTTCGGTGGACCATACATCCGATAATCCCTCTTAGATTCAAGGTCTTCCAGGGCATTATCGAAAAAAGGTAACGAGGAAGATCGGATATGACTCCGTACGAGTGGTTGAGTAGACGAGGGTAAGTGATGCTGTGCGGAGGCTCCGATAGGATACTGTTGTCGTTGCTGATGCTGATGTTGGGATACCGTGGATGTAGACCGTTCACTAATCCCACTGCTACTGCTAGTGTTCGACCCCAGTCGTCCTTCGCCACCAACTCCTCCTCTTACTCCACCGGAAGTGTTCCAATATTGACCAAAGATTGCTCTTCGTTGTGTCGAAGTAACATTACTGTCACTCACACTCCGAGAATGTCGCCTACCAGCTGGTGGTAATCTTGGCGGAGGCAGGGTCTTGGTTCTACCAACATCGCATGTGGGGAGGAATGAAGTGGTACCTGCACTGATAGGAGGGACAAGCTTCTGAGTAGTGTTGCTCGCCCCATCGCTACAGGACGGTTCTTGGGTCGTGATACTTCCTCCATCGTTGGAGGACGGTTCTTCTTCTTCCTCCCCTTCAACAATCATCGGAGGAGATGTCCTTCTTAAGAAAGACGAAGAACAAGAAGAAGATTTATGCAAGGGTTGTTGATGAGTCTTGACAGGAACGAGTTGAACATCCTCTCGGATGAAAGGTGACATCATCGTATCGCAGACACTATACGGACTTAGTTTGAATTCATGTGAGGCAAAGATGTCCTTGTTGTGGTTCATGCCCATCCTCACCAAATGATCGTTCATGATGGTCATAGTTTACGAGAAGAAGATATGGTGGATCCTGTAGGATGGGTGCGTGAATGATATGCGTGTTTGTGTGTGTGTGTGTGTGTGTGGGTGTGTGTGTGTGTATGTGTGTTTGTATGATATGCGTGAGTGTGGATGGGTGTGGGTGTGTATTGGGGTATTTGGTCCCGCGAAGAAAGAACAAGCAAGGAAAATGGAGAACAATGTGTTTTCACTTGAAATTCATCAACAAGACATGAACAAGAACCCCCAAGTAGATGATGATGTACGACTTTAAGATTCCAGTGACAATCGCGAACACCCCATTTCCCCCAGGAAAGGAACAAAACACACACAACAACAATCTCTAGTGTTAAGGTAGAACACTGGTTGAGAGTTGAGAGGTGTT
>Ga0194115_10005988_pt1 | contig 12459 bp, 9 predicted proteins | sample TA2MahsurfametaG_3_FD_148656 | JGI IMG/M metagenome (GOLD analysis project Ga0194115, IMG submission 148656) | Freshwater microbial communities from Lake Tanganyika, Tanzania - TA2015002 Mahale S4 surface | ecosystem: Environmental > Aquatic > Freshwater > Lake | place: Tanzania: Lake Tanganyika... | reverse complement strand
ATCGGCGTGCTCGCGATCATCGGCATCCTGGCCTCCGTGGTGGCGCCGAAGGTATTCGACGCGATCCGGGACGCCAAGATCACCGGTGCGGTGGGCGTGTTGCAGACGATCAAGTCGTCCTGCACCGACTATGCCCGGAAATATAACCTCTTTCCCGAGGATGGGGAAAAAGCGCCCCCAGTTGATTACTCGAGACCCTACGGAGACGGTGCATCAGCGCCGATTGCAGACGCTAACTCCAATTTTGGAGACTTACTTATCGGCGAGGGTATTTTAGAGAAACTGGTTTTACCAATCGGGCCAGCCGGGACCACTGATTGGACCAGGACGTTGGTGACCATCGAAACACCAGAAGACCCATTAGGGGCTGCTCAAGGGACATTCAGTGCTAGCGACACCTTAGACTACCCTGTAGTGCTGTGCCGCCGTTATAAATCCTTGTCTTCTGGATCAAGGCTTTTCACCGCATCCCAGAATAGCACCCGGGTAATTTTTCTGGTCCTTCCTCAGCTTACAACTCTTGAGGCTGCCGGGATTAAAACCAAGATCGACGGCCCATTTGATGAAGAAGTTAAAGGCCCTGCTGAATTGGTAACTTTTGCTGTGAACGGCTCTTCCGAAGGAAGGAGTAGAGAGGCGATCAATCGCGGCAATTGCCGTCTCAAAGCCCGTGCGGATGGTGATTACGACGCATTCTTATACGTCGCCCACGAGTAAAATAACTTTGGTCCAAAAGGGCCAACACCAAGAGGGGCGGTTCCGTGAGGAGCCGCCCCTTTTGTTTGGTGGTGGGTTGAACCTTTGCGGATTTCCTCCAAACTTCCCTTCCCTGTGAGCACTGCCACCATCCCCACGGCACCCGTCAACGAAATCGATCCCGGGGACGATCCCACCCAGTTTAGCGCCAAAAAGTTGGAGCTCGGTTCCTGGCTGACGACCTGGGGCCACATCACCGCCGCCCAGCTCGACTTGGCTCAACGCGAAGCCAAGCGAAAACGGGCCAACCTGGCCGACACCCTCAAGGATCTGCAGTTTGTCGATCCGCGGGTGCTGGGCGCCTATTTCGCCCAACGGTCGGAGAGCGAAAATGTCGACGTCCGTAAACTGATCGTGCCGGCGGCGGTGCGGGAGCTGATCCCGCGTGAGGCGGCCCTGCGCTATCTCGCCCTGCCGGTCAAACTGGAAGACAACCGCCTGACCGTGGCCTTGGGCAACCCCCTGGATGTCACCGCGGCCGATGCGGTGACCCGGATGGTGCCGATGCCGGTTGATTTCGTCGCCTCCACCGAAGGGGATGTGCGCGATGCCGTCACCCGGCTGTATGTGCAGGAGGGCTATCTGGAAAAAACCATCGACGAAATCCTCGCGATGGATGCCGCCACCCTGGCGGCCACCTCCGAGCAGGATGCGCCGATGATCCGGCTGGTGGACGACATCCTCACCCATGCCATCGCCAACGGGGTCAGCGACATCCACATCCACCCGGAGGAAAGAATTGTCCGGATCCGGATGCGCAAGGACGGCATCCTCAACGAGGGTCTGCTCATCCCCAAAGAGATCCAGAACGCGCTGACGGCGCGCATCAAAATCCTCGGGGACATGGATATCACGGAGACGCGCCTGCCGCAGGCCGGACGTTACAACTTTGACCTCGGGGGCAAACCCGTGGACTTCCGCTTTTCCTCCCTGCCGAGCACCTTCGGGGAGTCGATCGTGTTGCGCTTGCTGGACCGGAGCAGTCTGCAGCTGGATCTGACCACCTTGGGCTTCGAGCCGGAAACCGAGTACCGCTTCACCAGCCTGCTCGACCGTCCCCACGGGGTGATCCTGGTGACCGGGCCGACGGGCTCCGGCAAAACCACCACGTTGTACGCCGCGCTTTCCAAGCTGCCCTCCGACAAAAAAAGCATTTTCACCCTCGAAGATCCGGTGGAATTCCACCTTCCCTTGGTTCGGCAGACCCAGGTGAACGAAAAAATCGGGATGAGCTTTGCCGCCGGATTGCGCACCTTGTTGCGTCAGGATCCCGACATCATTCTGGTGGGGGAGACGCGGGACCAGGAGACGGCGGAACTGATGGTGCGGGCGGCGCTCACGGGGCATTTGGTGCTCTCCACCCTGCACACCAACGATGCGCTGGGGGCCATCCCCCGCCTGGTGGATCTGGGCATCCCGCCGTACATGCTACCGGCCTGCCTGCTGGGGCTGCTGAGCCAGCGGCTGGTGCGGGTGCTTTGCCCCGGCTGCCGCGAAAAGCTGCCCAACGCCGAGGCGATCCTGGAGAAACTTCCCGTGCCTTTGCCGGACGACTGTCCGCGGGAGCTGTGGCGGGCGGTGGGCTGCGACAAGTGCAAGGGCAGCGGCTACCGCGGCCGGCTTTCCATCGTGGAGTTTGTCACCCTCGACGACGATTATTACGGGGCGATCCTGCAGGGGAATGACCCCGTCCGTCTGAAACAGATTGCGGAGAGCAAGGGATTCCGGACGATGTTCCAGGACGGTCTGATCAAAGCCACCCGCGGCCAGACGACCCTGGAGGAGATCTACCGGGTGACCTCCTACTAAACGGCAATGCCCGAGTACCGCTACCTGGCGATATCGGCCGACGGTCGCGAGATCCGCGGAGCCACCAGCGCCACGAGTGTGGAGGCCCTGGTGGCCGGATTGGAGCGGGATAACCTGGAACTCATCGAGGTGGAGGGGCGCACGCGCGGGACGGCGGGGGAGATTGTCCAGGATGTGTCGGGGAAGGAGAAGGTCTCGCGGCGGGAACTGGCCGACTTTTTCTTCCAGCTCTCCGTGCTGCTGCAGGCGGGGGTGACCCTGCTACGGGCCCTGGAGCTGGTGGGCGATGACGTGCCCAACCGGAAATTCAAGGGGATCATCCGCAACCTGGCCGCGCAGGTGCAGTCCGGCAACACCCTGGCGGACGCGATGGCCCAGTTCCCCAACTCCTTCCCCATCGTGACCATCTCCCTGATGCGGGTGGCGGAGCGGAGCGGCACCACCCCGGCCATCTGCGTGGAGTTGCGGCGTTACCTGGAGTGGCTGGACAAACTGTACGGCGACATCCGGGCGGCCCTGCTGATGCCCGCCATCCTGATTCTGGCGGTGATCGCCTTCATGTTTGTCATCTTCACCTTTGTGATGCCCAAGTTCATCGCCATCCTGGAGGAGATCAAATTGCCCCTGCCTTGGCTGACCAAGCAGGTGATCGCCTTCACCCATCTGTTCCAGTACCACTGGCACCACATGTTGCTGGGGTTGGCGGCCGCGGTGGTGACCTACAAACTGCTGATGAAGTTCTATCCGCCCTTCGGCATCTGGATGGACCGGATGAAGCTGAAACTGCCCCTCTTCGGCGAGGTGAACATGATGCTGTGTATTTCGCGGTTCGGGCGGAACCTGGCGACGATGTACCGGTCCGGCATCCTGTTGCTGGAGTCCCTGAAAATCTGCCGGGAGCTGGTGGGCAACCGGGCGATCGCCGTGGCGGTGGACCAGATCCATGATGGGGTGGCCACGGGCCGGAAGATTCACGAGATGATGAAGGAGGCAAACATCTTTCCCACCCTGATCATCCAGATGGTCACGACGGGGGAGAGCACCGGAAAGCTGGCGGAGTCCCTCGACAACATGGTTAATTACTATGACGACCAGCTGCCGCGAAAGGTGAAGGCGATTTTCGGGATCCTGGAGCCCAGCATCATCATTGGGCTGATTCTGCTGGTGGGCATCGTGGCCCTCTCCGTCTTTCTGCCGATCGCGCAAATGATGAGCACGATGAAATGAGCGCTGGCCTTTCCAGCATGAAAATTTTATGGAATCCATGGGTGGACAAAGCGGAAAGCGGAAAGCGGAAAGCGGAAAAGATATCCCAAACGGGGCGGGGGTTTTCCCTGATCGAACTTTTGGGGGTGTTGGCGGTGATGGGGATTTTGGCCGCCGTCACCGTGCCTCCAATCATTCGGCAGATTCAGCAGGCGCGGACCACGAACGAGGAGGCCAACCTGGAGGAGGTGGCTCGGTCGATCGTGGAGGGAATCAAGGCGGGAGGCATAATTCCGAATCCCAATATTACCTCTACGATTGCCGGCGGGTGGGTTGCTATCGCATCCCCTAGCAGCACCCTGTCGGCTAGTTCGTTGCAATATGTTTTCCCTTTAGACCCAGCTTCCGCCCTAACCGAGCGGAGAGTCTACTTGGATCCCGCATTGATGACATATTTGGATAGCTACTTTGGTGTTGTTACCGGCCTCTTTAACACTCCCGCAGGGGGATGGCCAACTGTGACTGCTGGTGGAGTTCCTTTTCCCAACCAAGCCATCAAGCTTTATATTGTCAGTTCCTCGCGACCTGATTTTGTCCTCGCGTGTTCTCCCAATGGGGCAGGGATTCAAGTCGCGGGAAACAATTATGGCAACCCGGCCGGTGCTCCGCTGATCGACCAACTTTCCAGTTGGATCAAAGCTATCGATCCAGCCACACGATTTATCAAGGCTCCGGGAGCCGCAGTAGAAAATTGGACTGATGACGGACATCAATTCCTGCACGTGAAGGTGGTCGACCTGAGGCCGTTGTTTTGCAGGGTCTCGTTGCTCGAATATCCCATTCCTCAAAATTCTGTAACCGATGCTGCTATCTCTGCTGGTCCTCCTGCTACTCATTATGGAGCTGGTTTTATTGCTGGAAACACTTACCTGGGCTCAACGGCTTCCGGTTTCACTTTTAGCTTTTTGGCCCCTAACGCAGCTGGTCCACCGGGAAGTTTCACGACTGCCGCTGCAGGCACGTCTGGAAATTTGGCGAGCAGTTCTAAGAGTATGATTGTTCGTGGTTCGGCGACCGTCCTTGATAAGGGAATAATTTCTCCGCCTGCTGGTGGAGGTGGAGTTGCTGCCACATTTTCAGCCAGCGTTGCGGCAAATGCGCCATTTCCACCTTGGTGGGACATCTCTCCGCCAATTGCAGTTGCTGGACAACAGATGCCAAATAATTCAAATACGCAATCCTTTTACGTAATCAAAGGTACCAGTTTGAGTCTTTATGCGGATGCCGCTGTTTTGCCTGCTTTTCCCGTTTTAACGGTCCAAGTAAATTCAGACAGTACGTTCGAATATTTTAACGGTTCTTGGACTCGGGTTGATTAGAAGACCAACTTGCTCCTCCCAAAAAAACATCCCAATTTCCTTTTTCGGGGGTAATTTACTCTGATGTCGCTGAGGGTTGTGGTCTGGATTCAGAGCAGCCTGCGGGTCGTGGATTCGGCCGGGCGCAAGGCGCGGAGCGTGACCAGCCCGGTGCCGGTGGCCACCCGGGAAGAGCTGGCCATCCGGTTGAAGGAGCTGCTGACAAAGAGCCGCGGCGGGTCGGCCAAAAACGTGCTCTTCCTGACGGATTCGCCCCTGTTGCTACCCGCGGTGGAAGAGGTTCCACCAGCGGAGTCCAAGCTGGTGGGAAAACTTCTCTCCAAGCGCGTTGAAAAAGCCAAACTGATTAATGAGCCGTTTGCCTTGGGGATCCAGCCGATCCTGGCCCCTGGGGAAAAGCCGCCGCCGCGCCGCTACCTGGTGACGATCGGGCCCCTGGCGTGGCTGAACGAGCTGGATGCGGTGGTCAGCCAGACGGGGCACCGGCTGGTAGCCGTGGTGCCGTTGGCGGTGGCCCTGCGGCCGCTCCTGAAAAAGACCGGGCTGCCGCCCGCGGAGCCTTTCCTCCTGGTTCAGGAGCTGGAGGGGGCCCTGTACCAAATCGTGGGACGCGCCGACGGAACGATCCTTTTTTACCGCACCCTGGCGGTGGGGGGAGCCACGGCACTGGAGGGGCTGCAGCGGGAGGTCCGCCGCACCCTGCTGTTCGCAGAACAGAAACTGAACCTGAAGATTCCGCTGATTCTGTTGACGGAGGAGCCGGCCGGACTGGAGACCGGGCTGGAAGCCGGGGAGGAGGTGAAAGTGCAGACCGTGGGCCAGGGAATCACGGCGATCCAGGCCGCGGCCTCGCTTTTTAGGTTTCCCGCGAGATCCCCCGAGAATGTCCTGCCCCGTGAGATCGCCCTGCGGGAGCAGACCCGGCGGATGCGGATGCTGCTCAACCTGGGCCTCGCGGGGATGATCACCTTCACGGTGGCCTGGGCGGCGACGAAAACCATCCAACGCCACTTCCTGGTGAGCCAGAGCCTGAAGGAGGAAGGGATGCGGGGCCAAGACCAGTACAGACTGGAGCGGCTGCAAGATGAGTATCGGGAATATCTCCGGTCCACGGACGGGGTGCGGGTGGTGATGGAAGAGACCCAGGTACCGGTGGTGGAGTTGATCCTGCGCACCTTGCCCGAGGCCCTGCCTGCGGGGCTGGTGATGAGCCGCTGTGAGATTCGTCTCGATGAAAAGGCGGCCGGGGGTAAGCCCTCGCAGCCGATTTACCAGCTCAAGCTGGAGGGGCGCACGCGCAAGGCGAATGAGGCGGTGTTGCCCCTGGTCAAAAAATTGGGAGAGAATCTGGACAAGAACCCCTGGAATGCGACCGCCGATGTGGCGAGTGGGGCCGCCCGAGCCGGCCCGGAAGTACCGGCCGAGCTCCGGGGTCCGGGAATGTTTTACTTTTATGGCCGCACGCGCTGAAGCTCCCAGGATCCGGGTCCAGAAAACCCTCGGGCGGAGGTTTCTGGAGCTGTTGGTTCCGCCCTGGATCCAGGTCGGGGCCACCCTGTTGTGTGTGGTGATAATCTACCTGTTGGACCTGTGGGTGAAACCCCAGGAAGCCCGTTTGAGGGTGGAGAAGCAGGCGGCCCAGGCCATGCGCAACCAGCTCATTGACCTCGAAAAGAAGCTGCCGCAGGAGCGGGGACAGGACCTGCAAGCCCGGATCCGGGAAGCCCAGGGGCTGACGGCGGACACGCCGGAGGATCTGGAACGCATTCTGCAGCAGATGGCCCAGATCGTGAAAAAGGAGTCGTGGAAGGCCAAGATCACCCCCTCCGCGGCCACGCCACCGACCTCCGAGGTGCCCTCGTTACTGGCGGTGCCCGTGATCCTGGAGCTGTCCGTTCCCCCGGAATTTTCCGAAACCCAAAAGGAAAGCGACCAGACGCGCCTGTTGCGGCTGTTGCGCAAATTGGCCGAGTTGCCGCCCAAGCATCAGTTGGTGGGTGCGGAAATCCGCGCGAATCCCGCCGCGGGATTTTCCGCGACGCTGACCTATCACTTCTACAGGATCCGCCGTGGCTAGAATCACCGAAAATCCCAAGTTCATCGGGGGAGCCATTCTTTTTTCGTTGGGGCTGGGCGGGTATTTGCACGGGCCGGAGTTTTTCCGGCAGGTGACGGCGCCGCCGCCCAAGCCAGCCCCCCCGCCCAAGCTCGCGGAGGCTGGGACGGACGAGATGAAGTTTTACCGGATGGTGCCCAACAAACTTCCCGACAAGTGGTCGCAGCTGTTGGTTGCCACCAATGTGCCGGCCGCGATCTTTGATGAGGTTCCGAAAAGCGAAGGGGTCCGGCAAGAGACCGTGCTGCCGGAGCTGACTCCAGGTTGGCATCTAAGTTCCACCTATATCGCCCCGGATGAGCGGGTGGCGGTGGTGAGCGGAGTGATGATCCGGGAGGGGAATTTACTGGGTCCTTTCACCGTGAAGAAGATCGAGGAGGATCAGGTGGTTTTCAGCCATCCTCTGGGGGAAAGACAGATGGTCGTTGGCCAGTACGTTGGGGTTCCGAAAGAAACAGTCAAAAAAACAAAATCCAAAAGCTCCCCGCCCGTCAGAAAAGGCGAAAAAGGTGAAACCAATGCGCCCCGCCAGGATCCCAATGTGTTGGTGAAGGCTTTGGAAGGTCTGGACAAATAGCGGAACACGATGGAAGGAGTCGAAAACGCGAGGGACACGAGAGGGAATGGACAAGAGGTGGAAGCTCCGGTTTCCCCCAACCCCTAAAGCAGATTCGGTCTGGCGTTTTTTCGGTACCTCCCAAGGAACACGGTTTCCGAATTATCAAGGGTTAAAATGTAGTTATTGGCGTAAAAATACATAAAGAAGTTGACGTTTTTAGCCAAGTTTTTAGTTACGAAGATACTGTGAGGCAGATTCTTAAGAAAAATATCCTTCGGAAGGGGATTTTGTATTTCGGCCTGGGCCTTATCAGCGGAGGGGGATCCGTGTTCGCAGAGAACGTGGACAACCGGACCTTGCCGCAATGGACCAACTATCTCAGCTCCAAATTCAGCGTCAACGGCCCCAGCCAGGAGGAGTGGAGCAAAAAGCGGGGCCAGGTTGCCGACGACCTGGTGGAGGAAGATCTTCGAAAAAGTTACTTGGCGGCGGTGGCGGCCGGCGATCTGGGGCGGCAGCGAGCGGTGGTGGAAGATTTGCAGGCCAACAGTCCGGAGGATCCGCAATATCTGCAGTGGGCGCTGGATGTGGAGGCCCGATCCCGGTCGCTTGAGACCCCAAAATCCAGCAAGAGCAAAGCTCAGGCGGATGGAAGGGATCTGAAAGTGGGGCGGTTGTCGCTGTCCGGCTCGGAGGATTTGTATCTGTGGGAAGTGAACTCGCTGCCCACCGAAATGCAGGAGCCGATCGTGCAACGGGTGCAGCAGCTGAAAAAAGAGCGGGTCTCCTGGCGGAGTGTGAAGGTGGAGGCCACGGCCATGCCCAAGACGGCCAAACTTCGCCGGGTGCGGGTGGATCCGATCACGCTGGAGCAGGCCGGCGAACTGGGGAAAATTCTGAAGGAGCTGGGGCCGGAAGCGCCGCCGCCCGACCTCCTCCTTTTGACGGAAAAAAATAAGTCCGCCCGCAATCTGGACGGAAACCTGGGACGCCTGGCGCGGGGGGGCCGTGGCCAGGGCGCGGTGGGCAGTGAATCCGAGCCCACCTACAGCTTCACGGCAAAAGACATGCCGCTCAAAGACGCCTTGGCGATGTTCGGCAAACTCAACGGATTGAATATTCTCCCCGATCCGGATGCGGACGGTCTCCTGACCGTAAATTTCCGCGGTCTTGCTTTGGACAAGGCCATGGACGCCATGCTCCTGAATTTCGGGTACTACGCGGAGGAGGAGGGTGGATTGATCCGAGTCCGGGCGATGGAGACACGCCGTTTTCTGATCGACTATCCGCGGGCCGTCCGCGAGGGAACCACGTCCACGCAGGGCTCGATTTCCCTGCCCTCGGTCAGCAGCGGCGGAGGTGGATCGGGAGGAAGTAGCGGGGGAGGAGGAGGCGGAGGGGGGGGTGGAGGGGGGGGTGGCGGAGTAGGCGGGCAGTCCGGTGACTCCAGCTCCATTTCGATCACCACCGAGGACACTTTAGACATGTGGAAAACCATCGTCGGGCACGTCCGAACCCTGCTATCCGAAACCGATGCCAGCCAAGCCAGTTCCCTGAGCGGGGCGACGGGGTTGGCCACCACCACGTCGGTGGACACCACCACGGCGGGCGCGGTGAACTCCACCATGATCGATTTTCAACAGGCCCAGTCCTATATGGAGCAGTTCAAGAAAGGTCCGCGCCTCTTTGCCGATTCCGTTTCGGGCGTGATTGTGGTGCGGGATCGCCGGGAAAACATCCAGGCGATCGCCGAGTATCTTGAGGACCTGAAGAAAAGCCTGCATCGCCAGATCGACCTGAACGTCAAAGTGTACTCCGTGGAGTTCACGGACGCGCGGGAGTTGGCCATCGACTGGGAGCAGGTGGCGATTGCGGCCGGCAACACCGCCATTACGGCCACCGCGGTACTGACTCCCGCCAGCCTACCGGCCACCGTTTCCGGTCTGGTGGCCAACCCGATGGCCATCACCGTGCAAAACAGCAGGCTGGATGCGGTCATCAAGGCGATTGAAGAACAAGGTCAGTTGAAGCTGATCACCCAGCCACGAATCCGCACCTTGAATCACCAACCGGCGGTGGTGAAGATCCAGCGGACGACCCCGTTTTTTGTCTCCCAGTCCAACGTCCTGCAAAGCCAGAGCGGCAACGCCCAAGGCAACAATATTCAGGTGAACAACGTGACCACCGGGACCCTGCTTTCGATCACGCCCCAGATTTCAGAAAACGGGGTGATTGCCCTCGATATTATCCCGGTGGTTTCGCGGATCCTCCGGACGGAAACCTTTGCGCAGCCCACCAGCGTGACCAACTCATTGGGAGAAACGACCGTGGTCCAATCCACCAACGCCACGGCGCCGGTGGTGGACATCCGGCAAGCGGCCACCTTGGTGAAGGTCAAAGATCGGGACACCGTGGTGATGGGCGGTTTGGTGGAAGACGAAGTGGTCCAGAGCCGAAAGAAAATTCCGTTTTTGGGGGACATTCCCGGGTTGGGGGTGCTTTTCACGGGCATGGTGGATGCCAAGGTGGTGCGTGAGCTCGTTTTCTTTGTGAGCCCGACGGTGGTCAAAGATGTGCCGATGGCGGACGCGGGCCGCTAGGAGTCTCCCATGTACGAAACATTTTTTGGGCTGGAACATCCCCCTTTCCAGATCAGCCCCGATCCGGAATTTCTTTATCCCAGCCAGGCCCATGAAGAGGCCTTGGAGCACGTTCGGTATGCGCTGAACCATTTTAAGGGCATCTGTCTGGTCACCGGACCCGTGGGATCCGGCAAAACCACGATCTGTCGCCAAATCCTTCGGGAACTCAACCCCGCGGCCGTGGACCATGCACTCCTCCTCAACCCCCGCGTGAGCGAGATGGAGCTGATCCGTCAAATTCTGAACGATCTGGGCGAACGGGAAGAGGGGGGGGCGGGGGCAGCCCAGCGTTTGCAGGACCTGGTGCTGGCCCGGCACCGTGCGGAAAGGAACCTCGTGGTGCTCGTGGATGAGGCCCACGTCATGCCCACCGAGTCGCTGGAGGTTCTCCGCCTCCTCACGAACCTGGAAACGACCGAGCGAAAAATTGTCCAAGTGGTGTTGTTTGCTCAGCCGGAAATCGAGGAGCGCCTGAAAAAAGAGGCACGGCTGCTTCCCCTCCGGCAGCGGATTTTGGTGCACTGCCGGCTGGCCCCGCTGCGTTACCGGGAGATGGTGGCCTATATTGACCATCGGCTGGCGGTGGCCGGGGCGGCCGACGGGGTGAGATTTTCCACCTGGGCCCGACGGGCCATCCACCGGTGGTCCGAAGGCCTTCCCCGTCTGATCAATCATCTTTGCGACAAGGCCATGCTCTCGGCCTATGTCCGGCAGGACCGCAGGGTGCGTTGGGCGGATGCCTGCCGGGCCCGGGAGGACGTCGGAGCCTTGCTGTGAGCCTGATCACGGAAGCCCTCGATCTGCAGGCCCAAAAAAAACCCCGTGCGATTCAAGTCGAGTCCCTACCTCCGTTTTCATCATCGAGTTCATCCCGGCGAACGTTGAAGTTTCTGGCATGGGTCGCGGGCCTAGCCTTGGCGGTGGTGGCGGGTGTTTGGCAGGGTCCGGCTTTATGGCAGTATGTGGGAGAGGTTGCGGGGATAGCGCGTCCGAAGCCGGTTCAACCTGTTCGCGCGGCAACCGAATTGAAGATTGATCCCCTGCCGGTCGCTGCCGCCGCTGAAACTCAGGCTCCCCAGCCAGCCGCGGCCAAGGATGCAACCCCGCCGATGCCCCCCGCTGCGGAGGCCGCCGAGGTGCCCCAGCCGTTGCTGGTTGCGTTCCAAGCCGCGGATATGGACGAAATCGCCGCGGCATCCAAAAAACTCAAGGAGAAGCGCGAGCAGTTGGTGCGGAATTTTCAGATCCAAGGAGTCAGGATGCAGGGGCAGGAATCCCGTGCCCTCATCGATGGGAATCCCGTCGGCCTAGGGGAAAGCGTCGGAGCGGAAGGCATGAAATTAAAGGCCATCGAGCCCTCGCGGATTCTGTTTGAAGATCCGGATGGGGCGGAATACATCAAAAGTTACTGAGCCGAAGCCTGCGATTGAGGATTGAAGGGGTGTCGGGCGGCCCTCCTTCGCTCCTAACCTCGTGGACCCTGGAGAAGCTTCGAAGGGTTCGAGGTGGGAAGAGGTTAGGATTAAGATGAAGATGAAGTAGTTTTTGGGAGATGGAAGGGATCGTGGACGTAAAGGTGAAGGTGAACGGGGGAAAGAGGCTACGGACTGATAGGTAGTTGATTAGCTTTTAAGTCTTTCGTGATGGAGGGAGTCGGCGAAGTCGGAAGGGTGAGGATAAGGGAAATTCGGATTTCGGAATTCGGATTTCGGAAATGCAGCTGGGGCAAACATCAAACGATGTAAGCGAGAAAGATGGAGGCAAGAACGAGGAGGGCTTGGAAAATCAGGCCGGTGCGGATGGAAAATGGATCGGTCCCCCGGAAGTGGCAGCGGTCGTGGAGGCGGTGGAGTGTTTCGAGCCAAGAGGGAGGGCGTTGCAGGAGGTCGCGGATGCCGGTGAGGTAGTCGGGGAGCATCGAGCCGATCGCTCCCGTGAGCAGGAGGGGCAGGGGAACCGCGGCGAAAGCCGGAGATCGCAAAAGGATGAGAA
>Ga0194115_10005986_pt1 | contig 12463 bp, 10 predicted proteins | sample TA2MahsurfametaG_3_FD_148656 | JGI IMG/M metagenome (GOLD analysis project Ga0194115, IMG submission 148656) | Freshwater microbial communities from Lake Tanganyika, Tanzania - TA2015002 Mahale S4 surface | ecosystem: Environmental > Aquatic > Freshwater > Lake | place: Tanzania: Lake... | reverse complement strand
CTAATAACTTTATTTTTTTACTACCCTTTATAAAAGAAAGTAGGGTAGATTTATCTTCAATCAGATTCATCATACCCTACTAATATACTAAAAATATTTGGGATTACAAAAATTATTCTCCCCAATGCTTTTGTCTCAATTCGTAAATATCAATTGGTTCTCTTTTCATTTGATTCCCAGATTTAAAATATGCACCTTTTTTCAGATATCCAGCTAAAAAGTTTCTTCTCATTCTGGTTGTATCTTTATTTGGGTCAGAACCATGTACTACATGTGAGTGTAATAATGCAACTTGCCCTTTCTTTAAAATTCCAGGAATTTTACGGAAATCGTGTCCTTCTGGCATTACACAACTAATTCCTCTCTCACTTCTCCAATTGGATGTATTTGTTGCTTTTCTTTCTTCATTATCTTCCATAGGTAATACTGGTAATCTGTGAGAGCCTTCATAGTTCCATACCGAACCATTTTCTGGATCATGATTATCTAAGGCCAATGCTATATTAATTATTTCGTTATGACCACAACCTGTATAAAATCCGTTTTGATGTTGGTCTCTACCTAATTCACCCTTTGGTTTAAAGTATGCCCATGTCTGCATTCCGACTATTTCACCTTTCATTAGAAATTCACACGCTTCAATTATTTTAGGGTGTGCGAATAATTTTTCTAATTTAGGTGAAAGTTTGTGGGGGTACATAAATGGTTCGTACTCTTGCCACTTATCCGGTTCTAATTGATTTCTTTCTAAACGAAGTCTATTAAGTTCTTCATTTATTTCATCGCACTCTAACTCTGTAAGTAATTCTAAAGTAGTAAATCCTCTGTATCGCCAATCAAATGTTAGCTGTTGTTTTTCTTCTTCTGTAAGAAATTTGTATTTGCTCATATTAATAACCATTTATAATTAAATATACTATTTTATTTTTAATTTACCAAATTATTTATAAAATTGTAATAAATTGGGTAGATATAATCCTATATTTTTAATTATTTTTGAGACATATAATATTGATTTTTTATTTGATTCTAAAACGCCAAAATCATCAATATAATCATTTTTTTTATAAGTCATATTTAAAGGGCCTGAAATTCTCCATCGCATATCTGCGGCAATCCAATATGGATTTTCTATATATTTTTCATAAACATCTTTATCAACCTCAAAAATAAATCCATTTACATCATTTGCTTTTCTGATAAAAAATCTTATAATAAATCCATTATCATAATCGGCATCTGTTGGGATTGGCACTATTGTTTGAGGTGTATTTAAATCAAATATTTGTGATTTTTTTACATACATACTATCCATGTTTTATTCTATATCCAGCTTCTATAACGGTTTTCCAACCTTCATTTTCTATTAAATGCTTTACATTTGTAACTTGAAAAAATCCATTTATATTATATATTTCAGGAATTCCTGTAATTTTAAAAATTTCACCAGAATTTATTCCGCTTGTTCCATCTATGATTGCAGTTATTTCTAAAAATGTAAGTGCTGATGTAGCTTTTTCTTTATTTTGTTCCAAATCTGAATACAATTCTTTTATTAAAAATGATTTGTCTGTATAAATTAAAGTTTTTACATTATCATTTCCTTGACCTATTTTAAATTTAACACTTTTATTACTTAGAGATGCTTCTAAATTTATTGGTTCTTGTGTAGCTGACCCATCTTTTTTGTCATCTATAGGATTTAATTGTGGATTTGCTGCTTTCTTTTTTGCGTTTGCTTCTGCTGATTCTAAAACAAGTTCTACGGCTGCTCTATCTATTGAAGTGAATCTATCTGCGTTTGCATAACAACTCATATCAAATTTTTCATATCCTTCATTTGTAAAACTATATTCTCCTGTAGACCCCGTTGCAATTAATGGTGGTTTTGTAGTATCACTACCAACAATAGAATTTATCATAGAAATTGAAGAAAATGCAGCTTGCCCTTGCATCAAATCACTCAATTCATAACTAAATTCAAATCCTCTAATTATTGAACCAGATACCCCAATATTAAATCTATATAAATTTTTAAAGTCATTTTCGGATTCTATTTTTGCCAAATCCAATCCCATATCAATAATTGTATATGTTGCCTGAGAGCCTTGTACAGCATTTCCTAATATTAATTTTGTTCTACCATATAAACTTTCATTCAGAAATGATACTAATTGATTATAAAAGTCAATTCTATGTGTTGACTTTTTAAACATATTATAAAAAGTATCATATTTTACAAATATATTTAAAAGATTTCCGTATTGTTTACTCTTTGTACTTTCTATAATTTTTTTCTCATAATCATAAAATCCACCTGTTGATTCCAAATTAAATCTATATCCGTTTATTTTAAAATCATTAGTTTGAATTTTATTGTCCTGTTTTTTAATAACAATTTTATCTTTTTTTTCAGTTACTCCTAAAATTGGTAATTTTCCTGGTAAGATAATATCGCTTGTATGAGATATTATATTATCAAGAGTATTACAGGGTATTAATGGTTTTTTTCCTTCACTATCTTCGAAAAATACATCGGTGTGAAGATTAGATGTTCCAGTTTTTATTGGAAATATATCATTTATCAGTTCTAAAATATATCTAACTGTCAAATATGCTGATATTGATGCTTTTGTTTCATCTTGCTTTTCTGCAATCATATCCCAATTAAAAAATTCGTTTTTCCAATTAGATTCATTTTTTAATTCTGCTGAAAGTTCTACATCCAAATCTGCTTCCAATTTTTTATACCATTGTTCAAATTTATCAAATTTAATAGATTGCTGTTTAGTGTTTGATGTATCTTTTGATGGTGTTACCGGTAACCACATTAACATTGTGTTTGCAGATGATATTTCTAAATCTACTTCATATGATAAATCTTCTGCTATTGTAAATGTAAAATTTGTAACAGTTCCTGCTACAAAATCATAATCTCCCTTTGCTTTTTCAATTTTATCTAAATAATTTTTTCTATTTTCTACTTTTGTTGAAAAGTTTTTTTGATATTCTGTTAAAAAATTTGTCCAAGTTTTTTTAGATATTATTGCATCATCTAAAACATTTTCTTTATCAAATACAAAAGACTCATTACTACCAAATTCTACTAACAAATGCATAGATGGTCTTAAAAAAAATAACTCAAACATTTCAAGCTGTTTTAAACTAAAAACTTTGATTTTTAAACTAGCAGTTTTAAGTGTATTGTTTGCACCATCTGTATTTATTTCTAATGATTCTATACTTGGTTTTGGAACTCTTCTATTTTTTTCTCCAATTACTTTTATGGAATTTCCACCAAAATCATATCCAACTATTGTTTCTTCTGTATTATAAATTTTTTTAGGATTTGTTTCATTTGAAATAATACAACCATAATAAGTTGGTTTAGCAGATTTTCCTTCTATAATATCTTTTATTTTTTGTCCTGTCATTTTTCCATTTTGCAATTCAATATCGTTTGTTACAATGGCAGGTGATGTTAAAATTACAAATGGGTTAATCATTGATAATTTTAAAGTATTTTCTTCTCTTTTTTTTAATTTTTTAATTAACCAATCATCAAATGGTTTAATAAAAGGAAATCCCATATAACTTATTTATTTAATTTTTCAAAATCAGATAGTATCCTAGATATATTGTTTGGTATTCTTAACTGCGTACCTTCATCAACATACATAGTACCATCATTTATATTATTAGCTACTGCAAGTACCCACCACATAGCCGGATTATTGTAGTATTTATTTGCCAATAAATCCAGTCTATCACTAACATCTGTTATTATATATAAATCATTATCATCTGCTTTTATTTTTGGATAAATTGTTGATGATAAATACCTTTTACCTGGTTTTGTTTTTAAAACATTATTATATAAATACCTATTAGATGCCATTTATTAAGTTTTTTTATTACTATGTGTTGTAGAAATTGTATTAGCCTCATTTCCATCAAAATCATATTTAAATCTTTGAACATTGGTTTTCGATTCTATTTTATGATTTTCAATTATTTTCATACTAAAAGATATATTAACTACTGATGGATATGGTTTATCATTCTTATCAGTACCACCATAAGGGTTTCCGCTTGGCCAAGCAACATTATCTTCAACAGATATTCCCAATGAATCAATAAATCCAAAAACTTTATTATACATTCCACCTATACTAAGTTCAATAAAATTACCTGTATATGTTAATTGTGAATAATCTTCTAATCCAGCATATTTAATTGCTATTATTTCATCATACGGAAATGTCAACTCTTTAAGTGAGTTTATTTTTGCAATCATTGCTACCTTTTCATTTTGGTTTGTATAATACATTTTTAATTCAAACTTTAAACTTCTTTCAACTCCATTATATTTGTATTTTTTAAATGGAGAACCCAAATATTTAAAATCAACCCAATCAGGTGATAAATCTTCAGATATACCTGTTATCGTTCCTGGTAATACAAATGAATAATCTTTACCATACGGTTTAATCACTACAACGGTTTGCTCTACATCTATGTTTTTACTTAATAATTCATTTTTTAATTTTGTATCATCTTCATAATATAATTTACTTAAAACTTCTTTATTTACAATATCAAAAACTGATGTTTCATTTGAGTAAATTTTATCTTCTGGTGCATCTCTTTTTTTTAATTTACCATCACCTTGTTTTCTAACCCATGATGTATAATTTGTTACATCGTTTCCTCTATCCTTTTGGTGAATATCTATAAATTTTGCAGGTTTATTGTATTCAAAATCGGAATCAGTCGGCACTCTTACCTTCTTATCATTTGGGTCTTTTTTAGGTGGTTTACCATATATAAGTTCGTATAATTTATTTCTCTTTTCATTACCTTCTTTAGATAAAAATGGGTCTGGTATAGGTGGTAATGGCCCTATATTCCATGGTTGCAGTTTTTTAGATGCTCCGGCTATATCTGTTTTTACATAATATTTTTCACCTTTTTGAACCAAAAGTTTAAGACCAATATTTGTATCATTAGTAAGTGTAATAGGTTTTGCTATGGTACTAAATTTTTTAAATATAGTATCGGTTGGTCTATTTGCCGAACCTTTTACTAATGTTCCTACTAAATTTCCTACAAGAGCACCATTTGATGTTGGAGATGCTGTTAATAATGCTGCACCTCTCGGTGGATTAATTAAACCTTGGCTACCAATAATAATATTACCAACCTTTCCATATAAATCTTCTTTTTGGTTTTTAAATAAATCTGCTATTTGTGCCATATTATTATATTTTATGCTCCCATTGTATATCCAGCACCTTGAGATTTTCCAATTGTTCCCAAAAGTTCACTAGGTTGAACAACAACTGGTTTACCTTGTGCTTCTGCAATTCGAGTTAGTAATAGATTTGTTAATCCTATTCCTGCTACCTGTGCATTTGCTATTTTTGCTTGATAATTCATTTTGTTTTGTACATCTATCCCTCTATTATGGTCATTTGTTGCTATTGTTTTTAATTCAGGCTGATATTGTGAATTCAAATCTGCATATTTTGTCATAATACCACTTTGCTCTTCAATATTTTTTTGCAAATTTTTTACTGCAGCAGTTGTTGTTGCTTCTTTATCTAAACTTTTCTGTCCATATCCTAAAAAGTCATCATCACCTGTGAATTTACCAAGGAAACTTCCAACATATGATAACCCGGTTTCAAACATATTTAATGATGCTTTCTCTTGTGCAGCTTCGGCCGTTTCAAGTTGTTCCACATAACTTTGTATTTTATTTGAACTGGCTTCAGATGCTCTTGCAAACGCACCCGCTTCACCTAATTGAGTTTTGACATACTCTTCTGTAATTTCTTCTCCCTTTGCTATTTTTTGTCCAATATCTGCCATTACACTTGATGCATTTTCACTTGTAAGTACTCCCTGCTGTACAAGTCCTAATGTGTATGCTTTTGCTTGTTCATTGTTAGCTTGAAAATTTTGCATGGCCTTCACGAATGCAGGACTATTTGGAGTCATCCCCTGCTTTGTCAAATTATCTTTAAATGTTTTTGCATTATCAGTAAATAAATTATTAAATAGTTTTGATGCTGATTCTTTTTGCATTTCTCCGACTGCCTCTTCTATTTTTTCTTCACTGTCTAAAGCCGCATATCTTAATCTCCATTTTTGTTCTATTGCTAAATTTTCCAATCTTTGCATTTGTTCAATGAACAACATTCCTTTTCGTTTTTCTTGTTCAAATTTCATCATTGCTTCTTGGTGTGCTAAGTCCGCTGCCATTCTTTTTTTATCATTGGCTATTTCCATAGAAAGAGCACCATTTGCAATATCTCTACCTGTTTTTTCTGCTGCTTTCTTTTCTAATGTACCTTTTACATCTCCTTCACCACCTTGTTGTAAAGACATCAATTGTTCAATATCCATGCCTGTTGCTTGTGAAAGTTGTTGTTTTTGGAATGCATTCATTGCTCCAACATCCATACCACCCAATGCACCTCTTAATGATTCAGCTGCACCCGCTTGGTCTCCGGCCATTAATTTAGCTCTGGTTTCAGAAAGGTCTACATTTTTTCCTAACATTGCTGACAATCCCATCTCTGCTTTGATACTATCCTTATAATTAAGCACCATTGCATCAGATGCTTTCATCATAGCATTCATAGAAACACCCATCTTATTAAGGGCTATTGCCTGTTTAGCAAAGTTTTCAGCTGTTCCATCACTAAATTTATAAATTTCCTCTGAAGAATCTTTCATATCCCTCATTATAACAGAGGCCATTACACCATTTGCATCTGCAAAGTTTTTAATTCCTGTTGTTAAGTTTGTTCCGACCTCTAAACTGGTTTTATTCATCAATCTAAAAGTATTACCCATACTTAAAACATCTTCAGCACTTGAACCTAATAGTTTGGAAACACCCTGTGCTGCCGTTGACATTCTTAACATATCTCCAACGGATGCTCCTAAATTTTTACCTACTCCTACTATTGATGAAAAAACTTGCTCTGTTGATGAACCTATTGCCTGTAATGCTCTTTCTCCTATTTTAATATATTTAGAAAATCCTTTCATGTCAGCTGTAAATAAAGTCTTTCTTCTCTGAAATTCGGCATCTAAGTTTTTCATAGCTTCTTGATGTGCAAAATCCTTATATGCTCTTTCTCTATCAAATCGCATATTGTATTCATCTTTAACTATTTCTTGTGCTAATCCTAATTTATCTATTTCAGCCTGCTTTTCAAAATCCATCATATCTCTTCTCTGTCTAAACTGCTCTCTAATAGGTTCCATTATATTAAAATCTGCTACAATTTCCCTATATTGTTTACTCATTTTGAATAAAGCAGTAGTAGTTTCTTTACCTGCACCGGCTCCACCAAAAAATGTTGCAACATCGGAAAATGTCTGTGCTGCCTTACCGGAATTGAAAAAATCTACTACTTGCATACCAACTGCAAACGCAGCACCAATTGGTCCGGCGGCACGTAATAAGGATGCACCACCTCTCATAATACTAGAGCCGGCTTTTTGTAAAATGTTTCCACCCATACTTTTACCACCAGCAAATTTATTATCACCGCCGAACATTTTTGCGTGCTGTTCTACCGATGTTATTTGTTTTGCCCCTTTTGGTATTTTTCCTGAAAACGATAACTGTTTTCCTTCTTTATCATAATATCCTGTTCCGCTAAATTTACCTTTTACACCACCTGCTTCTAATTTTGCAGAAAATGCATCTAATTTTTGTTGGATTTTACCACCAAACATTTTATCAATGTTTTTTCCAAATTGTCCACTTAGACCACGAAACATATTATCTATGTTCTTTTTGTATGTATTTTCTACTTGCTTTGGGTCAGGTTGACCACTTGCAGCATCTTTACCCGATTTACCTTTGCCAGGTTTTACGTTTAATCCCTTTGATACCGTTTTTGTTAAATCAGTTACACCTTTTGTCAATAAAATAACTTTTTCAACTAACTTCTCATTTGATTTAGATAGACTATCAAATTGTAAGGGTAAACTTCCAACTGCATCTTTTAAATCCTTTACTTCTCCCGAATCTATGAGGACAGGTGTTTTACTTTTTCTGGCCATTAATTGCTTGGTTTATATCTTATATAAATATAAAATATAAAAATTACTTTCTTCTAACCGATTTTACTGAAGGGGTCTTCTTATTAATTACAGAATCGTATGATTTATTTTCTTCATCTTTTGCATCTGTTAGTTCCCTATAATAAAATTCTCTTAACTTGACAGGCATATAATAAAGGTCATGCCAATTAAATCCACCATTGGCATAATAAATCATTTGAAATATTTTTTTATGTAATCTTACTGAATAATCATTCGGTAGGGTAAAAAAAGTCAACCCCTATTGGGACTCTTAGCGCCTCCTTTTCGCCCGTGAAAGGGGATGTATATTCAAATTTAAAATCTACATCTGGGGTCAATACTTTTATATATTCTCTTAATGCTTTTGAATCTTTAATTTGAAATTGATTGATAACAAAATTACTTATATATCCTAAGTCTCTATTTCCATTTATTTCTGTAATAATTCTTCTCCAACGTGTCGTAACTTCATTTGATTGTTTTAAAGTTTTTTCACTAGCATCTATATCTTTTTGAATTATTAATTCATCACCATGCGTAAGTAACTTAAATTTAATTGGTGTACCTGATTTAGGTAAAACAAAATCATATTCATTATTTCTATTCCATTTACTTTCATCTACTTCTTTTGTAGATAGTTTTGTCATATCAACATCGACTTCTACTTCTTCTTTTTCAATAGGGTCGGTTACACTTACTTTATAAATGGCACCATATGCTAAAACTCTAGTTGCTACTAAAATTGCATTTTTATCACCAATTAAAAGGTCATTAACATTCACACCTGGTTCCACAACAATTGATTCTAATAATCTATCAATACTAACACCTTTACGAATTAGTGTTATAGAAGTTAAAATATCTTCTTCTTTTGCTGTTAATAGTTTTACCGTCACATATCCCTTTGATAGTGGATTTGATTCAGGATAACACAATCCTTTTGATGGTAGAGTTATTTCTTCGGTTGCGAATGGAAATGATTTAGGTTGTTGTTGTACATTTCCTAATCCTCTTGTAACTTTTTGTTCTATGTTTTGTTCCATATTAATATATAACTTTGTTTATTATATATATTGAGTTTTAAAAAAAATAAAAGGGAACATCTCTGCTCCCCTTTGATATATTCTTTTAAATTGATATTAGAATTCTAAGATAGCGTAATCGTATGCCAAAGTTAATTCAATTGAAACCGGGTCATTTGATGCCCAATCTAATTCACCAAAGTTTGCTGAAGTGATAAATGCACCCTTTAAAGTCCATTGTTCAATCTTATCACCTACCGGTCCTAACAAATAGAAAGTAACATCTTTCTTATAGAATGCAGCGTATCCATCTCTACCTGTAAGGGATTCATGTGAACTTCTAACCCATTCCATTACTTGCTGTGCACCTGATGGTACAATTGGGTCATAAAGTGTGATGTTAATATCATCCCAAGTAGATTTTCCTTTAATTTTTCTTTTTACGTTAATATGGTCTAATTCTACTACTTCCGATGTGAATGTTGGTCTACTTGCAGTTTTGATAATGTATGATTCGATACCATTGATTTCCATAATGAATCTGTTACCAAGCTTTGGTTCAAAATTCTTATAGAACATTTTGTCAAACTCTAAAATTTCTGGCATTTTACTTTATTTTTTAAGTTATTTTATATAAATATTTGTTTTTTAAATTATCCACCGAAACTTGCACCAGTTGGTAAGATATTGAAATCAATTTGTATGAATTCAGCTGTCTTAGTTGGTTGTAAGTAGATAGCACCTTTAAGAATGTTTCTATCAATTACATCTGGTGTGTTATTGGTTTCATCCATAACTACTCTGAAAGCATATAAACCTTGTCTTTGTTGAATTCCTTCTAAATAAGGATTAACAATATTTAAGAAACGATTTCTAGTTTCAGATGAGTTTTGTTCAAATACCAAATATTTTGAAGTTGAAGCGATATACTTTCTAACAGTCAATAATAATCTTCTTACGTTGATTCTATCAAGTGCTGAAGGTTTATCTTGTAAAGTTTTTTGACCCCATACTACAATACCTTGTCCAGGAAACTGGCATATTGGGTTTACTTTTCCTTCATAAAGTGTATCTCTTTCAGATTGAGTTAATCTATCTAATACAGAAACTGCTCCAATCAAACCACCTCTATTTAAACCTGCTGGTGCGAACCATTCTGCTGCTACTCTATCGTTTGCTGCGAATACGCCAGGTAATAATACTGATGGTGGAACTGTTATTAATTTGTTTGTATTAATATCAATTGTTTTAACCCAAGGATAGTAAGTTGCTGCGTAATTAGTATCTAAACCACCTGCTAATGTTGCTCCTACTATTGTAGAAATATTTACATCAGGATCACCCATTTCAGTAATAAAGAATGCATCTGCTCTTGCTTCAACCATATCAATAATTGCTGTATGAACATATGAATGGTCTGCTTTCGTTACACCAGGTGCGATAACCATGTTGATATCATACTCATCTGCGTTTGCTAATGCGTTGATATGCTTCATATATGCTACTGAACCAGAAGAGGTTGAATTAGTTAAATTAAATCCTTGTGTGTTACCTGCTGAAATATCTGAACCTTTATTAATAGCTACGGTTGGCGCCATACCATCGAATCCTTCTTGAAATGCTACAACGAATTGTGCCGATGTTGAACCAACTGAAAGTGAACCGCCGTTTGATACATCTAAACCAAATGCTACATTTGAACCATTACCTGCATTGTTTGGAATTGGATTAATATAAATTTGATTATCTGTATTATTATCCAAATCAATACCACCAAATCCTGTTGCAGATGCTGTTATAAAAGATGCTGTTGGCATCATATTTGCAAAGCTAGTTGACATTGATATCGGTAATTGGTATGCAGCGTGAGCGAATGGAACTGCCTGTATAGGTGCTACTGTGTTATAATTTTTTATTCTAACATATTTAGATTGATTTGCCCAATCCCCTGTTTCTGTTACTTTACCTGCAGAACTAATTGTTAATTTTCTATCACCAATTACTCTACTAATAAAGTTTGGAGAATTAGGGTCAAGATTTACATTTGCAAATGTTTCTAAAACACTTCTCTTTTTATTTGTATCTGCGAAACTTCTAACAACAACTGTGAAAGTACCATAATCTGTACCCGCTACTGAACCTGCTGCTTTAATATTTGAAATACCTATTTTAATTTTTGTATTTGCCGCATTACCAACACCTATTGTTTCAAATTGGAAAAGATTAAATCTTTCACCAGAAATTCTTTGAGATTGAATATATGGAGTTACACCCTCTTGTGCATCAAATACGAAATTTTGGTCATCTAAAACTACCACACTAGCTGAAGTTGTTGTATTAAATCCAACGTTATGATTTTTAAAGAAACCGTAAACATACCCACCCTTTGCACCTCTTGGATTTGTACCAAATACTGCTTCAATATTGTTAATATCATTAGGGTCAACAGATGATGTTCCTGAAAAACTGGTAGAACCTGTCACAAACATCACAATATCACCACTACTTAATAATCCATTACCAGCTGTAGTTGCTGCCGAACCGCTTAAGCCTGTTGATAAAGTATTATTATGAGTTGGAAATATAAATCCAACTGATGCTGATACTATACCTGCTCCCGCTGCTGATCCTGATTGTACTGTTATTAAAAGTGGATTTTGTGCAGTATATCCACCAACACCTACAACTCTACAAATAGTAGCTGTTCCTGCTTCTCTTAAATAGTTTTGTACTGCTAATGGAGTATAATAAGTTCCGTCTGCTTTACCAAATAATGTTTCAAATTCATCTTGTGAATTAACAATTTTTGGAATTGCCGGTCCCTCTAAAAAAGGGCCAATGAATGCTGCTCCAATTTCTGCTACACCTTGTTGTAAAAATGAAAGGTCGTTTTCCTTTGTGAATACGCCTGGTGATACTAATTTTTCTGCCATTGTATATACTTAATTTTTTAAAAATTTGTAATTCTCAATATAAATATAAACTTTTAATTCAAAACAATAAATTAAGGTCTATATGTTGGTTGAAAATGGTCGTAAACTTGGTCAACTTCCGTTGAAGTTAAAACTCTATTATAAAATAATACAGGACCTAATTGGCATTTTGCATAATTGTCTGCTCTACCTAATTTTATATCATATGAAGAGGTTGCATTAAATGAAGTCATTGTTCCTGTTCCCACACTTTCACCATTTAGATAATATGCTATACCTGCTGCAGCTGATATTGTAAACCCAACTAAGTGCCAAACATTAAGTGAAGGCGCAGTAAATGTCTGAATAGTATTTGAACAAGTTCCTCTAGCTGAACTAAAATGAAACCCATTCCACACA
>Ga0194115_10005981_pt1 | contig 12471 bp, 8 predicted proteins | sample TA2MahsurfametaG_3_FD_148656 | JGI IMG/M metagenome (GOLD analysis project Ga0194115, IMG submission 148656) | Freshwater microbial communities from Lake Tanganyika, Tanzania - TA2015002 Mahale S4 surface | ecosystem: Environmental > Aquatic > Freshwater > Lake | place: Tanzania: Lake Tanganyika... | reverse complement strand
ACGCCGCTGCTCGAAAAAATACTGCTGCACTGCCTCATGCAGCTGCGCATGGCTATCGAGCGTAAATTTCTCGCCGCGCTTGAACGCGCGCATCGCTTTTCTGACGACTTCTTGTCGAAACGATTGTTTACCCGAATCCGAGATATGAATTTTCTCTTCAACCGAGCGCAAGAATCGCTCATCAGGCTTGCGCTCTTCGCTGGTGATTGGGTCACGAATCTGACGGTTATCGAGCGTAGCCTCGACCTCATCCAGATATTTGTCGAGCAGGTCTTGGGCTTCCTGTTCAAATGAAACAAATAACGCCCGGTGCACGTCTTCTTTTACCCAGCGGTTATAGAAATGCTTACGTGCGAGTACCAGATAATCAACCCACTTACGTTTTTTCTTGGGGTCGATACGCGCATCATTTTCTATCGCATCCTTCAGCGCCAGTAGTACGTCCATGGTAGTCAGGCTACGGGTATTGGATTGAATAATCGCGCTTGATAGCGCATTGATGACGAAACGCGGGGAGACGCCGCCTAGTCCTTCCTCGGGTTGTTTTTGTCTAATGCGATCTGCATCAGAGGCATGCAAGCCTTCGACATCCTCGCGCGCATACAGCCGCACACGCTTTGCGAGTTCTTGCTCTTTGTCGTCAACTTCCTGCAGCCGTGTCAGGATGGCGAATACTGCAGCCGCACTCAGCACATGCGGATCAAGATGCACCTCTCGAAATGCAGGTGCTGCAGAAGAAATCAGCTTGCGATAAATCCGCGCCTCGTCGTGAAAGTTCAGCGTGTACGGTACTTGCACAATCACCATACGATCAAGCAGGGCCTCGTTCTCGCTCTCCTGCAAGAACTTGCGAAACTCTGCCAAATTGGTGTGCGCGACGATGGTCTCATCCAGGTAAATCAGAGGGAAGCGCGAGACCTTGACGTTTTTTTCCTGCGTCAGCGTCAGCAACAGGTACAGAAACTCACGCTTAACCTTGAGGATCTCGATCATCTCCAGCATGCCGCGGCTTGCAGCGTACACCGCACCCGACCATGACCAGGCGCGCGGATCACCTTCATCGCCGTAATCCGCGACTTTGGATAAATCGACCGAGCCGATCAGGTCCGCCAGATCAGCGGTGGTCGGGTCATGCGGCGCGTAGGTGCCGATACCGCTGCGTCCCGCCTCGGATATGAAAATACGCTCGACCGGCATTTGCAGAAAATCGCCGTTTAGCTGCTGCTCGACGCGCATGCGGCAGTGCGGGCATAGCTCGCCACGGATCTCGACCTGATACGTCTCGCGGAATTCTGCACGCAGGGTGTGAGGTATCAGGTGCAGCGGCGATTCATGTACCGGGCAACCCTGAATCCCGTAGATCGCACCGGCCTCGGTGTGGCTGTACTCCTCCAGCCCGCGCTTGAGCAGAATCACAAGCGTTGACTTGCCGCCCGACGGTGGGCCAAGTAACAAGAGCAGACGACGCCCGACCTCTGAACCCGCTGCTGCTGCCTTGAAGTAATCGACTACGCGTTCGATCGGCTCCTGCATGCCGAATAATTCGTCGGCAAACAGCCCGCTGCCTGCTGCTGTCTCGCTGCCCTGCGGTCGGGTCCAGCGGATCATGTCCCAGACATACTGGTGCGCGCTACGCGCTACGCCGTGGGCATCCCGGGTGACGATCTGCGCCAGAAATTGCGCCAGCGTGCCTGACCAGAAGCTACTTTTGTGCTCGCGCGTAAAGACAAGCAAGTTGCGCATGAAATCCTGCTGTTGTCCCGTACCTAACTCTGTCTCGATGCTGCCCATCGGCTGCGCCCCCTGAGGAATATGAAGACAACAGAGCAGTGGACAGTGCAGTCAGTCGTCAGTTCGGTTGAGGGCTGGTAGCAGGATCAAGCCTCGGTACTGATCGCCAGCAGGGGATTAATCGCGTGGGGCAATTTTGGTCGCCTTGACTATTGCGCCTATGGTTTTGGGTCATTGCTCGGAACTATCTGTTGCTTTCTTTCACAGATCTCCAAAATTTCCCGCCGGCTCGTGCCAACCTCAAGGAGTAGACGCATGGCAACAAACCTGGAACACATGCAGATCATGATGGAAGAAATCGGACCCGCTATGCCCGAGATCGAAGCCGTGATCCAGAGTGAAGAAAAAAACTGGGCAATCCAATTCGAAGACCAGTCGATCGTGATGCTGGAGTGGGCTGAAAGCCCGGACCGTGTGGTGCTGACCGCGATGCTGGGCGTGCCTTCGGAATCGATGCAGCTCTCGGTATATGAAACCTTGCTTTGCTACAACCTGCTCTGGAAGGATACCGGCGGCGTCAAGATGGCGCTATCCGGGCCCGGGGGTGAGTTGGTATTGCTGTACGAATTATTTGCGTCCAACCTGAACCGCAACGAGCTACAAACCGTGCTGATTAATTTTGTCAGTATCTCGCAAGTGTGGAGCGTGTACGTGACGGGAGAGGGAGACGAGCCCGCCGGCCAGCTTCCAAGCCCGACCGACATGCTGCACCTTGGCGCCTGAATTTACCCCCACCCATAGAAAGGAGAGCCTATGTCAGTCAACGGTATCGGTAGCGCAGCCGCTCAGGCTGCTGTCTCTACCCCGGTAGCATCCAATCAACCCGCCGCCCAAACAACTCAGGCCGGCATCAAGACGCTGTACGGCTCGCCGGGTGCAGCGGAAGGTTTGGCCAACACATTACAGCGCATGCAGCAACTACTACAGCCGGCACAAGTTCACGTGAAGGCAGCCCACCCCGAGATTCAATAGCAATAACCAAATCTCCACCAATCCGAGACAAGAAACCATGACAACCATTGAACAGATAGAACACCTCGTTAAAGAACTTGGTCCTGCGATGCCGGACATCGATGCCATTGTTCAAACCGAAGACCCAAGCTGGGCGATACAGTTCTCTGATGAGGCCATCATCATTCTCGAACCGGCCGATGACCCATCACGCATCGTAATCTCGACGGAGCTGGGTGCAGCCGCCGAGGCACAGCAGCGCACCGTCTATGAAACCATGCTGTGCTACAACTTGATGTGGCGTGACAGTGGCGGCGTAAAAATCGGTTTAGCCGGACCGCAGGGCGCGCTCATCATCAGCACTGATGTCTGCATCGCAAGCTTGACCCTGCAAGATCTACAGCAAGAAATTCAGCGCTTCCTCACGATCGCACGCTCCTGGACCCAGTACGTCGGCAAAGCGGATGCCGGCGAGGCGCCGCCACTGCCGGGTATGGCGGCAGGTAGTTTTCAACTGCATGCCTGAGCCCCATTGATGCAAGTGGTGGTTTAGCACCTCTTACAGGGTTTGCAAAAACTCGGGTTGATCGATGGATCAACCCGATTTGCATTTGTATATTCATTAAATACAATAGGTTGAAGATTTAACCTAAAGTAAAATCTCCCTGATTTATTTCATCAGCGCTTTCCTAAATGCTGTATATTTATACAGTACTTAAGCCTGAAAGGTTTGCTGATGAACGTCTCCACACCCACGGTGACGGCTGCCACACTGTCGCCGCCGTTATTGCAGCCGCTGTCTTCTTTTTTACCGCTGCATGCGCATGTCTGGCGTGCTGGCCAGATGGGGCTCGCGCGTGCTCATGTCACCGCTACCGGACACGCAGCGCTTGATCGTGAATTACCCAACCAGGGCTGGCCACACGGCGGCCTGATCGAGCTGCTGCTACAGCAAAGCGGTATTGGTGAGCTGCGCTTGTTGCAACCAGCGCTGCACGCACTCGGTGAGCAACGCATCGCTCTTCTACAGCCGCCGCATGTACCGCATATCGCCGCCTGGAGCGACTGGGGCTTAAGCCCGCAGCGATTGCTCTGGATACGCACCCAGCGCCAAGCCGATGCACTGTGGAGTGCTGAGCAAGTGCTGCGCAATGGCAGCTGCGGCGCGCTGCTGTTCTGGCAGCAAACGTTGCGGCATGAATCTTTGCGTCGTTTGCAGCTGGCCGCGCAGGCCTCGGATACTTTGTGCTGGTTATTGCGCCCGCTATCGGCGACCGATAGCGCATCGCCTGCGTCGCTGCGTATCGCGCTGCGGCCCCTTGCGGGTGGTGTGCAGCTCGAGATACTGAAACGGCGCGGACCGCCGTGCGCGTCGCCTATTGACGTTTTCTGGTGCGGTCGCGATGCACACGCCGCTGCGGCAAAACATTCTACGAACGAGGTGAGCGATGCGCTGCTGGATCGCCGTCATCCTGACCCGATTACCGTTACAGGCCCTGTACCCGCGGTGGTCTGAGTCGCTGCCGATCGCCATGACGGAGGGTGCACAGGTGATCGCGCTCAGCAGCACGGCAGCCGCGCAGGGGGTTCGCATCGGCATGCGCAGCGCGAGTGTGCATGGCATCGCGCCGCAGGTGATGCTGCAGCCGCGTGATCTGCTGCGCGAGCAGCGATCATTCGACGCTGTCGCGCTTGCACTGATGCAGTACACCCCGGAGATCGCAGCGATTGATCATCAGAGCCTGGTGCTGGATGTCAGCGCCAGCTTGTCACTGTTTGGTGGCTATCGTCGACTATCACGATGCATATACAGCAGCGTACAGACGCTGGGTTTTTCGTTGGCGCTGGGTATGGCACCGACGGCGCAGGCGGCGTGGTTATTCGCGCAGGATTGTGCACAGCAGCGAAAGCATCGTAGAACTCAATATCAAGCATCAAACCCATCAAACCACCAAACATCAAACCACCAAACATCAAACCACCAAGCATCAAACCATCGTAGAACTCAATATCAAGCATCAAACCCATCAAACCACCAAGCATCAACGCATCAGCCATCAACGCATCACTTTTTACAGCGACGCGTGATAAAACTTGGCGCTATGCGTCGCCGTCTGGATGGGCTGAGTTTTACTTGTCTGCCCGAGGCCGTACACCATCAGGAGTGGTTGGAAGGAATCGGCTGCCGCACGCTGGCCGATATACGCCGACTACCGCGCAGTGGACTAAAGCGCCGCACGCATACTCGGTTGCTGGAAGCGCTTGATCGTGCCTATGGCGAAGCACCTGAATTATTCGAATGGCTTCAGGCACCGGCAAGTTTTCAGGCGACGATCGAGCTACCGTATCGCATCGATCAGGCACCTATGCTGTTATTCGCTGCGCAGCATCTACTGGCGCAAATGAGTGGATGGTTAGCCGCGCGGCAGCAAGCCGTTCGTTGTTTCCTGCTGTGGCTGGTGCATGAAAAAGGGCGTGCGAGTGTGACGCCGACCGCGCTGGAAGTAATGCTATCCGAGCCTAGTTGCGAAGAGGCGTACTTACTACGCCTGTTGAAAGAACGATTCGGGCAGCTGCAATTGGTAGCGCCGGTGATCGCTTTACGTCTCGAAGCCAGCCAGCTCAGCGCGTGGCTTGCACCGAGTGGGCAGCTATTCGCAAGCCCGGCCAGCAAGGTACAGGATTACCACCGATTGCTCGAGTTACTGGTGGCACGCCTTGGCGCGGATGCGCTGCGTTTACCCGCGCCATGCGCAGACCATCGTCCTGAACAGGCAAACCAGTGGCAGGTCGCGCATCAGGCAAGCGCGGTTGAACAAGCAGAGATGCCAACAGCAGCACGCCCGTTCTGGTTATTGGAGCAGCCGTTGCCGCTGATGGTTCGGCAGCATCGCCCGTTTTATGGATCGTCACTCCGATTGTTATCGGGCCCGGAGCGCATCGAAGCCGGATGGTGGGATGGTGCGCTCGCTTTGCGTGATTACTTTGTGGCGCAAGGGGAGGAGGGCGCGTGCTACTGGATTTATCGCGAGCGTGATGCAAGTAGCGCGCGCTGGTTTTTACACGGCTTGTTCGCGTAATGTCCTCCCTTCTTCCCGGTTACGCCGAACTACAGTGCGTATCCAACTTCAGCTTTCTGCGAGGCGCCTCACACCCGGAGCAGTTAGTCGCACGCGCAGCAGAACTCGGCTACAGCGCGATCGCCATCACCGATGAATGTTCGGTTGCAGGTGTCGTACGCGCGCATAGCGAAGCCAAGCGCCAAGGTCTATCGCTGATTATTGGTAGCCAGTTTCGGATTGTTGATGACAACGGCACAGCATTGCGTCTGATCGCGCTGGCGATGAACCGGGATGGCTACGGTAATTTATGCGAGCTGATCACACTCGCACGAAGCCGCGTTGATAAAGGCGATTATCTGCTGTACATCCATGACTTTACGCAGCCTGCAGCGCCGCTAACGCATTTGCGTGGCCTGCCGAATTGCATCATGCTGCTGGCACCCAGCTACTGCATTGCGCCAAATGTATTGCGGCAGCAGTTGGCTTGGATGAAGCAGGTATTCGGATCACGCGCCCGGCTGGCATTAACACTGCTCTACCGGGGGCAGGATGAGCAGCACAAGCGTAACGTGCTGCAGATCGCTGCCGAGCAGGGCGTGCAAGTCGTCGCAACCGGTGATGTGTGCATGCACCTGCGCTCGCGTAAACGGCTGCAAGATGTATTAAGTGCGATCCAATTTGGTAAACCCGTATCACAGTGCGGACGTGGTTTGTTCGTCAATGCCGAGCAGCATCTGCGCTCGCGACTCCGATTAGCCAATCTATACCCGCCAGAGACCTTGGCGGAATCGCTGGCGATTGCAGCGCAGTGTGATTTTTCATTGGATCAGCTGCGCTATGAATATCCCGATGAGCTAGTCCCTGCAGGGTATACGCCAGCCAGTTATTTGCGCGAACAAACCTGGCTCGGCGCGCAGCGGCGTTTTACGCAGGGCATACCGCCCGAGGTACAGCAGCAGCTCACCCATGAGCTACAACTCATCGCCGAGATGCAGTACGAGCCCTACTTCCTGACGGTGTATGACATTGTTTCGTTTGCGCGTAGTCGTCATATTCTGTGTCAGGGCCGTGGCTCGGCGGCCAACTCTGCGGTCTGCTACTGCCTGGGCATTACCGAGGTCGATCCGGCGCGCGGCAATTTACTGTTCGAGCGTTTTATTTCGAAAGAGCGTAACGAGCCGCCGGATATCGATGTCGATTTCGAGCATCAGCGGCGTGAAGAAGTGATTCAATATATCTACGATAAATACGGCCGCGAGCGCGCCGCACTGACCGGTGTCGTGATCAGCTACCGGCCGCGTAGCGCGATCCGTGATAGCGGTAAGGCGCTGGGCATTGATCTGCAGATTATCGATCAGCTCGCCAAATCACAACGCTGGTGGGATAAAAAAGAAAATCTACGCGAGCGCTTTACTGAATGCGGGCTTGACCCCGATTCGGTGATTGCACAGCACTGGCATCAGATCGCGCTTGAGCTGATGGGCTTTCCGCGCCATCTGTCGCAGCACCCGGGCGGCTTTGTGATTGCGCGCGACAAGCTCTCGCGCTTGGTACCGATTGAAAAAGCGGCGATGCAAGCACGTAGCGTAGTGCAGTGGGATAAAGATGATCTTGATACCCTTGGTCTGCTAAAAATCGACATCCTCGCACTTGGCATGCTCTCGGCGCTACGGCGCGGTCTGGAATTCATTACACAGCAGCAGGGCGAGCCTTTCGAGTTAGCCGATATTCCGGCAGAAGACTCGGCCACTTACGACATGATCAGTCGTGCGGACACCGTTGGCGTGTTTCAGATCGAGAGCCGTGCGCAAATGAGTATGCTGCCGCGCCTTAGGCCGCGTACTTTTTACGACTTGGTGATTGAGGTTGCCATCATCCGCCCCGGGCCGATACAAGGCGGCATGATTCATCCGTATTTACGCCGGCGGCAGGGCAGGGAAGCGATTACCTATCCCAGTGAGGATGTGAAGGCTGCGCTATCGCGCACGCTGGGTGTACCGATTTTTCAGGAGCAGGTGATGCAGCTGGCGATGCTGGCTGCCGGCTTCAGCGCGGGTGAAGCCGATCAGCTAAGGCGTGCGATGGCAGCCTGGAAGCGTAAAGGTGGCCTGGAAAAATTTCATGACAAGCTGATTAACGGGATGCTTGCGCGTGGCTATCAGCCTGAATTTGCCGAGGCTTTATTTAGTCAGATCGAAGGCTTTGCTGAGTACGGCTTCCCGGAAAGCCATGCAGCCAGCTTTGCCTTGCTGGCCTATGCCAGCGCATGGATGAAGTGCCATCACCCCGCGGCATTTTTAGCAGCGCTGCTGAATAGTCAGCCGATGGGCTTTTACTCTGCTTCGCAGCTGGTACAAGATGCGCGGCGTCATGGTGTTGAGGTCAAGCCGGTTGATGTCATGCATAGCGACTGGGAAGCCACGCTTGAACCCGGCGATAGCCAGGCACCCGTAGTACGACTCGGATTAAACAGGGTACATGGCCTGACGCACATGGCGGGCTGGCGTATTGAAGAGGCACGCGCTGTTAAAGACTTCAGTGATCTGAATGACCTCGCGCTGCGTGCTGGTCTATCAGCCACTGATTTACAAAATTTAGCTGCCGCCAATGCCTTGCAGTCCATCGCAGGCCATCGACGTGAGGCGCTATGGCACGCAGTGGCTGCCGCGCCCGGCAAAGGTTTACTGAAAACCGCTTCAACAGCGATAGAGCCTATACAGCTGCCTGCACCTAGCGAGGCGCAGCAGATAATTGCTGATTATCGATCAATCGGTTTGACATTAGGACGTCACCCGCTGGCATTGTTACGCACCCATTTACTCAAGCGTCGCCTACTACCCGCGAACACACTCGCTACCTTCAAGCATGGACAGATCGCGCGTGCCTGCGGCATTGTCACGGTACGACAAAGGCCTGCCACTGCGAAGGGCACGGTATTCGTTACCCTGGAAGATGAGACAGGCACAGTGAACGTGATTGTTTGGCCTGCATTGATCGAACAGCAACGCCGCGAGTTATTGCAATCATCGCTGCTTGCGGTGTATGGCATTTGGCAAACAGACAATAGCGTGAATCATTTGATCGCTAAACGGTTAGTTGATCTGAGTGATTTACTCGGTCGCTTGCAAACATCGAGTCGAAATTTTTGTTAAAAGTAGCCGATGATCGAACATTTAATGGTTTCAGAAAATTTAACTTACTCAACGCATCTTTATGTCGAACTACCCCCAATACTGAGTTACCCATTGCCCGGTTTTCTCTACTGTCAGAACCGGAGCATTCATGTCTCTAAATACTACGCCGCCTTTAGTCAAGATTCCAGAAATACCACCACAACAAACTAGTGAGCAGGAAGGCTCTGCGCTAACTGATTCAAACCATAAGAAAAGTAATGATTGTTCGGATTCACAGAGTCAGGCACGTTCATCGAATGACTCAAAATTCGATCAGCAACCATCACAACAAAAAAAAGCAAAAACGCCTACATTAAAACCGCAGCCTGTGCGCCAAAAGCTAATGCAGCGCCACCGCAGTGTATCCAGCCCGGTGATTCATCGCCCGATACCTTCGAGTACTCAAGCTCAAGTCAAGCCACCTGAAATCTCATCTTTACCTAAGCTGACGGATAAATCGCCAAAAGCAAAAACCAAGGTGCTGACACTGCAGCAGCAGCTGGCGAGTGACTTGGCCGATCTGATGGAAAAGGTGTTGCTGCGGAAGAAGGGAAGGCTGGATGACCTAGTCGATCTCAACCAAGCCACTATCAATTTGCAGCGACAATTTCCCAAAAATGATGATGGAAAAATTCTTTTAGAAAGCTTGATGTATCAGCTATTTTCAGGGGATCTTAAAAAAACAGAGGCATGGACTATAGCGCGCGACATCATCGATAAAATTCGTATCAATTATTTTCAGGTTTTAGATGCGTCGGGTTTTAGATGCGTCGGGTTTTATAGCCCCTGAAAAACAAAAAGAAGTAGCTGGCATGTTAAGCATACTAGCCTCGGGTTTTGCTGGTGCGTTTTTTAACATTTCAGGCAGTGAATCAAAAAATAGACTTCCGGAGAGTCTGCAATTTTTTCTTGCAGAGATTGACTACCGCCAGATCCGAATGCTGTTATCTGATGACAAGGGCATCGCCATGAGTCAGGATAATTTTCTTCGTTTGCGTAAAGAGTGGTTAGCCAAGGTCCTGATTGATGCCTTTCTAGTACCTTTAGTACAAAAAGAATTTTTCCCGATTCGAGGAACGTTAGCGGCTGACCAAGTCGTCAGCCAAATCATCTCGGCACTTGATGGTGCTTTCGCCATCTCTTCGCCTGCGCTACTCTCGCAGTCTCTTAAATCAGCGCCTGAGGATGTCCAAAATTTGGTGAAAAAGCGCCGTACCACGAATTTTCAGCCAAGGGTCAATCGACTGGAAAGTTCGCCCGAAAAAGCGCCACAAACCCAAAACACTCAACAAATCTACAAAAATAAGCAATCACCGCAGCCATTGCTATCGACTCCTCGATCGATGCTGAGCGTAACCCCTAGCCCGAGCCGTCAGCGAAGAATTGAATTACAACAAATGCTGAAAAAACTTGCTACGCTACTCGCTGTGGAAAACCAGAAAATCCCGAAAGAGATACTCGCAAAAATAAAAACATTCAACAATGAGTTTGCAACCTCTAAAAACTTAATCTCTGAGCTTACTCTGTATCAGTCATGGCTAGGCATCCTGAAGGAGAGTGACGCCGAAAGCGCTTTAGTCGATACCCTCGAGCGCATGATGAAGGAAGTCGCCGAGGCTGAGAATGAGCAATTAGTACTCGACAACAAATTACTTGAAATAGAGCTTCTTTCAAAACTCACAGCAATAGAGGTAAGCGGAGAAAAGCTATCAATTGAAAGAGCCACTCGCTTATCAAGTCATCTTCCATTGAACCCGAAAGGTAGGGCCACCCTACCTTCTGATTTACCGTTGCCATTACCCTCGCTATCACCAGTAGGGTCGCCAACAAAATTCAAGGTGAGCTCAAGTTCAACAACAACCTCACCAAAATCGCCAGCATCACCCGCATCACCCATATCACCCGCATCACCCGCATCGTCCATCACACACAAGCCTTCACAACACCGTCGCATGAAAACGGCGGACATCACGCCGGTCAGATTTGGCGATCAGCCAAAGGGCTTGACTGAGCAGGAACGGAATGCCTTGATCACGGCCTATCCTGATCTTCTCATTAGCACCAATCAGCCGCTCATTTTTAGAAAAACTGACAAAGGCTTGGTGCTGAGAAGAGATCCGGTCAAAGAAATCATCACTGCAGGCCGTGACAAGTTTTCCATACCCCTGGAGAGTGTCCCTAAAGCACTGCGTGAAAAAATAAAGAGTCTCAAATCTTTGCCTGATGATGCGGTAAGTATCAGCCATGCTGAATTACTGAAGCTATTGTTCGTTCAGGAATTCCGATCAAGCGAAGCAGGGGAGATCATCAGTAATGGCCGACAACAAGCCTTGCGATCGGCAGGGTCTTCTCCAACAGCAGATGTTTCAAGCAATCAACCGGCACTGAAGGCTGAAAAAAATCGCCTGACGGCACTCTTTGGGCCGCATGCCCAGAAAATAACAATGAGCCTTCTTGGAGGCAAACTTTCCCAATCCGGCTTTCCGCCCGCATTGATAAAACTCTGGAAGCAATTTGATCAAAAACTGGTTGATTGGGCAAAGAAAGACCTGAGGTTATCGGATGAAGATCTAGACAAGATGCGCTCTGCACTTGGCTTTGATTTGATCGTTACACGGCTGATCTACCCAGTCTGCATTGGTGCAGAGGGGACTCAACCAAGCCTGCCAGAGACCTCGTTTGCGGATGCAGTCCGTCAATCAACCTTGACATCCTGGGACGCATTTTTTCAGCAATTCAAACAATCCTAATCAGCGTTTACTCACCAAGAAAGGAAGTTAGTAATGAGTCTGCCCAACTCTACCGCTATCAGTGGCACTCCCTATGTCGGCAATGTTGACCAAAAAACGCCACCCACCACACCGAATAATTCCGGCACATCCAGTCCGACCAAAAAATTTCAACCACCGCCTCGAGTCGTGCCACGCTCACCGCGCTCATTGCGGGAATTTGCGATGGACTCGGCTCATCAAAGCCGCGAGCGTAGTGGATCATCACCAGCGCGACTGAGTACGCATTCAACGTCGTTTTCGGTTGCGGCAGCACCAGCATCGCCCACTAAACTGCCCATTACGGCGCCGACGACACCCACCGCATCGCCAACGCTCACGCCGCGTTCATCAGCCAAGTCTCATGTGCCATCACTGCCGCTGAGCTTACTTACGGGTGACGCTACCAGCGATGATTCACCGCGCTCCAGTCCCACCAAGTCGAAACGTCTGAAAGTGTCGTTGCGGACGATGTTGCCACTGCAGTCCGCGTCGGAGGGGAAGGGTAGCGCTTCAGCGCCATCAACAACGCGTAAAGGCTCAGTATCGGCCAGTGATCCCTCGATCAAGCCAAGCACCCATGGTGCTGACGTCCAGGCATCAGGCAAAAAGTCGGATAGCGAGCTTATTGCGCTGAGCGATGAAATCGCGGGGCATGTGGTTCGGGCGATTCAGGCGTCCGGCTCGACCAGCAAGGGCATGCGTGCCTCCGACGCACAGCTGTTT